>Ga0307414_10001852_pt1 | contig 10944 bp, 8 predicted proteins | sample DK1Ometagenome_FD_203804 | JGI IMG/M metagenome (GOLD analysis project Ga0307414, IMG submission 203804) | Maize rhizosphere microbial communities from greenhouse at UC Davis, California, United States - DK15-O-3 | ecosystem: Host-associated > Plants > Roots > Rhizosphere > Soil | place: USA...
TACCCGATGCAGCTGACCACCAACCCCGCCTCGATCGTATAGGTTTCGCCGGTCGGAACCGAGCGCAGCTCGGCATCGAGCGCGGTGCGTTCGACGATCACGCGCTGGACCTTGCCATCCCCCTCGATCGCCACCGGCATCGCGAAGAAATCGAAATCGATCGTCACCGGCTTGGCGACCGGATTGGCGCTGAAGCTGCGCAAATGCGTCACCGACTTGCGCATCCCGGGCTCGAGCAGCGCATCGTCGCCCTCGGGCGGCAGGTCGGCGGGGTCGACGCGCGGGCTGGCGCGTCCGAGATGCCCGAGTTCGCCGAGTTCCTTGGGCGTCATCGCGATCTGGTGCGGCCCGCGGCGGCCGAGGATATGGATATGGCGCACCGCGCTGCCCGCCAGCGTCTCGCGCGCGTGCGCGACGATGTCGCTGCCGGCGAATTCCCCCGGCGTCTTGGCGAGGATGCGCGCGACGTCCAATGCGACATTGCCGTTGCCGATCACCGCGACCCCGGCGGCGGTCAGCTGCGGGTCGAGGCCTGCGAAATCGGGGTGGCCATTGTACCAGCCGACGAAGGCCGCGCTGCCGATCACCCCGGGCAAATCGGCACCCGGAATGTCGAGCGGCCGGTCGTTCGGTGCCCCGGTCGCGAGCACGACCGCGTCGTAAAGCCCGACCAGCTCGTCGATCGTCACGTCGGTGCCGACCGAGACATGGCCGACGAAGCGGACATTGTCGGCGAGCGCGACGCCTTCGTAACGGCGCGACACTGCCTTGATCGACTGGTGGTCGGGCGCGACCCCGGTGCGGATCAGGCCATAGGGGACGGGCAGGCGGTCGATGACGTCGACGGCGATGTCCTCGGCTTTCTGCAAGGTTTCGGCGGTATAGTAGCCGGCCGGACCCGAACCGACGATCGCGACATGACGCATTCAGCCCACTCCTTCGGGGTGTCCGCATGGGTCAGCGGCCCCCTTGTCTTGTTATGCGGCGATGCTAGCGGCGATTTGCGACAGAGCAAGGGGCAGCGATCGACAGGCCGCAACGGCCTTGACAGCGGGCATGCGGAATCATAATGCGCCCGCCTCTGCTGCCCTGTCGTCTAATGGTAAGACTGCGGTTTCTGATACCGCCTATCGAGGTTCGAATCCTCGCGGGGCATCCAGAGCTTCAATAAACTATTGAAATGCTGGGGAAGCTCCTTCCTCCGTGCGTCTCCTTCCACATCTGCGATACATGCGCCAAACAAGTGGATCGCAAAATCGACTTGGACCGCTGCGTTGGCTGCAAAATGATTCGGCGCACCCTTGTACCAGAGGGTCTGCTTTGCGCCTCGATGTCGGGCGTTCGGCAGTTCCACAGCTAATCTGCAAAGCCGTCGTTCGTCGAGAGCGCTGGTCGATGCGCGTGGATAGGCCTACTTCTGCGGCTCTTGCCGTGGCGAAGGATCGTGCCCACTGTTCTGTGCATGACAGGCGCCGCCTTTGCACCCTCGGTGTGGATCGTCCGGAGGGTCGCCACCGCCGCCATCAGGCCGAGGTCCGAGCCGCCACATTCTTCTGGTATCGGGACCGAGAGATAGCCAGCATTTGTCAGCGCTTTGTCGAAAACGGTGGGATATTAACGCTTCGAATCGGGTTCGCGTATTGTTCTCAAGGAACCGCGGCGCACAGGCGCCGAACTTCCTCGCGGATCTCTGGGAAATGCATGCTATAAAATAGGGCTGAACGGCACGCGGTTTTGACCCCGCCTGGCATTCGGACGTCGCTATCGGTCTATATTGTTCGTCGTCAGCAATGCGTCGCGAACGGCGTTCCGTCCTGCCAGCAGAATGGCCGAGGCGGCGGCGAGCGCCGCCGTGGATACCGTGGCCAGTGACGCCGATAGCGACGCGAAGACATGGTCGCTAAGTAGCCCGATGACGAGTGGCCCCAACCCCATCCCCAGCACTGTCACGACGAGCAGATACAGCGCCATGGCCCGCCCGCGCATCGTCGCCGGCGCCAGCAGCTGCACCGTCGTCGCCTGGAGTCCGCCGAGCATCGAGGAGAGGAAGGCGCCGATCCCGAGCAGGACGAGCACCGTCGGCGTGTGGGGCAGCATATAGGCCGCCCCGAACGCCAGCGCCTGCGGCGGCAGGGTCGCGAGTACGAGCAGGATCGGGGCATGCACGATCCCGCGCCGCGTCATCCGGTCGGAGAGGAGGCCGCCGCTGAGGACGCCGACAAAGCCGCATAGCCCGACGATCACCCCGAGCGAGAGGCCGATGTCGGGCGCCGCCATGCCATGTTCGCGCGCGAGCAGCGCCGGTCCCCACAGCATCGGGATATAGCCGGCGATGACGATCGAGCCGAAGCCGAGGAAGACCGTTGCAAAGGCCCGGGCGTTCGTCCGGATCGTCGCGAGCAGCACGCCGAAGCCTGGAACCTCGGCCCGCGCCGCCGTCCGCGGCGCTTCGCGCATCGTCGTGAGCAGTAGCAGTGCGAGCGGCAGGCCAAGCAGCCCGACGGCGAGCATCGCGAGCCGCCAGTCGCTGACCGTTCCCAGCGCGCCGAGCGAGACGCTCGTCTCTGCGGCCCAATCGGCGAGCATGCCGCCGAAACCCATCGCCAGCCCGCCGCCGAGCACGACCCCCGACGAATAGAGCGCGATAGCGAAGGCGAGCCGCTCGGGCGGGAAGCGGTCGGCGATCGTCGAGAGCGCGGCGGGCGACAGCGTCGCCTCGCCGACCCCGACGAGCGCGCGCATGACCAGCAGGCCCCCGAAGCCGCCGATCAGTCCGCTCCCAGCGGTGGCCAAGCTCCAGCCGATAAGGCCGAGGACGATCAGGTTGCGCCGGTTGAAGCGGTCGGCGGCTGCGCCAAAGGGCAGGCCCAGCACGGTATAGAAGAGCACGAAGCCGAAGCCGACGAGCAGGCCGATTTCGGTATCGCCAAGATCGAATTCCGCGCGGATCGGTTCGGCAAGCAGACTGATGAGCACCCGGTCGAGGAAGGACAGGATATAGGTCAGCATCAGCAGCAGCACGACATAATAGCTGTAGCGCAGGTTTGGCGTCCCGGGTGCGGTGGCCCTCTGGTCCTGTTGCTGCAATTCTGGCTCCTTCAGCGCGCCAAGGCGGTTTGGGCGTTAGCGCGTGACGATCGCGACCGCCGACAGGCCCGGCGCGCCATAGACATGGCTGTACCCGACCTTGGGATCGCGCGGCACCTGGCGTGCGCCCGCGCGGCCGCGCAGCTGCTGGACATTTTCATAGACCTGGCGGAGCCCCGACGCGCCGACCGGCTCGCCGCAGGCAAGGCAGCCGCCGTCGGTGTTGATCGGCAGCTTGCCGCCGATCTCGCTCCAGCCGTTGGCGAACCATTCCTCCTGCTCGCCGTCGGCGCAGAAGCCGTTCTCGGCCATGTGCATGATCTCGGCGCCGCTTTCGGTGTCCTGCAACTGCGCGACGTCGACGTCGGCGGGGTCGATGCCCGCCTGTTCGAACGCGGCCTGGCTGGCGAGCACCGTGGGCTTGCCGCCGGGCGGCGTGCGGATCGACGGGGCGAATACCTCGAACGAGCCTTCGGGGCGGGTGCGAAAGGCGATGCTGTCGATCCGCACGCCGTCGCTTCCGAGCTCGCGCAGCTTCTTCTCGCTGGCGAGGACGAGCGCGACCCCGCCCTCGGCGGGCGAGCAGAACATATATTTGGTCAGCGGATCGTTGACCATCGGTGCATTGAGGATCGTCTCGATGTCGACCGGCGAACGCCGCCAGGCATGGTCGCACAGCGCGCCGTTGCGGAACGCCTTTTCGGCGACCCGGCCGAGCGTCTCACGGCTGATGCCGTGCAGCTTCATGTAGCGCTGGATCTTGAGCGCGAAGAACTGCGTCGTCAGCATCATGCCGGTCTCGCCATACCATGCGGGAAGGCCGTAGTTCGACGGCTTGGCGTTGAAGGCGCCGCGTTCATGCTTGTCGAAGCCGACCGCAACCGCGACGTCGCACATTCCCGACGCGATAGCATTATGCGCCGCGGTCAGCGCGCTGCCGCCGGTCGCGCAGCCGTTGGCGACGTTGATGAAGGGCAGGCTGGTCAGCCCGAGGTCGTTGACCATGATGTCGGCCGACCCGGCGGCGATCGAGCCGCCGCTGGCGAAGCCGATGTCGGCCCATTCGATCCCCGCGTCGGCGAGCGCCTGACGCAGCGCAAAGACGCCCTGCGCGCGCCCCGACCGCCCCTCGGTCCGGCCAAAGGCATGGATGCCCGCGCCGATGATATGGACGTTCTCGCTCATGCGCGCTGCTCCGGACGAAAGGCAAAGGTGCTGCGATGGTCGTCGAAGGGGACGATCACGAGCTGCATCGGCATCCCGAGCTCCAGCCGGTCGATCGACGTTTCGACGATGCGGCTCTCGACGATCACTTCATTCGCCAACTCTATATAGCCGAGCAGAAAGGGCTCGAACGGCTCGGGACCGGCAAAGGGCGACTTGGGCTGAAACTCCTGGCTGGTCCACGACCAGAGGGTTCCGCTGGTCGCAAGCGCGACGCGTTCGAGCGGCTCCAGCGGCTCGTCGGGCAAGGGAAAGACGATTTCGCCATTGGCCTTCCGGCCGCCGATCAGGCGCGGTGGCGGGCCGTCGTCCCACAATCCTGCGGCGATCGGGGAAAGCCCCTGCGCGTTGTCCATATCCCCACCCATTCTCGTTGCGCCGGGCCTGATTACCTGTGCGGACGAATCATTTATATAACGCGCAATACATTTGCAACAAAATGGATGCGATGCCCGACGGGCGTTGATTCAGGCTGCGGCGCCCGCGAGATTGCCTTCGCGGATGGCGGCGAGCAGAAAGCGCGGCGCGTTGGCATCACCCACCAGCGATACCGCGACGCCGCTCTCCTGCAGCGCCTCGGCAAGATCGCGGCTCGGCCGGTTGCGCGAGACGAAGACGACCGTGTCGGCCGGCACGCTGAGCGTCGCGTTGCTGTTCGCGGGCAGGAAGGTCGGCGCGATCACGACATGATCGGGGCCGATCGACAGCGCGCGCATCCGCGTGTGGAGCGTGAACTTGCCTTCGTGCAGCCGGCGCAGCGCGGGCTCGGTCATCAACGCGCTTTCGACCAGCGGGGCGAAGGAAATATGCCGCGTGATAAAGGTGACCTCGGCGCCGCGTTCGGCGAGATATTCGGCGCAGGCGATCGCTTCATAATGGCCGCTGTCGTCGATCACGACCGCCGACTTTCCGGGGGCGCGGTTGGGCGACAGGAACAGGTCGTTCGACGACAGCACATGCGGCTGCGCGAAGCCCGTAATCGGCTCGCCCGGATTGGACAGCTGGATGCCGTCCATGCGCGGCATCGAACCCGTGGCGAGGATGACCTTGTCGGGCGCTTCGGCGAGAATGTCGTCGATATCGAGATAGCTGCTGGTGCGGACGTCGACGCCAAGGCGATAGACCTCGTCCTGCAGCCAGACGAGGATGTCGCGGATGCCGGCGCGCGTCCGGGCGATGGCGGCGAGCTTGGCGCTACCGCCGAGGTCCGACTCGGCTTCGGCGAGCACGACCTGATGTCCGCGCAGCGCCGCAACGCGGGCGGCCTCCATCCCGGCGGGGCCGCCGCCGATGATCAGGATCTTCGCCGGCTGGTCGGCCGGCGCTAGCCGGTCGTCGCCCATCTTGAGCTCATAGCCCACCGCCGGATTGACGACACAGCCCATGCGGTTCGGGGGCGCCTGCAACTGGCCGATGCAGCCCTGGTTGCACCCGATGCACGGGCGGACCTGCTCGGGATGGCCGGCGAGCGTCTTTTCGACGAGATCCGGGTCGGCGATCGTCGCGCGGACCATCGCGACCATGTCGCCGTCGCCGGCGCGGATCGCCTGATCGGCCTCCTCGAGCGTGCGGTATCGCCCGACGACCATCGTCGGCACATTGAGCTGCGAGGTGATCGGGGTGGTGACGGGCATCTCGAACCCCATGGGTTCGTGCATCCCGCCGATCGTCTTGTCCATCGTCTGGAAGGTGCCCGACGAGATGCTGACATAATCGACGAGGCCCGCCGCCTCGGCCATTTGCGCGACCGCCAGATTATCCTCGACGCCGACGCCGCCCTCCAGCATGTCGGGCGACAGGCGGATGCCGACGACGAAACCGGCGCCGACGCTGGCGCGGATCGCGGCGAGCGCCTCCATCGTGAAGCGCGCGCGATTTTCGAGCGATCCGCCATAATCGTCGGTGCGGTCATTGGCATAGGTCGACAGGAATTGCTGCGGCAGGAAACCGTGGCCGGAATGGAATTCGACCCCCTCGCAGCCCCATTGTTCGAGCTTCGCCGATGCTGCCGCATAGGCGCCGACCATAGAGTCGATCATCGTCTTGGTCATCGGCACGGGGGCAACGCCGCTGGTCACGCCCGGCTGGTCGGACGGCGCCCAAGGCGGGGATCCGTCGAGCGTGCGGCCATGCTGGCCGGCGTGGAACAACTGCTGGAACACGCGCATGCCGTGCGGGCGCAGCCGGTCCATCATGCGCGGATATTTTTCGGCGAGCGACGGGTCGATCATGTTGAGCGCCGCGAGCGACGAAGGATGCACCGACATCGCCTCGATCACGCTCAAGCCGACCCCGCCGCGCGCGCGCGCCTCGTGATAGGCGACCAGGTCGTCGCTCAGCGTGCCGCCGCCGATGGCGGTGGTGTGCGCCGAGCGAAAGACGCGGTTCTTGATCTCGACCGTGCCGATGCGGATCGGCGTCATAATATGCGTGAAGGCCATGGCTTTTCCGCTCCGTTCGATCAGGATGCCGGGTCGATGGCGACGATCATCTTCCCTCTGTTCTGGCCCGCGAAGAGCGACACGAAGGCGTGCGGGGCATTGTCGAGTCCGTCGACCACCGTTTCCTCCCACACTAGCTCGCCCGCCGCGAGGCGCCGCGCGAGATCGCCAAAGGCCTCCTTGCCGCGGTCGAACCACATGCCGACGTTGAGCCCGACGATCGTGATCCCCTTTTCGGAGATTTTGAAGAACTCGCCTGGACCCGCGCAATAATTGGGGGTGTTGTATTGCGAGATGGCGCCGCAGACGACGATGCGCCCCTTGGGCTTCATCGCGGTGATCGCAGCATCGAGCGTCGGGCCCCCGACATTGTCGAAATAATGGTCGATTCCGGCGGGACATTGCTTCGCCAGAAACGCCGTAAGGTCGGTGGTGGCATAATTGGCCACCGCATCAAGGTGCAGCACGTCCTTGAGCCAGGCAACCTTCTCGTCGGTGCCGGCGGTGGCGACTACGCGGCAGCCGCGCCGTTTGGCAAGCTGCGCCGCGACCGAGCCGACCGCGCCCGCGGCGCCAGAAACGAAGACGGTCTCGCCGGCCTTGGGCTCCAATATATATTCGATCCCCGCATAGGCGGTGAGCCCTGTCAGACCCAACAGGCCGAGATACCAACTCGGGCGCCCGACGTCCGCCGCGACCGGCTGGACCGCGGCGGCATCGGCGACGAAGCGGTCGCGCCAGCCGAACTGGCTGGTCACCATCGTCCCGACGGGCAGCACGGGCGCGCGCGACGCCTCGACGATGCCGACCGCGCCCCCGGTCATCGCCTCGCCGACCGGCTTGGCGGCGCTGACCCCGTTCCGGTCGCTGAGCGCGAGGCGCATATAGGGGTCGACGCTGATGTAGCGATTGCGAACCCGCACCTGACCTTCGGCCAGTTCGGGCAGCGGGCGTTCCTCGACCGCGAAATCGTCGACCGAAATATCCGCTCCCGGCCGCCGGGCCAGAACAACCATCCGCGCCTTTTCGTTCATCATATCATCCCGATCGATATTGGATGGCGCGCGCCAGGGGGCGCAGCGCCGATTGCCTTGCGCGGCGTCAGACGTCCCAGGCGACCGGCAGCTCGCCGATGCCGTTGAAGATCGGGATGCGGTGATCCTTCTTCATCGGGCCGTCGAAGCGCAAATTGGGAAGCCGTTCGAGGATGGTTTCGAGGAACAGCCGCGCCTCGATCCGCGACAGCGGCGCGCCGCGGCAGATGTGGATCCCATAACCGAAGGCGAGATGCTTGCGGACGTCGGCGAGATCGCGGTCGAGGTCGAATTTTTCGGGATTGGGGAACACTGTCGGGTCGAGGTTGGCGGCCGCCCACATCATCATCACCTTGGTGTCGGGCTGGATGGTCAGCGGTCCGACGGTGACTTCCTCGTTATTGGTGCGGAACAGCCCGTGGAGCGGCGATTCGACGCGCAGCGATTCCTCGATCGCGAGCGGGACGAGATCGGGATTCGCCTTCAGCTTCGCGAACTGCTCAGGCGAGCTCAGCAGCTGATAGAGCAGGCCCGACAGCAGGATCGTCGTCGTGCCGCTGCCCGCGGCGAGCAGGAAGTTGCAGAAGGCGAGAATCTTGTCGTCGGTGAGCCGGCGGCCTTCGATTTCGGTGGTGATGAAGCGGGTGAGCAGATTGTCGTCCGCCTGCGCTTCGCCCGACGCCAGCTTGCGCTTCACATCGGCCAGATGGTCCGACAGGAAGCTGTCGGCAAAGGCGTTGCGTGACGGCGGGCGCACCGGATTGGGCGCCAGCATCTGGCCGATCGAGCCGACGAAGCCCTCGCGATAGGCATCGATCCCCTCATCGTCGATAGCCTTGCCGAACATGGCGAAAATCACCCAAAGCGGCAGTGGCTCCGAGATTTCCTTGTGAATGTCGCAGCGGCCGTTGGCGATGAAGCTGTCGATGCGCTCGTTGAGGAACGCCTTGATGCCGGGGATAAAGGATTCGAAATAGACCTTGGAAAAGGCCTTGCCGACCAGCCGCGCCTCGAACGTATGTTCGGGCGGGTCGACGCTGACGAGGACCCCGGGGGTCTCGGGCGACTGATATTGCAGCGCGGGGCCGAGCTTGCTGCTCCACAGCTTGGTATTGGTGCAGGCTTTGACGATGTCCTGATGCTTGCCGATCGCGTAGAAATCGCCGGCCGAGGAATGCGCATAGGGGCATCCGCTCGCGTGCATCTGGGTATAGATGTCCTTGAAATTCTCGGCGAACGCCTCCGAATTCATGTCGACTTCGACGACGCCGTCGACCGGACAGGTTCTCGCCTCGCTCATTATGCTCGCTCTCCCTTTGTCGAAGGTTTCCGCCTTCGCACATCTCGTCTTTGCGCCCGCCAAAACTATCACGCGCTTCATTCTTGTCAAGGCGGCGCATGGCGCTTTCCCGACCCGCGGCGCGGAAGCAGCTTTCGGAAAAATGCAGGAAAAATCGCAGATTGAACGTACAATGCGCGGGTGAACGCGCCGCCGGTCGGCGCCCTGCCGCGTCAGCTTTGCGCAGCGGACGGCTTGCGCGCCCAAAAAAAATATATCATACACTACTTTTGTCGGAAGGCATCGCAAATATGCGGGCCGGGCTGGCGGGGCACGCAGTCGCCGCGCTGTCCGCGGCAGCCGAGCATGTCGGGAGAGACGCATGAATTTCGAGCAATGCCGGCCACTGGTCACCGGCTCGTCGCGCGGTATCGGACGCGCCTTTGTCGATGCATTTCTCGATGCGGGCGTGCCGAAACTTTACGCCGGCGTTCGGAACGCGGAAGCGGCGGCGGCCGTCGCCGCGATCGACCCGCGCGTCCACCCCGTGGTCGTCGATACGACCCGGCCCGAGCAGGTCGAGCAGGCGGCGCGCGAGGCCGGCGACGTCACCGTGTTGGTGAACAATGCGGGCGTTCTCCATTATGCCGGCTTCCTGAGCGCGCCCGACCTCGACCAGGCGCGGCACGAGATGGAGGTCAATTATTTCGGCCCGCTCGCGATGGCGCGCGCGTTTGCGCCCGCGCTGATCCGGTCGAAGGGCACGATCGTCAACATCCTGTCGATCGCCGCGCTCACCTATATGCCGCTTGTCGGTAGCTATAATGCGTCGAAGGCGGCGGCGCGTTCGATGACGCAAGGGCTGCGCGTCGATTTCGCCGGAGACGGGGTCGCGGTCATGGCGGTCTATGCCGGCGGCTACGACACCGGGATGCATCTCGAAACCACCGACAAGACGCAGCTCAATCCGCCAAGCGTGCTGACCGGGGCGGTGCTCGACGCGTTGGCGAAGGGCGGGGTCGACGAACTTTTCCCCGACGCTGCGGCGCGCGGGCTGGCGCAGCGGTTGGGGCTGATCGCGGCTGCCTGAGAGTCATCGCGGACGGGAGGAACGGCAATGGCGGCTTTTGAGGGGCAGGTCGTGCTGGTTTCCGGCGGTGCGACCGGGCTGGGCGCGGCGACGGCGACCCTCGCGGCCGAGGCCGGTGCGCGCGTCGCGATCTTCGACGTCAACGAAGCCGACGGCCTGGCCGTCGCGCGCGCGACGGGTGGACGCTTCTGGCACGTCGATGTGGGTTCCGCCGACGAATGGACGGCGGCGGTCGCGGCGGTGACCGCCGAGCTGGGGCCGATCGGCTTTGCGCATCTGAACGCCGGCATCATGACCCGCCCGCTCGATGTGGCGCTGTCGGTGCCGCCGATCGAGGATTTCGCGCTCGGGCGCTACGAGACGCTGCGCCGCGTCAATATCGACGGCGTGGTGTTCGGGTTGCAGGCGCTGCTGCCCGGCATGGCGCGGCGCGGCGGCGGGGCGATCACGATCACCAGTTCGATGGGCGGTCTGGCGCCGATCCCCTTCGACCCGATCTATTCGCTGACCAAACATGCGTTGGTCGGGCTGGTGCGCAGCCTGGGCGCCGCGCATCCGTCGGGGCCCGTGCGCATCAACGCCATCTGCCCCGGCGGCTTTACGAGCGATCTGTTCCCGCCGCAACTGCACACGCCCGACAGCCTCACGCCGCAGGACGTGGCGATCGAGGTGCTCGATCTGCTCGCCAGCGGGGCGACCGGCGAAACGCGGCTGATGCTGAAGAAAGGCGTGCCGGCGCAGGCTGTGTCGCCGTCGCTCGGGCAATAGTCACTTAAGCTTTCGACAATG
>Ga0307414_10001853_pt1 | contig 10942 bp, 10 predicted proteins | sample DK1Ometagenome_FD_203804 | JGI IMG/M metagenome (GOLD analysis project Ga0307414, IMG submission 203804) | Maize rhizosphere microbial communities from greenhouse at UC Davis, California, United States - DK15-O-3 | ecosystem: Host-associated > Plants > Roots > Rhizosphere > Soil | place: USA...
TTTCCTCACCCCCCGGCGCGGTGATCGCAAAGGCGGCGATGTCACCCGACTTGAAGCCCGGCAATTGTTCGACCGCCCATTCGATATCCTGCGGCCAGTGATTCTTGCCGTTGATGATGATCATGTCCTTGGCGCGGCCCACGATATAGATGTAGCCGTCCGACAGATAACCCATATCGCCCGTATCGAGCCAGCCGTCCTTCATGCAGGCGGCGGTGGATTCGGGGTCGCGGAAATAGCCGGTCATCAGCGACGGGCCGGTGCACCACACTTTGCCGACGGTCTGGTCGGGCAGGGCGTTTCCGGCTTCGTCGCGAACCTCGATCACCATGTCGCGCGCGGCGCGGCCGCAGTTGACGATGGCGCGGTAGCGGGTGGGGCGGTCGGCGTCGTTCGCGGCGCCCGACAGCTCGGTTTCCTCGACCAGTTCGACGACAATGCCTTCGCCCGGCGGCATGATGCTGACCGCGAGGGTCGCTTCGGCGAGGCCGTAGCTCGGCAGGAAAGCGCTCGCGCTAAAGCCCGCGTCGGCAAAGGCGTCGACGAAGCTTTGCATCACGTCGGGGCGGATCATGTCGGCGCCATTGCCCGCGACGCGCCAGCGCGACAGGTCGAAGCGGTCGGCGACATGCGTCTGGCTGGAAACGCGGCGCGCGCAGATGTCGTAGCCGAAGGTCGGCGAATAGCTGAGCGTCGTGCCTTGGTTGCGGCTGATCAGGTCGAGCCAGGCGAGCGGGCGGCGAGCGAAATCCTCGGTCTTCAGATAGTCGACCGACACCTGATTGGCGACCGGCGAGAGCAGGCAGCCGACGAGGCCCATGTCGTGATACCAGGGCAGCCACGAGATGCAGCGGTCGCTGTCACGCACTTCCATGCCATGGCTGTGCGCCGCGAGATTGTTGAGCAGCGCGGCGTGGGTCACGGCGACCCCGTGCGGGAAGCGCGTCGAGCCGCTGCTGTACTGAAGATAGCAGGTTTCGTCGGACTGCTGCGCGGGCAGGTCGGCGACCGGTGCGGGACGAGCGGAAAATTCACTCCAGTCCATCGGCGCGACGCCTTCCTTCCCGGCCGCCTCGACCGCCATCGCCGCGATTTCCGGCGGGAAAAAGAGCATCGTGGGGTCGCAGCTGGACAGCTGGACCACCAACTGCCCGACATAGGAGTCGCGCCCGCCGAAGCTGGTCGGCAGCGGCAGCGGCACCGGCCATGCCCCGGCATAGATGGTGCCGAAGAAGAGGGCGGCAAATTCGGCCCCGGTTTCGGCGATGAGCGCGATGCGGTCGCCGGGCTTCACGCCGGCGGCGATCAACCGATAGGCCGCAGCAAGCGCGTCGTGCTTGAGCTCGCTATAGGGATAGGGGCGCACCAGCTTCCCGCGCGGATCGTGGAAGTTGAGCCCGCGTGTGCCGCTGGCGGCATAGTCGAGCGCTTCGCCCACGGTGGCGAAATCGGAAAAGCGGCGCGGCTGGGCGCAATGGGTCGGCGTCGGAGCAAGCTCTTCGGCCATGGTGATCATATCGGTCATATTGGGTGCTAGGTCCCGGAAAGCGGGGTGCACAGCAACAAGCATGTCATCTTTCTGCGTCATGATTGTTTGCGCGATCCCCGGTTGTTGGAACAAAATCGCCTTTTTTCGGGCTCTAATGGCTCGATATGGCGGCGCTGATCGTTCTCAATCGGGCCTGACTATGGCATAAACATGGCATATGGCCAACCGCCACGCTCCATCCGACCGGTCCAGAAGGTCACTCGACGCAGCGCGGCTCGATGAACTGGCGCTCGCCTATGTCGCGCGATTCGCGACGTCAAAGGCTAAATTGGCGCGCTATCTGACCCGCAAGATCCGCGAATCGGAATGGGTCGGCGAAACGGACCCCTTCGCGGCGGCCGAAGCGGTAACGCTGCGGATGGAAGATCTGGGCTTTCTGGATGACCGCCAATATGCCGCGATGCGCGGTGCTGCGATGACCCGGCGGGGGCTGGGGCTGCGCCGGGTAAAGGCACAGCTGTGGATCGACGGGATCGCGCCCGAGGATTCGGGCGAGGCGGTCGAGACCGCCGAAGGGGCAGCCACGGGCGCCGCGATCGGTTTTGCGCGGCGACGGCGATTCGGACCTTTTGCAACGCGGACGATCGACGATCCGGCGCAGCGCGAGCGGCAGGTCGCGGCATTTGCCCGCGCTGGCCATTCACTGGGCCTCGCGCGGCGCATCCTCGCGATCGCGCCGGGGGATGAGGAGGCGCTGGCGGCGCTGGACGACGGCGGGGCGCTCGATTAGGCGAGGACGCCCCGACCCGGGCGAAAGGATGTTCCGATGCGTGCGATGATGACGGCGCTAGCCGTGGCGGCGGTCTTGCCGATGGCGGCGTGCAGCCGGGATGCCGAAAGCCCGGCGACGGTGCCGCTGACGATCCGCGACGGCGATATGACCCATAAATTCAACGTCGAGGTCGCGCGCACCGCCGAAGAGCAACAGCAGGGCCTGATGTTCCGTACCAGCCTGCCCGCCGACGGCGGCATGATCTTTCCTTTCGAGAAGCCGCGATTTGCGAGTTTCTGGATGAAGAACACGCTGATTCCGCTCGATATGATCTTCGTCCGCGCCGACGGAAGCATCGATCGGATCGCCGAAAATACCATCCCCGAATCGCTTGAGCCCGTCGCGAGCGGCGGCGAAGTGAGCGCGGTGCTGGAGCTCGCCGGCGGCACCGCCGCGCGGCTGGGCATCGACGAGGATGCGGTCGTGACGTGGAAAGCGCGTTGAAGCGCGTGTGAAACACCGCGCACGCGCGGTTTGGCGCTTGCGAAGCGTGGTGGCTTGCCTGTAAACGCCACGACCATGAGCATTTTGGGCAAGATTTTCACCTGGTGGGACGGCGCGACCGTCGGCACATTGTTGAACAGCTGGCGCACCGGCGAAAAAGTGGGCGAGGACAGCCTCGGCAACCGCTATTTTCGCGCGCGCAAGGGCGACCGCCGCTGGGTGATCTATAATGGCGCGAACGATGCGAGCCGGGTTCCTCCCGAATGGCATGGCTGGCTGCACCGCACCTTCGACGAACTTCCGTCCGATGTCCTGCCCGCGCCGCGCGCATGGGAGCAGGCAGCGACGCCGAACCTGACCGGCAGCGCGGGCGCCTATCGCCCTGCGGGCGCGCTCGAACGCGGCGGCCGCCGTGCGGCGGCGACCGGCGACTATGAGGCCTGGCGGCCCGGCGCCGAGTGAGCGCCGTGTCGAGGCTGACCGCGACTGTCGGACTGGCCGTTCTGGCGGCCGCGACGCTGGCAGCCTGCGACCGTTCGCCCGCGACCAAAGCGGGCAGCAGCGACAAGACGCCGCAAATCGCGAAATCGGCCAATGTCCCGCAGGAAGTCGGCGGGATCGAGGGCGCGACCCCGATGACCGAGCGCGTCGCGGTGCTGGGCCTGCTCAACAAGCGCAACGGGCTGGTCCGCGACCTCGAGATGAAGCCCGGCGAATCGGCGCGCGTCGACCGCGTGATCGTCCGCCTGCGCGCGTGCGAGCAGACCGCGCCGTGGGAAGATCCGCCCGAAACCGGCGCCTTTGTCCAGTTGACCGTTCAGGATCAGCGCGACGACAAATGGTATCGCGTCTTTTCGGGCTGGCTGTTCAAGGAACGGCCCGAACGCAATGTGATCGAGCATCCGATCTATGACGTGTTCGTCAAAAGCTGTGCGATGACATATCCGGGCGGCGAGCCGCTCGCGCGGTCCGTGCCCAAGGCGGCGTCTTCCGCGGCACCCAAGGCGTCGAGCGCGCCCCAGTCGCCGGCGGCGAACGGCGGCGAAGGTACGCCGGCGGTTGTCCCGCCCCCCGTGCCCGCGCCCGCGCCCAAGGCGGCGCCGTCGGCACCCGACAACACCGAATAAAGCCGCTTCAGATAGTCGCGCTGGGGGATTTCGATCGCCCCCAGGCTGGCGAGATGCGGCGTGATGAACTGACAATCGAGCAATTGCCATCCGCCGGCGCGCAGGCGGGCGACGAGATGCGCCAGCGCGACCTTCGATGCATCGCGCGCGCGGCTGACCATTGATTCGCCGAAAAAGGCGCGGCCGAGCGATACGCCGTAAAGCCCCCCGACCAGATCGCCCTCGTGCCAGCATTCGATGCTGTGCGCGTGGCCAAGGCGGAACAGCCGGTCATAACTCGCCTTGATCACCGGGTTGATCCACGTCGTCGGGCGGTCGTCGGCGGGTTCGGCGCAGAGCGCGACCATATCGGCAAAGACGGTGTCGGTGGTGACGCGAAATCGGTCGGAGACGATCACTTTTTTCAGACTGCGCGACAGGCGAAAGCCGCCCAGGGGCAGGATTGCGCGCAGCCGGGGTTCGACCCAATGGACCGACGGGTCATCCGCCCCGTCGGCCATCGGGAAAAGGCCCTGCGCATAGGCGCTGAGCAGCAGCGCAGGGTCTATGGTTTCAAAGGGCTTCAGTTTGCCGGCTTTACGAATTTCAGCGTCATGCGATCCGATTCGCCGATCGCGACATATTTGGCGCGGTCCTTGTCGCCTTCGGTCAGCGACGGCGGCAGGGTCCACACGCCCTTTTCATAATCTTTGGTATCGCGGGGGTTGGCGTTGATCTCGCTGCGGTCAGCGAGTTTGAAGCCTGCGGCCTCGGCAAAAGCGATGATCGAGCTTTCCTTCATATAGCCCGATTTTTCTTCCTTGGCGGCATCGTCGCCTTCATTCAGCCGATGCTCGACGACGCCAAGCGTCCCGCCGGGCTTCAGCATCGCAAAAATCTGTTTGAAGGCGTTGGCGGTGTTGTCGCTGCCGCCGAAGCGCCAGTTGTGGACGTTGCGGAACGTCAGCACGACATCGGCGCTGCCGTCGGGGACCTTGGGGTTGGTCCCGGCGTTCGGAAATTCGGCGAGCTTGATCGCGCCATAGACGTCGGGTTTTGCGCCCTGCCATTCCTTGAGGCGATTGAGGCCGCGTTCCCACGGCGCCGCTGCATAGAGGGTGCCGCCGCCGGCCTTGGCGAGCGGGGCGAGGATTTCGGTGTACCAGCCGCCGCCGGGCCAGAGTTCGACGACGGTATGGCCGGGCTTCACGCCGAAGAAGCCAAGGGTTCCGGCGGGGTGGCGATAGGTGTCTCGCGCCAGATTGGCGGGGGTGCGGGTCGGCGCGGCGACCGCGGTGGCGATGACGTCATGGCCCTTGTGGGCGGCGTGCGCGTCATGGCCGGCATGCTGCATCGCGGTTGCGGGAACGGCGATCAGGGCGGCGGCACTTGCAAGCAACAATAGGGAACGCATATGGGCACCTCTCTGCGCAGGGATTTGTCTCCTTGCGGAGACCGGGGGAAAGCCCTGTTTGCGAAGGGATGCGCGGCAATGCAAGTGTCGATGCTGTCAGTGGGGATCGGCGCCGCGATCCTGTTCTGCGTGGCCGAGGTCGCAAGCTGGCGTCGGAACAACCGGCGCGACGTCGAACAGGTCGGTTTCATGCCCTGGCGGGGCATCGCGCTCGCGTCTGCTGCGGTCGCGTTGTTCGCTACGGCATTTTGGCTGAGCGGCCGCTAGGGTCTAGAGGCACGCCTCGAGATAGGGCTGGTCGAAGCCGTACTGGCGCGCCTTTTCGAGCGTGTAGGGGCGCAGACCCATCGCGCGATATTCGCCGACGATCTTGCCGTCCTTGTCCTCGTCCAGATATTCGAACTTGAACAATTCCTGGGTGACGATGACGTCGCCTTCCATCCCGATCACCTCGGTGACGTTGGTCACGCGGCGTGAGCCGTCGCGCAGACGCTTGATCTGGACGATCATGTCGACCGAATCGGCGATCTGTTTCGAGATCGCTTCCTTCGGAATCTTGATGTCGCCCATCAAAACCATGTTTTCCATACGGCCGAGGCATTCGCGGGGCGAGTTGCTGTGGAGCGTACACATCGACCCGTCGTGACCCGTGTTCATCGCGGCGAGAAGGTCGAAACACTCCGCGCCACGGACTTCGCCCATGATGATGCGGTCGGGACGCATACGCAGCGCGTTCTTCACAAGGTCGCCCATGTGGATTGCGCCATTGCCCTCAAGGTTCGCGGGACGGGTTTCGAGCGGCAGCCAGTGCGGCTGCTGCAGGCGAAGTTCGGCGGCATCCTCGATCGTCAGCACGCGTTCGCCGGGGTCGATCATCTTCGACAGGGCGTTGAGCATGGTCGTCTTGCCCGAGCCCGTGCCGCCCGAGATGACGATGTTGAACCGGCTGGCGCCTGCGATTTTCAGCGCGGTGCACATCTTCTGGCTCATCGCGCCCCACTGGCACAGCATGTCGAGCGTGATCGGCTTGGCCGAGAATTTACGAATCGAGATCGCGGTACCGCGGAGGCTCAGCGGCGGGACGATGACGTTGACGCGGCTGCCGTCCTTCAAACGGGCGTCGGCGAGCGGGGTGGTCTGGTCGACGCGGCGGCCGACCATATTGCAGATGCGCTGGGCGATCTGGAACAGATGCTGTTCGTCGCGGAACTGGATCGGCGCGATGATCAGCTGGCCCTTTTTTTCGACATAGGTCTGGTACGGACCGTTGACCATGATGTCGGTGATGTCGGGATCCGACAGCAATTCCTCGAGCGGACCGAAGCCGAGCAGTTCGTCGACGAGCACTTTTTCGAGCGCGAATTGTTCCCGGCGGTTAAGCGTGATGCGCAGTTCCGCGAGCACCTCCAGGATGATCGGGCGGAATTCCTCGGTCAGCTCGTCCTTGCTCAGCGTCGCCGCGGCCTCGGGATCGACGCGTTCGAGCAGGCGCGGCAGCACCTGTTCCTTGATCTTGTGGACGCTCGCTTCGAACCCTTGCGCTTTTTCGGGTTCCACCGCCTCGGCGGTCGAGCGCTGGTTGAGCCGCTCCATCGCCTCCATTTCGGGAGTCATTGGACCCGAATAGGCCTCGGGGGCGGGGGCCGGGGTGTCGATCGCGGGAAACTGGGTTCCACCGGGCACGCCCGATCCGCTTTGCATCGGCTTCGCGACGCCAAAGGCGGGGCGGCCAGCGGTGCCGGGGCGACGTCCGAATGCGCTCATTATCTCATCCTGCTTTCGACTCAATCCTGCGGGATGTGCTGCAGCCGAAGCCTTGCACACCGCCATCGGACAGGGTGAATAAACCGGAAACTTTGATATTGTCCTAATGGCCGGGGACGATTGCAGCGGACACAGAAAAGCCCGCATCCGGGTGGATGCGGGCTTTCTGATCCAACCTGTGGACGGTGGGAAGCTTTATCCGGCGATATGCTCGGCGAGGACGGTCAGGCCGCCCTCATTAACCTCGGCAAAGCCGCCTTCGACTTCGATCACCTCGGGCGTGGCGCCCGCGGTAGCATAGATCGTCAGCGGGCCGTTGCGCAGCGTCGCCATGAAGGGCGCATGGCCTTCGAGCACCGAGAAATCACCTTCGGAGCCGGGCACGGTGACCATATGGACTTCGGCGGTCCGCTCGAGGCGGGCGGGGGTGACGAGTTCGAACTTCAGGGCCATTTTCTTGTCCTCAACCCCCTCCCCCGAAAGGGAGGGGTTCGGTAGGTTTATGCGTCTTCGGCGAGCTTCGCAGCCTTGGCGATCGCTTCGTCGATGCCGCCGACCATGTAGAAGGCCGCTTCGGGAAGATGGTCATATTCGCCATCGACCACCGCCTTGAACGACTTCACCGTGTCTTCGACCGCGACGAACTTGCCGGGGATGTTGGTGAAGACTTCGGCGACGTGGAACGGCTGCGACAGGAAGCGCTGGATCTTGCGCGCGCGGGCGACGACCAGCTTATCTTCTTCCGACAGTTCGTCCATGCCGAGAATGGCGATGATGTCCTGAAGCGACTTGTACTTCTGCAGCGTTTCCTGAACGCGGCGGGCGGTCTCGTAATGCTCCTGGCCGACGATCGCGGCGGTCAGAACGCGGCTGGTCGAATCGAGCGGATCGACCGCCGGATAGATGCCGAGTTCCGAAATCGCGCGGTTCAGCGTCGTGGTCGCGTCCAAGTGAGCGAACGACGTAGCAGGCGCCGGGTCGGTAAGGTCATCTGCGGGAACGTAGATGGCCTGCACCGAGGTGATCGAACCCTTGTTGGTCGAGGTGATGCGTTCCTGCAGCGCACCCATGTCGGTCGACAGGGTCGGCTGGTAGCCCACGGCCGAAGGAATACGGCCGAGCAGCGCCGACACTTCCGAACCTGCCTGCGTGAAGCGGAAGATGTTGTCGACGAAGAAGAGCACGTCCTGGCCTTCCTGATCGCGGAAATATTCGGCGATCGTCAGACCCGAGAGTGCAACGCGAGCGCGGGCGCCCGGGGGTTCGTTCATCTGGCCGAAAACCAGCGCAACCTTCGATCCTTCGGGGGTCGGATTGCCGTCGGCGTCCTTGGCGATAACGCCGGCGTCGAGGAATTCGTGATAGAGATCGTTGCCTTCGCGGGTGCGTTCACCGACGCCCGCGAACACCGACGTACCACCATGGCCCTTGGCGATGTTGTTGATCAGTTCCTGGATGAGAACGGTCTTGCCGACGCCTGCGCCGCCGAACAGGCCGATCTTGCCGCCCTTTGCGTAAGGCGCGATCAGATCGATGACCTTGATGCCGGTGACGAGGATGCTGCTTTCGGTCGACTGGTCGACGAATTCAGGAGCCTTGGCATGGATCGGTGCGCGCGTGGCGGCATTGACCGGGCCGCGTTCGTCGATGGGCTCGCCGATGACGTTGAGAATGCGGCCGAGCGTCTGCGGGCCGACGGGAACCGAAATCTGCGCGCCGGTGTCGGTCACGGGCTGGCCGCGGGTCAGGCCGTCGGTCGCGTCCATCGCGATGGTGCGGACGGTGTTTTCGCCGAGGTGCTGCGCGACTTCGAGAACGAGGCGGTTGCCGTTATTCTCGGTTTCGAGCGCGTTCAGAATCGCGGGCAGGGGGCCGGTGAACTGGACGTCGACGACGGCGCCGATGACCTGGGCGATGCGGCCCGTCGCGGTGCCGGTGCTTGCAGCCTTGGGAGCGGCGGCCTTCTTGGGCGCTGCAGCTTTCTTGGCGGGTGCCTTCTTTTCAGGGGCGGGTGCGGTTGCCATTGTCTTCTTCCTTGCTTGGATAGCTTACAGCGCTTCGGCGCCAGCGATGATTTCGATGAGTTCGGTCGTGATCGCCGCCTGACGGGTGCGGTTGTAGATGATCGTCAGCTTGTTGATCAGGTCGCCCGCGTTGCGCGTCGCATTGTCCATCGCGGTCATCGACGCGCCCTGTTCGGACGCGGCGTTTTCAAGGAGGCCCTTGAAAATCTGGATGGTGATGTTGCGCGGGAGCAGATCGGCAAGGATCGCTTCCTCGTCGGGTTCATATTCGACCGCCGCGCCGCTCGATGCCGGAACATCGACGGGTGCGGGAACGGGGATCAGCTGCTGGCCGGTCGCTTCCTGAAGCAGCGCCGAGCGGAACTTCGAATAGAAGAGATGCGCGACGTCGAACGCACCGGCTTCGTAAAGCTCCATGACCTTGGCAGAGACCTCATGCGCCTGTTCGAAGCCGATGTCGCGGATGCCGGTCGTTTCATACTGCTCGACGATCTGGCCCTGGAACAGGCGCGCGATGACCGGACGACCCTTGCGGCCGATGAGGTAGAAAATGACCTTCTTGCCCTGCGCCTGCAGTTCGAGCGCCTTGTCGCGTGCCGCCTTGACGATGTTCGAGTTGAACGCGCCGGCAAGGCCGCGGTCGCTGTTGAGCACGACGAGCAGATGGGTGTCGCTCTTGCCGGTGCCCGACAATAGCTTGGGCGCGCTGTCCGACCCGCCGACCTTCGACGCCAGGCTGGCGACGACGCCTTCGAGGCGCTCGGCATAGGGGCGCGCGGCTTCGGCCGCAGCCTGCGCCTTGCGCAGCTTTGCCGCCGCGACCATTTTCTTGGCCTTGGTGATCTTCTGGGTCGATTTGACCGAGCCGATCCGGCCTTTGAGTTCCTTCAGATTGGCCATGAAGCCCTATCCTTGTATCCCGGCGCAAGGCCGGGATCGCTGTGGGCCCCGGCTTGCGCCGGGGAACAGATTTACGCGAAAATCTTTGCGAATGCGTCGAGCGCGGCAACAAGGCCCTTCTTGGCGTCGTCGCCAAGATCCTTGGTGTCGCGGATCGTCTTCAACACATCGGCATGGTCGCTGCGCAGATAGGCGAGCATCGCCTGTTCGTAGCGATTCACATCGGTCGTCGCGACATTGTCGAGATAGCCGTTGGTGCCGGCGAAAATCGAGGCGGTCTGCTCTTCGAACGCCATCGGCTGGAACTGCGCCTGCTTCAGAAGCTGGGTCAGGCGCGCGCCGCGGTTGAGCAGCTTCTGCGTCGACGCGTCGAGGTCCGAACCGAACTGAGCGAAGGCTTCCATTTCGCGATACTGCGCGAGTTCGAGCTTGATCGAGCCCGACACCTTTTTCATCGCCTTGGTCTGCGCGGCCGAGCCGACGCGCGACACCGACAGACCCACGTTAATGGCGGGACGGATACCGGCGTTGAACAGGTTGGTTTCGAGGAAGATCTGGCCGTCGGTGATCGAAATCACGTTGGTCGGAATATACGCCGAAACGTCGCCTGCCTGCGTTTCGATGATCGGCAGCGCGGTGAGCGAACCCGAACCATTGTCGGCATTCATCTTTGCCGAACGCTCGAGCAGGCGGCTGTGGAGATAGAAAACGTCGCCCGGATAGGCTTCGCGGCCCGGCGGGCGGCGCAGCAGCAGCGACATCTGACGGTAAGCGACGGCCTGCTTCGAAAGATCGTCATAGACGATCACGGCGTGCATGCCGTTGTCGCGGAAGAACTCGCCCATCGTGCAGCCGGTATAGGGTGCGAGGAACTGCAGCGGAGCGGGCTCCGAAGCGGTCGCGGCGACGACGATCGAATATTCCATCGCGCCATTTTCTTCGAGCTGGCGGACGATCTGTGCAACGGTC
>Ga0307414_10001854_pt1 | contig 10941 bp, 13 predicted proteins | sample DK1Ometagenome_FD_203804 | JGI IMG/M metagenome (GOLD analysis project Ga0307414, IMG submission 203804) | Maize rhizosphere microbial communities from greenhouse at UC Davis, California, United States - DK15-O-3 | ecosystem: Host-associated > Plants > Roots > Rhizosphere > Soil | place: USA...
ATCTGAACGCGCTATTGGAATGTTCCACCGAGCGCCCTGATTGGCTCAGCAGCATCCAGGCAAAGACCTTGGTTATTGGCGGGAAAAATGATCAGTTTTTCGGAGGCGGAGCGATGGAGCGAACGGCTCGAATAACTGCTGCCACGCTGCATCTGATCGATGGAGAGCGGCACATGATCATGGTTGAATGTGCGCCTGCAGTCGCGAGTTCCATTTCTGATTGGCTTGCTGATGCTCCCCGCGCCCCCGCCTCGCACTCCCAACGTATGTGAGACCGTCCCCTTTACGTCGATTTTTGACTACTGCCAGGGCCACTTTTGGCCGAAAGCTGCCGTCGACGCAGCTCGTCGCCTAACCCTCGCGAGGATTGCATTGCTCGAATACTGTACGTATATACAGCACAAGACAAGCGAACCTCCATGAATTTTGAACAAGCCAAAGCGCTGAGAATCCAGCAATGGCGCGATACGCTCGACGATCACGACTTCCGGTTACAGAACCCTGAGGCGTATCGGTCCAGCCTGCTTTCGGCAAGCGCGAGGTTGACCGAGGAACGGTTGATTGATCAAGACGACCAGTTTGGCATGGACGAATTAGCGAACTCCGCATACTGGCTCGCAGTTGAAGAGCTGCAATCGACATCTGTTCTCTATCACAGCGCGTCTCATTACGACCTTGTCGCGCGAGACGGCTCCTCAAACCTGGGCACGATTCGTCAATCGACATTTTCGGCGAAAAGCGAGGGCCGCCGCATCCGCCCCTACGACGGAAAAGTATATCGCCAAGGTGAAGAACTAAAGCTGATCTACAGCGCGGCGCCAACCACGGGCGTGATTGAGGGGCTTGTCCTCACTTTGGATGATGGTCGCCAGTTTGATTTGGTTGAGACAGCCAGAATGATCCTGGGAGTGGTTTACACCCCCATTGAAGATCCAGACGTCTACCGTTGGCTTGTCGATGCCCTGCAAGTCGCGCGCGAAAATCGAAATTTGGTGCTGATGGAAAAGCTCAGGCCATTTGCGGAGCTGGCGAGGTTCGTCCTGTGTTCGTCATGCTCGGACCGGTTTGGCGAGCGTGACGACTGCCTACCTTGCAACGGCTTAGGGTTCGTCGAAAAACCGAAATGCCTGGGCAAACTTCCTTCGGAATACCAGGGTCCACTGGACACAACCAGCGAACCCGGGGTGCAAGATGTGCGGCGGAGTTGAGGCAGCGGACAAAAATAGAGCGTATGAACGGGTCAAGGTGTATTTCCCGAACCCCAAGGCAGCAATTCCCGTGGTACTTCAGGACGGGACGGATCTTGGGTGGGTGCGATGGGGGCGCCGTCGAGAGGAGAAAGGCACAGGTCCATCAGGTGGGTGGGCAAAACTAGAGACGGTAGAACGAGGGGGATGGGAGAAGTATCACCCGCAGCGAGCGCTGGGGCTCGTGCAGCGTTACATGGAGAAAGATACGGAGCGCGTGTCGCACTGGTTCGATATGAACGAGGGCTTCGGGCTTGAATGCCTAATACTAGGTGAAGGCGATGCTCGGCGTGTGTACATAGTCACTACATCTCCTCCTCCGGAATTTGCATTCATACACGACCGTTGGCCGATGATCGGACGGGTTCCCGACGGCACAAGCTGACCCCAGAGAGGCACCGCGCCACCATATTACTAACTGTATTTCTGACTTATCCTCTGACCCCTACGAACCCGAGGCTGCATCATGGACAGACTAAGTAGGGCCGAAATAGAGGATGCCTTGGGACGCTTGCTACCAGGCAGCACGGTCAAATGTGTTCTCTGGGGTGACGGTACTGCCTCACTTACGGTAACAGGTGAGACCGGGGAATCATTTGCAGTGGTGGGTTTGGTGAGAAGCGACTATCGAGGGGAAGCTGGATTAAAAAGCCTCGCTAAGCATATATTTGAGGACATTCAGCTAGCTCGACAGGGATTGAGAACCCACAGAGCGAAACCGTTGGGCAATATTGGTAATCAATCCAGCGCCACCCCCCCTGCGCAATACAAAGCCCGCCACTAGGCGGGTTTCTCTATTTTTTTGGTGTTAATTCTTGTCCGATCCATCTTTAATTGATCGAGCGTAGAAAGCCACAGCCTCTTCAGCAAGCCCTCTCCATTCAGCGTTATCGATGATCCCCTTTTGCCTGTACTCGTCAGCAATTCGTAGGAGAATGTCGTACTGTCTTTCAGCGTCGGCTCGGCCCTCCGGCCTTCGCAGAAGCTCTCTCCATACATTAAGCGCCTGTTCCTTATCCAGTTCAGCCATCTTCCGCCCCCAAACGTCGTCCTGCAGTGGAGCCTAGCATCACCGAAATGTTCCATGCTGAGGATGGGCGGATTCATTGATGTCTGGGCATCAGCTCCCGCACATATGCTTGGCAAGCACGTAATTTAATTACGGCTCGATCACCGTCGTCGGTGATGGCGATAACTCGCTGAGCATGCGCTGGGTCAAGTTGGGCTCTTGCTCCTCCATGAACCACGCCGACGGCACCGGTACCGGCAAGCACTGGGCCGCCATCGGCTGAATTCTGGAGGAGGACTGACAGCCGCAGATCAGAAGTGGCAAGACGATCACGTAGGCGAGCCTGATTTGTTTGTGCATCGCTCAGTTCTTTGTAGTGGATTTGTTCGCTGGCCGATAGACGCTGCTCAAGCTCCAGGCGCCTCCGCTGCTCTGCTTGCATCTGATCTGTAGCCGCGCGACTGAGGGCATCAAGATCGGCCTGATGGAGACTGGTTTGCTCAGCCAGCTCCTTGCCATACCTCCAGTCCTGGACTTTCCAGGTCCCGCCGATGGCGACGATTAGCGCAACCGCAACACCGACCACCAGAGACTTCAATGTCGCAGGATTCATGGCACACCTTTGAAAAAGACATGGTTCCCCAGGCGGAAGGTTTCAGTTGCACCTTGTACCCATGTTGGTGGCTTCGGCATGGTGGTCGCGTAGTAGTGGGTCGCACCTTTCGTCATGTCAGGCTCGACCCCGGAGATAACCAGATCCGCCGCCCGCTGTGCCTGGGCGAACTGCTTCGGCGGGATTGGCTTGGCTCCACTCAAATACGGATAGTTCGGGTCGTTCTTGTTCCAGCAACTGAACTGGTACGGTTTCAGGCAAACCCCGGCATAGCCCTCGCCCCACCATGAGCGATCCTTGCCATCATTCACGCGGTTGCGGATTACGCAGCCCACGGCAACCTGGCCGGCCAGCCCCTCCCCGCGGGCTTCGGCCCACAGCGTGCGCGCGAGGATGTCGCGATCCTTTTCTGTTGTGGTCATTTACATTTCTCCAGGCAAAAAAAATCCCGCTCTCGGCGGGCTTGGAATTGGGTTGAGCGAAATGAACGAGTTAGAAGCCGGTAACGTCTGCGACCATAATCACGGGCATTGGCCCAATCGGTGAATTGGCAGGCGGGCTGGTTGTCGGCGGCCCTTGATTCGCTAGAAGCCCCGATGTGACAGTTCCACCTGACACCCTGACCGACCGAATCATCACCATGAACGCGAGATTTTGTCCTACCTGATTCTGGCGATATCGCGTGTCATAGTTGCTGATCCCACAGGCGTAGGTACGGCCAATCGCGACCGGCAGTGAGAACGACTGCGTGTCCGAACTGGTTTCATACACTGCGGAAATCCTGAGGATTTTGTTGTTCGAGTCGAAGGTGAGGTTTCCTGCCGAGTCAAAAAGCTGCAACCCACAACGCGACGGGACAACAGGAGCATCGCCAAAGCAGTAGCACACGACGCTGCCGGCAGTATTCGACCAGAACTCGTAATCAGCGCTGCTGGCAGTAAGAACAACGCTCCTAACTGCAATGGACGATGAAGCCGCCGTCTCACCGAAGAGGACAAACTTGGTTGCCTTGGGCAGGCTTAAAGCAGCCCTATAAATGGTCGAGCCACGGGTCCAACCAGAGATAGTGAATTTGCCCAAAAACGAAACCGTCAGGACATCTGAATCGATCTGAAGGGTGTTGGTGTCCCTGAATACCTGAAGCCCGATTGGCATCTACCTAACTCCATAGAAAACCTGGCACCCGACCCTAGGGGCATTCGCAGTGGTGCCCTGCCCCCTGAAGTCGGAAAAGCTCCACGAAATGGTGGTCCCGTTGATGGTGATGAACGGCACGCAAACAACCGTGGTATCGCCCCCACCCACTCCTTTTGCAGAGAAAAACCATGGACTTCCCCCTGCAAACCCAGGCACAAAAACAGAACCATTTACCGTTCCGGTGAAAAACGAGCCTAGGTATCGCCCCGTGATCGTGTCGGTTGTGAAGGACACCGAGCCGTCAGCGTTGTAAACCTCTAATCCTGCTGACATCACCAGATCCCCAGACGCACTCGAAACTGCCCTGCCTGATCGAAGACCTGAACAACTTGGTTATTGATCGTGAGCTTGCCACCACCCGCGACGGATCCATTGAACTCGATTCCCCCCGTCTTGCTGAGCCTCCAACCCGAAACACCAGGGACATAGTTGGTTGATTGAATGGTGTCGCCGATCTTCGCATTGGTGATCGATCCGTCTTGAATAAACGCCGCCTTGATGTAAGCGGTGTTGTTCTGCACCACGAACGGATAGAAGACCTCCGAAGCGTTGGGATCGACTATCGCGAAGCGGCTGGCTGCAATGAGGACTTGGCTGGTGATGATTCCTTCGTCGTTTTCTACTCCAACCCCGATCCCGGCAAGGTAGGGTTTCCCATCAACAGTAAGCTGGGTCTTGATGCTGTACATCGCGGCAAGCTCGCTCTTGAGAGCGTCGATCTCTATCTGGGCGCCGCCGGAATCGATTTTCTCGAGCAACTGCTTGCTGAGCTGGGTTTCCGTGATCTTATCGTTCAGGTAGTCCAGGATTGGCCCTGCGTCAGCCGACGACTGTCCAAAGACCGGGCCGAAGAAAGCGCCCATATTTCCGATCCGATCAACCAGGCGTGCCCAGAAGAAATAGGTTTTTCCGGGAGCGAGTCCCATGATGGTCAAGTCAGTTTGTGGGTAGGTGTAGTCACCGAATTTGGTGGCATCTACGATCTGGTTGGTTTCGCTATACCAGATCTCCGTCCGTTGCAGATCCGCAGTGCTTACGCCCTGAGGAATCTCCCACTTCAGTTTGATACCGAACACGATCGACTCGGCAGTGAACGAGGAGACTTCTGGTGGCGGCGTAGTTTTTCCGTTCAGCAACGTCTCCGCAGAGGTTGCGAAAACAGAGCCGATATCGAGCGAGTTGATCGCTCGCACCTTCGCCGTGTACCTGCCGGCATAGATCCCGCTGACGTCAATTGATGTCGTCCCGGTACGGCCTGCAAAGATCCAATCACCTTCATCCTTGCGCCAATACACCTCATAAGCGATTGCTGCTTCTGGCCTCTCCCAGGTAATTGTCATGACGCTGATCGCGCTACCCTGATCGACGAAATGGTCGTTACTGAGTGTCACGTTCGTTGGCGGCTTCTGAACGCTCGGGGGAACGACGCTGATTGGCGGACGCTCGATACGGCTGCCGTTGTCGATTGCACCGTATTTGCTCGAGTTGTGCCGTACAGCATTGATGGTGAACTTGATTTCCGTGTCCGAAAAATCTTCCGCTACGGACATCACCCGAAACTGTTGCACCGCCAAGGCAGGTGAGTCGATTGCCCACATGGAGTGAAGCGGCGGCAACGCCTCGAGGCTTTCCGACAGCACGACTTGTTGTACCTCAGCCGGAAAACCCGTGGTATCAAAAGTGATGTTGCCGTTGTCCCACGTGATGCCGGAGCTGTCCCAAGTCAGCGGATAACCCACAGACTTGATGGCTCGAGACACAGCCTTACCGTTGGGCATAATCAGGGTGATGGTGTCGCCCGGAAAGGCGGTTACATCCGCGTCGAGCACGAGAGTGTCGAGCGTTGAAGAACGCAGCCGGCCACCGATTCGGCGCCCAGCCCTATCATTATCCGCGATGCGGATGATCTGACCAGGCCGCGCCAAGGTGCCATCCAAGCCAACGGAAAAGCTGACGCTCTCTGTCTCCAGGCGGTTAGTAAGCAATGCCCATTTACCAACGCGCTGCGCCTGAGCCTGAGACGTGCAACCGGTAGCTGTGATTTCGGTTTGCTGGATGCCGTAGCGAGCGATTCCGGGCTGGTCGTCTACGTACTCAACCTTCTGCCGATAAAAATCCGAAGGATCGTTCCAGCTCACCAGGGCAACGGTGTAGCGCGTCTTCTTGGCGGATCCGGTGTAGTTGAATTTCCCGTTGATGACGTTGGCATTCGAGTAGGTATAAACAGGATCCTCTGGTATATCGGCCACGGCCATGACGGAACCGGCAGCCCAGTACGCCATCCCACGGAACGCTGTCGCCAGATCCTGGAGCACGCGCAGCGCATCAGCACGAACCGAAAGATACAGATTGCAGGTGAAACGCGGCTCGGTGCCGCCCTTTCCGTCGGGGACTGGCTGATCGCAATACTGACCGATCCGATACAGCTCCCATTTATCCACCTGCCCCGCGTTCAGCAGATGGCCGAGCCCATAGCGGAAATGCAGCAGTAAGTCGTAAAAAATCCAGGCAGGATTATCTGTCCAGGCGCTTTTAAAGGTGCCATCCCAGACTCCCGTGTAGGTGCGCGTCTCTGGGTCATAGTTGCTTGGAACCTTGATGATGCGGCCATACAAATCGAACGAGCGAGTCGGAATCGATTGAAACTGCGACGCATCGAATTGCAGGCCGACGATGGCCGAACCTGGGTATCTCAGCTTCGCGTCAATGATCTCTGTAATTGCCTCAACGTTGGTGGTGTCTGATATCGCGGAGCTGGTGGCATTGGCCGTCAGACGGATCACGCGCACGGTCCAGCCGCTGGTCGCGCTAGGAAGATCGATGCGGTGTGATCGTTCGTATTTTGTCGATGTCTTTCCGCTGAAAGCCGCGTCTAGCACGGACACAAAGGGACCGCCGTCGGTGGACAGCTCAATCCTGTATCGGACCGTGTATCCGTTGGTGTCGCCGTTTGTGGTGTTTGTCCGCGCAAGACGTGGAGTGGAAAGTCTGATCCGGACTGCCGAGAGTTGAAGATTGGTTACCGCGCGCACCCAAGGCTGGTCGGAGCGGAGCTCAACACCGACGGCAATTTCGCTCTCCACCGCGGGGAAGCCCGAGATGTGTAGTTGATCCTGACTGCCGGTTCGCACCTCTTGGCTGACGCCGCTGAAGTTCAACGTTCCATCCGGGTTTGCCAGCGGTGTCTCATCAAGAAAAATGGACTGCATGCCGTTCGCCAAGCCTCGAATCTCACCTTCACTCACCAGGTCGAGAATTCGCGCGAAAGCGGTGCTTTGCAGGTTGTCCGGAGCCTCAACGGAAGGACGCGGCTTCGACTCACCGCCCTTGCGTCCGGCTATGGCTAGCTGGGTCATGACTTTCCTTTGGGCGAAAGAAAGCCCGCTCAATGGCGGGCCTCGTGATGAATGCTTCGGTTACATCTGGTCTTCGGAATAAATACCGGCGCTGATCACAGCACTGCCGACGGTCATGCGGCCATAAAGCAACGGGACAGGGTTGCCCTGGACACTGGTGTTCACCGGGCCGTTGAAGCTGTAGCTGGGTCGGTTGTTTGGGCTGTCTTGGGTGCCCAGACCTTTTGCCTGGGGACTGAGCATTTGCATCACCCCACCGGCAACCATGGCAATGCCGACCGGCAGAAGCGGGCTGTAGACGAGGCCAACCACGATAAGTACGGCACCGATTATGGTTTGTAGTGCCCCGGCACGCTTTGTACCCTCAATAACTGGAACGATTCGGATGACATCCCTCCCCGTAGGCTTTCCGAGGTCGTCCTCTCCAATGTTCCTATTGCCGTTAAAAATGGCGAAACGAAGGCCCTTATCCTTGCTCTCAAGCATGAATTTTTCAAAGCCAGCAAACTGTTTGAAATAACCAATGATGTCGCGCCAGCCTGCACTTGTCGTGATGCGGTGCTCGCGTCTACCGGTGATTTCAGCTAGCTGCTTGGATACAATCACGGTTTGCATTTTCTCAAGCAACTGCGACATCCTCCTCCAGCCATAAAAAACCGCCCGAAGGCGGCTTGTTGAATTTGGTTAAAGACAGTCTTTGACTGCCAGCTCAATATCGTTTCGCCCATAGCCGACGGCCCAGGCCATGCGCTGGTAAAGCGCTACCGCACTGCCGTCAGGGACCAATGAAAAAACCCAGCGGGTGAGCTGGGATGATTTACCTATCGAAGGTATCAATTGGCAATCTTCGAAGTAATACGCCTAAGGTCTGAAACTATTTGCCTTGTTATGGCTACATGCAACTTGGCGTCGGACGACGTGATGAGATCTCGGATATCGTAATCGGCTTTCGCCCGCATCAGTTTTTGCTTTCTCAATGACCTGCCAATGGCAGATAATCCACGCGAAGAAGCGGTGTACCGAGAAATTAAACGCTCATGAGTGGTTTTAATATTCCTCTCTTCTGGCAAAGAAAGGCATGAAGCTGCGATAACAGCTTCATGGTACAGTGCATAATAACTCCGACTTACGCTGGCCCTATAACTTGCTTCGTTATTGGCTTCTATCAGATTCTCTGCTAGCGCTAAAAGCTCATCACTACATACTGACATAGTAACCTTCATTCGCCGTAAGAATCGCGCCCTCTTCATGAGGAGCCACGCCAATGGACAGATACTGATCAATTGCATCGTTGTACTTCGAGCCTAACGCTTGCTCTATTGCGCTATCAATCGCCATTAAATGATCGGTGGGACCCTTAACCATAAAACGGTACAAAATACCTTCCCCTTGCATAGCAAAAACATCTAGAGCTATATGTGGATGCCCGCTCATTGATTGAATTATTTTCGATGCAGTTTCAAGCCTTGCACTCACCTGATCGTCCGTAGCCCCGATTTCATTCATTATTTCCGCGGCGGCCAGCAAATGCTGGCTTACTTCGCCACTCTGCTTCCCCGCTTTGACATATAAATCAGCAGCCATTGTAAACAGCCCCAAATGCATACAACCGTCTGCAACGCCTGCCAGCCCAGACTGATCCACGCCCTCAATGTCGATGCCGAGCAGCACTTCCTTGGACATCTTCAAGTCACCGCATATATACAAGGCATGAGCTTTTGAGATAGACGCTGCAAGCGGCATCAGACCAGCCACAACCGCATCATCGAACAGCTGCATTGATATTTCTTTTTTGCCGAGGTACGCATAGAGATAGCCTTGCTCATGCAGAGCAATTGCAATAGTCGAATCCGTCTGGCGCGATGGAACGATCAGGTCGTCGAACTTTCTGATTAATCTACGAACTTTCAGCTCATCAATGGCATGCCGGGCCGCGATTTCGCTCCACAAATCTCGCCTTTCGTTACTCAAATTGTTAACAACTGACTCAGGTTCGGGGCGCATGCAGCAACGCTCAACATAAAAATATAGCGTAGGGATATTCTAGCCTTTCGTCGATACTGGTTGGACATCCAATACTACCGATGCCTGAAGAATCAGGCGTGTTCGGTCAAACCATGGCCTACCGAAAACGATGTTCGCGCTAGAGCTTTATGGGAGGCGGTACAAAGGATTTGCTCCCTGTGCCTCCAATAGCTTACCGTCACTTCAGACCAGTACCCGCCGTACACATCCCGCTTGCTGTCGCGGTTGTAGAGGTGATGAAGAATCGATCCGGGCGCCGGGTAGTGCTCTGGCTCAGTCCTCAGTACACCGTCGGCCAGGTATATCCCCGCATGGTTGGGCACCGGTGAACGGATCTGCATCAGCACGATGTCTCCATGCTGTGGTGCGGGTACTTTTTCGAAGCCAGCCGCGGGCAAATTTTCGAGGTAGAGATTACCGCCCTTATCCCACCAACCGTCTTCCCGCTCATAGCTGCCAAGATCGATACCCATCTCACGACGGTAAAAATCCAGGATGATGCTGAGACAATCATGCACACCGTGGACAAACTTGCGGCCAATCAGAGGTGCCTGATACCCAACCGGCGCGAAGCTCACCACATTCCCAGCTCGCACTACATCGTCATCTCCTTTTCGCACTTCGAGAATGTGCCAGGGCAAGCCCGACGCCTCGCAAGACACGCGATCAGCCTCACTCGGGGTGGCCGGGTAATCGGGGTGGCTGTGTACAACGGCGAGAATCTCTCCCCTGTCCTCAGCGGCTGCGTAATCCTCAGGCGCCAAGCGAAAATGCTCGTTCGGCGTCGAAGCGATGTTGCGGCATGGAACGTAGATCTCCTTCCGACCTGCTCTCACCAACAGCCCACAGGCCTCGCGCGGATACTCACCGATGGCGTGTGCCTCAATTGCCGCTCTGTTTGCTTTGTTCATAGATCATGTCCGGAGCAGCCCCGCAGCGGGGAAAGAGCCATATGGGAGGGTGTTATTTTCGCCGAAACGTAGCTTGCAGCTAGTCAGGCGACCGCCGCACTTATCCTTGGCGGCGTCAGTGACGATGACATCGTTCTCGTCCGCGACGGGTGGCCCGTTGTAGCCGCAATATGGACCTCGGTACCCGCCACAGGAAAGCCACCAGCACACATTGGCTACGATCTGTCGTCGAGGCAGTTGAACTCCAGCGAAATCCAGGGCCGTCGCCAGTTCGAACTGGACGACTTCGTTGTCCTCGGCAGCCTTGCGCTCGACATACCAAATATCTGGTGGAAGTTCTTCCTCTGGGTCCGCTTCGGGCTGCCCATCGAGATACTTGCCCAAGGTTCGATGGCGAATCAGTTTCGCGCCGACGAGATCTTCGAAATACAAAACCAACGCTGTGATAAAGCCGCCAACGTTGCCCACGGAAAGAGTCGGCGTCGGTTGCGTCCCCTGCCCCGTCATCTCGAAGCCTTCAGCTTTGATCGGCCAAGGCGAATACTCTTTGCCCTGCCAAAATATCGAGGACTGCTGTGGGTAG
>Ga0307414_10001855_pt1 | contig 10934 bp, 7 predicted proteins | sample DK1Ometagenome_FD_203804 | JGI IMG/M metagenome (GOLD analysis project Ga0307414, IMG submission 203804) | Maize rhizosphere microbial communities from greenhouse at UC Davis, California, United States - DK15-O-3 | ecosystem: Host-associated > Plants > Roots > Rhizosphere > Soil | place: USA...
AGTTCCAGGTTTCGTTTTGTCTGTTTCTGAAGTAAGCAGACTCTTGTTCTCTGACGTCCACGTTGGTCTGCCACCATTGTCTGAATTGCTGGTTAGGGTTGGTACCATTGTATCCAACACCATATCTGCCAATACCTTCAGTTCGGGTATAGTTTGCCGAAGCACTTACCGTCAGCTTCTCTGTAGCATTATAAGCAGCAGAGAAGTTGATCATGTTCTTATCAATGGTACTGTTTGGCAGGTTGCCTTTGATATCGTTTCGAGTATAGCCCAAGTTAAATGTGGTCTCATCTCCGCCACCGCTAATAGTGATACTTTGATTGGAGTTCAGCCCTGTCTCATAGTAAGCGCTGGGATCATTTTCTGCGGCCACCCAGGCCTTGGTCTTTCCAAAGTTGGGTGAGGTAGGATCGATTGCATCCCAGTGATAAACCTGCAAGTTTGGATCAAAGGCAGGCCCATAGGACGCATCATCCTGAAACCGCACGACCGGAGCTTCTCCACTTCCAAGATCCTGGGAAGCACGGAATGACTGAATGTAACCAGCGCCGTACTCCTTTTGGTATTCTACGAAAGTGGACTTGTCCATGCTACTCCAGATCACACCAGAATTGATGTCGATACTCATGCTGTTCTTCTTACCTTTCTTGGTTGTGATCATGATCACGCCGTTTGCGGCACGAGAGCCATATAGTGCAGTCGCCGCAGCACCTTTCAGCACGTTTATGGATTCGATGTTATCAGGGTTGATATCCGAGGCAGTATTACCAAAGTCCACAGCGGAAGGGCTGTTATTGGCATTGCTTACGGGCACTCCATCGATCACGAAGAGAGCCTGGTTGTTACCTGAAATAGAGGAATAACCACGAATTACCACGTTCGTAGATCCACCCATCGTATTGTTGGATCGGATATCCAAACCGGCAACTTTACCGGAAAGCGTGGATACAAAATCCGCAGATCTTGTCCGAGAAACCTGATCCCCTTGAACCTGCTGGGCAGAATAGGCGAGCTCATTTTTATTTCTCTCAATACCCATCGCAGTTACAACTACTTCGGATAGTTCCGAGGCATCGAACTCCAATACAACATCAATTACTGACTGACCGTTTACCGGAATTTCCTGAGTAGCCATGCCAATAAATGAGAACACCAACACTGTCCCGCCTTCGGGGATAGTCAGGGAGTACCTGCCTTCAAGGTCTGTGGCAGCACCTACGCTAGTACCTTTGACTAATACAGTGGCACCAGGAACTGGTTCACTATCCTCAGCCGAAGTTACTATTCCGGATACGTTACGCCCCTGTGCAAATGCCATGGCACTTGCAAGAAACAGCGTAAGCCCTAGGAGTAAAATTTTGTTCATAAGGGTTTTTAATTTGGTTTTATATGAAATTCTGCATTTCAATATAAGATTTTTCTATGGCAGGAAAAAAACTCAAAAACAGCAGCCATTTGAAAGAAATAAATATTATATTTTGCAATTGGCCCATTTTAACAAATTTTAAATATTTATAAAAGAAAATAAGGGGACGTATGGATAAAAAAATCGGCTTCAACGGAAAAGTGAAGAACAAAATTCTCTCTTAGCAGAAAGAGCTTTGTCTAAATTCGGACTATTAAAAAAGTCCAGTTTTTTTTTTTTACGGTTCAGTGTTGATATTAAAATAATATTTTGTTAACACTATATATTTCGCTCCTAATCAATCGAATCTTCTGAGGAAGTAAAAATCAGCTAATATGAAATCGAAAGGATTCTATAAGCAACTGGAAATTTTCAAAATTTCTTAAAACTCCACATTTTTTGATAAATCTTCATTTTTTTCATGTCAATCGGACGAAAAATTGAAACGTCATTAAAATCCATCTCCGAAGGAACCATGCTTTGCAATCCGCATAGCGTCTTGTTGTAAATTCGGTCTCTACTTATATAGTTTACCCTCTTGTCAACAGAACAGTCTTAGTTAGTCCTCTTTCCGTCAAGCGGCAATTATTAAGATCAAATATCTCACTGTTAAATATTCATACAACATTAACTGCATGACGAATTTCACATTTTATACTATAAAAACAGATGGAAGATATTGTCACCTCAAAAACAAACAAGTCAGAATATATATATTAAAACATCAGCCTTTCCATTATAACTATTGCGAGAACATCAGTATACCGGACGAACTCCCAGCCCCTAGCAGACTCTACCATAGAGGGACTGACTGGACTTGGCAAGTCTAGTAAGTTTTCTGTCAGCCTGCTGATACCGAACCTTCACCTGAAGAATCGGTAGGAGAAAGAGGATTAATTTCCGTTTCGACCTCCAACACCACCGTAAGTACCGTTCGGCATACGGTGACTCCTTAGGTTTTGATCCTAACCTTTTGGTATTGGGCAAATAAGGAGACTAAACCGCGTGCTGGAGTGTTTCTGCGGTGATGGTCCTAGCAAGGATAAAGTTGTTAACTAGTGCTAATAGCCCTTCCTCGAGTTCGCCCAGTCCGCGTTTTGGATTTACCTATCCTAGTCTGATCAGATTCGCAAGTTTGGTCCCTATTCATTTCAATTGTTTCGAGATCAGCACCATAAGTCGTCATCTGTACCACTCGTTAACTTTGGTGAACATTTTTTGCATATTTGACAGTTGGAAGTAATTCACCCAGCCGCCAATGAATTGGCGGAATGTGTCCTTCCTGCGTTCGTTACCCACCCGTTGCTGCGTGAGTCAGCTCTTTGATGCGGACTTTCATTCTCAACACCTTTGGGGTGCACCCCCAAAACACCCTTCTCCTTTCGTTTTGTAAAACGAGTAGCCAGGGAATTCACCTTGCTGATCGGCGCTACCTGGCTCCTACCAGACCTTTTGTTCCACATTCGTCCCTACGACGACGGTAATTCCTCGGAAGAAAAGCGTAGGGAGCGATGTAATATCCAGACTCCATCGATTCGCTTAAGGAGCGTCAGCTCAGGTGCATAATATACTGTCTTAAAACACTCCTGCTTGACAAATGCCAACACTTCCGGAAAATGACCCGCTTTCAGATCTTTGAATGCAACCGTGAGATGTGGATGATAGTTTCGATCACTCAATTCCTCAGTCAGATGCAGCTGCTCTTTGCAAAACTTCCTCAATCCCCGCTGGCAGCTTCGCAGCATATCAGAATCTTCGATTGCGAGGTATATCACCCGATTGCCGAAGGTTCCGACGCCGTCGATCTTCACGCGGAATGCTTCTTGGCCTTTTAAATGCTCCTGTAGATTCGCCACCAACACATCTTCCTTGGCTTCGTTGTAGCTGAACGGCATCTTGAGCGTAATATGAGGAGGCGACTTGAGCGCATATTTTACTCCAAACTGATCCCGCAGGGCAATCTTGATCTGATGGGCTTTGTCCAAAATCTCTGCGGGCGGCACCAGCGCCAAAAAATACTTCTGCATCATTTTCATATGATTATAATTTATCTTTTAAAAGGCCATTGGAATGCCCTACGATAATCATCCCCTGTGAGAGCTTTCATCATGGGCATTTCATATCCTTCAAGTTATTCTATTATGGTTACCCCGTCCGTTTAGAGCTTTACCCATTTGGCAATTCATGTATTATAACTATTTGGAACGACGACTTAGCGTGTCCCGACTTTTATTCGGGAGGATATGTGTGGTTGATCGACTTATAGCAGTCTTTCGGCGGGTCATGCCGGATTTCATCCCGTAAACCTGCCTTGAAAACAATCTCAAACCTCCTTTTAAAAAATCTGTTCGATTTACTCGATCAATCTTTTAACTTAAGGCTAAATAAAACCTTATACCATGAAATTCTTTTCTAAAGCCATGATTGGTCTGGATCTCACAGAAATGGACGATATCCTGATCAAAAAGACGGCTGTTTTTATCAAGTTTTTAGGAATCGAAAAGTGCTACTTCCTTCACGTTGCCAAAAATCTGGAGGTCCCCAAAGAGATCCTCGATCAATATCCCAATCTGGTCTCTCCGACAGATGAGTCGATTGAGATGATCGTGAAGAATAAGCTCAAAGAATTCAATTTTCCCGAGGAGATAGAAACCGAAGTATTTGTCGAAGAGGGAGGGCACCCACTCGATACGTTTCTCCGTTGGGCAAAACTAAAAGACGTCGACCTGATCATCATGGGCCGCAAAGATAACCTCGTCGGCAATGGCGTGTTGGCTGACGGCGTCGCAAAAAAAGCCCCCTGCTCGATCCTGCTGGTGCAGGAGTTGCGTCCGATCAAGTTTCCCAAGAAAATCCTCATCCCGACCGACTTTTCGACGCACAACCATATCATCTATGAGTTTGGAGAGTGGATCTCCCAAAAACTGGACGCTGAGCTGGTGCCAATGCATATCTATGAAGTACCGCACGGCTACTCAAAAACGGGGAAGACTTTTGAGGAGTTTTCCGAGATCATGAAAGAAAATGCGCAAAATGATTTCAAGAAATTCATCCACAAATACAACCATCCTGACCTCCAGTGCGCCCTGGTGCGCGCGGACGGCAAGAATCCCGGCACGCTGATCCTTGAATATGCACAGGAGATCGATGCGGATATGATCCTGTTGGGTTCCAGGGGACGCACGACTTCTGCCGCGATCCTCCTGGGCAGTACGGCAGAGAAACTCATCCACGTCAACAAGTTTCTGCCGATGTTGATCTTTAAGAAAAAAGGAGAAACGATGGGATTCTTTGACGCGCTCTTTAGGCTTTAAGCGGCTTTCGCAGATAAAAACAGGCCTGACCTTTGCCCTCTTGGTTATACCGGAGGGCTTTTTTCTGCAATGCCATTCGCTCTTCCTAAACTCACCTCCGAAAAACTTGCAAGCTCCGACGGCATCAATAAGCATTATCCCGATGGAAAAGTAGCTCGTGGACAGTCTTTACCATGATGCCCATGTCCAGCAGAAAGGATCAGTTGTTGATATAAAAATAATCCCGTCGAACCCCCGATCTGATCTGAAAAGAACTCTCAATCTCTCCGCGATAGCCCTTCATTTGAGCCCGCCCGATTTTATAGTCCTTTCTCAGCGCCGAGATCAGCAGCCAAAAAACAGAAAGCGGAAGAAAAGCGGAAAACTGTGCTCCTTCAAATACCTCCGTTCTTTGCAAAATCGAATTGGCAATCAGTATCGAAACGAGGGATGCAAGAAAATCACAGACCGTAAAAAGCCAGGGAAATACGTCCCAAATCTTCGCTTCATAAAAATAATTCCGGCAGGATTTTCTCATCAGATGCAAAAAGCCGACAAATTTGGGGTCAAGCTGAAAGTTTTGCCATCTAAAATTAAGAAAGAAATCCTGTCGACTGATTACTTTTGAATTTATTTGTATCCCCCAACTGCCTTAAGGCTTCTAATGAGTATTATCAACGATCTTTTTGCACCATCGGACAATCCCAAGTCAATTGGCGCCAAATTCAGAGCAAGACGGCTCAAAAAATTTGAAAAGCTATTTTTCAGAAATTTCAATCCAGAGAAGACCATTCAAATTCTGGATGTTGGAGGGACAGATTACTTCTGGAAGGGCAGTCAGATTCCCAACGTTCCCGGGGTGTGCATCACGCTACTCAACCTCCAACTCGAAAAAACCACGCATCCCCATATCAAGGCCTTGGTGGGAGATGCCACAGCCATGCCGGAATTCGAGGACAAAAAATTTGATCTGGTGTTTTCAAATTCAGTGATCGAGCACGTGTACACCTATGAAAATCAAGCGAAAATGGCAGCAGAAATCCAGCGCGTAGGCAAGCGATACTTCGTCCAGACCCCGAACAGATACTTTCCGGTAGAGGCGCATTATGCACTTCCGTTTGCCCAATACATGCCCAAAAGGCTGCTTTTTTTCATTCTGACGAAAACCCGCCTGAGCCGTATGACAAAATGGAAGCCTCAGGATGCCCAGCAATACCAGGATGAAATCCGCCTGCTCAACGAAAAGGAAATGAAAACTCTATTTCCGGGTTCCAAGATGCTGAAGGAAAAAACTATGGGAATGATAAAATCCCTCACTGCCCATAACCTACGCTAATCGGCAAATTGAAGTCGGACGAGGTTGGCGTAGAATCCCGCCTCGTTCTCCAGCAGCTCCTTGTGGCTGCCCTCCTCGATGATCTTGCCTTCACTGAGTGCGTAGATTCGATCCACCTTGCGTATTGTAGAGAGCCGATGTGCGATGATCAGGGTTGTTCTTCCTTTCATCAATTCATCTAACGCCTGCTGCACCAACGACTCCGATTCGGCATCGAGAGAGGAAGTAGCCTCATCGAGGATGAGAATCGCAGGATCCTTCAATATCGCCCGGGCAATTGCGACGCGTTGGCGCTGCCCACCGGACAGCTTCACGCCCCGCTCTCCCACCAGCGTGTCCAAGCCATCAGGAAATCGGGAAATAAACTGCCAGGCGTTGGCCTTTTGTGCCGCCACGATGATCTCCTCCTCGCTGGCGTCCGGCTTGGCGTAGCGAATATTCTCCCGGATAGATCCACCAAAAAGCAGCACTTCCTGAGGTACGATGCCGATTTTGCTTCGCAAAGTCTTCAGATCCCAGTCTTTCACATCCCGGCCATCTACCAGCACGGCTCCCTTTTCCAACTCATAAAAGCGCAATAAAAGCTGGATGATGGTTGACTTCCCCGCGCCGGAGTGGCCCGCAAGGGCTACCTTTTCCCCGGATTGAACCTGAAAAGAAACATTTTTTAAAACCTCCACCTCAGGCCGCGTCGGATAGCTAAATCCAACCTGGTTGAATTCAATCTTACCCTCAAACTTCTCCGTATTGACACCGGAACTCGATTCGGCCTCCTCGTCCAAAATCTCCAACACCCGCTCAGAGCTACCGATCGCCTTTTGCACATTGCTGTAGATATCTCCTAGTCCCGCGATGGATCCGCCGATGAAGGTCGTATAGAGTACAAAGGACACCAGCTCACCTACGCTCATACTTCCCTCGGCCACCAAGCTGGCCCCGTACCACATCACGGCCACGATTCCGCCGAAAAGCGCAAAGATGATAAAGGAAATAAATGCTCCCCGGTACTTCGCGGTGGTCAAAGCGACCCCAACTACCGAGTTCAGACCTTTTCCATAGCGGGAAGTCTCGTACGCTTCTCCCACAAATGACTTGACGGTGCTGATCGATTGGAGCGTTTCCTCCACGATGACATTGGCCGCGGCAAGCTCGTCTTGGGTTTTCTTCGAAAGATTCCGGATAAATCTCCCAAAAACCATCGCAATCAACACCAACACAGGGAAGGTACCCAGCATGAAGACGGTCAGCTTTGGCGTATTGTAAAGCAGAAATCCAACTCCCGCCACGAGTGTAACCAGCTGGCGGAAAAGCTCCGCCAAGGTAGTTGAGAATGTGTCCTGCAACTGGCTGACGTCTGCGGTGATCCTGCTGATCAGCTCTCCAGTCCGTCGCTTATCAAAGAAAGTCATCGGCAGGCGCACCAGCTTCGAATACAACGCCAGCCGGATGTCCCGCATGGACCTCTCCGACACCAAGGCAAAAAGCCAAACCCTGAAAAATGAAAAGATGCTCTGAATCGCCAGGATTGCGATCAAAATCCAGGCGATAGAATTCACGTCACTCACAATCCAGCTCGTCCCCTGGGCAGTATCGATCAATTTGCCCGCGACAAAAGGAAAAGTCAACAAGGTCAGGGAGGAAAACAACAGGAATACAAGTCCTAAAAAAAATGTCCACTTGTAAGGCAACAAAAAACTAAAAATCCCGCCTAGTTTGCTCAAATTCTGCTTGTTCAGTTTCCGTTTCTCTTCTGGATCCAGGGCGGTTCCTCTCTGTTTAGCCATTGTAGTCTGTAGTGAATAGTCGGCAAAAGTAGGGCTTTACCAAGAGAAATGACAGGGAAAAGTAGGATGAAGTGAAAGAGGGCAAATTTGCAATTGGCGAATGGATGGCTTGCAAGAAGTATAAGATATCCTCCTCAAAAGTGTCCTGACATTCGATGAAAAGCAGTCTTCGAAATCAGAATGAGCACCCGCATCCGGAAACCTGAGTCGCTGTGGCAGTTAAGCAAGCTGAAGGAATTAAAACGGAGCAATGATCACACGCCACGCAAAAGCTCAAGTGCCAGCCGTTCTCCCAAGGCCGCGGAATGCTTGAACCCGTGCCCCGAACAGGCCGAAACCATCAACACATGCTCCATCCCATCCAGACGCTTAATTACAAATCGGGCGTCCGCCGTGACCGTATAAAAGCAAACTGCCGATTTGACGAAATTCCGACGCAGACCGCAGACTCTGCCTGCGATTTTCTCCTCCCAAAACCGCTCCTGTTCCTCCTTCCTGACGGTTCTGTCAAGGAAATCCGGATGAGCGACCTCGACAAATGACTCCGTCGCCAGCTTGACCGTCTTGCCATCCAGTGAAGGAAACCCATAGATGAAATCCTCAGCCTTGGGGCCAAATCCCCACATCCAAACCGGATAGTTTGTCCAATCTGTAAAATCGAAGTCGACCTCCAGCCAATGAAGGATTTGGCGACAGATCTTGAAATCTGGCTTTTCCTCTTCCCTCAAAAAATCCTTGACCCATCCGCCGGCACTGAGCAGCACCCTGTCGGCCAATATTTCTCCATCTTTCATCCGGATCAGGATGGAGTCGCCTTCTTTGCGCAGCTCCTCCACCGCAGTGTTCATCCGGATCTCGGCACCGTTTTTCCTGGCTAAATCCAGCTGCGTCGCGATAGCCAGTTCGGGCCGGAGAAATCCCGCCTCGTCCTCCAGATATACTTTTCCGGAGGATTCCAGTTGAAAAGCCGGAAATCGGGATTTCAAGGTCTTCGTATCCAGAATGGTGTGGGAGATCTGGTGGCTTTTCGCAAAGGAAACGGTGCTGTCCCAGAAGCCCTCGCCTCCGTGTTTTCCCCAAGCTTGAACACCCGAGTCCATCAAAATCCCGGAAGTCCTGTTCATTATCTTCGCCCCTGACTCCACCTCCAGCTCACGCCAGATCTCATGGGAGCGTTTTGCCAGGGCGACATAGTGCTCGCTCTCTCCCACAGCTAGCCGGGTAATCCGGGATTCGCCGTGACTTGATCCCAAGGTGTGCGGCGGCTCAAAGCGATCTATTCCCAGGATTTTCTTGCCAATTTTGCTCAATTGGTAAAGCGTCGCGCTTCCGACAGCCCCAAGGCCAATCACCACGATCTCATATTTCCCAGACGGATAGGTCATAGGCACAAGATACTCCACCCATAAAAAAAGCCGAAGAAAACTCCGGCTCGGTCTTAATTTTTTCCCAACTGGGCGTCTATGAGCTCCCGTTTGAGCTTTCGCTCGCGGTCGAGTGTGTTTTTCCGATGCAGTTCAAATTCCTCCCGCACGTCCAGAAAATCATTTTCAGCCTTTTTGATCCGGCCAAAGCTTTTGAAATACTGAAACGCAAAAAACGCCAAGGCACCGGATAGTAGGACAACTAGCATCCACATCAGTGAGGAGTAAACGGTCTTCTGAATACCGATTCCCAAAAAACTAAAATTGTCGCGGTTTGCTATTGCCTCGTTTTTTTGGGCTACTTCAGCAGTGAGGAGCTGCTTGACGATGACCACAGAGTCATTCAGACTTTGTAGCTGAATGTTTAAATCTGTCGCTTTCTTGGACAAAGTGCGGATGGAGTCGAGGACGTTGGATTTGAGCTGTTCCAAGTTCGCCTTTTTGACCACTTCATATTCCTGAAAACCATTAGAGACGCGGTAGATGTAGTCAAATTGGCTGGTAATCGTGCCCGAGCGTAAGGAGTTTTGAGTTTCTGTAGAATCCTGTGCTGTAGCAACTGAGAATCCGGAAAAAAGGAAAAACGCTAGAAGGGCATACTCTTTCATCGGCATGATATTTTTTGATTTTTTGGTTTTCTTTCAATAAACGTGCCTTAAACCGAGATTCTTATTTTCTCATTGGGTAAAAATGCCTTAAAATCACCCACTTTGTTGCCTTTTTTTTCCAATAGCTTGCTCGGTCCGCTTAACAATATTCTGTTTTACTGAAAAAAGACTTATCCTCTTGTAAATTAGGAGGCTAGCCATCGCCACGGCGGAAAAAAGCTAAAGCTCCCGCACCGTATCCACCTGGGCGGCGATGATCGCCGGTCTCCATGAAGCCAGCAGCGTAATGGAAATAACGGCTATACCGATCCAAATGAAGTCTGACCAAACAATCCGCACCGGATAGGCATCTACGACCGCCGAGGAAATCCCCAGCGAAACCAGCCCAAAACTCTCCTGGGCCAGGACAATCAGGTATCCCAAGACCAATCCTATCACAGCCCCACTGAGCGCAATCAGCGCGCCTTGCTTCAAAAAAATCTGGCGAATCAACCGGTCTTTGGCCCCCATGGCTTTGAGTACGGCGATGTCTTTTTTCTTTTCGATCGCCAGCATGCTCAAGGAGAAAAAAATGTTGAACGAGGCGATGGCTAAAATAAAAGTGAGGGTGAGAAAGACGAAAAGCTTCTCGAGCTTCACTGTCCGGATCAACCCGGCATGCTGCTCGTCGGCATTTTTGACCAGAAAGTCTGAGCCAAGATGCTCCTTGAGCCGGCGCTGCACATCTGAGATCGAGAAGCCATCTCCCACTTTAATCTCCAGCGCTGTGCGCTTTTCTCCATAGTTCAGCAGATCGCGGGTGAAAGCGAGCGGTGCGATCACGTATCCGTCATCAAACTGCTGCTCAATGCTAAAAAATGCCCTCGGCTCAAGTTGTGCTGAGGTATAGAGTTGATTGGGATCGATACTGCCGGCCGATCTCGGAGCTTTGGGATAGAATACCTTCAGGGTAGAATTGGGCTCGTTGAGACGAATCGACAGAAAGAATCCCACGCCTCTGCCCAAGATGGCTCCTGGTCTGAGATCCGTGCCAAGGGTGGTATCCCCCCAAAAGTACCCTTTGGAAAATCGCCCCTGATCCAGG
>Ga0307414_10001856_pt1 | contig 10933 bp, 9 predicted proteins | sample DK1Ometagenome_FD_203804 | JGI IMG/M metagenome (GOLD analysis project Ga0307414, IMG submission 203804) | Maize rhizosphere microbial communities from greenhouse at UC Davis, California, United States - DK15-O-3 | ecosystem: Host-associated > Plants > Roots > Rhizosphere > Soil | place: USA...
TTGCATCTCAAAAAAAGCCTCAATCAAATACTCCACACGCTTCCAGCTGATAAATCTGGAGGTGGTACCGATAATGAACTTTTCATTTAAGGATGGGAATTCCTCCAGGGCCCGCTTTTCATTCCAGCTGTCCTTAAACAAAACCCCGTTATAGATCACCGAATTAGATGGATTTTTAACCCCCATCTTAATCCAAAAATCTTTTGTGTAGAGTGAATTATTGGTCACCGAATCGCAAATAGAATTCAGAAAACGCACCAGCAATCTGGTTTTCGCTTTAAAAGAAATGGTATCCGGCCGGCCGTCTACTCCCGCACTATGATTGGTATAGATGATCTTCGCCTTAGAAAAGCGCAGCGCCTCAGCCATTAGCGGCTTAAAGATATGCAGGTGAACAATGTCGTGTGTATTGGTGATCTTCAGGATCTTTTTATACGTCCTTATGTTATAGTCAAAAGGATTTAACTTCACATAAAAGATCGGGATTCCCGTATTAACGATCCGTTTATTGGCAACCGCATCTTTATCCTGACAGCAAAGTATACTCACATCAAGCTCCGGATTCTTTGCCTGCGCCTGGGTTAAATAAAAGAGAAAGGCTTCAATTCCGCCAAAAAGGAAATCATGAACAACGTGGACAACTTTAACTTTACACATATACGTTAATTTTATTGTTTAAAACTTATTACTTATAAACCAGCTCTCTGGAAATATTGATCACATATAAAGCGACGCATAAAACGGGGACAGTTCCTAATAATGTGCTCCCTGCAATATTGCCCAGGAACAGGAAAAAAATGTAATATTTTGCGTAGGCAAATTCATTCGGCACCCGGGTTCTCAAAGTAGAGATCAGGAGTTTAAAAAACAGGAACAGCCCTACAAAACCAAAATATAAAAATATAGAGGCGTAACCCACATCAGCAGCCACATAGCCCTGAGAGCGGCCATACTTATCTATAAAATCTCCGTATTTTGATTTGCCAAGCGAGTACCTGCCATTGCCAAGCAAATCGGTGATCACATTCGGAGAGACCTCTGTAAAATAAAACCGGTAAGCGCCTATCCTTGGGTTCTCATCTCCTTCCTTCTGACCGGAATACTCCGTCTCACTTTTTTCAATTAATGCAGAGATCACCGGACTCACGATCAAAAGCACCCAAAAGGCTGCAACAAAGCCAAAAACAACCAAAAGCCTTTTCATCAAACTCAGGTTATCCAGAAAATACAGCAAGCCTAAAATGAAGCTGAAAATAATCGCCTGTCTGCCCAGGTGGAGCACAATGGTCACAAACAATACCACACATACCACCACCCATTTCTTATTAAAAGCATACTTTATTTTCGAAATGGACAGAAAATAGGCAAGGTAAAGCGGCCCTGCCCCAATCAAGGTGAGCCTTATTCTCGAAATCCCGCGACTCGTATCAATCTCCTTATCCAACTCACCATAGCCTTTAAACAGCCTGAACGGGGAAACCGCCAGCCCCACATAAAAGCAGACCAGGTAAATGGCCACAAACACCCATATAAAGCGCTCCACCTCATTCATTTTGGGTTGGCTCTTTGCCAAATAGAAGTAAAACAGGAACGAAAAATTAGGGATGGTCGAAATGAAGGTATCCAGGAATCCCTGTTTCCAGAACAGCGTTGCACAAAAGACGGAGATGAAAGTAAACAACGACATCGTCCTTATGACATAAGAGAACCTGTCCCTGTACGACCCGAATATGTAATTTCTCGAATAGAAGATCATCCCGGCTAACAGCACATAATAGAATGCCTTTAACAGGTCATCATTTAAATTTAATGGCCTGAAAAAAAAGAAGTAAGAAAGATTAAAGATCAGAATGAATGAGATCAGTTTCGCCTTCTTTTCTATCTGTTCCTCGCTTTCTATCTGCTGCTCGGGTAAAAGTTCTTCAGTAACTGTCATTTAATATCTATTACAGGGAGTCAAATAGAAATTTAATTGAGTCTTCCCTACGTTCACTTAATAATTTCGATGGGATGGTATAGTCAATAGGCGCAGTTACATCAGTCAGATCGTCCGCATTTTTGATCAACCGATCCTTCAGGCCCAGCACATCCAATAAGTTCAATACCCTGTAAGGGTTAGAATTCTTATAAATGCTGTAAAAGTTCTTTTTGAAAATAAGGGAGAAAGTAGTTCCGTGGAAAGAATTGGTTACCACAAACCTGGCATTATCAAACAACCAGATGAATTCATTAGGCCCAACATCCTCTAAGCACACATCCACCAGATCGGCTTTCTGTTTTTTACTGCTGATGAACACCACCTTGCAGCCTAATTTTTTAGCAATGTCTTTCGCCAGGTTAATGCAAACACTATTGTTGTCAAAGGTATAGATCAGCACATAGTCCTTTGGTATTTCGCGCGACAGCGGTTTGGCAATCGTCCTCCACTGCTCACCGGTCAGCAATAATGTCGGATCCACCACCACCTGCACATCTTTATCCATAAAGGTTGAAATCTGATCCTTTAAAAACTGCTCCCTTACCGAGATGTTCTTATAGGCACCTAAAGATGCAGTTAAAGTCTTCCTGTCGCCATTGGCGAACTTATGCGCACCCGCACTGGAGGCGTACGACAATCTTTTTACCCTATCGTTTCCAAAGGCCAGCAAGTACACAGGATCCAGTTTGCCTCCGGTAAACTGAGGGTTCCAGATCTGGTCGCTGCCACTGATCAGCACATCATATTGCTTACTGTTCACATCCACCTCGGTAAGGTTCTTATAAGAACCCTTACTCAATGGAATATACTCGGTAATAAACTCTTTGATCTTATTTTCTTTTTTAACACCTTTTTTTAAAATAAAGTGCTTTACAAAATGTTTCGCATTCTGCTTTAGTGATCTTCTGCCGTCGTACAGTTTATGATTGTATTTCAGATCAAGATCCTGCTGATGATAATCGATACACTCTATATTATGTGTTTCCAGCGCCCTGCATAAGCCATAAGCCTGTAAAACGCCTCCGTAATTGTACACATTATGGAAGGTGACTAACCCAATATTCTTTGCTTGTTGGTCTTTCATATATTATAAAATTTTAACCACTTCTTCTGCATCCAGCCTTGGCGAGGATGCTATTTTAATTTTCTCAGGCAGGTATCCGCAGGAAACCACCAATCCCACTCTTTCGTTGTTCGGGATGCCCAGCAGCTGTCTTAATTTTAAATCCCTGTGCACCTCCACACTCCAGTTCAAAGGGCAGGCCCCTATGTCATATCTGTGCAGCGCATACAATAGCGACATCGCAAACATTCCTGAATTCACAAAAGATTCATTTCTATCATTTGGGCCCTGGAAAACTGAAATATCAGCTGTGATCACAAAGAGGGTATCAGCCAGATGCCCAAATCCCCTGTTGCCATATTGCAGTTTCAGCACCTCCTGCTTCATCTCAGCAGATCTGACCATGTAAATCCTGTTCACCTGCCTGTTGCAGGAGGTAGGCGATTTTAGCGCCAGCCTTACGCACTTCATCAACACCTCTTCGGGAATCAGCACATCGCTGTAATTTCTGGAGCTGTATCTGGAAAGGCAGAACTTATCGAACGACGATTCCCTGTGGGCGAAATAAACGTCTCTGTCAAATTCAAATTGTTTTGGTGTTTCGTATGCGGTAATTCTCAGCCTTAATTTGGCTACCTGATCGGTGATGGCCTGCTTTAACGCAAAGCTTTTTTTGTCATGGAATTCAACATATTCTTCCAGTACATTCATGGAATGAACAAACTCCAGACTAGATAAATTGTATTTTTTATCCAAATACATATTCATCATATCGATCAGTTCAAGCACAACAGGCTCCCCAAACCCAAGCCTGGTATCGGGCATGGTCAGCCCCTTCTCCAAAACATGGTAATAGATGGTTAGCTTGCCTTTAAGTTTGTTTTCAGTATCGAAGGTTTGATAAACATTCGAATTCTTAATAAATCGATTAAAATCGTAAGCATAAAGTTTCGACAACTTGGCTATGATTTTAACTTTTTTCGGGACGATTTTTTTTATGAAAGACATATAATTAAATTTTATTATCTTATTTATTTTCCGGCGAATTTTACCTGAATTCCGGATAACTTTTTTGTAAGGCCTTTTGCAATTCCGGCCACCATATCACGTTCAGCTTGCACAAAGCCGTAATTCCATATCAATAACGAGGTAGAGCAGAAGCTCAGTGCCAGTACCACACCCAACCTAATAAAGCCCTCCGGCATAAAAAGTCCCGGTAAAAATGATACCCCTATTCCCACTGCAGTAATCACCGCAACCTTTAGAATGATATTCTTGAAAAAAGCATTTATAGACAAGCCCGTTAAGGTGTGAACAATCCTTAGCCTGATCACCAGCGAAATCGCTTCGAGGCACAGCCCGCCAATTAAAACCGAATAAGCGGGATAACCAGATCTAAGCAGGAAATACGAAAGTGGCAAAGTGAGTAAAACGGTGGACCCTACAACGGACTGATATAGTTTAATCTTGCCAGTAGCCTGAACCGCTGTTTTCAATCCGGTCGACATCTGGCTAACCACACTGGTCATCAGCACAATTGTACAAAATGCAGCAGTATACTGAGGTACGTTGGATAACCAGAACTTCAAAATAAAGGGCATCTCAATGAGCATCGGAATAACCATGAACAGCAGCAGAAAAACAGAAAACTTACTGGATTGAGTAGCCAGTCTGATCATCCTTTCCCTGTCGCCACCGCCTTCACTTTTAACGATCTGCGGATTAAAGGCCCTTACCATCATGACCGAAAAGGACTGCATTTGGGAGTTAACCTGATTGGCAACCGCATAAGATGCATTGATCTTAGCGCCATAGAACCTGTTCAGTATGATGCTCAGCCCCTGAGAGCTGGCCACATAACACAAGGCGCCAAACAAATTCCATCCTGCATAAGAGGCCATTTCTTTCAGCAGTGTATAATTGGCCGAAAAGCCGAAACTAAACTTACATTCTGCATACTTTACCGAACACCAGATTGTCTTGATCATCCTGATCAGAATGGTTACCACAGCAATCAGAATCCCGTAGGTGATCAGCTTATCAAAATGTGTATACAACAGGTAATAGGCAATACCCAGTTTCAATACCGCCTCCAGGATGCCACTTAACGAATCGAATAAAAGATCTTCGTTTGCATTAATTGCGGCATCGTATGGCACTGCATTTATGGTAAAAAATGTACTCACCACCATAAAATGAAAAACATACTTTGCCGTTTCAATCCTGGCGGCCGGTATATTCAGCACGCCATCAAAAAGAAACAGTCCGGCAATTTCCAGCAGGGCAACAACCAGCAATCCAATAATTAAGTGTAGGGTGATACTGGTTTTAAATACCTCTTTGTTTTTGTCTACTTCCCCCTTTCCAAGGAAAAACGAGAGGTAGCGCTGGGTAGTTACCGTCATCGCGCCGTTCAAAAAAGAAAGCATCAGAATAACCCCGGCCAGCAAATTAAAGATACCAAAGTCCTCTGTTCCCAGAGATTTCAATATCAAACGGGTCGAAAACAATGCGATAAACATGGTAATCACCACTTTTCCGTAAAGGAAACCGGTGTTGTAAAAAACTTTTTTAGCGGCTTTCATATTACCCTTTAAAAATTCGTTTCCAGAAACCTTTTTTCGCTATCTCCTCTCCATAATTGCCATAGCCGTAACCATAGCCATAAGCATAGGAATCAGACAGCACGATATCGTTTATTACTATTCCTATTTTTTTCATTTTTTTGGTACGGAACAGATCATCTACAATATGCAGCTGGTTTTTAAGCGTAAACTTATGCCGCACTAAATACAGGCAAACATCAGCATGGGGCTCAAGCAACTGGGCATCGGTAATTATACCTATTGGCGGGGCATCAATAATTATATAGTCAAACTGCGTTCTGAGCTCATCTATTAACTCCTTGGTACGCGGATTTAACAACGTCTCCGCAGGGTTCGGCGGGATAGGGCCCGAACTTACAATAAACAGATCTTCGTGGATATCCAGAGGCTTTACAATATCTTTAGCGGTAAGGCTTTTGTCGACAATGTAATTGGTGAAACCCACACCATTGGCTGTGTTTAATTTGCCGGACATACCCGGTTTTCGCAAATCCAGCTCCATCAGCAACACACGCTTTCCGGTAATGGCCAACACATTGCCCAGGTTAATTGCCACAAAGGACTTTCCCTCTCCAGACATGCTGGAGGTAAGCAAAATAACCTTTGTTTTTTCGTTGTCGTTATGGTAAAAGGACAAATTGGTTCTTAATGCCCTGAACTGTTCTGAAATGGCAGATCTTGAATTGTCAGAAACGGCCAGGTTAGCCGAATCATCACTATGGCTAATTTCTCCCAAAATCGGAACCTCTGTGGCTTCAGTAATGTCCTCCTTGGTATTTATTTTATTATTTAAAACATCCAGCAGATAGATGATCCCAATTGGGATAGCCAGCCCCATAAACAAACCTACCAGTGCCACTACAGATTTCTTTGGACTAAAAGGCTTAAATTCAGATTTTGGCGGATCAATCGTTCTCGAATTCGCGATATTAGAGGTTTTGGAAATCGCCGTTTCCTCACTCTTTTGCATCAGGTAGATGTATAGCTCCTGCTTAATCTGTTGTTGTCTGGCCAGGTTTAAATAATTTCTTTCGGTAGCAGGTATCTGCTGAACTTGTCCTTCAACCGACTTCATCTGTCCTTGTAACTGCGCTTTGGTAATCTCCAGTCCATTTTTGGTGGAGATCAGATTGGCCAGCATATCCGTGCGCATATTTTTGATCTGCTTATCCAGATTGGTAATCACCGGATTCGTTTCCGTTACACCAAGCAATCTTCTGTCGCGGTCTAAAAGCAAGGCATTATACTTATCAATTAATCCCGTAAAAACCATATCTCCCGGCAAAATTGAACTGGGTAGTACACGATTTCCACTTTCATCTTTTAAATATTCCTGCAGATTTGATAAGATACTCAGCTGGGTTTCTACCTTCGACAACTCATTCATAAATGAGCTGGTATTTTGCACCAGCAATTTAGATTGCTCGGTCATGTCGGCAAGGTTGTTTTTTTGCTTAAAACCCTGAATGTTCCCTTCCAGATCACCCAGTTCTGAGCTGATAAAGGCCAGCCTGTTCCTTATAAATTTAATGGTACTGTCGGCAACCTCATTTTTGTCGTCAATATTTCCCTGAACGTACTTATGAATGAGCTCGGTTAAAATGTCCTCACCTTTTTTAGGAATGGGGTGATTAATGGTCAGGTCAATTACCGTGATCAGCTTATTTCCAACTGACACACTCAGGTCGTTCATTAATCCGGCTACCTTCTCATCTATGGAAACAATAGAGAACTTATAGCGTTCATCTTGAACAAAAAGCTGTCCGGGTGTTTTGGTAATGATAAATGTCCCGACTTTAGGGAAAGTGATTTTACCGTTAAACTCTACTACAGTATCTAACAGGCCAGATTTTAGCGAGATTTTGCCATTTTTTAGCAGTTCCAGATCAAAACCTGTCGCCTTAATGGTATCTTCCGGTACAACAAATTGAACTGTAAACGGGCTTTTGTAGATTTCTATGTCGTTAACACGTCCCTTTTTAATATAGGTAATATTAAGGTGCATGTCCTTCACCACCTGTTCCATCAGATACCTGGTCTGCAGAATTTCTGCTTCATTATCTACAGTGCTTTTGGTGCCAAGCAGGCCACCAAGATCACCAAGCGCATCGGCTGCGGCGCCAAGCGCGCTACCTCCCTTTTTTTCATCGTTTACTAAAACCCTTGCCGAGATCCGGAACATAGGGGTGGTGTATCGCAGGTATAAATAGGCCAGGCCTAAACAAACTATTACCGACAACAATATTAATGGCCATTTTCTGATAATCTTGGGCAGTAGCTTGCTAATATCCAGGCCTTCATCTTTTGGAAGTTGATTTGATCTTGTACTCATAGGGGATGATTACTAATGAAAAAATGATTAAAGCCTTGTAATTAAAATAATTAAAACGGAGAGCGCTGATCCGAGTATTGCAAAAGTCTGGGTTCTCGATGCGTTGTTCGCAGCTATACGTGCCTTATTTGGCTCTACGTAAATCACATCGTTCTGTTTCAAATAAAAATATGGGCTGTTAAATAATTCTGAGGAATTCAGGCTAAAGCGGGCGAATTCTTTCTTACCGTTGTTGTCGCGGATAAGCAATACATTCTCTCGTTTGCCATAAATGGTGAGGTCTCCGGCGAGGCCAATCGCATCTAAAATGTTAACCTTTTCATTCGGCAAGGTATAAGCTGCAGGTCTTACCACCTCTCCTAATATGGTAATTTTGAAATTTGCGAAGCGTACCTGAACACTGGGATTGTTATAAAGTTCGGCAGCTTTTTTTCTGATAAGATCTCTTGCTTCAAAAGTAGTCAATCCCACAAGCTTGATCTTTCCAATAACCGCCAGCTCAATCTCTCCGTTCTTATCAACCAGATAACCGCTAACCTGCTGCTGACCAATGGTAGATGCGGAACTTGCTCCTAAAGCCTGTCCGGTGGTAGTTTGATTAACCACTGCCGAGCTTAGGGGATCTATTGTAAAAATAGACACAGCAAGTATGTCGTCGGGCTGAATTACAGGGTCTGTAAATTGAGCCGTCTTTTCCATTGCAGATTTATCTGCTAGGGAAATGTCCTGAAAGTACGGGACGTTCTTGGTGCTGACGCAGGAAGTAATAAACAATGTAATTAGCAATCCTGCTAAATTCTTTAAAGGGATACTGGGTTTTCTTTTTCTCATAGGTAGGTAGCAATAGTCTATAATAGGTAGATTCTAAAAAAGTGTTCCGACAAAAAGAGGTGCGTAATTTATTTGAGCAAGCAATTACAAAATCTTGAAGAAAAATGAAAATAAAGACTAAAAAAGGAATGAATATTAAAAAAATCCAAACATAACAGAAAGTTAATACATAGTTTATCTTCATTTCACATGCAATCATAAGTAATTACTACGTAATCATCCCAAAAAGCACAATAATTGCAATAAAAAGAGGAATGATTGACCAAATATACTGAGATTATTACAAAAAATTAAGAAAAATCATTAATAAAAGTCACAATTAACATTAAAACAATCATAAATTAACATAAAAAACTTAAAATAAACCACATAAAAAATATATGCAAACAAAAAGGGTCCCAATTGGGACCCTTTTTATCATTGAAATGAATTTCATTAATCAGTTTGAAGTAACCGCATTTAAAATTGATTCAGCAATTTTCTTCATCCCTTCATTTCCCGGATGATCAGCCACTCCCTGGTTAATTACACTGTAGACCATTCCGTCCTCACCATAGGTTGGACTACCAATACTAGATTTTGACTCTGGTACATCTAAATAAGATAATGCTAAAAATTTAATATTATGTTCTTTTGCTACTAACGAAAGAATCGCGTTTACTCCATCATTTTTCCAAAATGTACCCGTAATCAACACCCTTGCTCCGGACGCTTTCAAAAGAACGTATTCAACGAGTTTTTCAAAGGAAAGCTGAAAATCCTTAAGGTTTTGAACATTTTCACCAAGCCGGATGATGACCAAATCGCAGGAATCTGCAAAATATTTATTCAATCCTGCAAACTCAAAGCTTTCAGGGTGTTGTTCCCAATTTGCAATATTAACAGGCGTAACATTTGCTTTCAGTCTTTTTGCTATAATATGAACGTAATCGCTATCCCTGGTACTGGCTGCCATCCCCCAATTGCCATACCATCCTACTGAAGATAACGGGGGGTGAATGGTTATACTATTGCCAAGCATTACAATATGGCTAAATTTTATACTGCTTTCAGGTGATTTAGCCGTTTCAATCTCTTTTTTTTTGCAAGAACCCACAAAAAAAACAAGAAACAGCAATGCTGCACTTAATTTCACTCCTTCAAACCTCTATTTATAAATAAAACTTTGGATATAAGAACTTGGTGCATAATCAGCCTTGTAGGTTACTATTACTTTTGCAGAAACAGGAAAATCAGCCTGATTATAAGTGTAATTATAGGTACGAGTTTCTACTTTATCTTCAGAGGTTAGCAACTCATTTTTCCCGTATAAAATTGGGAGGCCGCTCCCGTACAACACAAAAGGAAGTTTCTTAGCAGATAAAATCCCCTTTTTTGATCCATATGTATATTTTATTGTGTTATCCCTACTTAATGTTTCAGATACAAGGTTATCATTCTCATAAGAAAATAGCTGTACCCCTATTGTATCAGTACTCGATCTAGTTAGCTCGTGTGTGTAATAGCTATAAGATTTTCGGTCGAAATATTTTATTACCGTTACTTCATTGTTTACCACCTTATAACTAACACTATCTACATAATATTCCAGGTTAGGGCTTTTAGAATAAGGGGGATTAACTATTCTTGATCCGGAAAAAGGAAGGCCATCCTTATAAAAAATTGTGGTGCTGGCGCCATTGGCAGATGGGCTGGTAAAGGCATTGATTTCAGTAACCTTCACTACCTCATTCTTTTCATTATACTCAAAATACTCTTCTTCAGAGCCTCTTGAATATCTTACAAGCCTTTCCTTTTCATCGTACTCTAAAAATGCCTCAAACTGATCGTTGATATTAACCCTGTCAAGAGTTGTTGCTATTTCTTCTGGTTTAATTCCAGAATCCTTCTTTTTGCACGAAGCACTTGTGAGGATTATACAAAAAGCGATGAAAGAGAGTCGTTTTATCATTGTTCAATAGATTAAATTTAAAGATAAAAAGAAAGGCGGTAATTACCAGTCATGGTCGGAAGAAAAATCTTCCGACTTTTTTGCGTAAAAGAGTTTGTTTTATTCGCATAAACATCTGATTATCAGTTATTTATACTTGTTTTTATGGATTTAAATTAGTATCTTAATTGCT
>Ga0307414_10001857_pt1 | contig 10922 bp, 8 predicted proteins | sample DK1Ometagenome_FD_203804 | JGI IMG/M metagenome (GOLD analysis project Ga0307414, IMG submission 203804) | Maize rhizosphere microbial communities from greenhouse at UC Davis, California, United States - DK15-O-3 | ecosystem: Host-associated > Plants > Roots > Rhizosphere > Soil | place: USA...
TAAAGTTTACTTTGATACCATTCAGTTAGATCTTGGCAACCTTGTAGACTCGATCCACAGAGAATGTATCGACAATGAAATCAACCTGAACTACAAAGGAAGTGTAGTGACCATCGCTTTAGATGAAACTACTGCCATTGAAGATGTTCAGCTACTGGTAAAAATCTTTGCTAAAGTAAAAGGTATCGCTGCTGATGCAGTAGAACTGGCTGATGAGCATGTAACCACGGTTATTCCTGCGGCACTTCAACGTACTTCTGCTTACTTAGGCCATCCGGTATTTAATGCACACCATTCAGAACATGAAATGTTGCGTTACATTAAATCACTGGAAGCAAAAGATCTTTCTCTTTGTCATTCGATGATTGCCTTAGGTTCATGTACGATGAAACTAAACGCAACGACTGAAATGATCCCTGTGACCTGGCCGGAATTCGGAAGAATCCATCCATTTGCACCTGCTGATCAGGTTGCTGGTTACTATACCGTATTTAATGAACTTGACAGATGGTTGAGTGAAATCACTGGATTTGCAGCAATGAGTTTACAGCCAAATGCTGGTGCTCAAGGCGAATATGCAGGTTTAATGGTAATCAGAGCTTACCATCAGGATCGTGGTGATCATCACCGTAACATTGCATTGATTCCTTCTTCCGCACACGGAACCAACCCTGCATCTGCAGCAATGGCAGGAATGAAAATCATCATCGTAAAATCTCTTGAAAACGGAAATATTGATGTGGATGATTTAAGAGCTAAAGCAGAAGAGAACAAAGAAAACCTTTCCTGCTTAATGGTTACTTATCCATCTACACATGGGGTATTCGAAGAAAGCATTATCGACATCTGTAACATCATCCATGAAAATGGCGGACAAGTATATATGGATGGTGCCAACATGAATGCTCAGGTAGGATTAACAAGCCCGGGTAATATTGGCGCCGACGTTTGTCACCTTAACTTACACAAAACATTCTGTATTCCTCACGGTGGTGGTGGTCCTGGTATGGGTCCGATCGGTGTGGCTAAACATCTGGTTCCTTATTTACCAGCTCACGCAGTGGTAGACATCAGCAAAGAAAAATCTATTCACGCGGTTTCTTCTGCTCCATGGGGTTCAGCATCGATCTTAGTGATCTCTCATGCTTATATCGCAATGATGGGCGGCGAAGGTTTAACCAGCGCAACAAAACATGCGATTCTTAACGCCAACTATATGAAAGCGCGTTTAGAGCAACATTATCCGGTATTGTATTCAGGTGCTAACGGACGTTGTGCACACGAAATGATCCTGGATTGCAGAGCTTTCAAAAACTTCGGAATCGAAGTGGTAGACATCGCAAAACGTTTAATGGATTATGGTTTCCACGCACCTACAGTATCTTTCCCGGTAGCAGGAACGCTAATGGTAGAGCCTACAGAAAGTGAGCCTAAACATGAGTTAGACAGGTTCTGTGATGCTTTAATTGCCATCAGAAAAGAAGTGACGGGAGTTGAAAACGGAGATTTAGACAAAACAGATAATCCATTGAAAAATGCACCACACACCGCTACGGTTGTGACAGGTGATGAATGGAACCATGGCTATAGCAGACAAACTGCGGCATTCCCTCTTCCTTATGTTGCGGCCTACAAATTCTGGCCTTCAGTAGGTAGGGTAAATGACTCATACGGCGACAGGTCACTGGTTTGTGCTTGTCCTCCGATTGAAAGCTATATGGAAGAAGAAACCGTTTAAAATATCGGAAACAGTTAAACCTTTTAATATATTTAGCATCTGAATATATTAAAAGGTCTAAACTGACCGGAGCATAAAACCCACAAACCATTAAACATGAAATTAAAATTAACTTCCCTGGCCTTACTAGTTGTAGTAATTGCCTCTTCGGCTTTCATAGCCCCGGTATTTAAAGCAGATACTTACAAGGTTGATGCATCAAAATCATCCATCACATGGGTAGGTAAAAAACTAACAGGTAGCCATAATGGTACTATTGACCTTCAATCTGGTTCATTGTCCTTCAATGGAAAAAAATTAGCCGGTGGAAATTTCGTGATTGATATGACTACTATTAAGGATGCTGACAAAAGCGCAAATTTAGAAAAGCACTTAAAAGCAGACGATTTTTTTGGAACTGATAAATTTGCTTCCTCAACATTCACCATTAAAAAAGTTGCAGGAAACGGAAACACAGTAAATGTAACAGGCGATCTAACGATCAAAGGAATTACAAATTCTATCACTTTCCCTGCTACCTTAGTATGGAACGCAGATGGCTCTGTGACTGCCTCAGCAGACAAAGTAAGCGTTGACAGGACTAAATACGGAATTAAATATAAGTCTAAAAGCATCTTCCCTGAGATCGGTGACAAGATGATAAATGATGAATTTGAACTGGCTATTAAACTAGTGGCTAAAAAATAATTCGTTTAATTTTATTTATAAAAAGGCCATTATTGTATAGTGGCCTTTTTTTTGTAACATAATAGATATCACTTCCGCCATTTACACATATTTTATAACTTTATAGTTACACAAGAATTTTACCGTTACGCTTTGACCTCTATGATGACCTCAAAAATTAAGCTACTTGTAATTGATGATGACGACATCAATATCTTCATCATAAAAAAAATAGTAGAAAAAACGGGGTACAACGTAGAAATGATCTCCAAAACAAATGGTCAAATGGCCATCGACTATCTTGCCGGGGTACTCAGTTCCGCTGAAACCCTCCCACAACTGATCCTTATTGACATTAACATGCCGGTTTTAAATGGATGGGAATTTCTGGAGGCGTACGACAAACTAGGTGTACCTCAAAAAGTAGACATGTATATGCTCTCTTCTTCGGTATATGAGAATGACATTGAAAAGGCAAAAACTTATACTATGGTCAAGGGATTTATTTCCAAACCGCTATCCATAGAAAGGCTCACCGAACTGCTGAAATTAGTCGAACAGCAGACTAATGGATTCTAAACTGACCTTCGTTAAAAGTAACAAAACCTGTCGCCCTTGACTTACCATGATAAAACAGGCAATTCCAGTGCTCAGCTGCTGCCTTCTGACCAAACTCTTCACGGAGTTCCATTGCCTTTCTGCCATCAAAATCATACTTGGCAATAAACTTTCTCAGTAACTCTTCAGGTTCCGGCAATACATCACCCCCAAAAAACACTTTATCCGTTCCATCATCCAACAGGAAAACCTGGTGAAAAGGGCAATGTGCTCCTGTAAGCTCATAGCTGATTTCGGGCGTTAATTGCCCTGAACCTTCAATAAAATTCAACTGCGCATTCCGTTGTAAGAAATCGAAGATCTCTGTTTTATAAGAAGAAGAGGTATTGGTAAAGGCATTTTCCCACTCCCCACGCTGAATCACATAAACGGCGTCCGGAAAACTCAGTTCTACCTTATCCCCAACCTGATGAATCATGCCTCCGGAATGGTCAAAATGTAAATGAGACATCAGGACCATGGTCACTTCTTCCGGCTTAAATCCCGCTTTTTTGATGTTTTCATGCAAAATCAACTGTCCTTTTTCATTGCTATAGCCCAAACCGGTATCAAACAAGATCAGGTCATTCTCCAATTTCACCAGGAAAGGTTGAACATGAATAAACAAGGATGCAGGACGGTCTTTTGGGTGATCCGTTTCCGGATTAAAAGGAAGGAATTTTTTAGTCGCATCTACGGAATAAGATCCTTCATATAAAGTGAAAACTTGCAATGGCGTAGTTATTAGTAAGAAGAAATAATTTAATGATATATTTACGATTCGTTGCAAAGATATGGAACCTCCGGGAACTTATGGCTTAAAAACACAAGCAAGAGGTTCATCAGAGCGTCATAACAGCACAAGAGCGCTTGTGCGTTCGGAAAGGCCGCGAAGAATAACCAATTATCCGACAAAAAAAGACAATAAACACTAATGGAAAAAAGATGGGTGCAAGCTGTACAGGGGAATAAAGAAACAACAGATTTGCTTGCACAGCAACTAAATATAGACCACAGCCTAGCGCAGATATTAGTACAAAGGGACATTTCGACCTTTGAAGAAGCAAAAGATTTTTTCAGGCCACAAATGGCACAATTACATGATCCTTTTCTGATGAAGGACATGGATAAAGCGATTACAAGAATTGACCTGGCCCTCAGTAAACATGAAAAGATATTGGTGTATGGAGATTATGATGTGGATGGAACCACTTCAGTAGCCCTGGCCTATAGCTTCTTTAGCCAGTTTACTGAAAATATTGAATATTATATTCCAGACCGGCACAAGGAAGGATATGGGATATCAACCCAGGGAATTGACTATGCCCATAAAAACGGACAAAGCCTCATCATAGCCCTGGATTGTGGAATCAAATCAGTAGATAAAGTAGCCTATGCGAATACACTGGGCATAGATTTCATCATATGTGACCACCACCTTCCGGGAGAGGAACTGCCCGCAGCAGCAGCATTACTGGATCCCAAGCAAAACGATTGCCTCTACCCTTTTAAAGAACTGGCAGGCTGCGGGATCGGATTTAAACTCGCACAGGCTTATTGCATCACACATGGACTTCCGGCAGAACGATACGAGCAATACCTGGACCTTGTCATGGTGAGCATTGCCGCAGATATTGTTCCCGTAGAAGACGAAAACAGAATATTAGCCTACCATGGACTGATCAAGCTAAACAAGAATCCATGTATGGGCCTGAAGGCACTGATGGACATTTCGGGAAGAAATAAGGATTATACCCTGACCGATGTGGTTTTTGTACTGGCACCAAGGATCAATGCGGCCGGCCGAATGGACCATGCCAATGAAGCGGTAAAGATGTTGTTGTGCGCAGAAGACAGCATTGCCTTGTCGCAAAGCGAATTTATCAATCAGCAAAATACAGAGCGTAAAACCTCCGACCAGAACATTACTGCAGAAGCACTGGCATTAATCGCAGATTGCGAAATCCTGATCAATAAAAAGACGACGGTAGTTTACCATGAAAGCTGGAATAAAGGGGTGATTGGAATCGTTGCTTCCCGTCTGACCGAAAAATATTACCGTCCAACGATTGTGCTGACAAAATCCAATGGATTGCTCACCGGTTCCGCACGTTCCGTAGCAGGCTTTGACCTTTATGAAGCATTGTTAGGTTGTGAAGACTTACTCGTGCAGTTTGGCGGACATAAATTCGCTGCCGGACTGACCATGATGCCGGAAAATATTGATGCCTTTTCAGAGAGATTTGAAAATATTGTTGCTTCCAGCATTACCGACGACCTGTTATGCCCTGAAATAAAGATAGATACAGAAATTCAATTTTCGCAGATCGACGGAAAATTTCAACGCATTATCTCACAAATGGCACCTTTTGGACCACACAATCCGGCACCTATTTTTGTTACACATGGGGTAAGTCTGGTAGCAAAGCCTTATGTTGTGGCGACAAAACATTTAAAATTAAATGTAAAACAACAAAATTCAGCTATTTTTGAAAGCATTGGATTTGGCCTGGCAGAGTTTGAAACACTCTTACAACCAAACCAGCCTTTTTCTATTTGTTATACAATAGAAGAAAATATCTGGAAAGAACAGAGACGTTTGCAGTTGAATATTAAAGGGATTAAGATATAAATGATATTAAGAGCTGAGAATCTAATCAAAAAATACAAGCAGAGAACCGTCGTAAATGACGTTTCATTTTCTGTGAGCCAAGGGGAAATTGTAGGTTTACTTGGACCTAACGGCGCGGGAAAAACGACTTCATTCTATATGATTGTCGGCTTGATCAAACCTAATGAAGGCACTATTTTTTTAGATGATGAGGACATCACAGCTGATGCCATGTATAAAAGGGCACAGAAAGGAATTGGTTACCTGGCACAGGAAGCTTCCGTATTCCGTAAACTATCCGTTGAAGATAACATCATGGCCATCCTGGAGATGACAAAAATGAGCCGGGAAGAGCGTCATGAGAAACTGGAAGAACTGATCAATGAATTCAGTTTGCATAAAGTACGTAAAAACCGCGGAGACTTACTTTCAGGAGGGGAACGCCGGAGAACAGAAATTGCAAGAGCCCTTGCGGCAAGCCCGAATTTCATCTTACTGGATGAGCCTTTTGCAGGGGTCGATCCCATTGCAGTAGAAGAGATCCAAACGATTGTAGCTAAGCTAAAACAAAAAAATATAGGGATCTTAATTACCGACCATAATGTACAGGAAACCCTATCTATCACAGATAGGGCGTACTTGCTGTTTGAAGGTAAAATATTAGAATCAGGCACTCCCGAAGTACTTGCTGCCAATGAAATGGTAAGAAGAGTATATCTTGGATCAAACTTCGTGCTCCGTACTAAAAAATTATAACCCTTATTCACCGTAACAGATGGCAATTGTAAATTCGATTTTTACCTGGTATATGAAAAAGCGCGTCCATCAGATCGAGCTTTTTATGAAATACCCGCATGATGTACAGGAAGAATGGTTTCAGAAACTGATTTCCAGCGCAGCGGATACAGAATGGGGGACGAAATATGACTACCGCTCCATTCTTTCTCCCAAGCAGTTTAAGGAAAGAGTACCTATACAGAATTATGATACCTTAAAACCTTATATAGAACGAATGCTGAAAGGGGAACAAAACATCCTTTGGCCTTCAGAAATTAAATGGTTCGCGAAATCTTCAGGTACGACCAGCGACAGGAGTAAATTTATTCCGGTATCGGAAGAATCCTTACAGGAATGTCATTTTAAAGGAGGTAAAGACCTTTTATCGATCTTCTGCAACAACCGTCCCGACAATCAGATCCTGACGGGAAAAGGACTCGTCCTTGGCGGAAGCCATCAGATCAACCAGCTGAATGAAGATTCATTTTATGGGGACCTTTCTGCTGTTCTGATTAAAAACCTGCCCATGTGGGCGGAATATTACCGTACGCCAAACATTTCCATTGCCTTAATGGACAACTACGAGGAGAAAATGGAAAAGATGGCGGAGGCAACGATCAAAGAAAATGTAACCAATATTGCAGGGGTTCCTACCTGGACAATTGTGCTGGCAAAAAAGGTTCTCGAAATCACCGGAAAAAAGAACCTGCTGGAAGTATGGCCTAACCTGGAACTATACATTCATGGTGCCGTGAATTTCAAACCTTACAGAGAGCAGTTTAGAGAACTGATTCCTTGTAATGAAATGTATTATCTGGAAACTTACAACGCTTCTGAAGGCTTCTTTGGCATTCAGGACGAAGGAGATTCGGATGAGCTGTTGTTGATGCTGGACTATGGTATTTACTATGAATTCCTGCCTATCGAGCAGTTGGAAGACGAAAATCCGGATACCTTATCTCTGGATCAGGTTCAGTTAAATAAAAATTACGCCATCATCATCTCTACTAACGGAGGCTTATGGCGCTATATGATTGGCGATACGATCCAGTTTACCAGCCTTTCTCCATACCGCATTAAAATTACCGGAAGAACCAAACATTTCATCAATGCCTTCGGGGAAGAGGTGATCATCGACAATGCAGAGCAAGCTATTTGTAAGGCTTGTACTGAAACCGGAGCAGTTTTCAAGGATTACACCGCCTGTCCTATTTATTTTAAAGGAGAGGAAGTGGGGGGCCACGAATGGATCATTGAATTTGATCAGCAACCTAATGATTTTGAAAAATTTGTAGACGTTCTGGATCAGACACTACGGGAAGTAAATTCTGATTACGATGCCAAGCGATTTAAAGACATGGCCCTGCGCAGACCAAAGGTCCACAATGCACCATACAACACTTTTTACAACTGGTTAAAGTCTAAAGGTAAGTTAGGCGGACAGCATAAAGTGCCAAGGTTAGCCAACGAACGCACCTATGTGGAAGAAATATTGCCAATGATGAAGTAACAGTTTTTTTCCGGTAGCGTTCCATTGTAATTTGCTTTTATTTCAGTAAATTTAATTAGCTAATTATTAATGTGTTATGAAAACCGTAAAACAACTACTCAGCACCAAATCAGCGGATATTTTTTCTGTTCCTGCGGACACATCCGTTCTGAATGCCCTAAGGGTAATGATGGAAAAGAACATCAGTGCCCTGCTTATTCTGGAAGAGCGTCAGTTATTAGGGATCTTTACGGAAAGGGATTATGCGCGAAAGATCATTCTTCAGGGAAAAGCTTCTGCGGATACCCTGTTAAGTGAAGTTATGACTGCCGACCCCATCACGGTATCACCCGGAGATAGTCTTGACCATTGCATGCAAATGATGACCGATAAGCACATCAGACATTTACCTGTAATTCAGGAAAACCAGCTGATCGGAATGGTTTCCATCGGTGATGTGGTCAAATTCATTATGGAAGATCAAAAACAAACGATTTCTCAATTAGAGAACTATATCAGTAGCTAAAATAAAAACGCCGGCCTTATTTGATTAAAGCCGGCGTTTTTATTTTAAATCTGGATGATGTTACCAGATCTTAACTCTTTTCTCTGGTGCCAGATATAGAGAATCTGTCGTTTTCACGTTAAAAGCGGTATAGAATTCAGGAATATTTCTCACCACACCATTCACCCTGAACTTTGCAGGAGAGTGTGGATCTGTTCCAACCTGATTTCTCAATGCTTCTGCATTGGATTTATTTGACCATACCTGTCCCCAACCGATAAAAACACGTTGCTCTCCGGTAAAACCATCCATTACTGGCGCTGCTTTACCATTCAAGCTTGCTTTATAGGCTTTTAAGGCAATGCTTAGTCCACCAAGGTCACCGATATTCTCGCCAAGTGTAAACTCACCATTTACGTTCAGGTCCGGAAACACTTTAAATGCACTGTATTGCGCCACTAAAGCACTCGTTCTTTTCTTGAATTCGGAATTGTCTTTTGCAGTCCACCAGTTGCGCATCACACCGTCACCGTCGAAGGTGCTGCCCTGATCGTCAAAACCATGACCAACCTCATGACCTATTACCGCTCCGATTCCGCCATAATTTACCGCATCCTCTGCGTTCATGTCAAAGAAAGGAGGTTGTAAAATCGCCGAAGGGAATACAATTTCATTCATTGTCGGGTTGTAATACGCATTTACCGTCTGAGGTGTCATTCCCCATTCTGTACGGTCAACAGGTTTACCCAATTTATTCAGTGTACGGTTATATTCAAATTCCGCAGCGCGTTTCTCATTTCCATAAAGGTCATGTTTAACTACTTTTAAAGCAGAATAATCTCTCCATTTATCAGGATATCCGATTTTAGGTGTGAATTTGCTGATTTTCTCCAGTGCCTGTTTTTTCGTCTCCGGGCTCATCCAGTCCAGTTCTTTAATGCTTGATTCGTATGCTTTTAACAAATTATCCACTAGTTTAAGCATGCGTTCTTTTGCTGCAGGTGGAAAATGCTTCTCCACATATAGCTTACCAACCATTTCACCAAGACTGCCGTTCACCACGTCTACTGCCCTGCGCCATTGCGGTTTTTGTTCTTTTACACCATAAAGGGTTTTAGAATAAAAATCGAAGTTCTCCTGATCCACTGCGGTATTCAGTGCTGCTGAAGCTCCGGTTAAAGCGCTCCATTTCAGGTAGGTCTTCCAGGTATCTAAAGGCGTATTTTTAAGAATTGCATTCAGCTCTTTGGTGTAAGCAACCTGAGTTACCACCAAACTATCCTGGTTTTTAACACCTGCTTCAGAAAGCAAAGTTGTCCAGTCAAAATCCGGCATCAGTTTACCAAGGTCTTTGATCGCGTATTTATTATACAAGCCAGCCATATTCCTGGTTTCTTCTTTTTTCATGTGCTTGGAAGCAATCTGTGTTTCCAGTGCCATGATCTGAGCGGCTTTTGCTTTCGCATCAGCCACACCACCAAGGGTCAGCATCCGCTCAATATGAACCTGATATTTGGCACGGATCTCTTTAGATTTGGCATCTGTCAATGAATAATATTCACGTTCAGGGAGGCCTAACCCACCTTGCCAGGTGTACAGCATGTATTTCTTAGGATCTTTAAAATCCTCAATCACACCCACATTAAAAGGAATGATATTCCCGATCTTATTGGCGTAAGCAAAGTATGCAGAAAGGTCTTTTGCCGAAGCAATCGCATCAATCTTTTTAAATTCTGCAGTCATCGGTGCCAATCCAATGGAATCACGCACCTTCATGTTCATATAAGACTCGTAGAAATCGCCGATCTTTTGTTCATCAGAACCCTCAGTAGCGCTGCCTTTAGCCGCATTCTCGATAATTGCCTTGACATCTTCCTGAGCTTTATCATTAACGATAGCACCTACGCCATAGGAAGCTTTATCTGAAGGGATTTTCGTGTTTTTCATCCAGGTACCATTCACATACTCCGTAAAATTATTCCCCGGAGAGGCTGTAGTATCCATATTTTTAAGGATGATTCCCGAGTGCAGCTCTTTATTTGTATCAGAGTTACTGCAAGCAGCGAGAAATAACATGGAACCTGCTACCATAGGAATTCCAATCGATTTTTTCATTTTTATCATAAAAAATATTTAGGTATGATTCAAATTTAACAAAAGATATGGAATGGAACCAAACGATGACCAATTTACCTCGTTGCGATAAAAATGTCTACCTCTGCATCGTCTGGATTTCGCGCAGCAGCGCCGTATACCTCAAAATCGGCAGTATAAGCACGTGAAATTCCTGAATTCCAGATGTCTACCCAGGCATTATACACCAGGCCCTGTAATAAATTCCCTTTCAGGGGATGTTTTTCATAAGCGCCACCTTCAATCGCCAGTCCACGCATGCCTTCAGGGATATGTTCCAGATTTTCTACTGCATATCCGAGGATCGTGGTATAAGGCCGGGTATAATCTCCCTCATAGTCAGTATAGATGCTGTATACTTCCTCACCTGTTTTATTGATGAGTTTAGCGCCAATATTTTCCGATC
>Ga0307414_10001858_pt1 | contig 10921 bp, 8 predicted proteins | sample DK1Ometagenome_FD_203804 | JGI IMG/M metagenome (GOLD analysis project Ga0307414, IMG submission 203804) | Maize rhizosphere microbial communities from greenhouse at UC Davis, California, United States - DK15-O-3 | ecosystem: Host-associated > Plants > Roots > Rhizosphere > Soil | place: USA...
AGCCCCCTTTAAAATAGTTGGAAGGCCCGGGGGATCATGCAACCCCCTAGAAGAGGTTATGAAGAGGTTGAGATGAGGTCATGAAGATATAGCGGCAATAGACCAGGAAAAGCGTCTTAAAATGACTACGTTTGACGAAAGCTGAAGGTTAGTTTGAGGTGTCTGGGGACATTTTATTAAGGATTTTTAATCTTGGCACATTTCTTTCTTAAGTACTCCGGAAAACAAAAACATCTAACACATGAAAAAATTAATTATTTTGGCCATGGGCCTATTTTTAGCCGGTGCCGTACAGGCACAGAGTCCAATCAGATTGGGCGTAAAGGCTGGTTTAAATTTACCGGACATCATCAAAGGGGACGGTAACAATGATTTTGATACAAAATTAAATCCCGGATTCAATGCCGGTATCACTTTGGATATTAACCTGATTAAAGGCCTGGCGTTTACTCCGGAGCTGTTATATGCCACGAAAGGGTATAAGGCAACGGCTCCGTTTGGAGAATTTACTCAGACTACACACTTTATTGACCTGCCCCTTTTGGCAAGTCTCAACCTGGGCGGCAGTAAATTAAATCTTGTAGTTGGACCGCAGGTATCATTTTTGCTGTCAACTAAAAATAAATACGAGAACGGATTTGGAACTGTTGAGCAGGAGATCATTGAAGACAAATCAGACAGATTCAAAAAGAGCCTGGTTGGTGGTTTGATCGGCTTCAGGTATGACGTTACAGACAAAGTGGATATTCACGGACGCTATGCTTTGGATTTTCAGAAAAACAATGAAGATGGATCCAAAGAAACACCTGAATACAGAAATCAGGTATTTTCTGTAGGTCTGGGGATTAAGTTTTAACAAACCCTAAATTTTAATAATTAAGCCGCCTGATCAGCGGCTTTTTTTTATGCCCTGTCTTGGATTTGATACACCCTGTCAAGCCCACTCAAACAGTCGCTGTCACGGCTTGCCGCGTTGTTATAATAATCTGATTTATAGAAATCTGTGTTTAAAATCTCTGTGAATTTCAGGGTGTAATGGGCCTCCTTTGGCATGGTTATTACAAGACCTCTATTGAATTTTAAACAAAAGATTATGAAAAAATTATTCATTATAGGATTAGGACTTGCACTAAGCAGTGCAGCTTTTCACGTAGCAGCGCAGACGATGCAGTCTGCTGCAAATGACAAAATGCGCTTTGGCATTAAGGCCGGGGCAAACCTGATGAAGATGGGCAAATTACAATTTGCCGGACAGGACCATGCTACCGATTATAAAGTCGGTTTCCAGGCCGGTGTTTATGGAGACCTGCCTATGGGTGGCAATTTTGCCTTTCTTCCGGAAATTACCTTTACGCAAAAAGGCGGAAAGCTTAAGGAAACTGTAGCTGGTAATACCGGCGAGTTTGACAGCAAGGTTTCTTATATAGATGCCCCAATGCTGATCGGTTACAAAGCAACACCGGAACTTACTGTTTTTGCTGGTCCGCAGGTATCTTTTCTGATTGACCAGACCACGACCTTTAAAGTGAATGGCGAAGAAACGGGTTCTAACTCCGACAAAGATAACTGGAGTAAATCCATCGCTGGAGGAGCGGTTGGCCTGAACTACAGCATTACCCCAAATATCAATATCAATGGGAGGTACAATATGGACTTCCAGAAGGCCCTCAAAGACAAGGCGGAGCAGGACAAGATTAAAAACAGTGGTTTTGCCCTGTCCCTGGGTTATACTTTTTAAACACAGGAACACTTAGTTTTAAAGCCCGCGCTTATTCGGTGGGCTTTTCTTAAAACAAATCCAAACCGCCGTCGTTATATAATTGAAGATTAATGTGCCAGCTTAAATTATTTACCTAAATTTAGAATCATGAAGAACAGACAGGATGCAAGGCATACCAGTTCAGAACAGGGAAAGCCTACTTCAGACCGCATGTATCACAGTGCCAAAGACGATAAAAAGCAACAGGGAATTACCAATGGCGGAGGCCAGCGGTCTGACCAGACTTCAAATAAAGACAATCAGCGTAAACGCGAAAACCATTAAAGAACCTTATTGTGTGAGGATAATATTCCTATTACCTGAAATGAGGGCATTCTGATCAGAATGCCCTTTTTGGTGTCTGGGTTTTTCACAGGTTTTAGTTAACTTTGGAAATAAACACAGTTATCCGTAATGAACGTCAGACACATTTTAACCGCCGTATTTCTCCTCATCGTTCTATCGTCAGCCTCTGCCCAAAAAATTTCTTACCTGCAATCCCTGGAGACACCAAATCAATGGGTGGATTCCGTATTCAATAAACTGAGCAAACGGCAAAAGATTGCGCAGATGTTCTTTGTCAGGGCTCACACCAATCTGGGCAAGGCGTATGAAGATTCTGTAGGTCTGGTGATAAAAAAAGAACATTTGGGCGGTGTAGTGTTCTTTCAGGGTGGACCGGGCAGACAGGCAATACTGACCAATGAATACCAGTCACATTCGAAAGTACCTTTGCTCATTACTTCCGATGGGGAGTGGGGTTTGGGTATGCGCCTGGACAGTACCATCTCCTATCCTTATCAAATGGCGTTAGGAGCGGTTCAGGATAAGAACCTGATCTATAAAATGGGGCTGGAAGTTGCGAAGGATTACAAGCGACTGGGTATGCACATGAACCTGGCGCCCGATGTAGACGTAAACAACAACCCGAAAAATCCTGTGATCAACTTTCGCTCTTTTGGGGAAAATAAATATAATGTAGCCAATAAGGCATCTGCCTACCTGAAAGGGATGCAGGATGGTGGACTGCTGGTGAGCATCAAGCATTTTCCCGGACATGGTGATACAGATGTAGATTCACATTATGACCTTCCGCAGTTAAAGTTTTCAAAAGAAAGGCTTGACAGCCTGGAAATCTATCCATTCAGGGAACTGATCAGGGAAGGGGCAGCAGGCGTAATGATCGCGCACATGAATATTCCGGCGCTGGACGCTACACCAAATATGCCTTCAACCCTATCCAAACCTATAGTAACCGGGCTATTAAAAGGTGAACTCGGGTTCAAAGGATTGATCATTTCTGATGCGATGGGCATGAAAGGGGTGGTAAAGTACTTTAAGGACGGTGAAGCGGATGTCATGGGGGTGATTGCAGGCAACGATATCCTGGAGCTTTCTGAGAATAGCGGCAGAGCAATAAAACTGGTGCGTAAAGCGATCAGGCAGGACAGGATCAGTATGGAAAGGATTGACGAAAGCGTAAAAAAAATCCTTACCGCAAAGTATTGGGCAGGCCTGAACCTTAAAGATACTATCAATGAACATAATGTACTGGCGGATGTGACCAGACCCGAGAGTTTTCAGTTGAGACAAAAACTGGCAGATGCTTCAATGACCATGCTGAGAGGAAAAGATTACATCAAAACCTTATCTCCTGAAAACAGGACGGTGATCATTAGTCTCGGTACGCCCAATGTGACATCCTTTCAGCAGGATCTGGGTGGCTATTATAAAAACTCCATTTTTTACACTCTGGATAAAAATGCAAATGCAAATGCTATCGCAAAGGTAATGAAAGACATTAACCTGTTCGATCAGGTAATTATAGGTATCCATGATACGCGGACCAGGCCTGGCAATGGGATGATATTGAGCGAAGACCTCAGGATGTTTATTAAAGACATGGCTGGTAAAAATGCAGTGTTCGCGCTTTTTGCCAATCCGTACAATCTTTCTGCCTTACCGGGATTGGAAAACAGCAAAGGTCTGGTGGTTGCCTATCAGAAAGAGGATTTTATGCAGCAATCGGCAGCAGCTGTGTTCAAGAACCAGCTGATCACCACAGGGAGGTTACCGGTTACGGTAAATACCTTCTTTAAATATGGCGACGGAGAGAAGCCCGAGATTATTTTGCCTTAGTTTGTTTATAGGAAGCCGGATCAAGGGCTTTCACGGTCCAGCCTTTTAGAAAATCGCTGACCACTTTAACATCATGACCGGTTTTCTTTTTACCGGTCTTTGGATCCAGATCATCGGTCTCAAGGTATGCTGAGTTTTGGGTATGCAGGAGTTTACCGTTGCCGTCCAGGATCAGGAACACCGGGAATCCGAAACGCTGAGGGTAGTTGAGGCTTGCCAGGACTGCTTCATTCTTGTTTTCCGGACTATAGTTTACCAGAACGACTTCATAATTGTCATTCAGCAGGGCTTTAAGCTCAGGGGTGTGATCCACCATGTTGTGAAATGCAATGCACCAGCCGCACCAGTTGCCGCCAACCTGTATAAACACATGCTTGCCTTCTTTTTTTGCTTTTGCAATAGCAGCATCAATATCTGCACGGGCATTGGCCTGCGGATTGTAAATTTTTATGGCTTCTTTTTTAGCCGTTGCTGTGCTTTGGGCAAATACCGGCGCGGTGAAGGCCAGAAAAGCAATCATGATCAGTTTTTTCATGGCATTTTGTTTTACACTACAAAGTAAAGGTATTATTTTAATAACTTCACCTCATGCCCCAACAGCCTCTTAAAATATTACAAGCATCTGCAGGTTCAGGTAAAACATTCAGCCTGACAGCGCATTACCTTACTTTATTGCTGGGTGGCGAAAACAGATACCGTGAGATCCTGGCGGTAACCTTTACCAATAAAGCCACTGAGGAGATGAAGACCCGGATCATGGAAGTGCTGAAGGGTTTTGCTGAAGGGGATCCGAAGTACGACAGTTACCGTGAAATCGTTCTAAAAGGCAACCCCACATTAGATGCAGGCTCGCTGCAACAGAGGTCGGATCAGATCTACAGAAGGATCTTACACGATTACAGCCGGTTTTCCGTAAGCACCATCGATGGTTTTGTGCAAAAGGTGATCAGGGGATTTGCATTTGAGCTTGGCCTTGACGCTGGTTACAGCCTGGAAATGAACTACGATAAGGTGAAGGAAGAACTCGTAGAGAAGCTGGACGCGGCACTTGACCACAATAAGACCTTACTGCAATGGATCATCGACCTGGCTCTGGAACGGATCAGCGACAACAAAAGCTGGAATTATAAGACGGAACTTTATAACCTCATCGGTGAAGTTTTCAAGGAGCGGTTCCAGACCTTTGAGGAAGCCATTGCCTCATTTCCGCCTGAGGACATAGACACCTTATTTAAACGGTATATACAGATCAATAAGGAAGCAATAAAGAATTTTGAAGAGGAACTGACCGACCTTGCCATCAGGGCGCAGGATGTCTTTAATCGCTTTGGTGTGGAAAAGGACCAGCTGAACCGCAAATCGCAAAACCCGCTGGCCAAGATCCCGCTAATCATCGGCGGAGATTTTTCAAAGATTGAGGGGCTGTTCAAGTTTATCGATGATCCGGATGCCTGGTTTCAAAAGAACGTTAGCCTGGATGACTTTTACCGGGAGCTGAACCCCATATTGCAGGACATCAGAAAATATTATGAACAGCACCTGCCACATTATACGCTGGCTATTGCGTTCAATAAAAACCTATATTACCTGCGGCTGATGCAGGAGATTGCGGATCTGCTGAAGGTTTACCGTGAAGAAAACGATAACCTGTTGATCAGTGATGCACAAAAACTGATTTCTGGTATTACAGATGACGCCGGCGACAATCCTTCTTTTATCTGGGAAAAGGTCGGTACCAGGTACCGCAATTTTTTATTCGATGAATTTCAGGATACTTCTACCAGTCAATGGAACAGTTTCCGTTCGCTGCTCACCAATGCGATGGCGACACCTTCTGAAAGCTATACAGACCACCTCATTGTGGGCGATACGAAGCAGTCAATCTACCGGTGGAGGAACGGCGACTGGAATATATTGCACAGACAGGTTAAGGCAGACACTGGTGCAGACCGCATCCTTGAGGAGAGCCTGGCAGAGAATTACCGGAGCACAGAGAACATCATATCTTTTAATAATTTTATTTTCACTTCTGTTCCGCTGGTTTTACAAAATGAACTGAATCAAGCGCTGGAGGCCAGGTCAGGGGCTTTGTTTACCTGGTGGCGGGAAAATAGTTTTGACCAGATCATTACAGATATTTACGGGACGGCAACACAGCAGTTTGCTTCAAAGACCCCCATGGGCGGGACAATAAAAATAAGAAAGATCGGCAGGGACGATGTCCCCGATGAGCAGCGTTTCTCCGAAACCACATTCAGAGATATTTCTCTGGAGGAGGTGATCGACGAGATCCACGACCTGACAGCCAAACGGGGATACCTGGCAAAGGATATCGCCATCCTGGTCAGGTCCAACAGTGAAGCTGTGCTGACAGTCAAAAAGCTGATGGCACAGGGGATTGCTGTGATATCGGGCGAAGCCCTGATGATCTCAGGTAATATGGCCGTCCAATTGATCGTTGATACACTCAGGGCGCTGATCGGTCTGGATTCGCAGACCGCGCTCTACAAGGCAAATTGCATCGCACTTTACAATACCCTGCATGAAATAATACCTGATGCATCCCATTACATGGGACTGAACAATACCTCGCTCAGCAGTCTGGGAACAGTATTGCCCAAATCACTTTGCGAAAACTGGGAGAGCTGGATGCAGCTGCCGCTGCCTGAGCTGGTAGAGATACTGATCGAAAGTTATGAGCTGAGTGCTAATGAGGCCCATTTGCCTTACCTGCTTGCCTTCAGGGACCTGACGGCCAATGCGACCCGGCTGGGAGAAAAGGGAGTTGTTGCATTTTTGACCTGGTGGGATGAAGAGGGCATTAACAAATCACTTCCGTCGCCGGAGCGTGCAGATGCGATACAGGTCATTACTATACACAAATCAAAAGGTCTGGCCTTCAGGGCGGTATTTATCCCCTTTTGTAACTGGGAAATAAAAGGCAAACCTAACGGGATTTTCTGGGTGTCTTCAGAAGAAACTGCCTATAAAGAGTTAAAAAGTATTCCGCTGAAGTACAATGAATCCCTGAGCAGCTCAGCCATTGCAAGGGCCTATTACGAGGAGTTGCTGTATAATCACATGGATGCCCTCAATATGTTGTATGTAGCCACCACCCGGGCAAAAGATTACCTCTACATTGCTACTATGGCTAAAAAAGACACATCTAAACTGACCACGATCGGAGATGTGGTCAACCATATTCTTGAACCGGAATTTGAGGACGGCAACAGCTACACGATAATTGATTACCCGGACAGAAGGGAAGAGGCTCCAGACAGCCCGAACAGGATCAAACTGGACCATTATCCGACAACGGGGCGCATGGCTGAATTGTATGTGCCCACGCAGGACAAACACCTCAGACACGTACTGAATATTGAAAAATCCGGACGGCGGGGCTCCCTGCTCCATGACATTCTGGCCAATGCATCAACGGTTGCTGAAATAGAACGCTTTTCAGAAGCGCTGATGCTGGAGGGCACTATACTGGGAGAGGAGCGCAGCACATTGATGACAGCGGCAGCTGAGGTTTTGAACAATCCGGACCTGAAGGCGATATTCAGCCAGGCTACAGAGAGCATTACCGAAAAAACTATTGTAGACGCCGACGGCAGGAGCCACAGGCCGGACAGGGTTTTGCTAAACGGAGACCATGTCATCATTCTGGATTACAAGTTCACCCTCACACAATCTGCAGAGCATGAGGAGCAGGTATTGAGTTATAAAACCCTGTTTCATGACATGGGTTATCAGCGGGTGAGCGCTTATTTGTTTTATGCCCTTAGCGGGCAATTGAAATCCGTCCGGAACACATGATCAAATCATTTTTACAGGAAGTCGCAGAAGATTTACTAGACCGGTTCGGAACCGGCCTGCAGGACTGCGCAATTATATTCAACAACAAACGTCCTGCAGCTTATTTGCAGAAACACCTGGCCAATGTAATCGGGAAGCCTTTTTTTAGTCCTTCTTTTTTCACTGTACAGGAGTTTTTTTCAAAAACGGACAACTACAGGGTTGCAGATTTTTATGTGCAGTTCTTTACACTTCACCGCATCTACAACCAGTTGCTGCATGAAGAGGGACTGGACCGCATTGGCGGAAGTAAATTCTTCCCCATTGCGAAAATCATACTTGCAGACTTCTCGCAGATAGACATTGACCTTGTTGATGCCGGCAAATTATACCGTGACCTGGAAGATATTTCTGTGATCAATAAGGACTTTGATTACCTGAGCGCTGAGCAATACGAGTTCCTATCCCAGTTCTGGACATCTTATTCTGAAGGCAAGCATAAAAAGCAACAGGAACTGTTTATCAAAATGTGGCGCAGGATGCCTGGGCTTTACCAAAAGTTCCATGCGGCACTTGCCTCGCAGGGATACGTGACCAACGGGCAGGTATACAGAAAGCTCGCTGAAGGAAATGCTGCGGAAAATGATTTTGTGAAAAATTTTAAAGGAAAACTGATTTTTGCCGGCTTCAATGCACTTAGCGGCGCCGAAGCAAAGATCTTTAGGGATCTGCAGGCTGCGGACAAAGCTTTGTTTTATTTCGATGCAGACCGCTATTACCTGGACGATCCCCTTCAGGAGGCGGGGCTTTTTTTGAGGAAGAACATGAACAACCTGAAATTGAATAACGTTTTTCATGACCGGGGCAGCTGCATTCTGGACGAGAAACATACGGTGAGCGTCTACCAGGTTCAGGGTCAGACGGCCCAGGCAAAAATCCTGAATACCATCCTGGAAGAGGATTATATGGATTCAGATGAAATGGGTTCAGTGGCCGTGGTGCTTGCAGATGAATCTCTGCTCATACCGGCTTTACAAACCATTCCTGCCAGCTATTGTGGAAAGCCTGTTGACCTGAATGTAACAATGGGACTGGCGCTGGGGGCGTCCAGCGTATACGGGCTGGCAGATCTCTGGCTGGGCTGTCAGGCCGGGATTCATAAAACAGGGAAGGTCGCCTTCAAAAACGTAGAAGCATTTTTAACCCACCCGCTGACGGGGCTGAGCCAAATCATGCGCGATAAGATCAATTCCGCATTGCTGATTGAAAAAGAAGTGGAAATTGACCAGAACAGGCTGGTCAGGCAAAAAGGCTTGTTTGAACTCTTCTTTAGAAAAACAACGCAGGCAAATGAATTGGTCGGGCAGCTGCTTGAAGTCATGAACTTTGTACTGATCAGGCTCTCGAATACCAGAAGGCTTAAAAAGATTGATGCTGAGCTTTTTATAAAGACGATACAGGAACTCAACAGGCTCCACGATACCTTTGGAGGGCACGTCGATGGTGAAGAGATTTCCTTTGTGATTTCACTGATCCAGCGGGCGCTGCAGGGCATCGCTGTGCCGTTATCTGGTGACCCTTTAAAGGGTATACAGCTAATGGGCTTGCTGGAAACACGGAACCTTAATTTTGAAAAGGTGGTCTTTCTTGGGTTCAACGAAGGCGTTGTTCCAAAATCATCTGCGGGAAATAGCTTTATCCCGGACAGCATCAGGCGGGTATACGGGCTGCCGGTGTTGGAAAACCAGGACGCCATTTCAGCGTATATGGTCTACCGGCTGGTACAGAGGGCCTCAAAAATACATTTTGCATACAATAGTTTAACTGACGATTCCGCCTCCGGTGAGCCGAGCAGGATACTGAAGCAGCTCGCTTATGAAAGCGGCTTTGAGTTTCATTACCATATGCTGGACCTTAGTGTCCGGAGCGAAGTACCGAAAGAAGTCATGATCGAAAAGCGTGACAATAAGGATGTACAGGCTGCCCTGGACAGGTATCTGAACAAACAAAAAACCTTATCTCCGTCCTCACTGACCCAGTATATTCTGAACCCTATAGATTTTTTCTTCAATTATATCGCCGGCATAAAAGAACCCAAAGCCGTTTCAGCCGTGGTGGAAGCAAATGAGATCGGCTCCATACTGCACAAGGTGATGGAGTATTTCTATAAGGATGTTGTCGGGCAGGAGGTCACAAAGGATTTGTTCGCTGAAAAAAAGAAGCTGATTCCCGGACTGACAAAAAAAGCCTTCGCAGCAGTTTTATACAATGATGCTGCACGGCCGGTAGCTTTCAGGGGCATGCAGAAAGTGATCCTTGCCATTGTTGAAGCTTACGTCAATATTATTGTTACACAGGATGAATCACAAGCCCCCTTTCAGGTCATCAGCCTGGAACAGTGGGTCGAAGCAGATATCGGCTTTCCATTGTTCGGAAAAGAAGCAAGTATCAGAATAGGTGGGATCATAGACAGGGTAGACCTGAAAGATGGTATTACCAGGATCATAGATTATAAAACAGGCAGTGATAAACTGAATTACAAAGATATTGGGGAATTGTTCAATACTGACGGAAAACACATCAACAAAGCCCTGATCCAAACCTTGCTCTATACTTATGCCTATGAGCGGTCTTCAGGCAAAACAGCCGTGGAGCCGAACCTGTATATTGTGAAAACGATGAACCAGGAAGGCGTTTGGTTCAAGTCCGGAAAGCAAAACTTACGGGGCAGTTACCTGGAAGAGGTCAAAACCGAATTCCTGGAGGCATTAAAGGAAAAACTGACAGAGCTGTTTGAAACGCCTTATTTCAAGGCGAGCCTGGCAGAGGACAATTTTAAATACTCCATCTATAAAACTTTATTTGGCAAACGGTAATTTGGGTGCGCCGAAAGGCCCGCTTTTACGCGTCTTACAGAACTTATGTTCTGAGTACTGACAATTTGCTTTCAGGCGCCCTGTTTAAGACTTCTAAAATGAGGCCCTTGAGCCCCTGAATGCCGATTACAAGACGGAGGATCAATAGACGAATAATTGCATTTAAAAACAATTTTATCTAAGTTTGCCGCTAGTTAATATTTGAATATACAATGAGAGAGATTCAATTTAGAGAAGCTTTACGTGAAGCCCTTAGTGAAGAAATGCGTAAGAATGAAAACGTTTTTTTGATGGGCGAAGAAGTTGCACAATATAATGGTGCATATAAAGTAAGCCAGGGCATGCTGGA
>Ga0307414_10001859_pt1 | contig 10912 bp, 9 predicted proteins | sample DK1Ometagenome_FD_203804 | JGI IMG/M metagenome (GOLD analysis project Ga0307414, IMG submission 203804) | Maize rhizosphere microbial communities from greenhouse at UC Davis, California, United States - DK15-O-3 | ecosystem: Host-associated > Plants > Roots > Rhizosphere > Soil | place: USA...
CACAGTTCAATCAGCAAAGACCAATAAACCCCATCAATCGCCCGGACTCCGAATAAGGAAGGAACCATGCTGATGTTGAAGAGCAGCTCTTCTGTTGTCCGCTTCAAAAGCGCAGGGCCGAAGTATTTCATGAGGAAAAACGTAAGGAGCATGCAGAACCAGAAAGTGGGATAGAGCCGGATAAAGCGTTTATAGATAAATTCTCCGGGATGCTTCAGTTTTTCTATCGTCATGAAGATGACAAAACCACTGATGATAAAGAACAGGTCTACGCCATAACGGCCATATTCGAATTCCCAGACTGTTCTGGTCAGGTTGGTGTCGAACTTTTGCCCGAAACGCGTGGTATAATGATAGAGTACAACAGCGAGTGCAGCGATGCCCCTCAATCCGTCTAATTCTGTGATTCTCAACCTAAGGTGTTTCATGTGGCTTCAGGTTAGTGGCGGACGAAAGTGTTTGCAACCGGAAGCGTCTTTGAAACCAGAGGAGTCTTTGCAACAAGAGAGGTCTTTGTAGCAAGAGGATTCTTTGCAACAACAGGATTCTTTGCAGTAAGAGGAGCAGAGTTGCTGCTGCTTAACATTACATCACAAACCGGGATATTGCTCAGCAGTGCGCAATCCAGGTGGTCAAAGACCATGATAACATTTTTCCCCTGTACCTTGATGACGGTGCCTTCCTGGTTGTAAAAAAGACCGTTTTTTACCCGAATCCTGTCGCCGGTACTGATTTCACGTAAGCTGACCACTTCTGCATCGCTGCAGTACCGGGTATAATATTTGATCTTTTCGATCACCTGGTCACGGATCACGGCAGGCTTCGCCATATAATAGATGAAGTTGAGCACACCCAAAGTCTGGCGGACTTTATATTCTTCCTGTTCAGTGATGCGGACAAATACATAGGAGCTAAAAAGTGGAAGCTCGACGGCCTTTTTACGGTCTGTCCATTGACTGATCACTTTCTTAACCGGACAGTAGGATTCAATTCCCTGCATTTGCAAAAGGCGGTCTACTTTTTTCTCCCATCTTGGACGGGTATAAATCACTAACCATTGTTGTTTCATAATGAAGGCGTTTTGTTGGGAAAAGGATACAGCTTCGCTACCTCAGTCACATGAGTGGGTTGTTGAGCTGGAAGGGGTAACGTTTTGGGTTTTAGTTTCTCATTAGAGAATATTATTTTCTATCGGTTATGAAGCGATCATGCGCCTGTTTATTGCTTTTTGTAAGCGGCATGCTTATGATGGTTTCAATTGTAATCCGTAGCCATAACCGTATCCGGCGTAGCCATAATTGCGTTTGTTCTCGCTTTTTGTATCGTTAAGCACGACCATAGGATTGTTTAACTTTTTATGGTCGTAGATATCCCTCAGGATATTCAGCTGAAGTTTATCTGTATAATTGTACCTGACGACGTAAATACTGGCATCGGTATAGGGGGCGAGACTAAAGGCGTCTGCGACCAGTCCGACGGGTGCGGTATCAATGATGACATAATCAAATTTTGTCTTCAGGGCCTCGATCATCTTACCTATCCTCGGGTGCATCATGGTTTCTGCCGGATTTTCAGGGATTTCACCACAATCAATCACCGAAAGGTTAGGGGAGAGCTCCGACTGCTGAATAATTTCTTCTATTTTCAGGTCTTTCTGCTCCAAGTAACCGGTGATCCCAATGCCTTTTTTCATTTTCATTTTTTCAAGGAGGTCGGGCTTTCGCAAATCAAATTCCAGGATCACTACCCGCTTGTTGACCGAGGCGAGGGTCATGCCCAAGTTGAGGCTAAAAAATGTTTTTCCTTCTGATTTCATGCAGGAGGTGACGAGTAGAACCTGATTGGGCATCCCTGAGTTCATAAAATGAAGGTTGCTCCGGATGTATCTGAACAATTCCGACATGGTAGAGCGACTATTGCTTTCCATCACCTTGGTCTCGTTTTTATCAAGATGGCCGAGCACGCCGAGCAGTCTGACGCCGGTTAACAGTTCAATGTCTTTAGGATCTTTCACCTTATTGTTGAGGAGTTGTTTCGCATAAATGGTACCTGCAGGAACAAGACATCCGAAAAGAATGGCGAAGAGGTAGATCAGTTGCTTTTTGGGCGATACCGGAATAGAATGGTAGGCCGGTTTGTCAATGATCTGTGAGGTAGGCACTGTTCCGGAAAGAGAAAGTGTGGTTTCTTCTCTTTTTTGAAGGAGGTACCGGTATAGGCTCATCTTTACTGCTTGTTCACGGCTTCTTTCGAGTAAACCCCTTTCCACCGCTGGCGCAGAATGAATCTTGCTGCTGAATTGGGAGGCCATGGCACTCAGGTTGTTCCGTTCGATCAAAATACCCTGTTTGATGTTGTGCAAGTTTTCCTCGATGTTGGATTTCAGGGTAATGAGCTGGTCGGTCAGGTTCAGGACCAAAGGATTGTTGGGATTCGAGGTGCGCAGCATTCTGTTCCGTTCCTGTTGCAGGGCGTTGAATTTGCTGGTCAATTCGTTTAAAGTGATGTTGTTGATGCTGAGGGAGCTGGGCACCATTTTAAATTGATTGTTATTCTGGCCGAGGTACCTTTCCAGTGATTCGATCACGCGGAGCTGCACTTCGGCAGTCGACAGCATTTGACGGTATTCACCGGATTTAACCATATTAATCTGAGCATCGGCATTCACATCGGTCACCATGTTGTCCTGTTTGTAGCTTTCTACGTCTTGTTCTACATTGGATAAATCCCGGCTCAGGTAGGCGAGTCGTTTGTCAATAAAGTTGATGGTGTTGACGGCAATGATGTTTTTCTTGGTCACATTCTCATCGTTATAGGTTTTTATCAGTGTGGTTAAAATGTCGATTCCGCGCTGAGGAATGGGGTCTTCAAGGCTAACCACCACGGTGTTGGCGTCTTTTATGATGGGAAGTACGCTGAGCCTGGTTTGGCTGTAGGCTTCCGTCATGGTATACATGTTGTTGAATTTAATCCGGACAGCACTGTTTTGCTTCCGGGGGGCAGGTCCTTTCTGGACCTTAAATGCATATCCTGGTTTCCTGATTTCTTCACCATAGTCATAAACCCAATGTTCGTCTTTGTCGCTGAGCATAAAGGAGTTTTGGTTTATTGGCTGCAGGACTAATGACTTGGTATAGGCCAATCGGCTGAGCGCAATGACGGTTACTTTGAAGGGCAACGCATTTGCGTAGAGCTCTTTGTCTTTCCAGCCTTCTTTTCTGAAGTAGGAGGTTTCTAAAGAGAGGCTTTTGAGTACTTTGTAAATCAGTTCTCTGGAACGCAGTACTTCCATTTCATTGTCTACTTTTTTGTCGGTATGGAACATGTTCAGGTCACTAAAAGCGGTTCCCTTGAGTTCACCATCGCCTTTTTTGTCGTCCTGCATTAATAAGGTACTACTGATTTTATATTTGGGGGTAACGGTACTGAGGTAAAAGAAGGCTGCGGCCATACTGATTACAATAGCGATCAGAAAAGCATACCAGTATTTCAGGTATTTCATTACCAATTCCTTCATGTCTTCCGACAGGCCCGTCATTCTATGGTTGGTAGTCATGGTGATTAATTTTACGTTATTGGAGATCTGGTTTACCTGATTAAGGCGGTAACGAGGACCGCGACTGCGGAGATACAGGCTGTGACAATTGGTAGTGCGCGGTTGTTCGGACTGAATTCTTTTTCTTTTGATTTGTCCGGTTCCACATAAATGACATCATTCTGTTTCAAATGAAAATATGGCGACTGGAAGACTTCCTGTTTGTTGAGGTTTAACCGGACCATATTGCGCTCTCCGTTGATTTCACGGATCACCAGTACGTTTTCCCGCTTACCATAAACCGTCATATCGCCGGCCATTCCCAGGGCTTCGAGCAAATTGATCTGTTCGCCGGAAACAGTGAAGGAAGCGGGTTTGTTGACTTCCCCAATCACAGTGATCTTGAAATTAAGGAGTTGTACATCTACAACAGGAGATTTGACGAACTTGTTTAGCTCCTGGGTGATCAGCTTCTGGGCTTCCTCAATGCGTAAGCCTTCAACTTTCAGGCTTCCAACGACAGGCAAGGTCACCATACCACTATTATTCACTTTGAAACCCGGTCTTTTATTGTTGCCATCTGCATCTGCCGTTCCAGTACTGCTGGCAAATAAGATATTGGATTCTGTGTTTAAGCTGTTCACAGATATGCTCAACAAATCATTCTTCTGAATCTTGAGTTCTGATTCATACGTCCGGATCTGACTTTTGGAAAGTTCAGACAGGTTGCTGAAATAAACCAGGTTTCTTTGTGGTGTGCATGCGCATAATGCCAATGCGAATAGGACCAGTGAGCGTTGTAGTTTTTTCATGATGATACGGCGGTTATTCTTTAATAAATAATGTCCTTTCTATAAGGTGAATTAAAGTTATGTATTTATAAATAAGAAGAATATCATGTGATAATGTTGCCGTTAAACTGTTAAATCTGGTCAGAGGATTTGACAGAAATCAGGGCTGGCTGTGCAAGCGATTTACAGTATTTACAGGGCCGATTTACAGAAAGAAGATGTTGAACAGCGGAGGTACCGCTCTGTTTTTCCAGTTTATCTGTCAGAAAATTTGTCGTTTTGCTTTTTATGATCTGAACCTGAGAATTTGTGATCAGAAGTAATGGAAAAACAGGTACTGATGTCAGGAGAAATGGAATGAAAAAATATTTTCAGGTAACATTATATTGGTGTCTGTTTGAATAATAATTTGATTTTTTGAGTAGAAATTTGTTTTATAGAAATTTGTTTAACTCCTGATTGCTATTTAGCTTAGTGATGTATTTATTTTTTATAAACAGAACAGCTTATGAATCATATCACCTTAAGTCAGGAAAGACGCTTATTGATTGATGCTTTGAAGGAACAGGCTTATGCGAATAGCGTCCGGTTTAATCCGACTCAAAAAGAGCAATATTATGGCGAGTTACATGCTGAATATCTGGGCCTGATAGAATTGTTTGAAGAATTGAGTGATGTAGGTGCTTTTCTGAATTTCTATGAAAATATAGAAAGTGCATTTTTATTGTTGTTAAAAGACAAGCCACGCGATTCGGAACAAACTTTTAAGTCATTCCTCCAATTAACCAGTCTTTTCAGGGTCATCGAGGCCAATAAACCATTGATCCATACGAAGATCGCTGAATTTCGGCAATTGATTCAGGATATGGATGCTATTGAAGCTGAAGGCCTGGTTTATAAAGATTAATGAATCGAATTGAACTCCAGGACCAAATGATGATGATTTCGATCAGCTGTTGGAGATTCGCGAAATGTTGACCAGGAGATAGCGATTAAAACTTTTATATTTTCCTGCGTTGATGTTAATTTGTAATATGAGCTCAAATTTTTTATATTAGGATTACACTAAAAAACTGATCCTTTTTCTAAACTTTTGAATTTATGTTCGACCAACTCAGCAAGTATAAACAGGGAAGTTTCTTTTTCCAGCCGACGGACAGTTTGGTGGAGGTCTGTAATGTCCCTAAAAACAAGTACGGGCTGTACCTTGTCTATGCGTTAAGCAAGGGAAGGGTGGAGTTGGTTTACATTAATAAATCAGGTCCACCGGAAAAAAAAGGTGCAATAAAAGAGCCCAGAGATATTGCCGATGACCTCCGGGAGAATCTATTAAACGGCTACCAGTTTGGAGAAATTGAACGTAAGAATTCCTGGCCCGTTCAATTGATGATTGAAGATATTGAAGCACTGCATGTTCATTGGTACGTGACTTCTGACGAAAAAAACCATGATTTACCGGCTACGATTAAGTCAAAGATCCTTCAGATTTATATGGGGATCTATGGACATCTTCCACGTTGGAACCGGGCCTAAAAGCAAGGTTTATTTTACATAAACCGTTTTGATGTTTACAAATTCCCTGATGCCAAATGCGCTGAGCTCCCTTCCATAGCCGCTTTGGTTGATTCCTCCAAATGGCAATCTCGGGTCCGACTTTACCAATGAGTTTACGAAACATGAGCCTGCATTTAAGCTTTTGGCAGCCAGTTCTTCTCCGCGTTTCACATTAGCGGTAAATACTGCCGCACCTAAACCAAAGGGGCTGTCGTTGGCAATTTTGATCGCTTCTTCTTCATTTTTTGCGGAGAAAATCAAGGCTACAGGGCCAAATATTTCTTCTTCATAGCCCGGCATTCCTTTCTTGATTCCCGACAATATCGTAGGCGTATAGTAAGCATGTTTGCCTTTAAAATCTGGAATTTTGCCACCAAGAATACACTTTGCTCCGGCTTCGATATTGTCCTTTACCTGCTGGTGGAGTTCATCTCTCAGGTCTACTCTTGCCATTGGGCCAAGGTCGGTCTGCGCATCAAAAGGATCACCTGTCACCTTCGACTGCATTTTTTCCAGAAAGATCCGGGTAAACTCTTTTTCAATTTCCTTTACGAGGATAAATCTTTTTGCTGCAATACAGCTTTGACCATTATTGATCAGCCTGCTTTGCATACAAATTTCAGCGGCCTGTTCCAGATCGGCATCAGCCAATACCAGGTAGGGGTCGCTTCCGCCCAATTCCAGGACTGTCTTTTTTAAATAAGATCCTGCCTGTTGAGCCACCTGTTTACCCGCTTCTGTGCTTCCGGTCAGGGTAACGGCTTTTACCAAAGGATGGGCAATCACCTGTTTTACAAATTTACTGCTGATGACCAGCACCCGGAAGATGTCTTTAGGGAAACCTGCAGCACTGATGATTTCTTCAATCGCCAGCGCACATCCCGTTACATTGGAAGCGTGTTTTAGCAATCCGCCATTTCCGGCCATTAAGGCGGGAGCCAGAAAGCGAAAAAGCTGCCAGAAGGGAAAATTCCAAGGCATTACTGCCAGTATTACGCCCAGAGGCTGGAAGCTGACATAACTTTTGGAGGCTTCCGTTTTTATCTCTTCGTCTTTCAGAAATGTTGCACCATTTGCAGCATAATAATCACATACTGCCGCGCATTTCTCAATTTCGGCAATCCCGGCAGGAATGGGTTTCCCCATTTCTTTAGCCATCAATGTGGCCAGTTCCAGTTTTCTTGTTAACAGGAGGGCAGCTGCATTTTTTAATAAATCTGCACGGGTTGAAAAGGAGGTATCCCTCCATTTCAACCATGCGTTATGTGCTTTTTCGATTTTCCCGGAAATTTGTTTTTCGGAATCCTCTTTGTAGGATTTGATTAATTTACCGTTGGTAGGATTGATGGAAGAAATACTCATTTTAAATGTTATTGGTCATTAGATAACACTGATTATGGCTTCAGGTTTTCTTTAATAAAAACGAGTGGATTAAAAAAACGGAGGTCCAGTTGTTTTTTATTCATGGTTAACCAGCTGGCACATCCATAATCATCAAAATTTTTCCGGATTTCCAGGTGTAAATGATGGTAATCACCACCATATTTCCTGGATTCCGCCGGGGTAAATAAACGGGCGATCTTTACATTTTCATCTACCTGTTGTCCATTGCTTACATATACTTCTTTTAAGTGTTTGTAAGAGGTAAATATGAATTTCCCATCGGGTAGTTTATGTTTCAGAACTACCGTTCTCTGGTTTTCACCCAGGTGTACTGAGCAAACAATGCCTTTCGCCATTGGATAAACGCTCACGAGTTTGCTTTTAGGTTTTAAAGGATTGATGTCTATTGCGGTATGTACATGTCCTTTAAGGTAACTGTCGCGATGGTCTCCGAAAATGCTGACCACTTTAATTTGTTTAGAGTCTTTGCGGTTGGCTACGTCAAAAGGAAGATACCAGGTACTGGCTATTGCTGTAGGCGCCGTAGCTGTATAATAAGGTTTCCACCTGTCTTTATCGCGTTCAATGGTCATAGGTTGGTCTGGAGCCAACCATAAAAGTAACATCGGGAACAATAATAATTTCATATGCTTTGATTAAATAAGACGTTTCAATGCGAAGACATATCCTAAATGCATGCCTTCGTGCAATGGCAGGTAACTGATGATGTCATTAATGTTGTTTAATTCCAGGCCCATACTATTTACCCAAGGGGTATAGTTGTCGAATTTGTGCGCTTTAAGGTCGGTTTCCAGTTGTTCGGTTGTGCTGAACAAAAGCGCTTTAATGTGTTCGATTTCTTCTGCTGAGACTTCTTTTTCCGGTTTTGTACCGGGCTTATAGGCCTGAATGAAGGATTCTGGGACCAGGGCTTCTTGTCCTGCTTTGATATAACAAAGGTTCTGCTGACTGGCAATTAAATGTGCGATGTTCCAGATGATGTTGTTGTTGAAACCATCAGGAACCTTATTTAATTGTTCCGTGGTTAATTGTTCCACAGTTTTTAATACGGCAAACCTTAATTTTTTAAGTGTAGTTACCTGAGGGAAACTTTCGTTGGGCATGACTAATAGGATATAATGTTTAAAATCAGAAATTGGTAACTATAATTGTTTTGAAAGATAGTTATTTTCTAATTTCGGAGACCTATTCCGGGAAATAATATCATGCGTTAAGTTTAGCCAGGTTTCCCGGGGAGCCGATCCAGTTTATTCTTCAGTACCTCGTATTCCTTTTCTAGTGTCCGGAAGGCTTTGGTACTGGTATGTAAGCCCCGATCCAGTTGCTGCATCCTTAAATAATCTGCGGAAACCTGATCGAATCTCGCTTTTAAAGCATCATATTTTTTCTTTTCGTGTTTTTCCTCCTCCGTTTCCATTTCTCCATTTACGTTTCCCAGGTAGACACTGTTTGAAATTCGTTTTCCATTGGCCGATTTGAAGCAGATATAGACTTCCATCTGCTCGTTGAGCTTTTCATCTTCCATAAAAGGGATGAAATGAGTGCCTGCATCCCTGCGACAAGCATTGATATAATTACGGGATTCCCCATTTACGGGGTGATGGATCAGAATCATCACCATGTCATGTGCCAGCCCGTCCTGGGTGTCCCAGCTGATCTGCAGGCCGGTTTCTGTTTTTACCATTTTCAGGTTTTGGGCAATCTCCAGATCACCATAGCTTAGCACTACTTTGCTATAATCTACACTGATGTTAGGGTATTCGCCTTTTAAAGCCTGTTTTTTGTTGTAGGAGGTCGCCAGGTTGTGCTGATTTTTAACGGTTCCCCTGGCTTCAATTTCAAAACTGGAATTTATGAACGTAGTCATGTTCTTTAAGAGCCTCATGGTTACTGCCATGGACTGATAATTGGCCAGCTGGTCTTTACTGTGTTTGGTTCGTTTATGGCCTATGGTTCGGGTCACCGACTGGCCATTTAAGATATAGGAAACAAGATTTCCTACTTTGCCTATTAGTGGTCCATGAGGCCCATAAGGAGATAATGCCATGATGATTAGATTAATTGATTTAACCTAAGTTACACTAAATTCCATATAGTTACAATAGTAGAACGAAGATTATTTGTGATGTTGTTATACTGTAGTCGTATTGAGGTTCCTTTCTTTTGAGCTGACAAAAGACCTACAATAAGAACGTAAACACGCTTGCTGGGGCTATTAGCCGGATCAAGGCCCTAGGAACTCCCACTAAAGGCTGTGTCAATACCCATAGAATAGAAAACATGATACGACCACAAGTCCTGCTCATCTCAGCCTGAGCTTAAATTAAAAATGACAAAGGGATGAACAAGGGGCTAGGAGGGTGCTTTTCTATTCTTTTTGTGAATATTACGAGATAGTAGGAAAGAAGGGTGTCAATATACGCAATAAAATTAGATGCAATGAAATTTCAGCTTAAATCTATCTCGTCTTTTTGGGCCTGTTCAAAAAAGAGAGGAATAATTAGGGAAATATCTGATTTTTTGAAGCATTATTTGATTATGTATTGTATTTTTGCACAAAAATTCAAATAAATGACTCGTAAGAATAGTAATTCGGAAAAAACTGCGGATGTTGTATTGATTGGAGCAGGGATAATGAGCGCGACACTAGGGGTGTTACTCAAAGAATTGCAGCCGGATATCACCATAGAAATTTTTGAAAGACTGGACGTTGCTGCGGCAGAGAGTTCTGATGCCTGGAATAATGCAGGAACAGGACATTCTGCTTTTTGTGAATTAAATTATACCCCACAATTGGCTGACGGTTCAGTGGAAACCGCAAAGGCAGTAGCCATTGCAGAATCCTTTGAAGTATCCAAACAGTTTTGGTCCTTCCTGGTTGAAAATAACCTTGTAGGATCACCGGAAACATTTATTAAGAGCATTCCTCATATCAGTTTTGTCTGGGGAGAGAAGAATGTGGAGTTTTTGAAGGAACGTTATTCGAAGCTTCAGGAAAGCCTTCTTTTTCAGGGAATGAGCTATTCTGAAGATCCTAAACAATTAAAGGAGTGGATGCCATTGGTAATGGATCAGCGTGATCCTGCCGAAAAGGTAGCCGCAACAAGAATGACGCTGGGAACGGACGTGAATTTTGGCGCTTTAACCAGAATGATGTTTAACCATCTTCAGAAAAAAGAAAATGTAAACATGCATTTTCACCATGAAGTTAAAAAACTGAAACAGAAAAACGGACTTTGGGAAGTAAAAGTAAAGGACGAAACAACCGGAGATAAAAGAGTTGTAAAAGCAAAATTTGTATTTATCGGAGCGGGTGGCGGATCTCTTCCTTTATTGGAGAAGTCTGACATTCCTGAAGGAAAAGGTTTTGGTGGTTTCCCGGTAAGCGGGCAATGGCTGAAATGTACCAATCCGGATGTCATCGCAAAACATGATGCAAAGGTATATGGTAAAGCTTCTGTAGGAGCGCCTCCGATGTCTGTTCCACATTTGGATACCAGAATGATCGATGGAAAAAGAGCGTTGCTTTTTGGTCCTTATGCTGGTTTCTCTACCAGATTTTTGAAACATGGTTCTTTGATGGACCTTCCGCTATCAATTAAAGTAAACAATATCCGCCCGATGATTT
>Ga0307414_10001860_pt1 | contig 10911 bp, 8 predicted proteins | sample DK1Ometagenome_FD_203804 | JGI IMG/M metagenome (GOLD analysis project Ga0307414, IMG submission 203804) | Maize rhizosphere microbial communities from greenhouse at UC Davis, California, United States - DK15-O-3 | ecosystem: Host-associated > Plants > Roots > Rhizosphere > Soil | place: USA...
TTCGTGATTATGGCGTTATTTCATTTGATAAAGGCGAAGAAATAATCCGAAAAGGAGAAGATGCAACATTTGAGGTTTACGAGAAAATAAAAGCCTTGGCAGATGAGCAAAATTTTTATAAGAAACCAAAATTGAAAATAGCTTCAGATACCCTTAAAATAGAGAAAATAAACAGTACTAAACTGGATAATTATACAAAAGAATACATTACAAGCAAGCTTCGTTTTAAATCAGGAAGCACAATTTGTTATGATGATCTTCGCAAAGGGATTAATAATATAAATGCAACCCAAAATTTCAGTGCTATATCTTATTCTCTTGAACCAAAAGGAGATAAAGATGACCTAAATCTTTTTTTAGCCGAGAATCCAACACAAACCTATTTGAAGCTCGGGCTGCATTATGACGGGCTTTATAAAAGCGGTGTTTTGTTAAACCTCACTCACAAAAAGACATTCTTAAAAAATGATAATACTTCGCTGGATATTATCTTGGGTGATAATTTTAGATATGATTTTAATTATTATGTAGAAAACGGTTTTAATATCAGTTTTGGATTTAATTCCAGGCTAAATCAATTTAACCGAAATGTAACAGAAAGTATCAGTAGCCAGGCTACAGATAACCCTGATATTAATCTGATAAACGTTGATTTTTTGGATATAACTAATCAGGCTTATTTTCAGACCATTTTTGTGCAAAAGTTTCTTATGGGTGGTGGACTTGAATATAAGTTTTTGAAAATTAAATCACCTACAATCGGAAATATGGATCCTGTAATTGATGAAAGTAATTATTTTAGTGTCTTCGGGTATTTAAAATATGATTCATTTGATAATAAGAGTTTTCCTAAATCAGGATGGTATCTCTCCGGAGATGTTCAGACATATCTGGCTTCGTCTGATTATACAGGTCAGTTTAACCCTTTTTCTACAGCAAAAGCTGAGATTGGAATTGCAAGAACAGTTTTTAATAAAGCCACAATTAAATTTCAGTCTGAAGCAGGGTTGGCTTTTGGAAATGAAAGCGTACCCTTTTTTGATTACATCCTGGGAGGATATGGGTATTATAAAGTAAATAACTTTAATTATTTTTACGGATATGATTTCCTGAGTATCTCTGGTGATAGTTACATAAAAGCCGGTATAACTTTCGACTATGAAATATTCAAAAAAAATCACGTTAATTTTTCTGCCAATTATGCGAATCTGGGTGATGATCTTTTTAGTACTGTAGATTGGATAGATATGCCTAAATATTCCGGTTATGCGGTAGGTTATGGTTTAGAAACTATTATTGGGCCTATTGAAGTAAAATATTCATGGTCACCGGAATTACCAAAAGGGTATACTTGGTTTAGTATCGGATTTTTGTTTTAATTTGTAATTTAACTCAATAAAAATTACGATATTTGTTGTAATGAAAACAAAATGGACAGGTTTATTAGAATATCTTCAATTCCTCATCAAGAGAAATCCTGAGTGAAACCGCCGAATTAAGATGATTGGTCAATAGATAAATTGAGCTAATTATCTGTTCACACAATTCAAATTTTCGAATTATCTAATTTACAAATTATCTAATTGAAAAGCCATGCCATTATATCACAAACTCGGAAACTTTCCACAAAAGAGACACACCCAATTCGAAAAACCTAATGGAGGTTTTTACTACGAACAATTGTTTGGTACCGAAGGTTTTCACGGACATTCATCCTTGTCTTATCATATTCACAGACCAACTCAGGTTAAAGAAATCTTAAAATCATATTCGGTTGAACCAAAAATTGCAATCGGTAAAAATATAAAATCATTGTTGTTTAAAGGTTTTGAATTAAAACCGGAAAACGATTTTTTAGATAGCCGCAAAGCCATGTTAGTCAACAAAGACTGCATTATTGGTTTAGCAGCTCCAAAAGAATCACTTCGAAATTATTTCTACAAAAATGCCGATGCAGATGAAATGCTTTTCATCCATAAGGGAAAAGGTAAATTAAGAACTATGTTAGGAAATATTCCGTTTGAATATGGAGATTACCTAATTATACCGAGAGGAATCATTTATCAGATTGAATTTTATACCGATGAAAACCGACTTTTTTATGTAGAATCTTATTCTCCTTTTTATACTCCAAAACGTTATAAAAACCAATCAGGACAGCATTTAGAGCATTCGCCATTTTGCGAACGCGATTTTATTTTACCAAACGAATTGGAAACACACGACGAAAAAGGTGATTTTTTAATTAAAATCAAAAAAGAAGGAATGATTCACGAAGTGGTTTATGCCACCCATCCTTTTGATGTTGTAGGTTGGGACGGTTACAATTTTCCATACGGATTCTCGATTCATAATTTCGAACCTATAACAGGACGTGTACATCAACCGCCTCCGGTTCACCAAACTTTTGAAACGGCTACTTTTGTCGTTTGTTCTTTCTGTCCCAGACTTTATGATTATCATCCAAAAGCAATTCCGGCTCCATACAATCACAGCAACATAGATTCAGATGAAGTACTATATTATGTTGACGGCGATTTCATGAGCCGCAATAATATTGAGCAGGGGCATATCACTTTACATCCAAAAGGAATTCCCCATGGTCCCGCACCAGGTGCGATGGAACGCAGTATTGGTCATAAAGAGACACAGGAATTGGCCGTTATGGTGGATACTTTCAGGCCGCTTATGGTAACTGAAGAAGCTATGAGATTGGATGATGGCCAGTATTACAAGTCCTGGGCGGAATAATCATTGTGAGGAACGAAGCAATCTCATTTACAATATAATTAGAAGCTATTCCTGCTGCACACTATATCTTTTATGGCGAACCCCGCCACAAAAGGATGCTGTTCCCATCAGGGCTAAAAATCAAAATTCAAAACAACATTTCGGTTCATCAAAACGATTAATCGATTAAACAAATAAACACAATGAGTAAAGAAGTCAAATCAGTAGAATACGGTTTAGAAAAAATATTTGAAGGCGCACAGGATTTCCTTCCATTATTAGGAACCGATTATGTAGAATTCTATGTAGGAAATGCAAAACAGTCAGCACATTATTATAAAACGGCTTTCGGATATCAGTCATTGGCGTATGCCGGATTAGAAACCGGTGTAAAAGACAAAGCCTCTTATGTTTTGAAGCAAGACAAAATCAGAATTGTTTTAACAACGCCTTTAACGCAGGATTCACCAATTCACGAACATCTTAAAAAACATGGAGACGGTGTAAAAGTGGCTGCTCTTTGGGTTGAAGATGCCAGAAGTGCGTATGAAGAAACTATGAAACGCGGTGCCCGTTCTTTTATGGAACCAACTGTTGAATCAGATGAATTTGGAGAAGTCGTTCGTTCCGGAATTTATACGTACGGAGAAACCGTTCACATTTTTGTGGAAAGAAAAAACTACAATGGAATTTTTCTGCCAGGTTATAAAGAATGGAAATCAGACTATAATCCAGCGCCAACCGGATTGAAATATATTGATCACATGGTTGGAAACGTGGGTTGGAACGAAATGAATACCTGGGTAAAATTCTACGAAGAAGTAATGGGATTTGTGAATTTCCTATCCTTTGATGATAAGCAAATTACGACAGAATATTCAGCCTTGATGAGTAAGGTAATGTCTAACGGAAACGGAAGAATTAAATTCCCTATCAACGAACCCGCTGAAGGAAAGAAAAAATCCCAGATTGAAGAATATCTGGATTTCTATGGTGGTCCCGGAATTCAGCATATTGCCATTGCTACAGATGATATTATCAAAACAGTATCGCAGCTAAGAGCGCGGGGTGTTGAATTTTTATCCGCACCTCCTCATACCTATTATCAGGCAATTCCGGAAAGATTAGGTGTTCATATGGATATGATGAAGGAAGATTTAAACGAAATCGAAAAATTAGCCATTATGGTTGATGCAGATGAAGATGGTTATTTATTGCAAATATTTACCAAGCCGGTACAGGACAGACCAACTCTCTTTTTTGAAATAATACAAAGAATGGGGGCGAAAGGATTTGGTGCAGGGAACTTTAAAGCTCTTTTTGAGTCCATTGAAAGAGAACAGGAATTAAGAGGAACTTTATAAAAGGAGGGTTTTTTTTGCATATTGTAAAAAAATCCTCTATAAATTAATAATTTTTATGCAAATGTTTTGTTAAACTAGCTTTTTACTATTTATTATTTAAACTTTGCATCTATCTTTGCACTCGCAAATCAGGAAGGGGTGGTTTCCTTCCTAATTGATATAAATTTTCATAATTTATAGTTTTTTGGTTAGTTAATAGCATAAAAACTCAGTCATTCTTTGACTGAGTTTTTTTGTTTTGGTATATTTGGAATAAAATTTGCGTTTATGGTCTGTAAACAGTAAATATCTTATTATGAAAAAACTAACTCTATTTATATTAATTCTCACCACACTAAGTTTTGATTCCTACAAAGAAGATGCTTTTGATGTGGGTGAGTATTTCAAATTCAGAATTCATTACGGAATTGTAAATGCAGGTTATGCTACTCTGGAAGTTAAAGATGCTACCGTAAATAATAAAAAAGTTTTTCATGCCGTGGGAAAAGGTTACACAACTGGCATGTCAAGGTTTTTCTTTAAAGTAGAAGACTTATATGAAAGCTATTTTGATAAAGAGACGGGTAGTCCTTATCGATATATCCGAAAAATAAACGAAGGAGGCTACACTAAAAATCAGGAAGGCTTTTTTAACCAGTCACAAAATCGGGTTTTGGTAAAAGATTATAAACGTAAAACTGAAAAAACAATTGTAGTTACAGAGAATGTACAGGATATCATCTCGTCTTTTTATTATTTGCGAAACCATCCTGATATTGATAAATTAAGGTCTGGTGAATCCATTACAATCGATATGTTTTTTGATGAAGAGATCACAAAATTTAAGTTAAAATACATAGGTCGTCAGGATATTACAACTAAATTTGGCACCGTTGCAACTATGGTTTTTAAACCTTTAGTACAAACAGGCCGCGTATTTAAAGAAAAAGAAAGCGTAACGCTTTGGATAACAGATGATAATAATAAAGTTCCTGTCAGAATAAAAGCAGACCTTGCAGTAGGTTCGCTTAAAGCTGATATTGATGAATACAAAGGATTAAAATATCCATTTAAAGTAAAAAAATAATGAATACCACAGATAATTCTGAATCAATCCTGAAAGAAATTGATCTTAAATTTAAGGCTATAAATCAAAAAACGGATGTTCAGCTTGAAGGGTTGCTTTGGTCTAAACCAATTACCTATTGGGATTATATCCAAACTGATGCACTCTTAAACCTTCAGATACAGAGAACGACCCTTCCAGATGAAATGGTTTTTATAATGTATCATCAGGTAAACGAATTGTTTTTTAAAATGATTCTGTGGGAAATTGACCAGATTGCCGATACAGAAAATATTCAGGTTGATTTTTTCAGTGAAAGGCTTTCCAGAATTACTCGCTATTTTGATATGCTGACAAACTCTTTCAGTATTATGGAAAACGGAATGGATGTGGATCAATATATGAAATTCAGAAATACCCTTACTCCTGCAAGTGGTTTTCAAAGTGCTCAATATAGACTGATAGAATTTGCTTCGACAGATATTATCAATTTAACAGATCGAAGATATAAAGCAAACTTTGATGAAAATACAGATTTAGAAACTTCTTTCGAACATTTATACTGGCAGGCCGCAGGTAAAGATTATCAGACAGGTCAAAAATCTTATTTACTGCAGGAATTCGAAAAGAAATATAAAGGTCAGTTTTTACGTCAAATGTCAGAGTTCAGGACGAAGAATATCTGGCAGAAATTCACACAGTTGCCTGAGAAGGATCAGCAAAATCCAGAGTTAATTCTGGCCATGCGTCATTATGATTATACAGTTAATATTACCTGGGTGATGCAGCATTTAAATACAGCTATAAAATATATTCTGGAAAGCGGAAAAGGTAACGGAGAAGCAACCGGAGGAAGCGACTGGCAAAAATATATGCATCCAAAATTTCAAAGACGCATCTTTTTTCCTAAATTGTGGACCGAAGAAGAATTGTCTAATTGGGGAAATGAAACATCAGTTTAATTTTCTGAAAAAAGTAAAAGTTTGAAAAAAGTATTCGTAATTATAATCATCTTATTTTCAATAATTTCATGTGATAAAAAAGCTGAGAAAATTGAAATTAAAATTACTAAACCTAAACCTAAAAAAGTAGAATTTGGATTTAATTACGGAGATTTTAATGTTATTCACGATACTATAAAAAGAGGGGATTCTTTTGGATCCATAATTCAAAGTCAGAATATCGGCAATAAAAGAGTTTATGACATTGTTAGTCAGGTAAAAGATTCCTTTAATGTCAGAACCATTCGATACAATAAACGTTATACACTACTTAGATCAAAAAATAAAACTAATAAACTGCAGGTTTTCATTTATCAGCCCGATGCCCTTACTTATTATGTTGTAGATTTAAGGGATAGTCTTGCAAAAGCTTACAAAAAAGTAAAACCGGTTACCCTAAAGCGAAAAATAATAGGAGGAGTTTTAAAAAGTTCACTCTCTGAGACCTTAGGAAATAATAGTGTTGAAGCCGCACTTGCCAGCCGTATTACCAAAGTGTTTTCATGGTCTATTGATTTTTTCAAGCTTAAAAAAGGGGATCGCTACGGACTTATTTTTACGGAACGTTTCATTAATGGTAAAACCTATGACGGAGTTGAAGAACTACAGGCAGCATTTTTTGAATATAAAGGGAAAATAATTTATGCTTTTCCGTTTGAAAAAGACTCTCTTTCCGGAAAAATTGAATATTATGATGACGAAGGAAAAACACTTAAGAATTTCTTCTTAAAAACACCAATTAAGTTCAGCCGGATTACTTCCAGATTTACCATGAACAGATTTCATCCTGTACAGCACAGATGGAAAGCCCATAAAGGAACAGATTATGCTGCGCCAAGAGGAACTCCGATTTCTACGACAGCTTCTGGAGTGGTTGAACAGACAGGTTATACCGCCGGAAACGGAAATTTTGTAAAAGTAAAACATAACAAAACCTATTCTACCCAATATCTGCACATGTCCAAGATTTTGGTTCGCCGTGGACAACATGTTACACAAGGACAAACAATTGGACTTGTTGGAAGCACAGGATTAGCCTCAGGCCCTCATGTTTGTTACCGATTCTGGAAAAATGGAGTGCAGGTAGATGCGCTACGACTTAATCTGCCAACGGGGGAATCTTTGACAGGAAATTATAAAACCCGTTTCTTAAAACAAATGGAACCTTTAAAGAGGGAGTTGGATAGTATTGGGAATCTTTAGTATTCAAAATAGAAGAAATATGAAAAATAAACGCATTAAAGAAACTCTTGATGAGACTTTTTCAGATTTAAAACTATTTTACAGAGATACTAATTTGGCTGACAATTTAATTGAAAAATATAAAGTTGGACAGATAATCAAAGAAAAAGGCTTTACCGATATGAGTTCTATAGGCGGAGGACTTTCGGGGAATTTTAGATATTTAATCGCAAGTGCTAACGCAAAAGATTTGTCGAAGTTCAATTCTGGTTCTTCTAAAACTGGACATTTTCTTCTGGATGAGATTTCGTTTTTTAAAGTTTTGGATCTTCAGAAAATCAATAATAAAACACAGGTTTTCCTGCTTCATATTCCTGATAATTCACTGTCATTTTTTAAAAATTCAACTTCTAATATTGAAGAAGAAATAACAGATAAAGCCAGGCAAAAATTTAGTTCCAAAATCAATTCTCCTTTAATCCCGGAATTACAAACTAATGATTGGAAAGAAAGAACAAAATCACCAATTGGTATGAATGATCATGGCGAAATGTTTTTTGATGATTCAACTATAAAAACTGAAGAGCCAAAAAGAATTGAGATTAATAAGGATAAAAAAACAATCGAAATCAATAAAAGGCCGTGGTGGAAGATTTGGTAGTTATAATGATGAACTTTATTAAAAGACTTTTCGGTTTAATTATTTGTCTCTTAATAGTGTCTTGTGAAAGAAACATAGAAGAAAGAAATACAGTAGAAGGAACTGGAATAAATAAGCTATTCTTAGAACCTATAAATCAGCTTTCTTATGAGTGGCAATTAGTAGCCATAAAAAATGGTACGTCTAAAGATTCTGTTTTATCAAATGATATTCAATTTATCAATGATTCAATCCTTAAAGGAAAATTTAAGCTAGAGATTTCAAAGTATGAAATTGAAACTAGAAAGAAAGAATGTTATCCTATTAGACTTCAAAAGAAAATGTTGGATGAGTTTTATAATGAAGGATTTAATAATTTAGGTGATTTAAATGGAGACAAAAAAGCTGACTCAGTATTCGTTTTACATGCACTGAATTATTGTGAAGAAGGGGATTCGTATTATTTTACAGATAACTCAATTCCACGGATTTTAACTGAATCAAATTGTTGTCATCCATATAGTATTTTGAATATTGGAGATATTGATGAAGACGGAAAAAGCGAAATAGCGGAGTATTATTCTTCATGTGCAAGCAGATATAAAGGCATCACAATATATAGTTTAAAAGAAAGTACCTGGAAAGAAATCAAATCATTCTCTTTTGTTTTGAATGATAAATATTTTATTGAAAAAGACTTTAAAAAACTATTTAGAAAAATATCTAAAAATCATCTTGAATACTATGAAATTTCAGATATAGATATGAATCGTAAATTAGTTGCCGAATGGAAAAAAATACAAATAGAATAATTCTGTCCTTGGATTAATCTCATAAAACGTTTTCGTAACTAATTGTTATATAATTGCAAAGCGCTTATTTATTAAAAACTAATTTCAGTATTTTTGTGTTTCTAAAAAAACTAATTTCAATTAAAAAATACAATGGCTTTAAATACAACAAACCCAACCGGGACTGAAGCGTGGAAAAATCTCCAAAACCACTATAACGCAACTCATACGACGACTATACAGGAATTATTTCAACAAGATTCTGCTCGTGTTGAAAAATTCAATTTGCAATGGAATGACTTTTTGGTAGATTATTCTAAAAACAATATTAGTGAGGAAACTATTTCGCTTTTGTTAGAATTAGCGAATTCGATTGGTCTAAAAAATGCTATTGCTGATTATTTTGGAGGAGAAATAATCAATCAGACAGAAAACAGAGCGGTTTTGCATACTGCTTTACGTGCTCCGGAATCTGCAGTGATAAAAGTAGATGGAGAGAACGTAATTCCGGAAGTTTACGAAGTAAAAAATAAAATTAAAAACTTCACAAACGAAGTAATTTCGGGAGAAAGAAAAGGGTATACCGGAAAAGCTTTTACAGATATTGTTAATATTGGTATTGGAGGCTCTGATCTTGGTCCGGTAATGGCTGTTGAGGCATTACAATTTTATAAAAATCATTTAAATGTGCATTTCGTTTCGAATGTAGACGGTGATCATGTAAACGAAGTAATCAAAAAACTAAATCCTGAAACCACTTTATTTTTGATTGTTTCTAAAACATTTACGACCCAGGAAACATTATCTAATTCAGAAACAATAAAAGAATGGTTTTTAAAATCAGCTTCTCAGGAAGATATTGCCAAACATTTTGTGGCGGTTTCAACTAATATTCAAAAAGTAACTGAATTCGGAATTAATCCTGACAATGTTTTTCCAATGTGGGATTGGGTTGGAGGAAGATTTTCTTTATGGAGTGCAGTTGGTTTAAGCATCGCTTTGGCAGTTGGTTTTGATAATTATAATGATTTATTGAAAGGCGCCAACGAAATGGATGAGCATTTTAAATCGGCAGAATTTGATCAAAATATTCCGGTTGTTTTAGCTTTGTTGAGTGTCTGGTACAATAATTTCTATGGCGCCGAAAGTGAGGCTTTGATTCCGTACACGCAATATTTGCAAAAATTGGCTCCATATCTGCAACAGGCAACAATGGAAAGTAATGGTAAAAGTGTTGGGCGTGACGGAAAACCTGTTAATTATCAAACCGGAACTATTATCTGGGGAGAACCGGGAACAAATTCGCAGCACGCATTTTTTCAATTAATTCATCAGGGAACGAAATTGATTCCGACAGATTTTATAGGGTTCGTAAAACCATTATACGGAAACGAAGATCATCACGATAAATTGATGTCGAACTTTTTTGCTCAGACAGAAGCTTTATTGAATGGGAAAACGGCAGCACAAGTTCAGGCAGAATTTGACAAACAAGGGCTTGCTGCAGAAGAGGCATCGTACTTACTACCCTTCAAAGTTTTTACAGGAAACAAGCCTACGAATACAATCCTGATTGAAAAACTGACTCCGAAAAGCTTAGGTTCATTAATTGCTTTATATGAACACAAAATTTTTGTGCAAGGAGTAATTTGGAACATTTTCAGTTTTGATCAGTGGGGAGTAGAATTAGGAAAACAATTGGCCAATTCTATTTTAGAAGAAATAAATACAAAAACGGTGAAATCTCACGATAGTTCAACTTCATTTTTGCTTAATCATTTCTTAAGCAAAAAATAAACTGTCTTTACTTTAATAAATTTAAACGTCTTAATTTTTTTAGAATTAAGGCGTTTTTTTGTTGCAAAATTTTAAAAATTCTTACAAATTATAATGATTGTCAACTCGTTATGATGTTGCTTTTAAAATATTATTATGATTTTAATAAAATAATTAAACATTAAATCGAAATATTATATTTTATTTATCATATAAGGATAAAATCATTTTAATGCTTAGCACAATACATAAAACTTGTTTTTCTTAACTTTTTGATAACATTATCTGATTAATTTGTTATAATTTTGCCAAAAACAATAAACTAAATAACAAATGAAGACAATGAAAAATTGGTTACTTACTGGACTGTTGTTCATGATAG
>Ga0307414_10001861_pt1 | contig 10909 bp, 10 predicted proteins | sample DK1Ometagenome_FD_203804 | JGI IMG/M metagenome (GOLD analysis project Ga0307414, IMG submission 203804) | Maize rhizosphere microbial communities from greenhouse at UC Davis, California, United States - DK15-O-3 | ecosystem: Host-associated > Plants > Roots > Rhizosphere > Soil | place: USA...
GCCGTCAGCCAACCTTGAATCCGCATCCCCGAGCGAAGACGAGGGGCCATGCCGAGCGAAGTCGAGGCAGCGTGGTTACGCGGTTCTCGCTCCGCTCGAACGAGCCCCTCGTCTTCGCTCGGGGATGCGGTCTATTGAGTCTATTTTAGGGGACCTATGTCAGCTCACCACCCCGTACCCGACATCATTCCTGGCCCAGCGGCACGAACCGCATGCTTCCCTCGCCGCGGAGGAGCGTCAGGCCGCGCTCGGTCTTCTCCGCGCAGGCGCCGTCGAAATCGGCAACGCCGATGTCGTTGGGCTCGATGATCACGCGCAACCTGCCGCCGTCGGCTTCGGTGAGTTCGTAGCGCGGCGCGGTTATGCCATAGATCGGCTCGCGCAGCTCAACCCAGCGCGGGAGGCGCGTGTCCCCCTCGGGCATCGTCCAGCCGTCATATTGGGTGTAATCCTCGGCCGGGGCGCCGCTGTCGAAGCCGATGACGAAATCGACCCCGGCGACGCCTTCACCGTTCGGCCAGGTGACGAACAGGGTCGGGATTTTGCCCTCGGTCTTGATCAGCGGGCCTTTCTTCATCGCCGGGGGCACCGGCTTGGGATCGGTTGTGAGGCAAATCATGGCGCCGCGCATCTCCCAGCGACCTTCGGCGCGCTCGTCGAAGGCACCGGCGACGAAATAATATTGGAAGCGGCCATCGCCCCTGATGAGCAGGCCGCCGCCGGCGTCGGGTCCTTCGGCGATGGCATATTCGCCGACGAACGGCGAATCCTGCGCGGGGGCGGGGGCGGGGGCGGCGATCAGGGCGGCGGCAATTGAGGCTATGGGGAGCAGGGTTCGCATGATGCGATCATGCGTCCGCAGGCGCCGGGACGCCAGCCCTTTCCACTTGCCCTGCCACCTGCTAGGCGCCCGCGCCTTGGGTCAGGACCTGCTAATTGCGTATTCGAGGTTTGAGCCAATTTTGTTCAGAGCTAGGAGGCGAGGCGCAGGCATATGAGAATATTCCAAGGCTCGTCGACGCGGCTCTGGACAAAATTGGCCAAATCCCGAAGGGACGCCGAAATGGCTTCGATCTTGGGTCCGCGCGGCCTTGCGGGTAGCGATGCTACCCGCTGCGCCCGCCCGAACCCAATGTCTTTGCCATTTCGACGCCTCGAACACGCAATTAGCAGGTCCTGACCCATGTCCACGCACCCCGACCGCCGCACCTTCGCCATCATCTCGCACCCCGACGCGGGCAAGACGACGCTGACCGAGAAATTGCTCGTCGCGGGCGGCGCGATCCATATCGCGGGCGAGGTCAAGGCGCGCGGGGCCGCGCGGCGCGCGCGCTCCGACTGGATGAAGATCGAGCAGCAGCGCGGGATTTCGGTGACCTCGTCGGTGATGACCTTCGAACATGCGGGGCTGATCTTCAACCTGCTCGACACGCCGGGGCACGAGGATTTCAGCGAGGATACCTATCGCACCCTCACCGCAGTCGACAGCGCGGTGATGGTGATCGACGCCGCGAAGGGCATCGAGCCGCAAACGCTGAAACTGTTCGAGGTGTGCCGCCTGCGTTCGGTGCCGATCATCACTTTCATCAACAAGGTCGACCGCGAAGGCCAGACGCCGTTCGAGCTGCTCGACGAGGTCGCCGACCGGCTCGCGCTCGACGTCTGCCCGATGAACTGGCCCGCGGGCATGGGCGGGCAGTTCGAAGGCATTTACGACCTCGTCGATCCCGCGCTGATGGTGCCGGGCGGCGACGCGTCGCGGATGTATGGGGGCGAGCGGATCGCGGTCGAGGGGCTCGACGATCCGCGCCTCGCGGCGAAGCTCAGCGCCGACGCGTTCGCGTTGCTCAAGGAAGAGACCGAACTGGCGTCGGCCTGCTACGCGCCCTTCGACGCGGCCGCTTACCGCAACGGCGACCTGACGCCGGTGTTCTTCGGCTCGGCGCTGAAGGAATTCGGCGTCGTCGACCTGCTCGCGGGGCTTGCGAACCACGCGCCGGGGCCGCAGCCGCAGCCCGCCGAGCCCGCGCCGGTGCAGCCGGACGACGATGCCGTGACCGGCTTCGTGTTCAAGGTGCAGGCGAACATGAACCCGGCGCACCGCGACCGCATCGCCTTCATGCGCCTGTGTTCGGGCAAGTTCGAGCGCGGGATGCGGCTGATGCAGGGCGGAACGGGCAAGGCGATCGCGATCAGCCGCCCGATGCTGTTCCTCGCGCAGGACCGCGAGATGGCCGAGGAAGCGTTTCCGGGCGACATCATCGGCATTCCGAACCACGGCACGCTGCGTGTCGGCGATACGCTGTCCGAACGCAGCGACATCATGATCACCGGCCTGCCGAACTTCGCCCCCGAAATCCTGCGCCGCGTTGCGCTGGTCGATCCGACCAAGACCAAGCAACTGAGGAAGGCGCTCGACGACATGGCCGAGGAGGGGATCATCCAGGTCTTCTATCCCGAAATCGGCGCGAACATGATCGTCGGCGTCGTCGGCCAGCTCCAGCTCGACGTGCTGATCAGCCGTTTGGAAGCCGAATATAAGGTTCAAGCCAAGCTCGAGCAGTCGCCATGGGACACCGCGCGCTGGATCGCGAGCGACGATCTGGCGGCACTCAAGGCGTTCCAGGCCGACAATCGCGGCGCCGCGGCGACCGACCGCGACGGCGCGCCGGTGTTCATGGCGAAGGATGCGTGGGAGGTGGGCTATGTCACCCAGCGCAACCCGTCGATCCGCTTTACCGCGACCAAAGAGCGCGTGTTCGCCGACGCGGGTTGATCGGGATCCGCGCGAAGCCACGAAGCCACGAAGAAAAGCCGCTATTCAAACCCGTTCGTGCTGAGCTTGTCGAAGCACCGTTCTTCCTTTTGCGCCGTCAAAAGAAAAGAACAGCCCTTCGACAAGCTCAGGGCAAACGGATTTTGGGAGCTTCTTCGTGGCTTCGTGTCTTTGTGCGAACCCATATTTCGTCAAATCAGGCTCAACAGGTCGACAGGCCCCGCCGCTTCCTCCTCCGCATCCTCTTCGCCCTCGAACTTGCTGAGCGTCACGCCGAGCAGGCGGATGCCTTGTTCGGTCGGCAGCAGGGGGCCAAGGATCGCTTCGCCTGCCGCGAGAAGCGAATTGCCGTCGAGGATGGGCCGGGGGACTGATTTCGCCCGCGTAATCGTCCGGAAATCGGCGTAGCGCAGCTTCAGCGTCACCGTGCGGCCGCGCGCACCCTTCTTGGCGGCGCGGTCCCATACGACGGTGCAGACGTGCGCCAGCGCCTCGCGGATTTCGGTGTCGGTGATCAGGTCGTTGAAGAAGGTCCGCTCGCCGCCCAAGGACTTCAGCGGCCGGTTCGACTTGACGCGGCGATGGTCGATGCCGCGCGCCAGATTGAAAAGCCATTCGGCGCTGTTGCCGAAATGCGTCGCGAGCCAGACCGGGTCCTTCGCGGCGAGATCGGCGCCCGAAAAGATGCCGAGCCCCTCCATCTTCGCCGCGGTCACCGGGCCGATGCCGTGGAAGCGGCGGATCGAGAGCGTCTGGACGAACTCCGCGCCCTGGCCGGGCGGGATGATTGCCAGCCCATCGGGCTTGTTCTGGTCCGACGCCAGCTTGGCGATGAATTTGTTGTAGGAAACGCCCGCCGACGCGGTGAGGCCCGTCTCTTCGCGGATGCGCTGGCGGATCAGCTTCGCCGCCGCGGTCGCGCTGCCGAGCCCGGCCTTGTCGGCGCTGACGTCGAGATAGGCTTCGTCGAGCGACAGCGGTTCGACCTCGTCGGCATAGTCGCGGAAGATCGCGCGGATCTGGTGCGAGATGTCGCGATACACCTCGAAGCGCGGCGGCACGAAGATGAGGGCGGGGCACTGGCGCTTCGCGGTGACGCTGGGCATCGCCGAGCGGACGCCGAACTTGCGCGCCTCATAGCTCGCCGCCGCGACGACGCCGCGCCGCGACGAGCCGCCGACCGCTACGGGCAGCCCGCGCAAGCCCGGGTCGTCGCGCTGCTCGACCGAGGCGTAAAAGGCATCCATGTCGACATGGATGATCTTGCGGCCGGCCGGCGTCGTATCGGGATCGACAGACAATCGCTTACCTCTTCGTCGACCTGCCCCTGTGTGGGGAAAACCCCATCGATGGCTGCATCGAGATTAGCCGACGATCGCACGGGACGCCAGCGCGAAGAAGAACAAACCGGGAATTTATATCGCCGCGAAAATCGCGGCTCAAGCTTCGGTCTGGCCGGGCGCGAGCCCGCGGGTCGTCGGCCGCAACGCGGCATATCGGGGCAGCCCGTCGATGGGAATCGCCCATTTGGGCGCCGAAGGCGCATAGAGGTGAAAAGCCGGGGCGACCGCGTCGGGATCGTCGAGCGAGGCGGCGGCGATGTCGATTTCGCCGGGCTGATGGCGCACATGGATGGTGAGCGGCGAGCCGCAGTCGCGGCAATAGCCGCGCTCGCCGAACGGCGTCGAGGCGAAACGCCCGAGTTGGCCCTCGCCACGTTCAATGTGAAAATGATGCAGCGCCACCGTAGTGAACACCATGCCTCCCGAGCCCGATACCTGCTGACAGATCCGGCAATGGCACCAGCCGGTGTCATAGGGTTCGGCGTCGATCCGGTAACGGATCGCCCCGCATGCGCAGCCGCCGGCCAGCATCATTTTCTCCTTCCCGTCGCGCCGTCATTCCCGGCCATGCAGAGACGACTCGAACGATGCGGATTTGTTCCCTTGAAATGATCCGGCACGCTCAATCTCGTCGCAGCCTTCGAAACGTGATCGACCAGCGCGGCGTGTCCATCGGCGCGATGCTATGTTCCCATTCGTGCCGGACTTCGCCCGAGAGATGATAGAGGGAGCGGGGCGCGAGCGGGAGCGCGGCACGCTCGAACCCGGCGCCGGCCCGGCGGCGTAGGCGCAGCGTCACCGGTGCGCCGAGCGACAGGCCGATCACATGGTCGAAGACCGGACGGTCGCGGTGCCAGCCGATCCCGGCGCCGGGCGCATAGGCGATAAGGAGCGCCTGGACGAGGTCTTCGGGTGCGATGCCGGCGAACTGCGCCGCGCGCTCGCGGCATTCGGTCAGCCAATCGGGAATGGGATCCGCCGGGGCGAAGCGGCCGGTCGTGAAATCATAGGTCCAGCCGAACGAACGCGTCCGGCGTTTGCCCGTCCACTGCTGGAACCGGAAAGGCGCGAGATCGGTCTGGTCGATGTGCTGGATAAGCTCTTTTTCCTCATCCGCCCCAATCGCCTCCTCTCTATAGGAGAGGCCAGGCGGAAGCCACGGATCGAAAAGACTCCGCTGCTCGGTCAATGCGCGGATCCCGATAGCGCCCGACCTATCATCGCCTTCAAGGTCAGCGCGTCGTCGATCGCGGCCGCGTCGGTGTCGTTGTTGAAAAAGGCCCAGACCGGCCGTCCGGCGCGGGCGTGCTCGGCCATCCAGTCGGCCCAGTCTTGCAGCCGCTTTTCGGGATAGCGGCCGACATATTTGCCGGTGCCGCCGTGGAAGCGGATATAGACGATGCCGCCCGAGACCCAGCGCGGCGAGACCTTCGCGGGGAAATCATGCGCGACGAAGCCCGCACCGAACCGGTCGAGCAGGTCGAGCGTCGCGTCATTATACCAGCTGGTGTCGCGAAATTCGAAGACATGCGACAAGTCCGCGGGCAGCAGCTTCAGGAAGGCCTCGAGCCGGCCGAGGTTCAGGTGCAACGACGGCGGTAGCTGATAGAGGATCGGACCCAGCGCGGATCGCAGATGCCGCGTCGGCGCGATCATGCGCGCGAGCGGCTCCTGGCAATCCTTGAGCTTCTTCGCCTGCGTGATGAAGCGGTTCGCCTTGACGGCATAGCAGAAACCGGCGGGCGCCTGCTCGCGCCACGCGTCGAAGGTTTCGGCCTTGGGCAGGCGATAGAAGCTGTTGTTGATTTCGACCGTGTCGAACTGCCGCGCATAATAAGCGAACCATCCTTTGGCTGGCAAATCTTCGGGATAGAAGGCGCCGCGCCAATGCCGATAGTTCCAGCCCGAACAGCCGATGTGGATCCGGGAGTGGGGCGCGTTCATGGACATGGATCGTGCGGGGGCAACGCGCGGCCCGGCGCCTTTGCTGCATGCTCTTTCCCCGTCGCGGCCCGAGATCCTTTGCGGGGCGCCGATTTCCTATCCTGCGTCAATTTTAAGCGATTCATCGGATTCCGGTGGAACATCCGTGCGCGTCTGGCGTCGGCTGGTGACAGCCAAATGATGGAGATGTCCCATGTCCCACCTTTCCTTGCCGATACTCCCCGCCGTCCTTCTGCTTGCCGCCTGCGGTTCGCCAAACGACGGGACCAGCCAGTCCGAAAGCGCGACCGTGCCCGCCGACGAAGGCGCGATGACGGCTCCCGACATGTCGTCGGACACCGACAACAACAATGCGGGGACGATGACCGGACCCGCCGCCGACGGCAGCATGTCGGGTTCGATACCGAGCGGCCCGGATGGCACGACCGACCCGCAAAGCGGCAGCGGCCCCGGCACAACGGGCTCGACGGCCGGAGAGACCACCGGCGACCAGACGGGCACCACGCCGCCTCCCGGTCAATAGAGTGCCGGGCGGCAGCGCCCACGTGGTCTCCCGCACATTCGCCTGCCCCAGCCCTCCCCTGCAGCAGGCGAGGAACGCCCCGGGTCCGCAGCCTTCCGGCAGCCTGCCGCCCCGGGGCGTTCCGTCATGTCGAGAAGGGCATCGCGGCGAGGATCGTCAATCCCAGTTGAGGACGAGGCGGCCGTTCGCGGGAACGTGATAGTCGACCCGGTCGGGGGTTTCGGCGTGCGCCCGGATGCCGTCGCCGTCGATCGCCATCGCGCGCGTCGCCGTCAGCTTGCGGCGCTTCCGCCGAACGAGGCTGAGCAGCGCCGTGCAGGTCTCGCCGCCGCCCAGCGTGACGACGAGCGTGCGCACGTCGGTCAGCTCGATCGCGCGGATGAAATGGTCGCAATAGAGAAGGAAGGGGGCATCCTCGACCTCGTGAAAGGCGCGCGTCGCGAAGATGAAGGCGGCGCCGGCGCCATAGATTTCCTGCCCGACCTGGCCCGCCGGCTGTCCGTCGGGATAAAGGTCCTCGAGCGGGAAGGAGAGCTTGCGGTCGATATGGCCGTTATTCTCGCGCTGCTTCTCGGCGATCGCCTCGGGCGGCAACTCTTCGGGATAATAATATATCGCGCGGTGCAGCGCATATCTGCAATATTCGGAGAGCAGCATCCGCGCCGCGGGTTCGAGGTCCGGGCCGCTGTCGCCCAGATAATGTTCGAACGCCGAAAAGCTGTCGAAACATTCGTAGATCGCCATGTAGGGCGCGTCCTGCAGGCAGGTCTCGCCCATGAAATTCCGGTAATGGACAGCATGACCGAGGCGGCTCTCCCATATCTCGCAATTGTGGAAGAAGCTCGCGAGATAGACATAGCTCTGCTCGAGATAGACGTCGCGGTCGGTGATCCGCCACAGCCGCATACAGGCGGCGGCGCCCCATGCGGTCAGGTTGGCCTGATAGTTGATCGCGAAGCCGAGCCCGATCGCGGCGTCGATCGCGGCGCGCGCTTCGTCGAGGAAGCGTTTGTCGTCGGTAAGTTCGAACGCCTGAAGCATCACCCAGGCATAGACGCCCCCGACATCGGTCTGTCCGCGCCCGTCGGCATCGGCGGCCTCGGTGATCACCGAAAAGTCGGTGACGTCGTACTGGACCGGCCATTCATAATCGAAATGATGCGCGGCGCGGATGCCGTAATCGATCGATTTCAGGAACAGCCGCTTCGCGCGCGCGTTGCCGGCGAGCGCGAGTTTCCCGAGGTTGAGCAGCGGATGATAGAGATACCAGCTGTCGACAGCGTCGGCATTTTTGTCGTCGCCGACATTGGGCAGATAGCGGCGCAGCGTCTTCAGCTTTGGATCGTAAAAGCGTCCCATGCCTGCGAGCAACTCGGCCTCAAGCGGATGCGCCTCGCCCTGCCATACGCCCCAGTCGTGCAGCGCCGCGACGATCGACATCTGGACCATCGAGTCGGGATATTCGGCGGCGGTATAGGGGTGGATATAGCGGTGTCCATAATAGCGGATCGTTGCCTCGGGCGCCTTGTCCAGATCGCGGAGCGTCCGCTCGGCGCGCGCCATCCAGTCGCGATATTCGACCGGGGGCAGGTCGAGCGCCTGATAGGCGGCGCCGAGCATCTGGAGGAAATGGCGCGCGCTGTCGCGCTCGTCGCTGGGAAGGTCGGGGCGCAGCACGACGATCGCATCCGACAGAATGACCTCTTCGCCCGGCGCGAGCGGTTTGGGATCGGGCCGCCCATGCTGCGACGGAGTCGGCAGCAGGAAGCCGATTTCGGGCCAGGTCCCGCCGACCACCGCGTCAGGCTTTGTATCGGTCGCGCGGAAATAGTCGCCGAGCGCGGTCAAATTCTGGAGGTAGAAGATGTTGCCGAACGCCGGCCGCGCGATCTGGAAATAGAGCAGGCCGGCGTTGAGCCCGCGCTGCGACGCCTCGATCTTTCCGTCGGCGCGAAGCGGGTCTCCGCCGGGGCCGAGCGGATAGAGATCGCGCGGAACGAAGGGCAGCGCGGTCGGGGCGGCGGGGGTCAGGCTGGTCAATATACGGATCGAGGTCAGCGCGGCGGTGCGGCACTGGAGGACGACGATATGCTCGCCGAGCGCGCTCACCGCCTTGATCCGTGCGGTCTCGCCTGGTTCGGCGGCGAGCCGTTCGGTGCGCGTTTCGCCCGCGATCGTCGCCGCGCGCATCGCCAGCCCGCCCTTGCCCGAACGCCGGATCACCGCCCAGAGCGCATCGTTTCCCGCCCGCAGTTCGATTGAGAGATCGCCGACCTCGAACAGGTCGAGGCGCTTTCCGTCCGGACCGAGCGCGTCGCCGAGTGCCAGAAGCGCGGGTGTGACGGGCGGGTTCTGATTGCACTCGGACTTCGTTGCCATGGCGTGTCTCCGGAAGCGCCGAAAGCGGTGGTCTTCGAAAGACGCTTGCGACGAGCCGGCGTTCCCTTTGCTCACTCGTCCTCGACGCGAGCGGTGCGGCGCATTGACGCAGGTTAAGGAAACAAATCGGGCGTGCTTGCGACGCGCCGCAACCAAGGCTTCGCGCTTTCGTTGACTTGCTCGACCGGGCGACGGACGTCCTTGAGGAGAATGATCATGGCAGACGACAAGAGGCATGTCGGCGCTCCGGACCGCGACCGCATCAGCCTTGGCGAAGACTATGAAATTCGCGACTGGACAGAGGCGCTCGGCGTCAGCGAGGCGCAGCTTCGCGAGGCGGTCGACGCCGTGGGTAACTCGGCCGACAAGGTTCGCGATTATCTGAAGCTGGGCTGACCCCGGTGGACGAGTTCTTCACCAAGGTCGCGTCGAAAAGCGCGCGCGCCCTGGGCCAGCCTTTGGCTTTCATCATCTCGGTCCTGTTCGTCGCCCTGTGGGCGGCGAGTGGGCCGTTGTTGCGATACTCCGACACCTGGCAGCTGATCGTCAACACCGCGACGACAGTGCTGACCTTTCTCGCGGTATTCCTCATCCAGAACAGCCAGAACCGCGACGGCGCCGCGATGCAGGCCAAGCTCGACGAAATCCTGCGTGCGCTCGACAATGCACGCGAGGAATTCGTTGGGATCGAGCATCTGACCGACAATCAGATCGAGGCGATACGCGAAGCACTCGAAGACGATATCCAGAATGGCGCGAGCAAAGGTCGCACCGCGGCGCCGACGGTCGAGCGGCTGCTCGACCGCTATTGATCGGCGGCGGCGAGCGGGGTCAGCGCGGGACCGTTCAGCACCTCGCCCTCGGCGCTGAACTGCGACCCGTGGCACGGGCAGTCCCAGCAAAGTTCGAGCGGGTTCCAGTGCACGATGCACCCCGCGTGAGTGCAGACCGCCGACCGGCGCGACACGGCGCCGTCGGGGCGGCGATAGACCGCAAGCTTGCGCGCGCCGTCGCGCAAGATCGCGCCGCATCCGGGCTCGAGTTCGTTCTCCGACGCGATTTCGCCGGGGGTCGCATATTCGGCGAAATTCTTGACCGCGCCGACCTGGCCCTCGATGAAATTGGCGAGCGACGGACGCGCGGTGAAGGGCTTGCGGCCGGGATCGAACAGGTCGGCATAGCGCGCCGGGGCGTCGGCGACGAGCGGCGCGATGGTCAGCGCGCCGGCGACGCCGTTGGTGATGCCTTGGCCCGAATCGCCGCTGTGGACGAAGATGCGCCGGTCGCCGGGGTTGCGGCCGCTGAACGGCATGAAGTCCATCGGTTCGAGCACTTGGCCCGACCAGCGAAAGGTCGGCTCGCCAAAAGCGGGAAAACACTCGCGTGTCCAGTCGCTCAGCGCCGCGAAGCGCGCGTCCATGTCGGTCGCCGTGCCGCTCCGATGATCCTCGCCGCCGACGATCAGCAAGTCGGTTTCGGCATCGAGCGGCTGGAGACGGACGTAGTGATAGGCTTCGAGGCTGTCCCAGAGGAGCGCGTCGGGGGCCGATCGGGCAGGAACGGGGCCGGCGATCGCATAGGTGCGCATCGGAAGCTGTTTGGTGTGGATGGCGATACGGTCGTTGACCGGCGAATTGGTGGCGAAGACCGCCGCCTTTGCCTGGATGACGTGGCCCGCCGCGGTTTCGATTTCGACGCCTTCCGCGGTTTCGCGGTCGGCGACATAGGCGGTGTCGCGGTGGATGCGCCCGCCGGCGCGGCGCACCGCGCGGGCGAGGCCGGCGAGATAGCGCATCGGGTGGACGCGGCCCTGACCGGAGAAGCGCAGCGCGCGGCCGGTGTCGCGGCCCGCGATCGGCGCGCGGTCGGCCCATTCGGCGGCGATGCCGAGCGTGCGGCACATATCGTGCTCGCCCTCGATATCGGCGATATCCTCGGGCCGCG
>Ga0307414_10001862_pt1 | contig 10908 bp, 10 predicted proteins | sample DK1Ometagenome_FD_203804 | JGI IMG/M metagenome (GOLD analysis project Ga0307414, IMG submission 203804) | Maize rhizosphere microbial communities from greenhouse at UC Davis, California, United States - DK15-O-3 | ecosystem: Host-associated > Plants > Roots > Rhizosphere > Soil | place: USA...
GCCTGGTGCAATCGGGGGTGTTGCCGCAAATGCCGGCGGCGCGCACGCCGACCCGCGCAACCCCCCGGGCGCCGGAGCACGAACAGCCGCATCCGAACATGGTCGAAGACGAAGAAGCCAGTGCTCCAGCGTGGGCCGCGCGCTTCACCCATCGCATGGCCGGGATGAAGGGCGGCATGCAGGCTTCCATGGGCCAGGGCGCCTTCAATGATGGGCCCCCGGGTTATGCCGGCGGCGCGCAGGGAGTGTTGCTGGAAGCGTTGCATCACCTGTTGCAGGAATCGCGTGGCAACCGTGAGGCACCCATGCCCCAGCATGCTTCTTCCAGTACGGAAAACCGTCAGCTGTCGCAACGCGAGATGCTGTCGGTGCTGTCGTTGCTGCAGAGCACGCCTAGCGCGACCCTCAGCGCGGCCATCGGCGACACCGGCGAATCGCTGGCCCAGCGCCTGAAGAGCGAAGTGCTCAGCGGCGCCAACCGGCTTGGCGTGGATCCGTCCACCGCGCGCCTGGCGCCGGTGGACGAGGACGCGATCGACCTGGTCGGCATGCTGTTCGACGTGATGCTGGACGAGCGCGACCTGGAAGGCCGTCCGCGGGAACTGATCGGCCGGCTGGTGGTGCCGTTCGTCAAAGTCGCGCTGCTGGACCGGCGCATGTTCGTGCAGAAGACCCACCCGGCACGACGCCTGCTCAACGTGCTGGCCGAGGCTTGCGAGGGCAACAGCGGCGAGAGCGCGGCCGAGCGCACGCTGATGGCCAAGGTCGAGGAAGTGGTCGACCGCCTGACCGCCGAGTTCAACGAGAACCTCGCCGTGTTCCTCACCCTGGAAGAGGAATTCCGCGATTTCCTCAACCAGCACAAGCGCCGCATCGAGATCGCCGAGCGCCGCGCCGCCGAAATCCAGAGCGGCCAGGAACGCCTGGAAACCGCACGCGTGCGCATGGCCCTGGAGCTGTCCGCCCGCCTCGATGGCCGCCATGTGCCGCAGGCGATCGACGATTTCATGCGCCAGCCGTGGGCGCACCACGTCACCATGACCGTGCTGCGCGAAGGCGAGGACGGCGAAGGCCTGCACGATGCGCTGGCCCTGGCCGATGGCGTGATGGAGGAACTCGCCGAGGCCCAGCGCCAGATCATCGGCAAGCCGTGGCTGCAGAGCTGGCGCCCGTCGCTGCAGAAGGTGTTCGCCAGCGTCGGCATGAATGCGGATGCGGCGAGTTCCGCGGTGGATGCCTTGCACGATACATTGCAGGCCGTGGCCGCTTCGCGCCCGGATCTGGAGAAGTCCCTGCCGGAACTGCCGCAGGTGGTCCTGCCCAGGGCCAGCGAGGACGAGTCCACTCCCATCCAACTGATCGGCGGCACCGATACCCTGGATTTCGACAGCACCGATGCCGACCATTTCCGCGGGTTGCCGATCGGGACCTGGCTCGATTTCATCGACAAGGACAACAAGGTACAGGCCGGCAAATTGTCCTGGGTCAGCCCGATCTCGTCGCGATTGTTGTTCGTCAACCGCCGCGGCGTGCGCTTCTGCGTGGCCTCACCCGAGGAACTCGCGGTCATGGTGCGCATCGGCCGGTTGCGCGCGCACCAGGACGAGGACGCCTTCGACAGCGCGATGCAAGGCGTGATCGAACGGCTGGATCCGGAAAAGAGCGCCGTCGGCGCCTGATTTCGCGAGATCGTCATCCCGGCGCAAGCCGGGACCCTCTTGATCCTGCTTCCAGCCTCCTTGCGCGCAGCGCAGGGGAAGATTGAGGAGGGGTGCTTTTGCTCTTGCTCGTCATCCTCGCGGAGGCGGGGATCGCTCTTCGCTCTTGTATGAAAGCAAAGCGTTGACCAGCTGCAGCCAAAGCACTTCCGGAGCGGGGTTTCCTCCTGCCTGCGCCTTCTTCGCCGCCCTTTGCTAGCATCGGCAATCCGGAATCCGACAGGCGAAGCGAACATGGCGGTTGAAGTGCTGGTGTTGAAGGAGTCGGCGCCGGGCGAGCGCCGCGTGGCCGCCACCCCGGAAACGGTGAAGAAACTCGTCGCCACGGGCGCCAGCATCAAGGTCGAGAGCGGTGCCGGGCTGGGCGCGGGGTTCGTGGACCAGGCCTACCTTGACGCAGGCGCGCAGCTGGCTACCGCCGATACCCCCGCACAGGCCGATCTGGTCCTGTGCGTGCAACCGCCCGCTGCCGTGGCCATCGGCCAGTTGAAGCAGGGCGCCACGCTGGTCGGCATGCTCCAGCCGCAAGCCGACGAGGCCCGCGCCGAGGCGCTCAAGGCGCGCGGCATCCTCGCCTTCCCGCTGGAAAAGCTGCCACGCACCACGCGCGCGCAGTCGATGGACGTACTCAGTTCACAGGCCGGCATGGCCGGTTACAAGGCGGTCCTCATCGCCGCGCAGCTGGCGCCGCGCTTTTTCCCCATGCTCACTACCGCCGCCGGCACCATCCGTCCCTCCAAGGTGCTGATCGTCGGCGCCGGCGTGGCGGGCCTGCAGGGCGTCGCCACCGCCAAGCGCCTGGGCGCGCAGGTGGAGGGCTTCGATGTGCGCCCCGAGACGCGCGAGCAGATCGAATCGCTAGGCGGCAAGTTCCTCGACCTGGGGGTCAGTGCGGCGGGCGAGGGCGGCTACGCACGCCAGCTCACCGATGAGGAACGCGCCGAACAGCAGCGCCGGCTCGCCGACCACCTGAAAGGCATCGATGTGGTGGTCTGCACCGCGGCGGTGCCGGGCCGTCCCGCGCCGAAGATCATCACCATGGCCATGGTCGAAGCGATGAAGCCCGGCAGCGTGATCGTGGACCTGGCCGCTGAAACCGGCGGCAATTGCGAGGCCACCAGGCCTGGCGAGACCATCCAACACAATGGCGTCACGATCGACGGCCCGCTCAACCTGGCCAGCATGGGCGCGGTCCACGCCAGCGAGATGTATTCGCGCAACGTGTTCAACTTCGCGGCGCTGTTCGTCAAGGATGGCGCGATCGATTTCGACTGGAACGATGAATTGCTGGCGAAGACGCGATGGCCGGAAGTGGTTACACCCAATCAGTAGCCAGGCTTCATTCGGGGATTGAGACGTGATCCAGTGGAGCAATTCGACTAACTCAGTCAACTGGCCGGAGCTTTCCGAGATGTACCGGCTCGCTCCGCTTGGCAACAAATCGCCGGGCTGGCTGGAAACTGCATTTTCGAACAGCATGTTCAAGTTCTTTGCCAGGGAGGACAACGTGCTGATTGCTGCCGGGCGCGCCGTCGCTGACGGTGTCGATTGTTCGTACATCTGCGATATCGCCGTTCATCCTTCGCACCAAGGTCGCGGCTTGGGCCGTGAAGTCATCGAGCGCCTCGTGGCTGCGTCCGCAGGACATAGAAAGATCATCCTTTACGCCGTTCCCGGAAAGGAGGATTTTTATCGCAGGTTCGGGTTCCGTCGCATGAGGACGGCGATGGCCATATTCGATAACCCTGGTCAGGCGGCCAACAATGGCTATACGGATGAAGCCTGACAATTCATTCGAGCCGAACGTGCTTCGCGGGTTGGCTTGATTCAAGAGGCGCCAATGGCAGCGACACGGGCATTTCCAGTTGCAGGCTCGCTCATTCTTGCCGCGATCGGTATGGCAGTAGCTGCCTGCGCGGTTCTTTTCGCGTTCCCCCACAACTTGCTCGTTTGGAGGATCGGGTCGTGGACGCTCGTGATTGCGCTATTTTCTTTGCTGGCGTTAGTCCTGACTTCTGCTTATTCGCTCGCTACAGATCGTGCCGCCAGGACTTGGCAACGGATTGGACCATTCCTGCTCGGCTTTGCTTGCTTGGTGGCTGTTGCTGCTGGATCTTTCTAGCATGGACGCCATCGAGACAGGCCCAGGATATAACGCTCAGAAATTGCAGGGCCTTACCTTGATGTCTGGCACTCGACGCTGAATCCCTCCAAGGTCGTACTCCCTTTGGTCGCCCGGAAAGCCAAAAAAGCTGCTTAAAAGTGGCTTTTTTGTAGGACAGGTCTTGATCCGTTCCCATGAATTCGGCGACTTCAATGCGACTCCATCCGCCTTGCGAGATCCCTGGGCCTCCATGCAGCGGGCCAAGAGCCAGCTTGCGCCGGCTTCGATTACCTGGTCGGCGGGCCTTCCAACGCATGTTTCTCCACCCAGGCGCGGCGCTGTTCCGGAGTCATCCGCCGCCAGTCCTCGCGCAGTTCCTTGCGCTGCTCCGGCGACAACTGCTTCATCTGCTCGAACAACGCGCGCGCTTCCTGTCGCTGCTGCGGATTCATGTGCTCGAAGCGGCGCATGCCCTTGCGCGCCTGTTTGCGCTGCTCGGGCGACATGTCCTTCCAGCGCTGTGCGTGTTCCAGCATGCGCGGGCGCTGGTCTGGGTCGCCGTTCCAGCGCTCGCGCACCGGAGCGATCAGCACCTCGCGTTGTTGCGGGGTCAGTTTGTCCCAGTCGGGCAGTGGTTGGGCAGGCGTCGATTGCGCCAGCGCATTGCCAGCCAGCAAAAACAGGGCGAACGACAAGGATCGGGAAAAGACAGTCTTCATTCGATTACTCCATCGCCAGCGGCTCGGCTTCGGAGGAAGCCAGCCACAGGTACAGGTCGGGGTTTTCATCAAGCGTGGCCACGCTGTCGACGTAGCCGCTATTACTGGTTGTCGTGGCCATCGGTTGTGCCACGGGCGTGGGTGCGGGAGGCGCCAGGAAACGCATGCCGATGGCCACTGCAAGCACCGCAGGGAGCGCGCTGGCCGCGGCCCAGCGCCACGCATTCCCGCGCGGCGGAGCTGCCTGTGCGCCGTGGCGCGCGCCACGCAGGCGTGCCAGGGTCTGCGGCGAAATATTGACCACGGCCGAGCCATGCAACTGGCGCATGTCGCGGTCGAAGGTTTCGTTGCTGCTGTTTGTCGATTCGTCGATCCCCGGGTTCATCGGAAATCCTCCAGTTGTTTCTGCAATGCATCGCGGGCACGCGACAGGTGGGTCTTGACCGATCCTTCCGAGCAGCCCATGGCTTTCGCGGTATCGGCTACGTCTAGTTCTTCCAGGACGCGCAGGGTGAAAGCTTCGCGCTGGCGGGTCGGCAGCTTGCGCAAGGCCAAGGTCAGCTTCGCATAGGCCTCGCGTTGGTCATGGGCCTGCGACGGTCCGGCTGCGGTATCGGCCCAGTCGACCCGGCTGTCCTCGCTGCGCTCGCTGGCGGGCGCGAACAGGCGCAGACGGAAATTGCCGCGTCGATGCACGTCCACGATCTTGCGCCGCAGGATGCTCCAGAACAGCGGCGTCCATTCGCCAGCGGGTCGTTCGCGGTAGACCAGCATCTTCATCATCGCGTCCTGCACCGCGTCCAGCGCGTCGTCGCGGCTGCGCAGGCCGGCTTCGGCGAAGCGGAATGCACGGGTGCCGACATCGGCCAGGAACAACTCCAGCGTCGCGGCGGGCGGTCGCGCGTCATTCCGTGGCGGCTGGCCAATGCCGGCCTGGCTGATGTCAGGGCTCACCAGCACAGCTTAGTGCCTGTGGTCCCAGTGGTAGTCGAAACGGATGCCGACTTCGCCGGCGGAGGAAGCACCGGCGATGCCCGGCAGCAACACGGCAAGCAACAGCATCGGCTTGTACTTCATGGCAGGAGCCTCGCAGGGGTAAGGAGGAAACGCTGCGGGCAGGGATCGGTTGACCTTGCTGCCCAAGGATTCAGGGCCCGGTTATGATGCGGATAGGGCGCGGTGCCCCGGGAGAGAGTGGATGAGCGACGGTTTCGTGGCCCTGTACATCTTCATGCTGGCGGCCATCGCCGGACACGTGATCATTTCGCGGGTGCCGGTGATCCTGCACACGCCGCTGATGTCGGGTTCCAATTTCATCCACGGTATTGTGCTGATCGGCGCCATGCTGGTGCTGGGCCATGCCGACACCACCCTGGAAAAGGTCATCGGCTTCGTCGCGGTGCTGCTGGGCGCGGGCAACGCCGCCGGCGGCTACGTGGTGACCGAGCGCATGCTGGACATGTTCAAGTCCTCCAAGAAGCCGGCCGCCAAGCCCGGAGCGCAGGCATGAGCTGGGTCACTCCCGAACTGCTCGCGACCCTGGTCAAGGTGAGTTACCTGGTCGCCGCGACCCTGTTCCTGCTCGGCCTGCAGCGCATGGCCTCGCCGATGACCGCGCGCAGCGGCATCCGCTGGGCCGGCCTGGGCATGCTGATCGCTACCGTCGCCACTTTCCTGCACCCGCAATTGAACAACCACCTGCTGATCTTCGTGGCAGTGGTCATCGGCACGGCCGCGGCGTGGATCTCGGCCAATCGCGTGGCCATCACCGACATGCCGCAGATGGTCGCCCTGTACAACGGCATGGGTGGCGGCTCGGCGGCGGCGATCGGCGCGGTGGAGCTGTTGAGGTACTCGTCCGTAGGCGGCTCGCCTTCGCGCATGACCCTGGTGCTGGCCGTCGTCGGAGCGCTGATCGGCGCGGTGTCGCTGTCGGGTTCGATCATCGCCTGGGCCAAGCTCGACGGGCGCATGGACAGGCGTTACACCTTCCCGGGCCAGCAATGGTTCAACGCCGGCGTCGCGGTCGCTGCCGTGGTCCTCGGTGGCATGGCGATGTGGACCCTGGGTACGCCCTGGATCATCGCGTTCTTCATCGTCGCGCTGGCGCTGGGCATCCTGATGACGCTGCCGATCGGTGGCGCCGACATGCCGGTGGTGATCTCGCTGTACAACGCGTTCACCGGGCTTGCGGTCGCCTTTGAAGGCTATGTGCTGGGCATCGAGACCCTGATCATCGCCGGCATGATGGTAGGCGCAGCCGGCATGCTGCTGACCCGCCTGATGGCCAAGGCCATGAACCGGCCGATCAGCGGCGTGCTGTTCTCCAATTTCGGCGGCGGCAGCGGCGAGATGCAGGAGATCTCGGGTTCGCAGAAGCCCATCGAAGCCGGCGACGTGGCCGCGATGATGGCGTTCGCCGAGCGCGTGGTCATCGTCCCGGGTTACGGACTGGCCGTGGCCCAGGCCCAGCACAAGATCTGGGAACTCGCCCAGAAGTTGATGGAGCGCGGGGTGAAGGTGAAATTCGCCATCCACCCGGTCGCCGGGCGCATGCCCGGGCACATGAACGTGTTGCTGGCCGAGGCGGGCGTGCCCTACGACCTGATCGCCGACATGGACGACATCAATCCCGAGTTCTCCAACACCGATGTGTCGCTGGTGATCGGCGCCAACGACGTGGTCAATCCGGTGGCCAGGACCGATCCGGCTTCGCCGATCTACGGCATGCCGATCCTGGACGTGGTCAATTCAAAGAACACCATCGTCATCAAGCGTGGCAAAGGCACCGGTTTCGCCGGCATCGAAAACGCGCTGTTCTACGCCGACAACACGCGCATGCTTTATGGCGATGGCGCGGAGATGGCGAGTGCGTTGGTCAGCGAGTTGAAGGCGCTGGATGGTGGGCACTGAGCTGCAGGCGTGGGAGTGCCTGGCTGCTATTGCGATATCTCCCAGGGAGGTTTCCTCCGGACGTAGAGCCGAGCTTGCCCGGCTGGTCTGGTCCCAATGTGAAAAGCAGCCGAGCAAGCTCGGCTCTACGAAAGCATCGGCGGCGCTGAAGCATCAACGTCCGGCGATTGCCGCAACGACCAGCGCCAGGCCCATCCACACCCGGTCCGCCGTCTGGTTGGCCAGCTTCGCGAGTGTCCAGGCGTAGTCGGAGCCCAGCTTCAGCGCCGAATCCCACGGATTGAGGCCCAGGCTGGCGCCGATCTGCGCGGCGGCGATGCTCCAGTTGACCAGTCCGATGACCAGCAGCGTTGCCGTCACGGCCGCCACCGCACGCAGCCAGCCGCGCGGCATGCCGCCGAGGCGCAGCATCAGCGCGGATGCAAGTGCGCTGGGCACGGCCATCCAGCCGCAGGGGCGCCCCAGGTAAAGCGCCAACAGGATCCATAGGAGAGCGAGAAGGATTCCGCCGAAGGGCAGTATGACCGGCGCAAGCCAGCGCGCCGGGGCGGGAGGGGGGATGGTCTGCTGCATCGAAGCTCCAGGTGATGGCACAGGATACTGTGCCGGCGCACCGGGCCATGTGCGGGAAGTCAGGACTCCTGGCTGAGGCCGGGTTGCGATGCGCGGCGCAGTCCGCGCCTGGTTTGCTCTTCGGGATACCGGTCGAGTGCCTGGATGATTCGCCACGTTTTGCGGGCGGAACGCTCAGTTGCCGGGTCTTTGCAGCCGCGGGGCGCGTCGCGGGGATGCGTAGGGCGCTAAAATGGCGGCTTGCGCCGGCTGGCGCGGTCCCCATCTGGTTGTCATGTACTCCCGCAGCAGCGAACCCGTCCAATTCGAGCGCGATTGCGCCGCCGTCCTGGTCCCGCAGGGCGACAGCGTCACTCTTCCAGCCGGCAGCTTCGGCTATATCACCCAGGCTCTCGGCGGCAGTTACACGGTGTTCGTGGAAGGCAACCTGTTCCGCATCGCCGGCCAGGACGGTGACGCCATCGGCAAGGAGCCGGCCGAATCGCTGAGCCTGCCCGAGAACGCCAGCGACGATGAAGTCGAAGCCCTGGTCTGGCGGCAGTTGCGGACCTGCTTCGATCCCGAGATTCCATTCAACATCGTCGACCTGGGCCTGGTCTACGAGGCCAACCTGCGCCAGCGCGACGATGGCCAGCGCGAGGTGGAAGTGAAGATGACCCTCACTGCCCCTGGTTGTGGCATGGGCGAGATCCTGGTCGATGACGTGCGCAACAAGCTGGAACTGATCCCGACCATCATCGAGGCCGATGTCGAACTGGTGTTCGATCCGCCGTGGGGCCGGCACATGATGTCGGAAGCGGCGCGTCTGGAAACGGGGATGCTCTGAGCCGCGGCGTCACCGTTCCCCAAGCGCGCCGCGCAATGCGGCGCGGTGCTGCAACATGCGGGCGTTTTCCGTCCTGCCAACGCCCGATTTCTTCACGTGGCCGTCACGCGTTTCGGCACTTTCTGAACGGGTGTTACCGATTACAGTCACAGTTGTAACTATCGGCATGTAATCCACGTTCCGTTCGGCCGGATTCCCCACTGCGGCGTCTTGTACGCATACCGCACCACAGCTAGGTTCGAGTCAGGGTGCAGGCAATCACGCACCCCGGAAACGGAAGCGGTCGTCGACATCCCCTTGTCCCGTCACGGCTGCTTCCGGACTCGCCGCATCCGCGGCACCACCATCTGTAGAGGGAACTTCAATGTCCGATGTCTCAAAGCGTCGTCTGCGTTTGCATGTCCTGGCCAGCGCTACCGCTATCGCAATATCCTCGATGTGCGCACCCGCCATGGCGGCAGGTCGCGTGGATGTCAGTGGTCTGCACTCCCCCGAGCAACAGACTTTCGATCGCTTCATCGTCAAATACCGCGACGGCAGCAGCGAGCGCAGCAGTGCGGCCGCGCTGGACCGTACCTTGCGCTCCGCCTCGTCCGCGATGCCGGCGAAGTCCAGCCGTGCGCTGGGAGTGAAGTCGTTGCGTCGCCTGGCCATGGGTGCGGACGTGGTCTATTCCAACATCAAGCTGGACCGGATCGAGGCCGAATCGCTGATGCGCCAGCTGGCCAGCAATCCCAACGTCGAATACGTGGAAGTCGACAAGCTCAACAAGCCACTGCTGACTCCCAACGACACCAACTACAGCCAGCAGTGGGGCTATCAGGACTCCGACGCTGGCATCCGCGCCAACGAGGCTTGGGATGTCACCAATGGCGCCGGTTCCGTGGTCGCGGTGCTCGATACCGGCATCACCAACCATAGCGACCTGAATGCCAACATCCTGCCGGGTTACGACTTCATCATCGACACGTCCGTATCGAACGATGGCAATGGCCGCGATAGCGATCCCAGCGATCCTGGCGATTGGGTGTCCGCCAACCAGTGTGGCGTCCATGCCGCGCAGAGCTCCAGCTGGCACGGCACCCATGTCGCCGGCACCATCGCTGCGGTGACCAACAACGCCAAGGGCGTGGCGGGCGTGGCCTACGGTGCCAAAGTCGTTCCGGTGCGCGTGCTCGGCACCTGCGGCGGCTACGACTCCGACATCGCCGATGCCATCATCTGGGCTTCGGGCGGCACGGTCAGCGGCGTTCCGGCCAATGCCAATCCGGCCGAAGTGATCAACCTCAGCCTCGGCGGTTCGGGTGCCTGCGGTTCCACCACCCAGAGCGCGATCAATGGCGCGGTCGGCCGTGGCACCACCCTGGTCATCGCCGCGGGCAACGACAACACCAACGTGTCCAATGCCTCGCCGGCCAACTGCGCCAACGTGGTGGCCGTGGGTTCGATCACCAGCAGCGGCGCGCGTTCGAGCTTCTCCAACTACGGCGCGGGCGTGGACATCGCCGCACCGGGTTCGACCATCATGTCGACGCTCAATACCGGCACCACCACGCCGGGTTCGGAAACCTACGTCAACTACAGCGGCACGTCGATGGCGACCCCGCATGTGGCCGGTGTCGTAGCGCTGATCCAAGCCGTCTCGGCCACTCCGAAAACCCCGACCCAGGTCGAAGCGTTGCTGAAGAGTTCCGCACGTGCGTTCCCGTCCACCCCTTCGCAACCGATCGGCGCCGGCATCGCCGACGCCAGGGCGGCGGTGGATGCGGCAGGCGGTGGTGGCGGCAATGTCGCGCCGGTGGCCAACTTCAGCTCCTCCGTCAGTGGCCTGACCGTCAACTTCACCGATACCTCCACCGACAGCGACGGCAGTATCGCCTCGCGCAGCTGGAGCTTCGGTGACGGCACCACGTCCACTGCGCCCAGCCCGAGCAAGACCTACTCCGCATCCGGCACCTACACCGTCACTTTGACGGTCACCGACAACGACGGGGCGACCAATACCCGGACCGGTTCGGTCACGGTGAGTTCGGGTGGCGGTGGCGGCACGGTGCT
>Ga0307414_10001863_pt1 | contig 10903 bp, 9 predicted proteins | sample DK1Ometagenome_FD_203804 | JGI IMG/M metagenome (GOLD analysis project Ga0307414, IMG submission 203804) | Maize rhizosphere microbial communities from greenhouse at UC Davis, California, United States - DK15-O-3 | ecosystem: Host-associated > Plants > Roots > Rhizosphere > Soil | place: USA...
ATCGCATGCCTGTCCTGATCCATGCCCGCGAAGACGAGCTTGCCGAGCTCGACCAGCTGCATGCGGACATCGCGCCGTTCGCGCAGATCGAGCGGATCGCCGAGGACGGCGTGCTCAAACTCTGCCCTGGAATCCGCACGGGCGAAGGCGGCGCGATCGCGGGTCTGGTGGACCGCAACGGGATCAGGCTCGATCCGCATGCCCTGCTGCAAGGCCATGCGCGTGCGCTGCGTCACAAGGGTGGCGAGATCGTCACCGGAGCAAGGGTAAGCGGGCTCCGGCACGCCGGCGAAGGCTGGACCGTCACCACCGAGACCGGCCAGACCTATTCCGCGCCAACGGTCATCAATGCCGCGGGAGCGTGGGCGGATGCCGTCGCCGAGCCTGCCGGAATCGGACGCATCGGCCTCATGCCGCTCCGCCGCACGATCATCACCTTCGACGGCCCTGAGGGCGCCGACGTCTCCGGCTGGCCATTCGCCAAGACGGTGGGCGACGAACTCTACTTCGCGCCCGAATCCGGCCGCTTGTTCGCGTCGCCTATGGATGAGGTGCCGACCGACCCCTGCGACGCGCAACCGGACGAATTTGAGGTCGCGCTTGCAGCCCATCGCGTCGAGGAGCGTACGACGATGAAGGTCGGCCGCATCCACAGCCGATGGGCGGGCCTGCGCACCTTCGCTCCCGACCGCCACCTCGTCGCCGGGTTCGATCCGCGCGCGGACGGATTTTTCTGGCTGGCCGGGCAGGGCGGGTTCGGCCTGCAGACCTCGCCCGCAATGGCGGCCATCGTGGAATCGCTGATCGCCGGCACAGCATGGCCGGTCGAGGCCGTCACCGCCGGAGAGCTAAGCCCCGCTCGCTTCCTCGGGTAGGCGGGTCATATCGACCCAGCGGTCGCCGACCAGATCGAACAGCCGCTCCGTCGATACTTCGACCGACGTGTTGAGCGAGCCGCCTGCCGGATAGACGATTTCGAACGCCTGCAGGGATCGGTCTACGTAGACCGGCAGCTTCGTCGCCAGTCCGAACGGGCAGACGCCACCGACCGGATGTCCCGTCAGCGCGAACGTCTCCTCCGCACCGAGCATCCGCGGCCGTCCGCCGAACTCCTGCTTGGTTTTCCCATTGTCGAGCCGCGCGTCGCCGCGGGCGACAAGAAGGAACGTCTCGTCACCCACCCGGACCGCCAGGGTCTTCGCGATCCGTCCGGGTTCGACGCCGAGCGCCTTCGCGGCCGTCTCCACGGTTGCCGTGCTTTCCTCGACCTCGACCAGCGGCAGATCGGGGGCATGCTCCGCGAGCCAGGCGCGGACGGACTCCAGGCTCATCTCTCATTCCCCGATCAGGTGGAGCGCGATCTCGCGGGGCGGCGGGTCGCGCCGGTGCTCGAACAGATAGATGCCCTGCCACGTGCCAAGCGACAGCCGGGCCGCCGCGACCGCGATCGACAGCTGCGTCTGGGTAAGCGCAGTCCGAAGGTGCGCGGGCATGTCGTCCGGCCCTTCATCATTGTGCGTGTACAGCGCCGAATTCTCGGGAGCGATGCGTGCAAAGCAGGTCTCGAGATCACGCCGGGCAGTGCTCGCCGCATTCTCCTGGATCAGAAGCGAAGCAGACGTGTGACGGCAGAAGATCGTCAGCAACCCAACGTCGATCGCCTGCTCTCGGACCCATGCCGAGACCGTGTCGGTGATCTCGTGAAGGCCTTGGCGAGGCGCCTCGATCATGAGGGTCGTGGACGATTGGCGGAGCATCGCAGCCCACTAGTGTCTCGAATCGCTCAGTTCCAGCGAATCGCCACGGTTAAGATTTGGTCTGCGATCAGGACAGGATCGCGGGAGCCACACCGAGCCTCCCGCGTCAGTGCAATTTCCGCGGAGCACGGACGCAAGAAAGCGCCCGATATTTCACGGGCGCTTTACCATGTCTTTGAATCAAGCTGGAAAACGGCCGTCGCGAAACGGCCGTCCGGTCTTAGCCGTTCGATCCGGCGTTGCTCCAACCGCAACCCAGGACCCAGCTCCAGAGACCCTTGGACTGTGCTTGCTTCTTCATTTCCATCCCCTGTTTTACAAACTGCGATTCGGCAGATGCAGAGGACGTTAACCTTAATTGACATGGTTAGCAACGCATTAACCATTTCGGATGCGAACTCGTTTCTGGAGCGAAATTTCCCTTCAGTTCGGACTGGAATTCAGGAGGTCAGGCGACGCTGGAGCGGCGTTCGGTCGACATGCGTTTCGTAAGGCTGTCGATGCTCATCGGACGGCCGATCACATAGCCTTGGGCAACGTCGCAGCCCATGTCGATTAGCGCGTCGAGGACGTTCCGATGTTCCACACCTTCGGCTACCACCTTGCGGCCGAGCGAATGCGCCAGGGCGATGGTCGACTGGACCATGACGAGGTCGCTGCGGTTCTCGAGCATCGACTTCACGAAGCTTTGGTCGATCTTGATCTCGCTCGCTGGGATCTTCTTCAGATATTCGAGCGTCGAGAGGCCGGTGCCGTAATCGTCGATCGAGATGGTGACGCCAAGATCGCGAAGGGCGGTGAGCATGTCGAGCGCCGGACCGCTGCTTGCTAGCTCCGCCGTTTCCGTGAGTTCCAGCGTCAGCGCCTCGGGCGCGAGCTTGTGCCGCGCGAGCATGGCGCGGAGTCGAAGGACAAGCCCCTTGTCGCTGAGCAGGCGCGCGGAAAGGTTCACCGCGATCCCGAAGGCCTGCTTCCGATTGACTGCGGCCGCAGCGATGATCGCCTGTTCCAGGACGAAGTCGGTCAGCTTGCCGATGCGGTCATGCTGCTCGGCTGCGGCGATGAACTCGGAAGCCGCGATCGGGCCCTTATCCGGGTGAGTCCACCGCGCGAGCGCTTCGGCGCCGACGATGCGGCGGGACTTCAGGTCCAGCTTGGGCTGATAGGCGACCCAGACCTCGCCCTTGTCGACGGCGCTGTCCAGCTGGCTCAACATCGACAGCTTCCACGAAGCGTCTTCGAGCGCCTCCGGGTCGTAATATTTCCACTTGAGCCCGTCGTGCGCCGCTTCGTCCGCCGCGACTAGCGCACACGCCAGTCGGTTGGTCAGCGAACGGCCGCTGCCGATCTCGACGCCGAAGCTGATCGACAGGTCGATGGACATTCCGTCGACACGCGCGGGGTTGCGGAAGAGCGTATGGAGCGCCTCGACATGGTTGGCGAAGGGTAGCTTCGACTCCTCGAACCAAGCGAAGATGCCGCCATCGCCTTCGTACAGCGTGCGATCGGGCGCGCCGACGCGAAGGCGTGACACGATCTGGTCGACCAGCAGGCGCTCTTGTTCGGGCGGGAGGGCAGCCGCGATCTCCGCATAATTGAGGACGCGCGCCGCAATCACCGCCTGGTCGCGTCCGGCCTTGTTGGCACGAAGCGCACTGAGATTGGGCAGGCCGGACACGGTATTCACCAGTCCGCGCTGCTTCCATTGGCGCAGTCCAAGAGCGACTGACACCACCAGGACGGCGAACAGCGCCGGGGTAATATCGACGAACAGAAGCGCCGCTTCCGCCAACAAGGGCAAGAGAAGCAGTGAGGCGAGCGCGACCGCGAGGATCAGATTGGCGCGCATGGCCGACTTGCTGCGGATGGCTGCCCAGCACACGGAGAGGCTGATCAGCAGCGCGGGGATCCAGCCTACATAGACCGGGCTTCCGGATTTCAGTGTTTCGGCGCCGATGATCTGGACATAGGCGCCGCCCATCTTGCCCCAGCCCGGAATGAAATAGACATCGCCGATGGTTTCGGAGGTCGTGGCGATCACGATGTCCTTGCCGCGGACGGCCTTCGGCTCGAACTTGCCTGACAGGATGTCGGATGCGGGAATGACGGGGATTGTCCTCGGATCAGTCGAATAGTCCGGGATGAATGTGTGGTCCGGTCCGGCTTCGATACCGGCAAGTTTCGCTGCGAAGGTCGGAATTCGCTTGCCCTCGACGGTGCGCGAATAGTTCAGCTGCCAGACGGCATTCTGATAATTGTACCAGACGCTGATTACGCCAAGCTCGACGTTCTTGCCGGTGGTGTCCGGCAGCATATGGACCGGCGTGTCGTTGTCCGGCGTGCCGAAGCGCGCGCTGACCGGAAGGACGATTGTTGGAGCTTGTTTAATCGCCTTGGCCAGCAAAGCGTCATCCGCGGCGGTGCTGCGCCCCGCGAAGTTCACATCGAAGAAGATGCGATTCGCTCCCGCCTTGGTCAGGCTTGTCGTCAAATTGGCGTGGTGGCGGCGCGCCCAGGGCCATTGACCGACTTCCCGCAGCGAGCGGTCGTCGATTGCCACAAGGACGACATCGCCGCTGGCCTTGTGGACGTGAGCGAGGTTGCGGCTGACTCGAAGCATGTCCTCGGGCAGCTCGCCGGCCCCGATCAGGCCGAAGATAAGCGAGGCCACTGCTGTCCACAACAGCAGTTTCCAGCGGGACGGCTCACCCTTCTGAGACCTGCGCAAGCGCACCGAGCATTGAATCCTTCAGCCTTCGTAGCCTCAGATGTGCCGCACAAAGGTTATCAAACCGGAAACCGTGACTCGGTTAACAGACCGAATTGGGTCCGGCGTTTGCCTCTGTCCTACAGCAGCAAGATTGTGCATGGTCGCGCCCGGATGACTTGCTACCGCCGCGCTCCCCACGTCTCTGCAATCGGCCCGACGGTGGAATCGCCGTCGCAGATCATCCGCGTCACCGCGAACATTGTGAACATTCGAGCTGTCTGAGAGGGGCTGATGGACTTCATCTCGATCCTGTCGATCTTCGTAATGGCCTGTTTCGTCGGCTATTACGTCGTCTGGTCGGTCACTCCGGCGCTCCACACGCCTCTGATGAGCGTCACCAACGCCATCTCCTCGGTGATCATCGTCGGTGCGCTCATCGCCGCCGCATCAGCCGCGAGCCCGGCGGCCAAGTGGCTCGGCCTGGTCGGGGTCGCGCTTGCCAGCGTGAACATTTTCGGAGGCTTCGCGGTCACTGCGCGAATGCTCGCCATGTACAAGAAGAAGGAGCGCTAGAGCGTGGAGGCCCATGACACGCCCGCCTGGGTCCTTCTCGCTTATCTCGTCTCCGGCGTCTGCTTCATCCTCGCGCTGAGGGGGCTGTCGAGCCCGGTAAGTAGCCGTCGCGGAAATCGTGCCGGAATGATTGGCATGGCGATCGCGGTGATCACGACGCTGGCCGTTCACGAGATCGAGTCCCTGCCTGAAATTCTAGTCGCGATCGCGATCGGCGGCGGTATTGGCCTCGTCACTGCCCGCAAGATCCAGATGACGGCCATGCCGCAGCTGGTCGCGGCGTTTCACAGCCTGGTCGGCATGGCGGCCGTTCTGGTCGGTGCAGCGGCCTATATGAACCCTGGAGCCTTCGGCATCCTTGGGCCGGACGGCATCCTTCAGGTCAGCCGGGTCGAAATGGGCCTGGGCGTCGCAATCGGCGCGATCACCTTTTCGGGCTCGGTGATCGCCTTCCTCAAGCTCAATGGAAACATGTCGGGCAAGCCGATCCTGCTGCCCGCCCGACACGTCATCAATCTGGGCACTTTGGCGGCGATCCTCGGCCTGATTGCTTATTTCACGCAGGACCAGCAGCCGTGGGTGTTCTTTACCGTCGTGGGGCTGAGCTTCGCCATCGGCTTTCTCCTGATCATCCCGATCGGCGGCGCCGACATGCCGGTCGTGATCTCGATGCTGAACAGCTATTCTGGCTGGGCCGCCGCGGCGATGGGCTTCACGCTTCACAACAGCGCCATGATCATCACCGGCGCTCTCGTCGGAAGCTCGGGCGCGATCCTCAGCTACATCATGTGCCGAGCGATGAATCGCAGCTTCATCTCGGTCATCGCGGGCGGTTTCGGCGGCGATGCAATCGCAGGCGGGGGCGGCGAGGCCATCGACCGCGCCTACAAGCGCGGCTCCGCGGAGGACGCAGCCTTCCTGATGAGCCAGGCCGATCAGGTCATCATCGTCCCCGGCTACGGCATGGCGGTCAGCCAGGCGCAGCACGCCCTCCGCGAGATGACGGACCTGCTCAAGGAACAGGGCGTCCGGGTGAAGTTCGCCATCCACCCGGTCGCGGGCCGGATGCCGGGTCACATGAACGTTCTGCTCGCCGAGGCAAACGTCCCTTACGACGACGTATTCGAACTTGAGGACATCAACAGCGAGTTCGCGCAGACGGACGTCGCCTTCGTCATCGGCGCCAACGACGTCACCAACCCGGCCGCCAAGACGGACAAGAGCTCGCCAATCTACGGCATGCCCGTCCTCGACGTGGAGAAGGCACGCACCGTGCTGTTTGTGAAGCGCTCCATGGGCGGCGTCGGCTACGCCGGCGTCGACAACGAGCTCTTCTATCGGGACAATACGATGATGCTTCTCGCCGACGCGAAGAAGATGGTCGAAGAGATCGTCAAGAACATTCATTGAGGCCTGCGACGAACGGCTTGGCGCAAAACTGATTCATTCGTCGTAAAATCAGGCATTTACATCTTGCCAGAATCCGCAGTCTTGCGAGACAAGTCTGCACGTCGGAGCGAGGTGTCGCGTCTGCTCCGTTCACGACAGAGCGAGAGTGGGGAAGGGGCAGGCGTTTTGCGCAAGCTGGGGATCATTGGCGGGACGAGCTGGTCGTCGACCGCGCTTTATTACGAGCACATCAATCGCGGGGTCGCGCAGCGCCTCGGCGGGCTCCACAGCGCCAAACTGGTGATCGAGAGCCTCGACCTCGCACCCTTCGCCGAGATGGAGCTTTCGGGCGACTGGGACGGTGTCGCCCATGTGACCATAGATGCGGCGAAGCGCCTCGAAAGTGCGGGCGCGGAAGGCGTCATCATCACCTCGAACACGGGTCATAAGGTGTTCGAGGCAACCGCCGCGAACGTCGGCGTCCCAATGCTCCACATCGCGGATGCGACAGGGGACAAGCTCGTCGCCGACCGCGTCTCGCGGGTCGCCCTGCTCGGCACCCGCTTCACGATGACGGAGCCGCACGTCCGCAGCCGCCTCGAAGGCCGCGGGATCAAGCTCGTTCCAATCCACGACACCTGGATCGCGGAAGTCGATCGCATCATCTTTGAAGAGCTCGCCGCCGGCCGCGTCGTCCGCGACAGCCAGCGCAAGCTGAAGACCTTGATGACCGAGCTGGCGAAGCAGAAGGTGCAAGCGGTCGTCCTCGGCTGCACGGAACTGGTGCTTGCCGTCGACGCCCGGGCCAACGTCCTGCCGGTCTACGACACGACCGCGATCCACGCCCGTGCGTGCGTCGAATGGATGCTTGCGGAAGAAGAGCAGGCGAGGGCTGCGGCCTGAGGCTCGCATAGCGGGCGCGTCCATCCTAAATCGGCTGGATGGATCGCACTCCGGCAGATCGTCCGCACCATCCTCGAGCGTCCGAGCGCTTCAACGAGGAACAGGCGACCTATGCCGTTCGCGGTGCCGACCAGCCTGATCTCGAGAAGGGCGTCGCGGCCATCCGCGAGGTTCTGAAGACGCTACCTGTCCGTCCGGGCGTCTATCGCATGCAGGATGCGCGCGGCGACGTTCTCTACGTCGGCAAGGCACGGGCGCTGAAGAACCGCGTGACCAATTACACGCAGGTCGCGCGCATGCCGAAGCGGCTGCAGCGGATGGTGGCGCAGACGCGATCGATGACCATCGTTACGACGCGGACGGAGGCGGAGGCGCTGCTGCTAGAAGCACAGCTGATCAAGCGCTTTCGGCCGGCCTACAACGTGCTTCTGCGCGACGACAAAAGCTTCCCCTTCATCCTGCTGCGCGAGGACCACGCCTTCCCGCGGGTGCAGAAGCATCGTGGCGCTCGTCGGGCGAAGGGCCAGTATTTCGGCCCCTTCGCGAGCGCCGGCTCGGTAACGCGAACCCTCAACGCGCTGCAAAAACTGTTCCTGCTGCGCAGCTGCTCGGACAGCTATTTCGAGAACCGGTCGCGGCCTTGCCTGCTCTACCAGATCAAGCGCTGCTCGGCGCCTTGCGTCGGCCGGATCGGCCAGGACGATTATGACGAGCTGGTCGACGACGCGAAGAATTTCCTGTCTGGCAAATCGACCGGCGTTCAGGCCCGCTTGTCCAAGCAGATGGCGCTGGCCGCCGAGAAGCAGGATTACGAACTCGCCGCCGTCTACCGCGACCGTCTGCGCGCGCTGACCTACATCCAGGGGTCGCAGACGGTGCACGCCGAGGGGCTCGGCGATGCGGACATCTTTGCGCTCGCCTGCAAGGGCGGGACGGTGTCGATCCAGGGCTTCTTCATCCGCGGCGGTCAGAATTGGGGGCATCGCGCCTTCTTCCCGGCGCACACCAGCGACGTGCCCGAAGCGGAAGTGCTGTCGAGCTTCCTCGTCCAATTCTACGAGGACATGCCGCCGCCCAAGCGCATTCTCATCGACCGGGAGCTGCCGGACACGGAGCTTCTGGAAGAAGCGCTGTCGGAGCGGGCGGAACGCCGCGTGGCGATCGAAATGCCCAAGCGTGGCGACCGCAAGAAATTGCTCGACCAGGCACGGCGCAATGCGGAAGAGGCGCTCGACCGCCGCCTCGCCGAGACTACGACGCAAGGGAAGGTTCTGCGCGAACTGGCCGAGACGTTCGAACTGGCTGAGGTGCCGAAGCGGATCGAGGTCTACGACAACAGCCACATCATGGGCACGAATGCGATCGGCGCGATGATCGTCGCCGGACCCGAGGGCTTCCGCAAGAACAGCTATCGCAAGTTCAACATCAAGAACCCCGAGACCAATCCGGGCGACGATTTCGCGATGATGCGCGAGGTGCTGGAGCGCCGCTTCGCGCGGTTGGAGAAGGACGATCCGGACCGGCAGAGCGGAGAGTGGCCCGACCTGATCCTCATCGACGGCGGCAAGGGGCAGCTTTCCGCGGTCTGCGAAGTGATGGAGGATGCGGGCATCCATGACGTCCCGGTCGTCGGCGTCGCCAAGGGGCCGCACCACGGACGCGAAGGGCGCGAGGTGTTCCATCTTCCGGGCGGGCGCGAGATCACCCTGCAGCCGAATTCGGCGCTGCTCTTCTACCTGCAGCGGCTCCGCGACGAAGCGCACCGATTCGCCATCGGCACCCACCGGGCGAAGCGGTCGAAGAGCCTGACGACGTCGACGCTGGATGACGTTCCAGGGATTGGGCCGAACCGCAAGCGGGCGCTGCTGATGCACTTCGGCACAGCCCGGGCGGTGAAGGGCGCGGCGCTGGACGATCTGGAGCGCGCCCCGGGCATCAGCAAGGCGATGGCGCGGCAGCTCTACGATTATTTCCATCCGGCTGGGTGATGAGGTGCAACCATGAATTTCCCCTCCCCTTGATGCGGAGGGGCAGGGGTGGGGTGACCGACGGCGTAGGGCGCGTTGTCAAACATCACCCCCACCCAACCCTCCCCCATCAAGGGGAAGGGCTATGAACATCGAAACGCCCGCCATCGTCTGCGGTTTGCGCACCCATGCCGAGCATGGCGCGGTGGTGCGGCTGATGACTCCGGATGACGGGCTGCAGGCGGCCTATGTACGCGGCGCTCGCGGACGGCGGATGCGGCCGGTGCTCGTCCCAGGCAATCTGGTTCAGGCGCGTCTGCGGTCGCGGACCGAAGAGCAGCTCGCTTATGCCGAGATCGAGCTGATCCACAGCCGTGCGCCGTTGTTGTCGGAGCCGTTGCCTGCCGCGGCGATCGACTGGGCCACCGCGCTGACGGCCGCGACATTGCCTGAAGGACAGCATTATCCGCGTCTGTACAACGGGCTCGACGCCTTGCTCGGTCTGATCGAAGCGGCACCGTCCGCAGTCGGCTGGGCGAGCCAGCTCGTGCGCTACGAACTTCTTTTACTCGCCGAGCTCGGTTTCGGCCTGGACCTCGACAGTTGCGCCGTCAGCGGGACCAGCGACAATCTCGTGGCCGTCAGTCCCCGTTCCGGCCGGGCGGTCAGTGCCGCTGAGGCAGAGCCGCACGCCGGCAAGCTGTTCGCCTTGCCGTCCTTCGTCCGCCACGGCGGCAGCGCTGACTGGGACGAGATCCGCGACGGCCTTGAACTCAGCGGACATTTCCTGTCGCGCGACGTGCTCGCCGGCCGCCCGGCCGGGCTCGCCGAGGCGCGCTCGCGGCTGACCGAACGCCTGTTTCGCGCAGGTAACCTCATCTAAGCCGTTGTTTGCGCGAGCGGACTGTCCTAGCTCTTGCGTTGTGGCCGGTCTCGATACGCTTGCGATGCTTTTCCCGAATGTCGCGACGACGCACGACATGACGGTCCGCGTGGCCGTCAGCTATCTCGCCGAGCAGTCCGACCCTTCGATCAATCGCTGGTTCTGGTCCTATCACGTGCGCATTGAGAATGGCGCCGAGCGGTCGGTGCAGTTGCTGTCGCGCAGCTGGAAGATCACCGACGGACGCGGCGTCGTGCATGAAGTTCAAGGCGAAGGCGTGGTCGGGGAGATGCCGCTGATCGCTCCGGCCGGGAGCTTCGACTATGTCTCCGGCTGCCCGTTGGACACGCCGACAGGCTCAATGGTCGGCACTTATCGGATCGTCGATGAAAATGGCGAGACGTTCGATATCGACATCCCGCGCTTCGCCCTGCTTGCTCCGGTCAACTAGGGGTCAGCGGCCCCGCTCCCCGGCGCCCATCTGCATTGGCGCCGAGGCATTCGTTCCAAGTGCAGTCCACCGCGAGGCGGCGTTGCAGTTGCTGGTCAGGCTGACCTGCTGCCCCGCCTGGAACGGTTGGGCATAGGGCCAGCATTCCTGCGCGGCGCCGGTGGTCAGGCAAAGCTGGCCGCTCGCGGCGGCCCAGGTTCCGGGGACCGTATTGCCTGCGGGGGTCTGAATGCGGGCTACTCCACCCGGATCAAAATAGATCGTGTTGGT
>Ga0307414_10001864_pt1 | contig 10895 bp, 11 predicted proteins | sample DK1Ometagenome_FD_203804 | JGI IMG/M metagenome (GOLD analysis project Ga0307414, IMG submission 203804) | Maize rhizosphere microbial communities from greenhouse at UC Davis, California, United States - DK15-O-3 | ecosystem: Host-associated > Plants > Roots > Rhizosphere > Soil | place: USA...
CGTCTGTGTGGTGCCTAAGCGCTGCCCGACAGTCAGCTCGTGTAGTGGCGGGGTGGTTGATGGCGACGCTGAGACGGCAGGTTGGAGCGATGGTTCGTCATCATCGCGAGCGAGCCGGCCTGACCCAGGGCGACGTCGCTGAGAAGATCAACAAATCCCTTGAAACGGTTGGCGGCATCGAACGAGGGAAGGCCGCACCGAGCTTCGAGACATTGACTGATCTCTCCGAAGCTCTCGGCGTTCCCGTTCGGGAGTTCTTTGGCGCGGGTTCATATGCGGCCGAAGCTGGTCGCGGTGATGCGCTGGTGCGCCTCGTTGACCGCGTGTCTGGTCTCGACAACGACGATGTCGAATGGATCGATCGCCTGGTGACGATCGCGTTGGCGCGTAAGTCTAGATCGTAAGAGCTGCGGGCTGACCCGTACCGTTCAGCGGTGAGGCACCCCGAACGCTGCGGATCAACCGCTTCTTTTCTGCGAAACCTTGACCATTCTGGCGATGCGCTCGTCTCTGAGATGCGCCATGCACGGTGGTCTGGCGCCATCTCTGGATGGCGGCGTCCGATGCTCATTCGGGACACCAGGGGCCCGGAGCGCTGCGCGCGCCCGGCGCATTGCCCGATGCTAGTCATCGAAGCGTCGCCGACTACGCATGGGAATTCCTGCGGCGAAATCCCGACTATCGAGCCGATTTCCTGCGTGCTGTGGCCGGCGAGGGAATTGGGCGCGACGCCCTAGACCCACGATGGGGGCTTCGATTTCCAGCCGACCCCGCCTCGCCTGCTGGCAGCGCCGAGGTCTTCTGGAGGCCCGAGATCGCGCCCGGCGTCGTTGTTTCACTGGATGACGGTGGCGCGCGGCCGGGACCGAAAATCCCTCGTTTGACGCCGGTCGGCCCGCTGAAACGTGGCGAGGATGGCCTGCATCTGCGGATGGATGGTGGCCTGCAGTTGTTGCTGAGAGGCGGAGCACGGCCTGCGGGGCCGCTCGTCGTGATCCTCGCCTTTGACCAAGACTTCGGGCTCCGTGTTCGCGCCGTGCAGGCGTTGCATCGCGCGGTGAGCGGCGAACAGCCGCCGCGCTCTCGCCTGACCGCCGCCCAAAGGCTGCGGCTGGAGCGCAGCCTTCAGGCGCTCGACGGCTCGCTAAATCGGGAGAGCTACCGAGCGATCGCCCAGACGCTCTTTAGCGCGGCGGTCGTCGAGCGGGAGTCCTGGAAGACCTCGTCGGTCCGCGGCGTCACTATTCGCCTGGTGCGCGCAGGCAGAGCCCTCATGCGCGGCGGTTACCTGCAGCTCCTCAAGGGCGGCCTCTAAGGCGCGCCAGGGGTGACGAGAACCGGCGCCGCCATCTTCGTCATCCCGCCTCGCGCCCACGGCTCGCCACTCTGTCCGGCAGTGGCGCGGCGACCTCGGTCGCGCGCTTGAACCGCCGGGAGCTTCGCGATGACCAAAACTGATCCTGACATGCCGCCACGCTATCTGCGCACGACCGAGGCCGGTCGCTTTCTTGGCCTTTCTGGCCGCACGCTTGAGAAGCACCGGACCTACGGGACTGGCCCGCTCTACCGGAAGATCGGCGGCAGGGTGGTCTACACGCTGAGCGATCTTGAAGCCTGGGCGGGGCAGGGCGCGCGCCGCTCAACGAGCGACACCGACGTACAAACCGTCAGGCCGGCTAAGCGTCACGCCGCCATTTCGCCTGCCTATGCGCCGCTCTCGCCGCGCCGTTGACGGGGGGCGGCCATGCATACGGACGTCGAACTCCTCTGGCTCGAAGGCCAGATCGAGCGCTGGATCCGCTTTGGCAAGCCCGCCAGCGAACGGCTGATCGACCGGCGAAGGCGCGTGGTCAGCTTCGCGCCTGGCGCTATCTTCGCCCTGGTCAGATGGCAGGCCGGAGAGTTCGGCACGACGCTGTCACGCATCGCGATCCTCCGCGCTGTGGCGCCTGGCGAGACCTTCACGACCGTTCCCTTCGTAGCGCCTGGGGCCGACATCCTGCTGAACATCAGCGGCTGGCCGAAGGCGCAAGCGGTGCTGGCGGCGGTGGACGCGGTTGAAGCGACCGGCGTGCGAGCCGAGGCCGCGGCGCCCGACCATTGGCGACACGTCGGCGCTCGGGTTGCGGTCGGGTTGCCGCCCAGGCCCTATGATCGCCGCCGTCACCGCGCCTGGCTCCTGCGCCGGAGCCTCGGGCTGTGAGCGGCCCACCGATCCTGACGGCGACGTTCAGTTGCGCGGCATGCCTGCTGCTCGCGATCACGCCGACGGCGCGCCCGCCGCGCTTGGTCTTTAATACAACGGCCAGTGCGCCGCTCGGCTTCTACCTGGTCGACGCCGGCGCGCCGACGGTTGGCGACATCGTGGTGGTGCGACCACCCCGCGATCTGGCGCTTTGGATGGCTGGTCGGGGTTATCTCCCGAGCAACGTCCCGCTCATCAAACGAGTGGCCGCGTCGGGCGGTCAAACCGTCTGCGGCCAGCAGGGGCAGGTCAGCATTGATGGGGTGTCTGTCGCGATAACCCTGCCAAACGACCGTCTGGGGCGCCGGCTCGCGCCGTTCACCGGCTGCGTCCAGCTCGCTGACGGCGACGTCTTCCTGCTCAACACCGGGATGCCTGACAGCTTCGACGGCCGCTACTTCGGTCCGCTTCCGCGCGACGCGGTCGTCGGGCGGGCGACGGCGATCTGGACCTGGAGTGCAGGATGACGCCTTGCACCAGGTCCTTCGTCCCGCTTTCCTTGTTCGGTCAACTGGCGGCCGCTTTCCTCGTCCCGGCCAGGACATCGTCGGGCGTCGCGCGCAGCCGCGGTCCAGGGCGGCCGCTTGGCCGGCGCCTGAGGCGCCTTGCCCTGGACGGCGACGAGCACGGCGGCACGCTGGTTGCAGTTGGGACGACAACGAGGACTCCGCACGCCGGGCGCGCGTCCGCGATCCTGATCTCGGCGTGGATGTTGCTCGCTGGTGGCTCGGGTGCGGCGCTCGCTGATCCGGTGCCCACGATTCCCGTAGACACCGAGATCGACGCCGCCGTTGTCGAAGCCTCGCGGAGATACTCACTTCCCCCCGGCTGGATCCGCGCGGTGATGAAGGCCGAAAGCAATGGCCAGGTTCGCGCTGTGTCCGCGAAGGGCGCCATGGGCCTGATGCAAATCATGCCTGGGACCTGGGATGAGCTACGCGGCCAACTTGAACTCGGATCTGATCCCTTCGACGTTCGGGACAACGTAATGGCGGGCGCGTTCTATCTCCGTCAGCTGCTGGATCGGTTCGGGCGGCATGGCTTTCTCGCGGCCTACAACGCCGGTCCCGGTCGCTATGCTCAGCATCTGTCCCGTGGCCGTGGTCTGCCGCTGGAAACACGCGCCTACGTCGCCCAGTTGGCTCCGGCGATTGCGGCAGCGGCCCCCCCGGGCCCGCCCGATGCGCGTCAGAGGAGGCCGGATTGGCGTTCCTCCGGGCTTTTCGTCGGCCGTGCCACCGGGACCCACGAGCACCAGATCATATCCTTGTTCGCCTCAGATGCATCAGAGGCTGTCCGATGACCGCGGCTGCTAGCGGCGCTACGGGAGCGGCTCAGGAGGCTTCTCTAACGGGGTTGGGGGGACGGAAATCGGGGCGGGGGAGATGGCGAGATAAAAGGGCCGGGACCCTTTGGGGTCAGGCCCTTGATGGTGTTGAAGAATTTCAGGGACCACGAAGGGCGTTATGGTCCCTGAGGCGACAGATTGTCCGCTGGTTCCAGTGCGTTAGCCGGGACTTTTCGCTTCGCGTGGCCAAATGAGCCCGGATGACGACTTCAAGGTCGTGATCGGCCGGCCTCGGGATAGAGGCGTGGGCGGCGCGTCCAGGGCGCGCGGGTTCGTCGGCGAGGTGCTGAGCGCGGTCCGCCGATCGGGCCTCGGCGCGTTCGACCTCGGGGCGCGGCGATCGTCAATCGGCAGGGGGCAAGGCTCTTCTCTCGCACGCCGAACGGCGACGCGACGTGTAGTCATCAAGGCGCGGGTGATCCGGCATCAGGGATCGCGTTATCGCGCCGCGCCTATGGCGGTTCACCTCAGCTATCTGCGCCGCGAAGGCGTCTCGCGAGACGGCGCGCCGGCGCAGATGTTCGGCCCAGAAGGTGAAGCCGATCACGAGGCCTTCGCCAAGCGGGGCGAGGCCGATCGCCATCATTTTAGGTTCATCGTCTCGCCCGAGGACGCCGACCAGCTTGCGGACCTCCGCGTCACCGCGCGTGAACTGATGGCGCGCGCCGAGCGCGATCTTGGGACGCGGCTGGACTGGGTGGCCGTCGATCACTGGAACACCGACAACCCGCACGTCCATGTTCTGGTTCGCGGCGTCAGCGATGACGGCGCCGACCTGGTGATCAGCCGCGACTACATCAGCCGCGGATTGCGCCAGCAGGCCGAGGCGCTGGTCTCGTTGGAGCTTGGGCCGAGGACAGAAGCGGAGATCAAGGCCAGCCTCGACCGTGAAGTGAGCGCTGACCGCTGGACCAGTCTGGACCGGCGCCTGCGCGAGCTCACCGAACCTGGTCTGGGGGATATCGATCTGCGGCCCCGTGAGGGTCGGTATGCGGAGGGGGAGGGGAGGCTGGTCGGCCGCGCCCAGCATTTGGGACGGCTTGCATTGGCCAAGCCGCTTGGCGTGGGACGCTGGACGCTCGCGCCCGATCTCGAAGCCCGGCTTCGAACGCTCGGCGAGCGCGGCAACATCATCAAGACGCTGCACCGCGCGATGCGGGACCGCGACCCCGCCGCCATCGCGATCCAGGGCGAAGAGATTGGTGAGCCGATCTTCGGAAAGCTGGTGGAACGCGGCCTCCATGACGAACTGAGCGGCCAGGCTTACGCGATCGTCGATGGCGTCGACGGCCGGTTGCATCACGTCCGCTTCGCTGACCTCGCTGAGACCGGTGACACGCCGATCGGCGGGCTCGTGGAAATTCGCCAGCGCATCGTTGAAGGCGCAAAGCCCAGGGCCGAACTGGTTCACCGCTCAGATCTGGACCTGGACGCCCAGGTCCGGGCGTCAGGCGCCACATGGCTGGACCGGCAGTTGGTCGTTCGCGAACCCCAGGCTTTGGCCCGCTCGGGTTTTGGCGCCGAGGTCAGCGACGCCCTGGAGCGACGGCGTGCCCAACTCGCAGCCATGGGGCTGGCGCGGGGAGCGGTGGGACGCGTGGTCCTGGCCAGGGATCTGATCGCCACTCTACGGCGGCGGGAGTTGGCTCGCGTGTCGGCCAATCTCTCGAGCGAGAGCGGCGGCGCCTGCGCCGACGTTTCAACGGGCGACCAGATCAGCGGCGTCTATCGCCGGCGCATCGACCTAGCATCGGGGCGCTTTGCGATGATCGACGACGGGCTCGGCTTCCAACTTGTGCCGTGGACCCGGAGCCTGGACGCACGCCTCGGCCAAGAGGTGCGTGGAACCATGAGCCCGGGCGGTGGGGTCGACTGGGCGCTCGGACGCAAGCGGGGGATCGGTCTTTGAGACGGAAGGCTTTCCCATGAACGGAACGAAGGTTCTCTGGGGCCAGATCCTGGTGGTCGGGTCGCTCGCGTTGTCGGGCGTTTGGTCCGCCACGCAATGGACGGCGTGGCGCCTTGGCTTCCAACCGGGGCTCGGGCCGCCTTGGTTTATGCTCGGCGAATGGCCGATATATCCGCCGCCCGCCTTCTTCGTGTGGTGGTTCGTCTACGACGCCTATGCGCCGCCGGTGTTCCTAGCCGGAGCGTTCATCGCGGCAGGTGGTGCGCTGATCGCTGTGGCGGCGGCGATCGCCATGTCGATCTGGCGCGCGCGTGAAGCCAAGCGTGTGACGACCTATGGCTCGGCGAGGTGGGCCACCGAGCGGGAGATCGAAGCCGCCGGTCTGCTCGGCGCCGACGGCGTCATGCTCGGGCGGTTCGGGAATGCGTACCTTCGCCACGATGGTCCCGAGCATGTGCTGTGCTTTGCGCCGACGCGTTCGGGCAAGGGCGTCGGACTTGTGGTGCCGACTCTGCTGACTTGGCCAGGCTCGGTCGTCGTCCATGACATCAAGGGCGAGAACTGGCAACTGACCGCGGCCTGCCGGGCGAAGATCGGTCATGTGCTGCGCTTCGATCCGACCGACCCTCAGAGCTGCGCCTACAATCCGCTTCTGGAGGTGAGGGCGGGAGCTACCGAGATCCGCGACGTCCAGAACATCGCCGACATCCTGGTCGACCCCGAGGGGGCGCTTGAGCGCCGCAATCACTGGGAGAAGACCAGTCACAGCCTGCTGGTCGGGGTGATCCTGCACGTCCTCTACGCCGAGTCCGACAAGACCTTGGCCGGTGTGGCGAACTTCCTCGCTGATCCCAAGCGGACGATCGAGGCGACGCTCCGGGCGATGATGACCACCAGGCATCTGGGTGATCGAGTTCACCCCGTCGTCGCCAGCGCCGCGCGCGAGCTGCTCAACAAGAGCGACAACGAACGCTCAGGGGTTCTGTCTACCGCGATGAGCTTCCTTGGGCTCTATCGCGATCCGGTCGTGGCCCAGGTCACCCGGCAGTGCGACTGGCGCATCGCCGACCTCGTTGAAAGCGACCAGCCCGCGAGCCTCTATCTCGTGGTGCCGCCGTCAGACATCAGCCGCACCAAGCCGCTGATCCGGCTGATCCTCAACCAGATCGGGCGGCGGCTGACCGAGGGCCTAGAAGCGTCACGATCACGGCGCCGTCTGCTGCTGATGCTCGACGAGTTTCCGGCGCTCGGGCGGCTCGATTTCTTCGAGCAGGCGCTGGCCTTCATGGCCGGCTACCGGATTAAGGCGTTCTTGATCGCCCAAAGCCTCAACCAGATCGAAAAAGCCTACGGCCAGAACAACGCCATCCTCGACAACTGCCACGTCCGGGTGGCGTTTTCGACCAACGACGAGCGGACCGCGCGCCGGATCAGCGACAGCCTGGGCACCGCGACGGAGATGCGGGCAATGAAGAACTATGCCGGCCATCGACTATCGCCGTGGCTCGGCCATCTCATGGTTAGCCGGCAGGAAACGGCCCGCCCGTTGCTCACGCCGGGCGAGGTGATGCAGCTCCCCCCGGACGAGGCGTTGGTCCTGATGTCAGGCACGGCGCCCATTCGGGCGAGGAAGGCGCGCTATTACACCGACCGCCGTCTCGCCGATCGGATCGGACCGCCGCCGGCGCAAGGCGGAGCTATCCGGAGTGAGCAGGGCGGATCTGGCTGGAGCCAAGTGCTGGGGCGAGGTCAGGTTGGCGGCGTCCAGGGCGAGCCTTACCCGGATGAAGGTGGCCACCAGCGTCAACAGGAGTTGGACGATCTGGAGCCAGCATCGGCGGAGGTCCTGGCCGATCTCGCTGACGACGTTGCGGGCGATGAGGCTCAGCAGGCCGAAAGTCTGAGGCGGCGTTTCAGGACTGCAGCGCGGCAGGCTGCGCTCGATCCTGACGATGGCATCTCAATGTAGAGGCGATCATGAAGATCCAAACCAAGGTCTTCCTTCCCGGCGACATCGTCCGGGCGCTGGACGAGGCTTCGCGGCGGCTGCGCAAACCCAAGTCCGAGATCGTCCGAGCGGCGATCGCATCCTACCTTTCGCCCGATGGCGCTGAGGCTGGCGAGGCCGCCGTCACGCGTCGGCTGGACCGGATGTCGCGGCAGATTGAGCGGCTCGAGCGGGACGTGACGATTTCGAGCGAGGCGATCGCGCTCTATGTGAAGACCTGGATGAAAGCTGTGCCGCAGGTCGCGCCAGATTACGAACTCGCGGCCGCGGCGCTAGGGCGTGAACGGTACGCGCGATTTGTGGAGGCGTTGGGCAGGCGGCTTGCTCTCGGCAAACGACTGCATGATGAGGTGCCGGTTGAGCGTTCCCGTGCCGACTCTCCCTGAGTCGCGTTCGGAGCCGGACCAGGTTGTATCGCTTGCTCCGAGAAGGGCTCGTTGCGGTCCGTTACAGCGTCCGCTTCGGAGCGATCGGCCTGGGTGATGGACTGCTTCCGGGCAGCTCACACCCTACAGCAAGCATGCCCCAGGGGCGGCAAAGTTCAGTGGTCCCTCGGTATTCGACCCGATTGCTCCGCGTGGCCGGAGCTGGGACCTTGGCTCTAGCCGAAAGGGTCCACGACCATGAAGATCTGGCTTTCGTTACTTGTGGGAGTTTTCGCGGCCTTCCAATCTCATGCCGTCTGGTCGCAGTCGCCGCACTTCCTTAGCTGCGAGATACCGGCGCAGCTGGGAAGCACTGGCGTCCAGGCGACCGCTCGCGCCGGCCCGAGAATTTTCCGGGTCGCACCTAATACGCTGGAAGAGTGGGACTCTCGGGATCGTCAGTTCGGTGTGAATCTCTGCGAGACATCCGCCTGCCGTGCTAACGCGCAGCGGTCCGAGGGTTCGATAACAACGGCCAGCATGGCCTATAATATCGGCGTGGACCATAAGACCGGCAAAGGCTATTGGCGCGCAAAGGGGGCGTCGAACCTGCCCCGAACTGAAGGCAAATGCGATCTCATCGCCGATCCTTCCCAGGCGGCGACTAAGTAGGCTCGCTGCCTCGATGAGTTGAACGCTTGTGCGGCTTCTTGTCGTCCCCGGCCTATCCTGCGATCGTCAGTCAAAACGAGACGACGCCTGATCGGGCGTCCCACGCCCCAGTAGGGCGAGCATTTGCGGTCGCACTCACTTGCTGCGCTGGATGACAGGTGCGAACCGCGGCGTGAGGCTACTTCGCCGCGGCGACATTGCTCTTTTCCCAGGCCCGCACCCTCGCGCGCGCCTGGTCGAACAGGCGCTGATAATTGCAGAGCCGCACGTTGGCGCTGGCTTCCGGGGTCAGCTTCGCCCACAGCGGCCCATAGCTGTCGTACAGCGAAAAATACTTCTTGGGGTCTGTGGGGCCTACCCAGTCCGTCCCCAGCAGGAAGCGGTTGGGGTGCCGATTGAGGAGCGCGGCGGTCGCCGCGACGGTCTGGTCGTTGCGCACGATGTACTTGGCGACCTCGTCCCATGAAATGTCGAAGTGCACGTGCTTCAGCTTGGGATCGGAGAGGATCTCCTCCAGGAACTGGAGATGCTGGCTAGGCGGCTGGACGATGCGTCCGAGACCAGTATGCGCCCAAATGATCGTCGTATTGGGGTGGCGCGCGAGGACAGCCTTGGCTTGCTCGAAATAGCCGCGTTCCTGGTCCCTCTTGGTGAAGGGCATGACGATATCGTTGTGCAGGATCACGACCAGACCGACTTCGCCCGCAAATTGCAGCAGCCGGTCCAGCGCCGGGTCCATCAGGCTCGCTGGTCCGCCGGCGGTCTTCGAAGACACGAACTCCTTGTGAATCGAGAATTCGCCGATGCCTTCGAAGACGCCGGGATAGGTGGTGAGAACCCGCCGTACGTGGTCAGCAGCGTACATGTCGGCCGGATTGAACCCGGTGATCATCGGATCGAACCGCGCTCGCTGGGCCGGCGGCAGCGCCAGGAAGGCCTCGGCGATCACTGCGTCCGTGAAGGAGTAGTAGTAGAGCGGCGCGTCGCTCTCGAGATAGTAGGTTGGAGCGAAGTCGCCGGTCAGGGTGTGGGACCACTCCTGCTGCAGCGGGATACCGAACAGCGTCGCCCGGGGCACCCTATCGCCCATGATATCCAACAGCTTGGCGGGCGTGACCCCCTCCTGAACATAGTTTGTCATGTGCAGGTGGGAGTCGTTGAAGTCAGCCTCCGTGGCGCAGGACTGAGCCTGCGCAGCCGACCCGGCCATCAGGCAGAGAACAGTGGCGGCGAGGGCAGGGGCCAGGATCGATCGGGGGGCCAAAGTCGCGCTCCCTCGCCGCATCATCGACCCGCCTAAACCGGGCGGACAGAATATGGATTTCCGTCCAGCGCGTTGGAGATCTCGGTGATCGCACGTTGTCCGCGCACGCTGTTGCCGGCGGCGTCGAGCGGCGGCGAGAAGGTGCCGATCCCGAACTTTCCCGGCGAGACAGCGATAAGGCCGCCACCGACGCCGCTCTTGGCCGGCAGGCCAGTGTGGAAAAGCCATTTGCCGCTGTCGTCGTACATGCCCGCCGTCGCCATCACCGCCAGAATTCCGGCGACGTGACGGTTTTCGACCACCTGCTTGCGGGTGATCGGATTTTTGCCGCCATTGGCCAGGGTAGCGGCCATGACGCCGAGGTCCTTGGCGTTCACGGCGATCGAGCATGCTCGAGTGTAAAGGTCCACGGCCTGGGCGGGGTCGCCCTTGAAGCGCTCATAGGCCGACATCAACATGCTGATCGCGCGGTTGCGCTGGTTGGTGTCGGACTCCGACTTGTAGACCTCCTGGTCGATGTCGAGTTGACGACCGGCGAAGTCGCTGTGGATGCCCAGGACCTTCTTCCAGACCTCGTCGGCGCTCGCCCCCTTCACGTTGCCCATCGTGGCGATGGCGCCCGGATTGACGAACGGGTTCATCTCCTTGCCTCGGTACTGTTCGACGGCGTTGATGGAGTTGAACACCTGGCCGGTGGCGTCGACGCCGACCGACTCCTCGATCACGCGATCGCCGGACTCCTGCATCACCAACGCCATGGTGAAGACCTTGCAGATCGACTGGATCGAGAATTTCGGCTCGATGTCGCCGACAGCCGCTGTCTGGCCCTGAGGCGTGGTGAGGGCGATGCCGAAATAGGCCGAGGGGACCTTTGCGAGCGCCGGGATGTAGTCGGCGTTCTTACCTTCGTTCAAGCCCCTGTACTTGGCGTGCGCCGCCCGGACCGCCGCGTCGACCGCCGCTGGCGCGGCCGCCCCTTGCGCCATCGCAGCGGGAGCTGAGGCGGCGAGGCCGAGGAAAGCCAAGCCCTTGGCGAGGTCTCGGCGAGAACTCCGAAATTCGGACATAGGTATCACCTTTCGAT
>Ga0307414_10001865_pt1 | contig 10895 bp, 8 predicted proteins | sample DK1Ometagenome_FD_203804 | JGI IMG/M metagenome (GOLD analysis project Ga0307414, IMG submission 203804) | Maize rhizosphere microbial communities from greenhouse at UC Davis, California, United States - DK15-O-3 | ecosystem: Host-associated > Plants > Roots > Rhizosphere > Soil | place: USA...
TTCAAAGATAGGCAATGGTACTGTTACCAGCACTCCCTCTGCCGTCAATTGCGGCGCCGTTTGTTCCTTTAACTTTGTCGCTGGAACAGCCGTAACGTTAAAAGCCGCCCCTGACGCAGGCTATGCCTTCGCCGGCTGGAGTGGAGGCTGTACCGGTACAGCGGATTGCAAGTTAACGCTATCGTCCAATACATCGGTCACAGCAAATTTTGTTAACAACTTAAGTGATAGGATCGGTGTTTACCGGCCGTCGACCGGTGAGTGGTTCTTGGACCGCAACGGCAATGGCGGCTGGGACGCCGCCGATACTTACGCCGAAACGTTTGGCGAATTATCGGGAATTCCCGTAGTCGGCGATTGGAATGGCTCAGGCAAGACAAAAGCCGGCTTGTTCGTACCTGAGACATCACAATGGTTCTTGGACCTCAATGGTAACGGGATTTGGGAGGACTGTGGAGTCGATGTTTGCGTAAAGTCGTTCGGGCAGTCAACGGATCTCCCCGCAGTCGGACAGTGGACTACCACTCCCGGCGATTCGATTGGCGTCTTTAGACGGTCAGAAAAGAAATGGTATCTCGATACCAATCGCAATAAGGTTTTGGATGGATGCCGGACCGATGAATGCCCGAGCTTCAGCGTCTACGTGAACGGAGATATACATGTGACAGGTGATTGGACGGGCAGCGGCACCACTCAATTGGGACTGTTTCGTCCGAGCACGGGCGAGTGGTTTCTGAGTCGGAATGGCAACAGATCATGGAATGGCTGTAAAAAGGATACCTGCATTACCAACTTCGGTGACACTGGCGACCTGCCGGTGATCGGCGACTGGGATGGGACAGGCACAAGCAAGATCGGCGTGTTCAGTCCTGATACGGGAGAATGGTTCTTGGATTTCAACGGCAATGGCAAGTGGGATGATGGTATCGATCTTCACTTCTCATACGGTGGACGAGGAGACGTTCCCGTCGTCGGCAAATGGTAAATTGACTCTCATTCTGCTGGACGGCAGCCCGGTAACGGAGCTGCCGTCCAGCTCTTGTGCTAACACCCGCAACTCTTCCCACCAATCTTCAAAATTACTCGCCGACAAGGTTTGGCGGAGGGGGCGAGATTCGAACTCGCGGCCCTGTGACGGGCGCCGGTTTTCAAGACCGGTGGTTTCAACCGCTCACCCACCCCTCCGGGAATGGAATCATTTACTTACGCGCTGGCGCGTTTGCACCATGCTTTTTGCAAACGTATGGAATTTTGCACGCTCCTAAACGCTTTTGCAATGTCCGAACCGATCCACTGACATCAGGCGGCATTTGAGCCAGATTGCTTGGTGCCGTTTGCCGCGGGCGGAGCATGATACTGCGCCCACTTTTCTCATCGCCAACGAAGAACAGTCCGCTACTTGCGATTCCAGTGAAGATTTCGTAGTACTTTGATTCCAGCTTTTAAAATGATTCATCCCTCCGTGCGATGTGCTGTCCTTATCGCAACTGTCATTCTGACAAAGAATTGACATTTCAAGCGTCAGATAAAAAGCAAAAGGCTCCAAATCCATCAACTTACACGTGGTCTTCTAATTGCTCCTGGACTGGGGACTAGTCGAAGGAGGAACAAGGATGCCAACCTTTGTTGATAAAGAACTTCAAGCTAAGCTTCTAAAAGAAATGCAAGAACTCTACGAAAAACGCGGGAAGATCGAAGAAGACATCCGGGCATTGGAAACAAAGAGCAAACTGCGCATCGAAAAGGCAGCACTTCAAGAAATCGACGCATATAAGAACTTGAATCGTACCCGCGCGCAGCCATCCTGAGCTTAGACGCAAACCCGTTGTACCGAAAGTTTCTCCGCGGCAGCTACTGTTCGGGTCGATTACCACCAGATACGCCCGCAGGCTCATGTGCTGCAACACATCTTCTTATCCACCCCCACAGGATTATTTTCTCGGTGGTCTTCTGATTACTTCTGCGGAGCCGTGATCTCCAGTTTTTTAAAAGTTGTACGATTCAATTCGGCAACACCATCGGCGGGCAGAGTATGGACGCTCGCAGTAAAGCTCGCTCGGAGTAGTTTGTTGATTTCTTAAGCTCCGCGCTTCTTCCGATTGAGATACTGAAAGGCACGGATTCACTGATTCTGGTCAGGCGAGCATCGCCAGGAGCTAAACCAACTATCTATTGTACCCCTATGCTAACTGATCCTATCTAATCCGTGCATGTAGGGCTGAAGAACCTGCGGGATTTTGACGCTGCCATCCTTTTGCTGGTAATTTTCCAAAATCGCCACGACAGTTCGGCCTACCGCAACTCCGGAGCCGTTTAGAGTGTGGACAAGCGTCAGCTTGCCCTTGTCGTTGCGATAACGAATTTGTGCACGGCGTGCTTGGAAATCTTCGCAGTTCGAGCACGAACTAATCTCACGATAGGTGCCTTGCCCCGGCAACCAAACCTCGATGTCGTAGGTTTTTGCGGCTGCAAATCCCATGTCACCAGTACAGAGTTCCACGACGCGGTAAGCCAATTCAAGCCGTTTTAAAACTTCTTCAGCATTCTCTACCATGGTCTCCAACTCGTTATAGGAAAATTCCGGCTCGCATAGCTTGACCATTTCGACTTTGTTGAACTGGTGCTGCCGAATCAGCCCGCGTACATCTTTGCCGTAAGAACCCGCTTCACGGCGAAAACACGGAGTACAGGCTGTATACTTTATCGGCAAAGCGTCGCGTTCCAGTATCTCCTCGCGGTGAACGTTAGTGAGCGGCACCTCGGCCGTCGGGATCAAGAAATAATCCGGAGCCTCAATCCGAAACAGGTCCTCTTCAAACTTGGGCAAATTGCCGGTTCCCGTAACCGCAGCGCGGTTCGCGAGTGCAGGCGGAATCATTTCCTTGTAGCCGTGTTCGCCCGTGTGCAAATCCAACATGAAGTTGATCAATGCACGCTCCAGGCGAGCAGCCGGACCCTTATAGATAACAAACCGCGCGCCGGCTAGTTTGGCGGCGCGCTGGAAGTCTAAAATGTCTAACTCCTCACCGATTTCCCAGTGATTTCTTGCAGGAAAATCAAACTTCGGAGGTGCACCCCAACGGCGAACTTCCCTATTGTCGCCTGAATCCTTGCCCACTCTAACATCGGAGTTGGGAAGATTCGGCACGGTTAACATAAAGTGTTCGAAGCGCCCTTCAACTTCCGTCAGCGGTCTTTCGAGATCTCGAATTTGTCCGCTAAGTTCCTCAACTGCCCGCATCAGTTGCGTGGCATCGGCGCCGGTTTTCTTTATAATACCGATCTCGCCCGAGCGTCGATTTTTCTCCTCTTTGAGCTTTTCCAATCTACTCAACACACCGCGGCGTTCTCGATCAAGCGAAACGAATTCTTCCCAATCAATCACTATACCGCGGGTCTCCATGCGCCTTTTCACTTGCTCCAGATTACCCCGCAACAGCCTTATGTCCAGCATCAAATTCTCTTAGATTAGCTCGAATGCGTTCTCAATGTGTTCGACGCGCGGTTGGGCTCCGGGCCAGCAAATACCGACGACATCGAATCTGGCCTCCCGCTGATTGAGTTTTTTTCCTGTCAGAAAGAACTGAGCCGCACAAATCATTTTCTGCTGTTTCCTAACTTCGACAGCTTCCAGCGGTGTCCCATACCCGATCCCCTTACGCGTTTTCACCTCGACAAAAACGATCACCTGTCTGTCCAACATAATGAGATCCAGCTCTCCCGCAGCGCAACGATAGTTGCGCTCGACCAGTTTGTAGCCTTTGCTTTTCAAGAAGAGCTCGGCAATCCGCTCACCCTCTTTACCTAAAACGATTTTGGCTCTATTTAGGAACACGGGTTCACAAACGGCAAATCGAGATCGGTTTCGAGCTCTACCGCGCACATCGCACGGACGGGCCTGAAGCTTCGGCGATGAATCGGCGAGGGTCCAAATCGCCGCAAAGCTTCCATATGTGTGATGCAGCTATATCCCTTGTGATGGGCAAAGCCATACTCCGGATAACTCTTGTCGAGTTCGACCATCATAGTGTCACGCGAAACTTTGGCGAGAATCGAGGCCGCAGCAATCGAGATACAAAGCTGGTCGCCCTTGATAATAGTTCTCTGAAAAGGAGGTTTCTTTAAAATCGCGTTTACCGAAAAAAACTCGGCCGGAATCATCTGATTGCCATCGATGAGCAAACAATCAGGCACGGGCCGCAGGGCTCGTAACGCCTTGGCCATCGCGAGCAAACTAGCCTTCAGAATATTGATTCGATCGATTTCTTCGACCTCGACAACACCCACCCCCCAGCATACGGCGGACTCTCTAATGGTCGGCAGCAATCTCTCGCGCTGCTCGGTCGTTAACATTTTCGAATCCTTAATGTCGGCGTGAGTGAAACCTAGAGGCAGCACGACGGCCGCCGCTACGACCGGCCCGGCTAAAGGCCCTCGGCCGACCTCATCCACTCCGGCGACGCACTTGAAGCCACGCGAGTATGACTGCCGTTCAATGGCTCCCTGCATTATCACTCGATCGAAGTCTTCAGAAAATGTAAATTGTTTCCCGTCCATGTCCTCCCTTTTAGCCAAAAGAGAAAATAACTGCAAATAACAAAGTTTACTCGTCGCCGATTAATTTCATCGGAAGACTAATCATTCAAAAGCAGCGCTGCCAGCCATTGATTTCTCATCAACAGCGATTCGAATTGGATTTGAGTTTGCCCATGTGTTAGACAATTCCGATGAAACTTACTAGCGAAGTTGTCGCACGGGTTGCGCAGTTGGCTCGATTGCGCCTGCTTCCCGAAGAGCTAAATCAGCTCACCATCGAGCTCCAGTCTATTCTACAGTACATGGATAAACTCAGGGAAATCGATACCTCGGAAATTGAGCCCTTCACTCAGGCCGTATATAGCTCCAATGCATTTCGTGACGACTTGGTTACCAACGATCCTAACACAGACGCAATATTGGCGAACGCGCCAGCGACGGCGAAGACGTTTTTTAAAGTTCCAAAAATCATCGAATGAATCTTTTCTCACTTACGATTCATGAAGCGAGCGACAAACTGCGTAAGCGCGAAGTTTCCTCGCAAGAGCTAACTGAAGCCGTTTTCCAGCGCGTCGCTGAAACCGACGGTCTTATCCGCTCCTACATCACCCTTTGCCGTGAGGCGGCGATCGCACAGGCGAAAGAAGCCGATGAACGCCTCAAGCGGGAAGCACCGAGTTCTCCTTTACTCGGAATACCCGTCGCTCTCAAAGATAATCTATTGACGCAGGGTTTAAGGACAACCTGCGCGTCAAGAATATTGGATAACTTTATTTCGCCCTATGACTCTACTGTCGTAGCAAAAGTTCGCTCGGCGGGCGCGGTGATTACAGGCAAGACCAACCTGGATGAGTTCGCGATGGGTTCATCTGCTGAAAATTCCGCTTTTTTTCCGACGCGTAATCCCTGGCACTTGGAACGCGTACCCGGAGGATCTTCAGGTGGATCCGCCGCATCAGTTGCCGCTGATCAATGCATCGCAGCGTTAGGCACCGACACCGGGGGTTCAATTCGTCAACCAGCGGCTTTCTGCGGCATAGTTGGCCTGAAACCAACCTACGGCCGGGTCAGTCGTTATGGCGTCATCGCCTTTGCTTCTTCCATGGATCAAGTAGGTCCCATGACCAAGGACGTTCGCGACTGCGCGCTGCTGCTCGAGGCCATAAGCGGGCACGACCCGGCGGATTCAACTTCCGTCAATTGTCCAGTACCGTCGTACTCCAAGTCGCTAACCGGCGATATTGCAGGTTTACGTTTGGGTGTTCCCAAGGAATATTTCACCTCAGGATTGCAGTGGACCGTTGATGAAGCCGTTACGGACGCCATTCGTCAGCTTGAAAAATGCGGCGCCATTATCGAAGAAGTCTCATTGCCGCATGCCGAGTACGCCATGGCTGTGTACTACATCATTGCAACTGCTGAGGCCAGCTCAAACCTCGCCCGTTACGATGGAATGCGCTATGGCCATCGCGCCGCCGGCCGCGATCTGGCGGAAACCTATATGCTAACTCGAGCGGAAGGGTTCGGGCCAGAGGTGAAGCGACGCATCATGCTTGGCACCTATGCACTTTCAGCCGGATACTACGATGAGTATTATCTGAAGGCACAGAAGGTTCGCACGTTGGTTTGCCGAGATTTTGACACGGCATTTAAACATTGTGACGCAATTGTCACTCCCACCTCGCCGAGCACCGCATTCAAGATGGGCGAGAAAATACAGAATCCCCTTCAAATGTACTTGTCGGATATCTGCACGATTTCGATCAATCTCGCCGGTGTACCTGCGATTTCGGTACCCTGCGGTCTAGACCGTGAAGGACTGCCGATCGGGATGCAAGTTATTGGAAAACACTTCGACGAACCAACCATCTTGCGGGTCGCGTATGCTTACGAACAACAAACGGAGTGGCACAGGAAAAAACCGGCTCTTTCCCACGCATGAAATACGAAAGCATCATCGGCCTTGAAGTCCATGCTCAACTTCTGACCGACTCGAAAATTTTTTGCGGCTGCTCCACCAGTTTCGGTGCGGCGCCGAACCACAGTACTTGCCCTGTCTGCGCCGGATTTCCGGGCGCCTTACCGGTTTTGAACAAGAAGGTCGTAGAGTTTGCCTTGTATGCCGGCCTCGCGATGCACTGTAAAATCGCCGGGTCCAGCCGCTTGGCAAGGAAAAATTATTTCTATCCTGATTTACCCAAAGGTTATCAGATTAGCCAGTACGAGCTCCCGATCTGCAGCAACGGCTACATCGATGTCGATGTTGGGGGCGCAACCAAACGTGTTCGTTTAATCCGAATCCACGTCGAGGAGGATGCGGGGAAGAATATTCATGATGCATATGAAGATTGCAGCTTGATCGATCTAAACCGTGCCGGAGTCCCGCTCCTGGAGATCGTCAGTGAACCCGACATTCGCAATCCTGGCGAAGCAGTAAGCTATTTGAAAAGCTTACGTGCGATTCTTCGATATCTGGAAGTCTGTGATGGTAACATGGAAGAAGGCAGCTTCCGCTGCGACGCAAACATCTCGGTCCGCAGGATTGGAACGGAGTCCTTGGGAACCAAAGTGGAAATCAAAAACCTGAACTCCTTCAAGGCCATCGAGAAGGCACTGGAGTACGAGATAAAACGTCAGACAGATACGCTTTCAGAAGGTGGTATCCTGGTTCAAGAAACGCGGCTCTGGGACGACAAGAACGAGCAAACCCGCTCGATGCGATCTAAGGAGTCGGCTCACGATTATCGATACTTCCCGGACCCCGATCTGTTACCGATCAACCTGAACCAAACATGGACGCAAAAAGTATGCAGCAATTTGCCTGAGCTTCCAGAGGCAAGAAAAGGACGCTTGATGTCGCAGTATGGGCTTTCGGCGTATGACGCCGAGCTGCTCACGGGCCGCAGAGATGTTGCCGACTATCTAGAGGCCGCGATCAACGTTTGCCCAAATGCCAAAGCACTGAGCAATTGGATAATAGGCGATCTCTTTCGCGTTCTAAAGGAACGAAAGCTTGATGAACAGCTCCGTATAAGCGATTGGCCGCTCCAGCCAACACAATTAGGCGATTTGGTACAACTCATTGATGACGGGAAGATCAACGGAAAAATTGCGAAGGTCATCTTTGAGGCCTTGCTCGATACGAACCAATCTCCGCGACTCATCATGACGCAACAACGCTTGGAGCAGGTCTCAGATCCCGCAAGCCTTGAGAGGTCAATTGATCAGGTCTTGATAACCCATGCGCAACAGGTCGCTGCCTACCGAGGTGGTAATGACAAGATCTTCGGCTTTCTTGTGGGCCAGGTTATGAAAGCTTCACAGGGGAAAGCTAACCCGCAAAAAGTCAATGAATTATTAAAAGCAAAACTTTCTTGAAGTGTGCAGTTGAACAGACGCTTTGCGAAGCTATACAATGTTTGCGGATTAGGGTAGAGAAGAGCGCGCATCAGGTCGGTAAGGCTGGGGAAGATTTAAAATAATTCCGACCAGCCCACCCTCTCGGATACTTTTAAGTTGCCGCTCGGCGTCATCCCGCAATCGGAAATTTCCAATCCGTACTCGCAATGAATCGGCTATGCCAGCTTCAGTCATAGACACGGCATAGCCGCGGTGTTCGAAAATGTCTGCCCAACGCCGTGCTTCCGAGTGGTCCTTGAAAGATATTTGAATAACATAGCCTTCGAGCGCTTTCGGCATAGGTCTTACGAGCCGTTTCATTTCCGGTACGTCTTCAATCGTTTTCGCATGAGCCAGCACAGGTTGCTGTTCAACAGTATCTAGTTCGGCAGCCTTCTGTAGTTTCGACGGTTTGATCAGCGCTGGCGCCGTCGCCTCTGTATATGCGGATTTCAAATCCATCTTCGGAATGGATACTGCTTCGCCTGCCCTCTCACGTTCCCTGCCAGGCTTTGCCTGCTGAGTAGAGGATAATCGCGCTTCAGTCGATCCAAGTGCAGAAGGGGTGTGGATCCCCACATCGCCTTGCGAAAACTCGGTTGGCCGTAATTCTGAAATTGACGCCTGAAGCTGAGAATCGGTTGAATTTGGAGGTGGTTCGAGTTGGTCCTTTTCTTTAGCTAGTTCAACTAACCCGTTCGCTTCAACCATTTTTCTTCCTGTCTCTTGAGGCTCAAACTTTGACTCTATCGCCGTCGCGTCGACTTGCGGCCAGACAGACTGCAGTGCACCTGACGTTGTCTCCATTCTTTCGATTATCCCCACCGCGGGCATCGTATTCCCGCCAGATTCGGCCGCTAATTCTGAGGCATGACCTATTGCAACCGGCTCCGCTTTCTCACCAACAACCGCACCGCCCCTCCGGTCCGGGACAATCTCTTCCTTTGTCGCGAGCTCTTCCTTTGTCGCGAGATTCCGCCTCGGAGTTATTGGATTTGAGCTAGTCGGCGTTTGAGAATTTAGAATAGATCTCGTCTTCTCCCTAGCTGAGCCCTCCTCCGCATTTATCGCCGGCTTGATGGTTTTCGGACTGTTGGCATCCCTCTGTGCTACTAGCGATTTGACATCCGCTTTTGCCTTGATCGCCTCTGACGGGAGAACTTCTTCCTGAATCGGCGGACGAACATCAGGAACTAGCTCTTGCACGCGGAACGACAAAAGATTTGCTCGGCCCTCAGGCTCCATGACGAAAATAACCGCCTCAGCTAGGAGCGTATTCTCACCTAGATCTTCCTTCAAAAATGCCCTTACCTTCTCTTTCGAAAAATAGATAATCGCACGCTCGGTCGTCGCGCGGGAACCCGAAGTTCGCCAGGTAAAGTTCAAGCCGTAGCCGGACAGCTCCCTGTCATTATAGATTTCGAGATCACTGGCGAGGATTAGTAATAACTCTCGGCCGTAAATAGAAAATAGCCGCGCTACTTTTTGACTGTACTCGCCTGCCTCAACGTTTTCCCCCGTTCCAAGAACAACCTCGAGAAACCGCTCATCAGGAGTTTTGACTGCAGAATGCGTAAAGAACCCCATTCCTCCGGGCGACCCTACATTGTTCGCAAATTGCAGATTCGATGTTTTTGGGTTTGCAATAATCGTTTCGATCAATCGATTCAGCTTGTTTTGGTATTTCTCACCCAGATACCGAGCTTTATGAGTGCTATAATTGGACGGCGGTGTAGCGATTAGCCCGGCAGCAGACAGTTGTCCCTTTGTATCTCTTTCCTGAATCACACAGCCGCTTAGCAATACCAATGATACTATATAGAAAAACTTACCCACGCATTTCGTATTCCTAAGAACCATTGATGGCTCCTCATGACCGCGGACTAAAGCCGCCCAGAACTTTGCTTGACAGGGTTCCTTCTTAATTTATAATGAAACGGCTTTATGAAGAATATATCAACAAGATAGTTGCAAATTGGCGCAAAGACAATCTTTTTTTGACACAGCGAGAAAAATTACATGGCAATCGGCGAATTACTTAGAGCTAGAGGCATCATAAATGACGAGCAGCTTCAGCAAGTGTTGCGGCAACAAAAAATCGCCGGTGGGCGCCTCGGCGATAATCTTGTTTCCCTTGGATATATTAGCCGCGAAGACTTAGATAGCATCCTTCACGAGCCCCCAACGATTCCAAAAACCTCCGAACAAACCGGGTTGGAAAGCAATTTTATACTCAATTGCCTTTTGCGGACGATGTACGTGTCAGCGTTGCAAACAATCCCGGAGCTTTCCGAACACGTCAGGTTAACACGAGGTGTGGTCGAGGAACTGCTAACCGTCGCCAAAAAAGATGCTCTCGTAGAAATTCGTGGCCCTTCGGAAAGGAATCACAACGTTATGCGGTACGCCCTTACAAATGCCGGTAAGGAGCGAGCTAGTGAGGCGTTGCGCCTTTGCGAATATATCGGGCCGGTTCCGGTGCCGCTGCAGACTTATCAGCTTCAGGTGCAAAAACAGACGATCACAAACGAAATCGTGAGCATAGACAAACTGAAAAAGTCGATGTCTCACCTGGTTTTGGCGGACGAAATCGTTAGAAGACTCGGTCCTGCATCGAACTCAGGTAGAGCAATCTTGATCTATGGAGCTGCAGGGAACGGCAAAACTGCTATGGCAGAGGCTCTAATAAGCGCTTTCGAGCAACCGGTTTACATACCCTACTGCATAGAAGCAGACGGGCAGATTATCAAAATATTTGATCCTTCGGTTCACGTCCCATTTGGCATCGATCCTCGAGAGGTGAGCAGTGACAAGCATCCTATGTTTTTACCTCGCCTCCCCTACGATCCTCGCTGGGTTCGTTGTAAACGACCCTACATAATTTCCGGCGGTGAATTAACATTAGCGATGCTCGATCTGGATTTTGACATTCACTCGAAATACTATGAGGCGCCCCTTCA
>Ga0307414_10001866_pt1 | contig 10891 bp, 12 predicted proteins | sample DK1Ometagenome_FD_203804 | JGI IMG/M metagenome (GOLD analysis project Ga0307414, IMG submission 203804) | Maize rhizosphere microbial communities from greenhouse at UC Davis, California, United States - DK15-O-3 | ecosystem: Host-associated > Plants > Roots > Rhizosphere > Soil | place: USA...
TACGCCGCATGGGCTACCGGAGTGCGGCGCGCCGATTCCGCGGCCCGGGCGAGCACTCCGCTGGTGTCGTGGGACGCGAACCGGAAGTTGATCAGAGTCGCCCCCATAGCGGCGTGGACGGATGAAGCTGTGGCTCGCTACATCGAAATCAATTCCCTTCTGATCAACCCGCTGCTCGAAGACGGCTACACCTCCATCGGCTGCGAGCCGTGCACCGCCAAAGCATCCAAGAATGATCCGCGGGCTGGTCGTTGGGCCGGGTTCGCTAAGACCGAATGCGGGATCAACTTATGAGCGGCCGGATCGCCACTGCCGACAGGGTGAGCCGGCATGAGCGGGTGGCGAGAACCCCAGTGCATCCCGCCAGGAGAGGCGCCACGCTGTGGTTCACCGGCCTTCCCTCGGCCGGAAAATCCACCATCGCCCACGCCCTGGCTCAAGACCTCAATGCGGCAGGCGAACGCGTCCAGGTCCTCGATGGCGATGAAGTGCGGCCCCACCTGTCGGCCGGTTTGGGTTTCAGTCGCGAAGATCGTGATATCAACGTCACCCGGATCGGCTGGGTGGCGCGCATGCTGGCTTCGCATGGCGTCATTGTGCTGGTCCCAGTAATTGCCCCGTACGCCGCTGCCCGCGACGCCGTTCGAGATGATCATGGCCGGCTGGCCGTCCCGTTCGCCGAGGTGCATGTCGCCACCCCGCTCGAGGTCGCCGAGGCCCGTGACGTCAAAGGTCTCTACGAACGAGCCCGCAGCGGCGACCTTCAGGGGCTGACCGGCGTCGATGACCCCTATGAGGTGCCAACTCAGGCCGAGCTCGTCGTCGATACAGCCAGTGTTGATCTTGAGACCTCGGTCCAGATGTCGAAGGCCCTGCTCGCGGCGATCGTCGAGAGGGATTTCGGGTGACGACTGATCAACTACGACCGCTGACCGAGCTGCAGGCGCTCGAGTCGGAGTCCATCCACATCATTCGTGAGGTGGCGGCCACCTTCAGCTCGCCGATCATGCTTTTCTCTGGCGGCAAGGACTCAGTTGTCATGCTGCACTTGGCAGCAAAGGCGTTCTGGCCAGCGCCCATTCCCTTTGGCGTGCTGCACGTGGACACCGGTCACAACTTTCCGGAGGTGCTGCAGTTCCGCGATGAGGCCGTCGAGTTCTATGGCGCGCCCCTCAAGATCGCGTCGGTCCAGGATTACATCGAGGATGGTCGGCTCCGCGAACGACCGGACGGTACTCGTAACCCACTGCAGACTCTGCCGCTGCTGGATGCGATCACTAAAGGTGGACACGATGCCGTCTTCGGTGGCGGCCGCCGCGACGAGGAACGAGCTCGCGCCAAAGAGCGGGTCTTCAGCATGCGCGATGAGTTCGGCCAATGGGATCCCCGGAACCAGCGCCCCGAGCTGTGGTCGCTATACAACGGGCGCCACCTTCCCGGTGAGCATGTGCGGGTCTTCCCGCTCTCCAACTGGACCGAGCTGGACGTCTGGGATTACATCGCCGCCGAGAAGATCAGCGTGCCGACGATCTATTACGCCCACGAACGCCACGTGACATTTCGGGACGGTATGTGGATCGCGATCACCGAGGTCACTCCGGCACGCCCCGGTGAAGTTGTTGAGCTGCACTCGGTCCGCTACCGAACCGTTGGAGATATGTCCTGCACGGCCGCCGTACTCTCCGCCGCCAGCACCGCACATGATGTGATCACTGAAGTGGGGCTCAGCAAGATCACCGAGCGTGGCGCGACGCGCGCCGACGACCGGCTGTCCGAAGCCGCCATGGAGGATCGAAAACGGGAGGGCTACTTCTAATGCCCCAGCGTTCTTCGGTCCTGTCCCCCAATGCCAACCTGACCGGTGGCCGTACGCTGCTGCGGCTTGCCACGGCAGGATCGGTTGACGACGGAAAGTCGACGCTAGTCGGTCGGCTGCTGTTCGACACCAACTCTGTGCTCGCCGACACTCTTGATCATGTCGAGCAGGTGAGCAAGCGCAGGGGCCTCGACCGAGCTGATCTTGCCCTGCTCACCGACGGCCTGCGTGCCGAGCGTGAGCAGGGCATCACCATCGATGTGGCGTATCGCTACTTCGCCACACCAGCGCGGAAGTTCATCCTCGCCGATTGCCCGGGACATGTGCAGTACACCCGGAACACGGTGACCGGCTCCTCCACAGCGGATGTCATTGTGCTGCTCGTCGATGCGCGTAAGGGCGTGATCGAACAGACCCGCCGCCATCTCGCCGTCGCCTCCTTGCTCCGGGTTCCGCATGTCGTACTGGTAGTGAACAAGATCGACTTGGTGGACTACTCCGAGGACGTCTTCACCGCTATCGCAACCGACTTCGCCCTATTGGCGCGCAGCCTCGGCGTACTGGACACCCATTGCATCCCAGTCTCGGCCACCGAGGGTGACAACGTGGTGACCCGATCGCACCGCACCCCTTGGTACGACGGACCGACCGTGCTGGGTTATCTGGAAAACGTCGATGACACCAGACTCGCAGTAGGCTCGGAGCTTCGATTCCCCGTGCAGCATGTGGTACGCCCGCAGTCCGCTGCCCGGGCACCGTGGGCATCCCGGGCGCCCGAGGTGAATGGGGACTACCGCGGCTACGCGGGCAAGATCGAATCTGGCCGGGTACGACCTGGCGACGAGATCGTCGTGCTGCCACGCGGCTCTCACACTCTGGTCGAGGCGATCGACACGCCTGACGGTCCCCTCGATCTCGCCGTCGCCGGCCAATCGGTGATCATCCGGCTGAACAGCGACGTCGACGTCTCTCGCGGCGACGTCCTGGCAGCTACCGACGCACCGCCAGCACCGATTCGCGATGTCACCGCGACTGTGTGCTGGCTAGCCGAGCGCGACCTCACGAATGGGGCCCGCGTCCTCGTCCAGCATGGAACCTCAATCACCAAGGCCATTGTGAAGTCCATCGAGGGCGTACTCGATCTTGACTTCGAGTCCGGAACCGTGCCCTGCTGGCGGCCGACCGCCACCCTGACACTCAATGACATCGGCCGGGTCCGGCTGGCCCTGGCCTCCCCGCTACCGATCGACTCCTACCGCGAGCATCGTGCCACCGGGGCGTTCATCATCGTCGATGACGCCGACGGCTGGACCCTTGGAGCCGGGCTTGCCGGCTCAACACCGCTTACCGCCCGGACCGCATTCACCACACAATCTGACCAGCACTACCCAGCACAACAAGGAAGGGGGCCATCATGACTGCTCCTTCACTGATCCTCCTCGGCCACGGAAGCCACGACCCTCAGGTGTCGCAAGCCAGTCATCAGATTCGAGACGGTCTGCTTGCGATCCGACCTGAGCTCGACATCCACGTCGCCTTCCTTGATCACTGCGCCCCCAGCGGCATGCAAATCGTCACGAAGCTGGTCAGGCAAGGGATCAAGGAGATTGTCTTCGTGCCGCTGTTGCTGTCGGATGCCTTCAATGTGCACGCCGACGTACCGGCACTGCTTGGTCAGGTGCGAGCCATCTTCCCGGAACTGCGCGTCATCGCCTCGCGACCCATTGGCCCCGAGGCGCAGCTGCTGTCAATCATCGATCGGCGCCTTCGTGATGCGCTCCGGGCCCGACATGTTTCAGAGCTCGATGGGCTGGTGTTCGCTGCCGCCGGTAGCAGCGATATCCGGAGCAATGCGCTTGTTGCGCGACGGGCCAGGCAGTGGGCGACTCATCACCGGCTCCCCTGCGTAACGGCATTCGCCACCGGCTCCGGACCGTCAACAGCGGAAGCGATTCGCACCCTGCGCGGCCAAGGTCGACGGCACATCGCCGTCGGCAGCTGGTTCCTCGCACCCGGCCTGCTCTACACCCGGCAGGCCGAACTTGCTCGGCAGGCGGGCGCCGTCGCGGTTTCTGCTCCCATGGGTGGCGAAGCCGAAATCGCTGAGGTCGCCCTGATCCGTTACGTGATCGCCGCGATGGACCTCGTTGATCTTCACGAGGTCGAGGCCACTGACGCCGAGCCGGCGCCGGTACGCCATCTGTCGGTCGTCGGAGCCTGACTCATCAGCTAGCGGTGACCCGCGCCTTCTCCTGCTCGACGTCGTAATCAGCGGCGGGCCAGTCCAGATCGAGTGCTCGCAGGTGCTCGGTGAGCAGCTGGGCAACGGCCCAATTTCGATACCACTTGTGGTCGGCTGGAATCACATACCACGGCGCATGCTCGGTATTGCATCGCTCCAGCACAGCCCGGTAGGCCTCCATGTACGCGGGCCATTTGGCCCGCTCATCGACGTCGCCGGGGTTGTACTTCCAGTGCTTGGTCGGATCATCGAGCCGGGCCATGAGACGCTCTTTCTGCTCCACCGACGAGATGTTGAGGAAACACTTGATCAACACCGTGTCATGCTCGACAAGATCCTTTTCCCACGCATTGATCTCGTCGTAGCGCTTGCTCCACACTGATTCGTCAACGAGGTTGTGAACCCGTACTACCAGGACGTCTTCGTAGTGCGAACGGTCGAAGATGCCGATCAAGCCAGCAGCGGGCAGCTCACGCTCGATGCGCCACAGGTACGGATGAGCGCGCTCCTCCTGGGTTGGTGCCTTGAAGGATTTGATCTTGACTCCCTGGGGATCCACCATGCCGATCGCATGCCGGATGGTCCCCCCTTTCCCAGACGTGTCCATTCCTTGCAGCACGATCAAGATCTTCTGGTTTATGGTCTCCTTGACCCGACCGGCGGCGAAGAGGCGCTCCTGAAGGTCGCCAAGCTCGGGAGCCAAATCCTCGGTGATCTCCGACGCATCCTCCTTGTCTCCTCCGAAACCGGGCGTCGCCGCTGTATCGAGGCCTGCCAGGTCCGCTGGGCCGACCGGCAACCGGAGCAGATCAGTGATCAACTGCGGCACATCGTCAACCTTGCTCTTCTTCGCCATGCGCCCGATTGTGCCGTATCTGCGATTCCCGCATTCGCGTACACGACGTGCGACGATGGTGCCGTGCAGCTGATCTTCGGCCCTGATGGTGGAGCACCCCAAACCGTCGACGAATCCGAGCTCATCGAGCTATACCGGCTTCCGGCACCGGAGGGCCGCGGCTGGCTCCGTACTAACTTCGTCATGTCACTCGACGGCTCAGTGCAAGGCCCCGACGGCCGATCGGGCACCCTCAATACTCCCAGTGATCAGCACCTGTTTGCCTTGCAGCGCGCCCTGGCCGACGCGATCCTGGTCGGAGCCAACACTGTGCGCTTTGAGGGCTACCGGGCCGTTGATCTTCAACCGTGGCAGCTTCAAATTCGCGACCAGGAGGGTCTGGCTCCCTATCCAACCCTGGTGATCATTTCGGCCAGCGCAGACCTTGATCCAACGGTCGCGACACCTGCCGAAGGTGAGGGTGGCGCGGTCATGATCATTACCACGCCGGGCAAGTCGCCGGATGATCTTGAACCGCTGCGAGCGGCGGGCATTACAGTGCAGGAGGCGGAAGGCAGCATCCTCGACTTGGCCCTGATCGTTGATCAGCTGGCAGGCACTGGGCTGCCCCGCCTGCTCTGCGAGGGCGGTCCCCGACTGCACAACGATCTGCTTGCCGCCGGTGTGGTTGACGAGGTGGCCCTGACACTGGCTCCCGTGGTCGTCGGCGGCCAAGGCCTGCGTTCGACTAGCGGCGCTGCCCTACCAGTGCCGAGCTCGTACCGGTTGCATCACGTGCTGCATGCCGATGACGGAGCGCTGTTCACCACGTATCGTTCACATCCACTCGATCGTCACCACTTCGACGGGCTGGGAAACACCCTTTAGGGCGACCGTACGCGGAGCGGAAATCGGAAACCTCGTGGCCGCAGTCTTGACGGTGTTCACACTGGCAAGGATCTGCCCACCATTGGCCAGACTGCCGATCCGAGCTGCCTCGTGGACTCCTCGTCCGGCAAAGTCGATCGCCCGGGTGGATGCCTCCGCCTCGTGCAGCCCGATTCGAACTTGAGGGGCGAAGCCGTGGCCCCGGCGATGCTCAGCCAGTGAGCGCTGCACTGCGACCGCAGCCTCGATGGCCGCGGAGGCGTCCTCGAAGGCAACGAAGAAGCCGTCGCCGGTCTGCCGAACCTCCGTCCCGCCATAGCGGTTGAAGATCATTCGCAAGGTTTGATCATGCCAGCGGATCAGCTCCTGCCAGGCGTCGTCGCCGAGCGCCTCTACGAGCCGGGTTGAGCTGACGATGTCGGTGAACACGAAAGTCCTTGTTACCCGTTCGCCTGCCCGCGCGGCGATGCCCTCCTCATCGCCGAGCAACTGGCCCACACGCTTCGCATCTGGCAGCGCACCAAGGCGTTCGAAGGCCGCCTTTGCTGATTCAAACTCAAGCCGTGCGGCATCCTCGTCGCCAGCGGCACCGTAAGCCTCGCCAAGCGCCGTGCGCGCTTTGGCAGTCTCATACGGAGCGCCGATTTCCTGCCAGAGCTCCAGCGCATGACGCTGTCGCGCCTGCGCAGCCGCCGTATCGCCCTGGGCAAACAGAAGCAGACCTCGGGCGTATTCGGCCGTCGCGGTCACCGCCGTAGTGCGAAACGAATCGGCGATTTGCTCAAGCTCTGCGACGTGCTGAGCAGCGGAGTCCAGGTCTCCGGCGGACAGCGCAATTTCAACGGCGGCAGGAAGCAATCTGGCTCGGCGGAATGCCCGCGATTCGACGGCAGCGAGTGCCCGCTTGACGGAGATGTTGGCTCCGTGTGCGTCACCTGCAGCCAGACGAAGCAGGGACCTGCCTGGCTCTGGTTCACGACTGAGTTCGTGCGCCTGATGGAAGGCCTCTCGGGCACCGTCCATGTCGCCTACCCGAAGCCGAACCTCGCCAATCTCGTACTGGGCCTCACCGCTTAACAGCACGTCGTATTTGCCCAGCTCCTCGCAGGCTCGCTTCGCCTCCCGCTCGGCGTCGGCCCAAGAGCCGCGGAAATGCATGATCTCAGCGCGGTGCACCCGGCAGATTCCCGGGAAACCCGATACCCCCTGCCGGCGGCACCACCGCTCGGCAGCGTCGGTCCACTCCACCGCGCGTCGCCAATCGGCGAGATCGCGACAGACGCTGATCGTGCTGCAATAGATCTTTCCAGTCGTCAGCGGGTCCAAGTCACCGCTGATTGCTGCGACGGTTGATTCGTCGATCAGGGCCAGACCCTCCTCGACCCGGCCCATAGCAACCAAGGCGTAGCCCTGCTCCTGCAGCGCCATAGCTTGTACCGCTGGTATGGCGAGCCGTTCGCCAATGCCTTGAGCCAGCGTCGCCTGGCGGAGTGCTTCCTCCGAATCACCAATCATGCGGAGCGCGATATAGGCCAGCGAAGCCGCCTGCCATCCATGCGCCGCACATTCTTCTGGGGTTTGCTCGAGCAGTCTCCTTGCTCTGCCGAGCCATCCGTTCCCGATGGCAGTCTCTAGACGGTCGAAATGATCAAGGGCAAGCTGCAGTGCCATTTCGGCTGCGTGGCATTTGTCACCTTGCACCAGGTATTCGGCGTGTGCGCGCTGCCGCGCCTCTCTGGCCGCATCGGGATCCCCGGCGAACCAAGCAGACTCCGCTAAGAGCCCCAGGTCGTCCGGAGCGAGTGGTGTCTCTGAGTCAGCCTCGCGAAGCGAATCGAAGGCTTCGTGCCAGGCATGGCGCCCGTACGCATCACGACCCTGCTGAATGCGATCTTCGATGAGCTGGCTCATCTCAGGCCAAACCCTCTTTTTCCTTTGTTTCATTGGTCATTCGGCTCGGCTGCACCCGAGACGGCTCGCCTGGCATCTTTGGGGTGCCAACCACGTAAACACTATGCAGCAAGGCGTAAGAGCGGGGAGTGCGGGAGCGTTGTGGTTCAAGTTATCAGGTGAGTTTCCAGCCTGAAATCAAGATCAGTTAGCTGCCCCGACCGGTGTTGGAAGCACCGACCAGGGCCTAGGCAAACCCCTACGCATCTAGGAGTCCACCCAATGAATCAAACTACCCAGTTGGCCTCTGGCTTGATCAATGGCCACGACCGATTGACCGTCGAGCTTGTCGAGCCGCCCGACCTACCCGCCGTCGTCTTGCTGAGGTGGCCGCAGAAACCATCGATCACCACACCAGACGCCTACAGCAACGTGCCAGCCGCGGCGATGCAAATACTCGCAGCCGGAGTCACCGAACTAGCCGCCCTCCGAGTCCGGAAGAAGCTGTAAGGAAGATGAGCGTCATGCCGTTCGGTTACCGGAAGACCTTCCGCCTCGGACCCGGCTGGCGCAGTCTGAAGCAGTAGGTGGCCCAAAAGCGCACAAGGGGCTGTGATCACTGCTACCCTGCAGCCGGGTTATCCCCGCAGGTCCTAGGAGAAAGGTTGCGGAATGAAAAGGGTTGCCCTCGCATTGATTGCTGGTCTATTCGCTGTTCTGGTCGGCACCAGCTCTGCCAGCGCGGCTCCTCCCATCGACGTGGACGCTCAGCCTGATAGCCAGGGAGCTGTGGTCACCGTGTATGCAAATCTCCCGGACGGGACCCAGGTCCCCATCGAATCGATCAAGACTGGGCAGCTTGCTGAAGGCCAGGATCCCACCAACCCGGATAACGGCCCTGGGCTGTGTGCCACGGGAGGTATCCACAACAGCTGCACACCTGCCAGTGAGGCTGCCCCCGGAAAGTAAGGGCATCCCACATTTAACAGTCGTCACCGCCAGCATCGGCCGCGGCGAGATCTATCGTCTAGTCCAGTCGTGAGCGACCTCCCTGCGGTGGGCCGCTACCCGGCTGTCAGACTCTGCCAAATGCTTTCTGAGTCTCCGCGTGCGCCGCCGGCACTGCGTGCAGCGGCAGCCGGTGTGCCAACCTGCCGATGTGCCGTGTCGCCCCTTGGTCACCACACGAACCCTAGCGGCGTCTCACCCCCACCCAGAAGAAAGCCCCGGCGTGCAGATTCCGGGGCTTCAGCGTTCCCCTGCGCAGGCAGCATTCAACGCTAGTTCAGCGTTCGCCCTTGTGGAACCACGTTCCGCGCTCGAACCCGACGCGTGTCCAGCGCTCCAGCTCGGTATGTCCAGCGGCCTACCGTAATGGCCGGCGGCTACGATCAACGTTCCGGCAGCGATGAGCCTCATAACCGACATGGGTGCCGGGCTAGCGGGTAAATGATTCTGCGGCAGCGGGCGCGCTATGAACCTTGCGGACACCTCAACAACCGGACCAGACTGTTTTTTTGAGCAACTGAGGCAACGGAGCCGAGGAGGACAAAATGGTCGTACTGATGACTCAAGATTTTCAAGGGGTAAATCGAGAGATCGTGGAAGCTATAACCAACGACATGGGGGGACTCGGCAACCCGCCAGCGGGCCTCATCGTGCATGTGTCGACTGAGACCGACGGAGGAATACACGTCGTCGACATCTGGGAGAGTGAGGCAGATTTTCAGACCTTCGCCGACGAGAGACTGATACCGAGCGCGCAGAAGGTCCTTCAGGAGCCCGGTATTTCCATGGACGGACTGTCTGATCCTTCGTTTGTACAGGTCTTCGACTTCTTCGTTCGGGGAAGCTAGGTTCGCCGCTTCATCGCTCGCCCTTGCGTGACCTCATCCCCCGCTCGAAGCCGACACGCGTCCACCGCTCCAGCTCCTCATAGTCGAGCGGGAATCCCTTACCCCGCCGGCGAGGATCAGCATTCCAGCACCGATCAGCTCATGGCCGACGTGCGTCGCCGGGCTGGCGTAACCAGCAGTGATGCCAGCGGCCTCGGCCAGGATGTCGTTGCGGCCATCGGCGATCTCGCGCAGCTCCTCGATGGATTCATCAAGGCTGCGGCGTTCGGCGGCGCACCGCATCGCGGTGCCATGGAGGGCGCTGTAGAGCAACTGATCCTTGGTGCTCATACCTCAGCGTATCGAACAACCTTTCGAATATGCCAGACCCGAGATTCGCGTATCGACTTGAAGATCGTCTACAGGGACCATTCGACCCAGATCCTCAAGCAATGGCGGACTACACCATTAGAAACCGCTGGATCGAGTTCCGTGACGCTCTAGGCAAGCTACAAACCGTCCGAGCCGACGATGTGAGCCGGATCAGTCGGTCGAGCGCGGAGGATCCGGACCCTCACAGCCCCCGGCGTACCGCTATGGATTAGGCGTACCTCTCCTGAGCGGGTGTCCACGTCTCCTGAAGGGCCAGGCCTGAACAAATCCGAGTGATCACGAAAGTAATAGCACTATCGGGTATTCATGCCTATCACGCAGGAACCAAATCGAGGCGGCGTGCTTTCACTCGGCCTGTTGACTGGGCACTGGTTCCTCAGCGCGCCTAAGCAGGTGGGTGCGAATGTACGAGCGGTTGCGCGCGAGCGATCGCGCCACCCCTCTTTTCCCGCAGCCATGCATATAGCCGATGCACCAATCGAGCTGCGAGAGGGCATCCTCAGATGCCTGTCGATAGCGCTTGAACTCGTCTTCCAGCTCACGAATCCGAGCTCTCTGCTGCGCGTCCTGCGCGCTCCGCCGTGCGCTCTCTGCTTTCCTCTCATCGATCGCAGTCATCTAGCCTCCGGGAAGACAACGCATTGCCCCCAAACCTTTGCGTCGTAATAGTATCAACGCCGCAGAATTAGCTGCGAAGGACCCCAAGAGTTGTGGCGCCCGATGAGCCCAACCGAATCGCGCAACCAGAAACTTCAGCGGGAGCGCCAGGCGCGGACCTGCCCGCAATCCCGCTCTTGCTATGAAGTAAGGGCCAGTATCCGGCGGAGCAGGGAGTAGCTCGGGTACCTGCCGCCCGGTCTTGACCTTGTCCATCAGCACCCCCACATATGCCGGGACGTCATCCGGCGTAAGCAGCTCCTCGACCATATTCATCATGGTGACGGACGGGTTGCGGTCCGAGGCGATCTTCTCGAGGAACAAATTGACTACCT
>Ga0307414_10001867_pt1 | contig 10887 bp, 6 predicted proteins | sample DK1Ometagenome_FD_203804 | JGI IMG/M metagenome (GOLD analysis project Ga0307414, IMG submission 203804) | Maize rhizosphere microbial communities from greenhouse at UC Davis, California, United States - DK15-O-3 | ecosystem: Host-associated > Plants > Roots > Rhizosphere > Soil | place: USA...
GTTCGGCACGAGCAACGTACCCGTGAAGCTGGCTCTGCCGACTTCCGTTTCACCGTTCTTGGTAACAAGTGTGATTGTGTATGGGCCTGACGGGGCGTTGGGAATCTGATCGATCAGCGTTACGCTAGGGGTGTGCGGATAACCGCTACTACTGGCTGGCTGATTACCCGCGATCTGAACATCTCTGATATTACCGAACGAGTAAAGAATGTCATGACGATATGCTGAATTGCTGGCAGTCCATGCGATAGAGATAGGAGTACCAGCCGTGAAAACGGCAGGAGTAAACGACGGCTGCGTTGCTGTGCTGCGCTTAGGAATAGGAAAATTAAGAAATGTAACTGAGGCATTACCTAGTGTCGCTAGCTGAGCCGAGACATCCCATCTAACGGTCGTAGAAATGGAGGTAGGGACGCGCCAAACACCGCGGTGTAGTTCTACATAATCCACGTTGGTAAAGTTGAACGAAACATCGAGCACTTCACCAGAAGACTGATCACGTGTTCTAGAGATAGTTCCAGTTCCAGTAGGAGTTGCAGTACCCGACATACGTCGAGCGCCCTCGATAAACTGAACGAGTGCTACCTCCCCAAAATCAGGGTCAGTTTCCCAACCGATGACATTGACAGAAGACTCGAAACGGAAGTCCGGATTCGAAGAGAAATTTACTACCTGAGTTGCCATTTAATTTCCTTACAGCGGGCGAATAATAGTGCGACCAGAGGCGTACTTCTCAAAGCGATGTGCTCCGATGTTAGCGGCCTCCACGATCATACGCTCAACATAAAATGTCTGCGCCTCCCAATAAGTAGGCACATTACCCGACTGAACCATCTCGATTCTGCCGGGGTTAAGACGAAGCTCTTCGTTAGTAGCGGGATCACCAATCTTCAATCCCTCAGAATCAAAGCGATAGTACCGCTGCTGCTGTTCCAAATCATTCTGCATATCAGCCACAGAAGGATTAATCGTAATGTCAAGAACCGATCCGATATTAGGAGTTAGTTCGTTAACTGACACAGAACCAATCTCCATGTGCTCACCAGTGAAGGTTCGAGCCTTAACCTTCTGGCCCGAGATCGCTCCGTCCATAAGTGAGATGTCGCCAACAGAACCGGGCACGATGATGGAGTCAGCGACGATACGGTACGGTACCCAGTTGAATCCGTTCCAGCTACGAATTTCAGAGAGAGTAGCTGTCTCAACATCCTGTACGTACCACAGGTCACCCAGCTTCAATTCGGCTGGAAGTGCTGGCGGTACTGTAGGCGACAGATAGATTCTATTCTTACCGTCTGCTGTTGTCTGAGCTTCTAGAGCCGCCTGCGCTGCTTCTGCTGCTGCGGCGTATGCAGACACCTTGTTGACGGTGGAGTACGCAAAGGTTCCATTGCTGTACACAACGCGCGTAACAGACCACAGTTCAACGTTTGGGATGTATGCAGGTTCACCTGTAGCCCAAGGAGCGGGTGGAGGGCTTGTTGTCGGCGCGGCGGGGGCTGTGCTGCCTGTAGGCTCGGTGCGGTAATAAATAGTAATGGATGAAACGCCTACACCGGTTGCACCATTCTGCCCCTGACGACCCACGCTGTATGCAGTCGTAGAAGTAGCATCAGTGTACGTTGTAACCGTACGTGTCCAGAGATACTGACCGGCAGTGACAGCGGGAACGGTAGATGTCCATGCCCCGGTAGGCGGTGTGGTGCCTGAGGAACCTGCCTGATAGGTGACAACAGAACCAGACACACCCTTACCAGCAGAGCCGTTCTGACCCATGCTACCAACAGAGTACGACGTACTTGTTGTCGAGTCAGTGTACGTAATGACTGTACGGGTCCACAGGAACTGACCTGCTGTAACGGCTGGAGGGCTAGATAGCCAGGTTCCTGTAGGCGTGACAGTACCAGACGAGCTAGCCTGATAAGTCACTGCGGTGGATGCAATACCCCTACCTGTCGTACCATCCGCACCATCGTTACCTGTTAGAAGAACCGGATTAGTTGTGGAGCTAGTACCATCACCATATGTTAGCGTGGTACGCATCCAAATAAAAGTTCCAGGTGTTCGTACCGGTGTGTTAGGAGACCATCCCGTAGTAGGGGGTACAGTCTCCGAAGAATTAACAGCGTATTCTACAAGCTGACCGATAACAGCAACTTCTGCCGCCGCCCACGCCTCGTCAGCCTTCTGCTGCGCTGAGGTAATGGAATCAATGATCTCACTGGAAACGTCAGGAACCTCCACACCAAGCAAAACAATGCTTGAGTGAGCACCTACAAAACCTTCCTCCGTGCCTGCCTTGACAGAACGGAACCGAACATAGACAGTATCACCCACTGCTGCGCCGATGTCTGCACCAGCGAATGTTGTTCCCAGAGATCGGAAAGGCGTACCCACCGGCACGAAGGGGTCTACGGGTTCTCCACCTACTTCGGGATCGAAGGGCGGTGGAAGCGTCAGTGACGCCTCAGCAACCATGTAACCGATACGTTCAGGGTTGGGAATGACTAGCGGCTCGGGGTCTTGTGGAACGTACTGTCCATCCCAATTAGCTGTGATCATAGCGAGGCCGGTAGCTAGGATAGGTGCTGTGGGAACACCTACAGAGACATCATCAGAAACACCAGTCTTTTCACCAACCTCAGCGATCTGCTCGTTGTTGTACTCGATAGCCGTGAAAATACCAGCCTGGCTTTGATTAAGATTCTGGAGGGCGCTATTAACGGTTGCCTGTTCGCCCTGCTGAGAACGGATAAAGTCCGTGACAGCGCGCGCCCATGGCATGTCTACCGGGTTGAAGCCCTTAGGCTCAGGAATCTTAATGGTCATATTCTGGGTCCGTATTCAATAGCGGTGCAAGCGAAAAGTCAGTAAACGTAGTACCGATAAACGCTGCGTCAAACTGAGCGAAAGTCATTCCCTCGGTTGTCTTATCGAAATCACCGAAAGTAGTATCGGCCTCGGCTGTATAGTCTACACTATTTTCCGTGGTAGTGACTGACCTAATTCTGTACATGGCACGGCGGAACTGAATACGCGCACCGCTAGCGTTACCGAATACCTGGAAATCGAAGTTGTCTTCTACCTGCTCGTACCAGTAATTGTCGAAGAAGCTGAAAGGCTTGCCTGCGTAGTAAGCATCGAAGTCGGCAAAGGTCACCAAATTTAGGTCTTCAAAATGCTCATCGTTCTGACCGAACGTTACGTAGTTGTAGCTGTTGTCGCTAGACCCTGGCTTGTTGATGTCAGCCTTGGAGATGTTCAAAGTACGAACGGGGCTAGAGTACGATCCCGCAACCTCAGCCGCGATGCTGTATGCCTCTTCGATAGTGCGTACGTAGATGTTATCAACGGTAGGCGCGCTGTCAGAGTTAGCCTGCGGCCCTGCACCTGTGTAGACAACGACAGTCTTACGATCATAGATCATACCTGAACCGCGAAGACGTAGGCTGGAGTAAGTATTACTGTCACCAGACGACATAGCAACGCGGAACGGTGCCAGCTTTTCAGAGGCACCGGTTGCGCCCACTAGAGTAACGTCAATACTCTTGCCGTCTTCGCCAGGCTTTACTGTCAGCGATCCACCAGTAGCAGTCCACTGCGTAGCTGTAATCGGCTTACCATCGCTACCCGTAATAGAATACACGCTGGCTGTTTCGTTCTTAGAAACATAATCCATAGGAACAGGCTGGACTAGTGATGTAACCCACCCATCGATGGGAATGTTGATCTCCTGGATTTCTCCAGCATCTACGGTGTAGATGGGTACCTCTTCGTTCCATCCCCCAGCCGGGTAGATTGGTCCGTTGATCATAAGACTCGGGTTGTAGTAAGCCACTTCCACAGTCTCAGAAAGCTCACCATTAGAAATCGACCACGATTCAGATACGTTGTTGATCTCCATAGCGCGGCGTGAGCGGATGGGGCGCACCACAATGTTTCCGCGCACAACAGTAATCTCCGCGTGGTTTACCACGAGAAGTTCCTTAATCTTTACCCACAGGTCTCCAACGAATCCTGGGGCAAACACAACATTCTCACGCAGACTCTCGTCTACTGCGATATCCGTCGTGATGCCAGCTAGCCCTAGGTAATAAATAATAGCATTCTCGAACGTACCGAATGCCATTTCAGCGCGGCGTTCACCAACGAGCTTACCAAGACGAGAGTCAGCCGTGACTGACAACATGCGATTGTTAGAGTTGAGCGAGTTGATCAGCCCAACTACCAGACCACGGTCACCATCCTCCAGAGTTACCTCATCGTTCATGAGCAACATGCTACCGAAGCGTGACGGATCGTCAACGGCGTTGAAGGTGATAGAACCTACACCACCGCTACTGTCAGAGGCCAGCACGGGCGTGGCTTCTTCTGTTACAGAGTAGCTACCGATATTCGAGCGGGCACCAGAAAATCTACCGTTACCCGTAATGGTTACGTCTACTGCCACTTCCAAGCCTCAGTTTCTACTAGTTCAGCCGACACGCCGATGCGGTCCAGAGCGGCGCTGTACGCCGTCACAGCGGGCTGGTTTACAAAGGATAGCCCGGAGGCACCCTGACCCGAAATGAAGCGGTCTACGGAGCGTACAGCGCCTGCTGGGAGCACCTGTAGCATCATACCGTCAAGCTGCAAGACACCTGTGCCTGTGTTTGGTCCCTTGAGTCTGATAGACACACCGCGAACCGTGGAACCGGGAATAACTACGAGACTATTAGAAGTCGTATTAACCTCATTCTTGTTTGCTAGAATGAGGTCGTTAGACTGACCGCCTTCGGGTGTGGTGTGTAGCGTGATGTTCACAGCCGGGGCACCGCTTACCTGCTGTCCAAACGCAATAAGATACCCCACGTATGTATCAGGGATCGGAATGTAGACAGACTGCGAAACAGTACCCTGACCAAGAGTGTAGATAGCCGACTCAATCGGGAAGCCCATGAAGCTAGACCCGGTGTTGAGCACGGAGGGGCGGGTATCTCCCACGACTACAGGGCCGTCATACGCATTGATGTATGGCGCGGCCCACGCAGCGGGGAGAGCGTTACGGTCTGCCCCGAACGGGTCGAGGAAGTAGATCGGCCCATCGCCGTACATACCATCGGCGTAATCTAGGACGGGCTGAATGTCCTCGCGGTGCTGGAGATTCCAAGCCATGTTGTACGTCTTGGCTGCGCCCTTAGAGCGTCGGATGTCAACGCCTCCGTTGAGGAAATCAGCCCGTCCTGCGTAACCGCTCTTACCGGCTCCCATGTTCACGGCAGGCGCAGGAACCCACTGCATGTGCTCCTTAGTGCCGAAGTAAACCTGTCCTGCCATTAGTTCGTTCCTCTTTTAGTGCTTACAAAGTTGGCTGCGTTAGCTGCCTGTCCCACAACCTTGCCGTCAATCGACAAGCTGACGTTGCCCGCGTTAGCGAGAAGCTGACGGTCATAAGACGAAAGCTCCACCACCTGTGTGCCGGGTGCTCCATTACCGCTAGGAACTACAGGGGTCTTACCTGAGTTCAGAGCGTTCAAGAAGTCTAGACCAAGACGGCTTGTGTTCTCCGCGTTGACCACGAACTCCTTACCATGGACGACACCGGCAACAGAACTAGTGCCCATGTCACCCGTGTAACCGCCAGACTTGAAGCCACCGGCGCGGCGATATGCTAGCGCCTGGAAGGAGTGAGCGGTAGCCTGGATGCGATAGCTTAGAGCACCCCAAGGGTCACCGGCCATAGATGCAATCATGGCTCTAGCGCTGTTGATAGCTGAGTTAGCAGACGCCTCCAAGTAAAGAACCTGGTAGCGCATACGGTTAGCGGCGTTAGCCATGTCAGCAGAAGCGCCTCCAATACCCCCGCCGACACCGCCCACGGCAGACGCTGTACGTCTTGCCTGAGCTTCAAGCTCACGTAGGGCTGTCATAGCTGGGTTCACGTTAGCTTCGATAGTAACGTTACGCGGCACACGGTTGATAGCGAACGTCATGTCATCGAACGACACTGCATACCTGTCAACCTCGTTGCGGTTGAAGCCCATCTGTGTCGCCTGACGGATGAACTCCTGCTTTAGCTGTACAGACTTAGCCTGTAGCTCACCCTGAGATGCACCAGAAGCGGCAAGTGCTTCTAGGTAGTCCTGATATTCAGATACCAACCCAAGTAGTGACGCGCGGTTGTTGATAGCTGCCTTGGAGTTACCTGACAGACCACGGTCCAGTTCGGACTGCGCATCTGCCGCGTTACGGTTCTCGTCAGCCAGCTTAGCGTTGTTCTCAGCCAGCTTGTCCGCGATCTCAGCAGCACGGAGGGCGTCCCCGTAGTCGATAGCAACCTGCTGGAAGTACAGTAGCGTGTCGCGCTCTGTATTGAGTTCCATGATCTTGCGCTGAGTCTCTTCGTACTCACGGCGAGCCTTAGCAATCGCCTCAGACATCTCCTGCCATGAGGTAGTGATCTTATCAAGCGCCTGTGTGCCGCTGAAACGAATTTCGAACGCACGCTTCCAGACCTTCGATAGATCGCTAGCGTAGTCAGAGAGTGTACGCACTTCCTTAGCCGCCTCACGTGCGGCGTTACCCGCACTGCGAGTTCCGCTGGAAGCCTTGCGAGCGTTCTGTGCGACGTTCGCGAACGCACCACCTAGCGTCTGCGCAGAAGCAGACAGCTTGCGCTGACCGCTTGTAGCAGAACGAATAGAGCTAGCCGCACCCGGTCCAAGCATCGAGTTCAGGGCGGGTGCCATGCTGTTGATCAGGTTAAGCGTATTCACGCCCTGATTCTGGAGCGCGACGAATAGCGCACTCGTAGCATCCACAGCATTGATACCTGCTGCCTCAGCCGCGAGAATCGTAGCGACAATGGCGTCCTGGAGGTTCTTCATGTTGGCAGAGCCGCCGACACTCAGGGCGTCGAACATGTAACCGTTTCGCTCAAGCCCGGTGAACAGAGCGTCTGCCGCATTGATAGAACCGGACAGAGCGTTATCGATACCGAACGCCTCATCCGCAATGGCGCGCAGTTCGTTAGCTGCACTGTTAGCGGCATCGCCAAGTTCGTTAGCCGCATCCGCGCCAGCGAGAAGCGGGTCTTCGATACCAAGAGTCTCGCCTACGAAGCTCAAATACTCTGCGTCAGACGTAGCCTCTGCGTAGGCCGCTGAGATCGTGCTTAGCGCTGTCTCTACAGCGTTACCCAATGCGAAAGCGTCATCTGTGGCTGCCGCCATTTCCCCCTCAGTAGCGCCCATGGCTGCAACAGCCCGCTGCTGAGCGGCTGTGATCTGCGCCATGATAGCATCGGTCTCAGCCTTGATAGCTGCCGCGTCACCAGAAATCTGAGCGCGAAGAAGACCTGTAGGGTCGATGTTTGTACCATACTGATTGTTGAAATCAATGATAGCCTGGTACATGTTACGCATAGACTCGTCGTTGGCAAGCGTGTTAGCCCACCATGCCTGAGTGTTCTCACCGATTAGGTAAGTCTGCTCCTTGACGCCCTGAGATACCTGATCCACAGAACCGCTCAATGAAGATGCGTCAAGACCAGACTTCTGCATGGCAGTGTTCCAGTCAGAGTGCTTTTCGACAACCTGCTCGACGCTAACAGTGAATGATCCGTATGCCTCAGATGCATTGTCCGCAAGCTCGCGGGTGTCCTGCTTGAGCGCATTGGTAAGACCGGACAGGTCACCAAAACGATCACGCACGATATCACCGCTCGAACGCGCCGCCTGACCAATAGCATCGAAGCCCATGACGATAGCTGTCAGAGCAATGCCGATAGCCGTAGTAGCTCCGATAGCGCGAATAGCGTTACGCAGTGTGAGCGCCTGAGTAGCGGCCATTGTCATTCGCTGACCAAGTGTCCCTACAGCGGTACCTGCGCGCACCGAAGCTGGAACGAGGTTCATAAGCTCGCGCTGCGTGATACGCAGAGCAACACCAAGAGCACCAGCGCGAGAGATGAGCGCGGCGATAAGAAGGATGCCTCCACCCAGCACGGCTGACAGACCACCCATGAGGGCGATAGTCTGACCGACAGGGTTGTTGAGTGCGTCGGTCAGAGCGGTACCTGCGCTGATAAGGAAGTTAACGAATTCCTTGAGTGGTCCTGTGCTGGACTCTCCAAGCGAAGCGAACAACGCCTGGACAGTCTGAGCAAGAACCTGTAGGCGAGATGCCAGAGTTTCTGACGTGATGCCGAATGCCGACGCCAGCGCCGTGCCTTCCTGGAATCCGTCGATAGCGTAGCCAAAGTTATCGCCCACGATCTCGATGTTCTGAGAAAGGCGCAAGAGCGCGTTGATGTCACGCACACCTGTGATACCCAGGTTGCGTAGTGTAGACTCAGCGTTGGCACCCTCGGCCTGGAGTCCTGTCAGGAAGTCGATGAAAGCATCGGCAGGTGCCTGCTCCCAGTTATCTGAGAATGCAGATGCGCTAGACCCAGCCAGGCGTGCGTACTCTTCTAGAGCCGCTCCACCCTCGGCAGTGGCCTGGCGGATTTCAGAGAAGATACGAATGGTAGAACCACGCGCCGCCTCAGGCGCGATACCAAGCGAAGCGTAGGATGCCGCAAGACCAATGATTTCACCTGACGTGAACCCAGCCTGAGCGCCGGCCGCTGCGATCTGTGAAGTCGTAGAGATAATGGCAGACTCAGTAGCGACCGAGTTCACACCCACGTTGAGAATAGAAGAACCCAGAGCTTCGTAGTTACCCTGTACGTCGGGGAGAAGCGCGTCAAGACGACCGAACGCTTCCGCGGACTGCTGTACCGCCACGTCGGTAGACGACGTGAACATAGCTACTGTTTCAGTGAAGTTTGCGATGTTGCCTGCGGTAATGTTAAGCTGACCAGCAAGCTCACCAATCTGGGCCATTTCATCGAACCCAGCGGGAACAGACTGAGCAAGGTCAATGAACTCTTCACGAATGAGCTTCATCTGACCTGCGGTCGCGCCGGAGGTACGCTGAATAGCCGCCATAGCAGTCTCGTACTGCATAGCGGCACCGACACCTGCGCCAGCCATAGCGAGCAACGCTGCTCCTGCAATGCCTGCGGTGTTAGAGATGTCGTGAAGCGCGAAGCGCGCCGTGAACATGCTGTTAGTCATGTCCGACGTGGACTGAGCAACCTGCTCTGTGGCGAATCCATTCGCCTGCATACGCTCGGCTACTTCACGAGCGCTACCAGCGTAGGTACCTGTAACCTGAGCGGCTGCTGCGATAACACTGTTCTTCTCACGCCAGCTACGTGTCTCTTCGACGTTCGCCTTGACGACCGTCATGATTGCCTGCTGCTGAGCGCGGGCAATCTTCACTGCCTGCTCACGAGCGAACTCACTCGCCTCGCGAGAAGCGCGTTCCTGTCCGGTGACTACTGTACCGACAGGGGCAGAGCCAACACGCGGAGAACCTGTACCGGGAGTGGACACACCACCCAAGTGACGGTAACTGCTAGCCGCTTCCTTGATGGAAGTAGCAACCTTACCTGCGGCTAGCGCCTGCTCCTGTAGGGCAGAGGTCTGAGCGTTGATAGCGCCAGTAGTCCCCCGAGAAGACTTCCCGATGCCAAGCACACTCTTTTCGAGCGCGTTGGACTGTCGGGAAGCCTGCTGGAGAGACTTTACTGCGGCGTCAAGGGTGTCGCTAAGAGTCGAGATATTCGAAGCAACGGCGCGGAGATCGCCAGAGGCATTGTCCTCGGCTTCTACACTGACCTTGAGTGTTTCGTCAACCATGTGTCCTAGTCTTCGTTAAGGCTCTCTAGATATTCTCTTCGAGAGGGAAGTGGGGATTCATCGAACATGTAAGGCACGGCGAAAAGGTACTGGCCCTTCTTGAGATTCTTGTTGGCGCGGGATTCCGCTGCCTTCTCAAGTTCTGCTGTTACGTAGCAGACGCCCTTCTGCGCCTTGAACTGCAAGTTCTTATTGTCGCTACGACAAATCCACAGAGGCTGACCGCACTTCTGGCAAGTCTCCCGCTGCATGATCGTGAATGCCATTGCGAGCTTTTTGTCTTCCCTACTCCATTCCCCACGCGGATCACCATCATTGATGAATGCCGTGGGGCGAAGACCCATACCAACCGCCGTTTCGACGGCTACTGCATTGTAATAATTGTTATTCCACGTCAGAACTTCCGCCAAGAAATCCGGCATCGGTAGCCTGATCGAACACGGAAGCGTTGAAGTTCACTCGAACAACACCCTGCACCAGACGCGCGTACTCGCCCTCCTTTACGAAGTGACGCAGCTTAGCAACAGATTCAGCATCCCAGACACGCGGGTCGCGCACGCCCTGTGCGTTCTCGACGTTAGAGATCGTGGATGCTACAAGCTTGTTCTCGGCATCACGGCTAGCCTCAGGAGTCATGTCCTCTTCGGCACCGTAAATCTCCTGGACGATTCCAGGCGGTAGTCCACGGAGGGAGAACTTGAGAGCCGATGCTTCTACCTTAGCGGTGAGTTCAGCGATCTCTACATCCAGAGCCTTGTACTTAGGTTCCTTGACCTTCTGCGTGTCAGGGGACTCGTCAAGCGCATTACGCTTGTCACGAGCCTTGAGCAAAAGATCACCGGAAATAACATCGGTGTATACGGTGACTTCATCCGTAGGATACGCGGTACCCTCGATGAAGGAGAGCACATCGAAGGTGCCCTGTTCCTGCGCTGCATCAACTGAGTTTGTAGTCATAGGGGTTAGTCTACTACATTTTTAACATGAATTTAAAAGTTAAAAGCCCCCCGTGCCGGGAGTAGGTCGGCACGGGGGGCTGGGTAACTATATCAAGGTAGCGATACAGTTGATCTATTTACGCTGTGACAGTCACAACCTGAGTAATCGGAGCGCCGCCAGGGACAGTTACCGAGATGGTAGCTTCACCCGCAGAGACACC
>Ga0307414_10001871_pt1 | contig 10869 bp, 11 predicted proteins | sample DK1Ometagenome_FD_203804 | JGI IMG/M metagenome (GOLD analysis project Ga0307414, IMG submission 203804) | Maize rhizosphere microbial communities from greenhouse at UC Davis, California, United States - DK15-O-3 | ecosystem: Host-associated > Plants > Roots > Rhizosphere > Soil | place: USA...
TCGGCACCGTCTTCCCGCATCCGACGCTCAGCGAAACGATGCACGAAGGCGTGCTGGCGGCGTTCGGACGGCCGCTGCACATCTAACGCAATACCCTCGTCATCCCCGCCTTTGCGGGGATGACGAAGGAGGATTGATGACCACCCGCCACCAACATTTTCTTGTCGCTGCCGCCGCCTTGCTCCTCGGCGTCATCCTCCTCGGGATCGCGGTCGGGGCGGGCTGGACGCAGGCAATCGACTGGCAGGTCTCGCACGGTCTGGCGCTTCGCGTCGACGAGAGCAGCCCGGCGTTCGTGTCCTTCATGCAATGGGCAAGCTGGATCGGTGGCGGCATACCGCGCTGGATCATCGTCATCCTGCTATGCGGGCTCGTCTGGCACTGGTGTGGTCAGCGCTGCGCCATCGCGCTGGGCGGTGCGTCGCTGCTCGCAAACCTCGCCTCCAGCCTGATGAAGCTCGGCTTCGGTCGCGCGCGCCCCGACGTCATCGATCACCTCGACCTGCAGACGAGCTTTTCCTACCCCAGCGGTCATGCGACCAGCGCCGCGGTCGTCTATCTGCTACTCGCCCGGCTCGCGCCGCCGCGCTGGCGTGCCGCGGCATGGACGCTGGCCGCGGCGATGATCGTCCTCAACGGCTTTTCGCGCATCATGCTGGGCGTCCATTGGGCGAGCGATATCGCTGGCGGCACGATGCTCGGTACGGCCTTCGCGCTGCTCGGCGTGTGGTGGGTCCGGCTTTCCGCTCGACAGTCCCGCATCAGCGGCTAGTCTTGCCTGCATGGCTCAAGGCACGCATGATTTCGTTCCCGATCCGCGCAACGACGCGATCCTGATCAACGTCAACGGCGACCTCGTCCCGCGCGCGCAGGCAAGCGTGTCGGTGTTCGACAGCGGCTTCATGCTGGGCGACGGCGTGTGGGAAGGCATCCGCGTCCACAAGGGGCGCATGGCCTTTTTGGATCAGCATCTCGATCGTTTGTGGGAGGGTGCGAAGGCGATTGCGATGGACATCGGCATCTCGCGCACCGAACTCGAACAGCGCCTTTATGCCACGATCGACGCCAACGACATGGATGCGTGCCATATCCGGCTGATGGTCACGCGCGGCATCCGCTCGACCCCCTATCAGGACCCGCGCGTCGTCATCTCACCCGCGACGATCGTCATCATCGCCGAATATAAGGATCCGCTGCCTTCGACGGTCGAACAGGGGCTCTCGCTCTTCACCGTCCACGTCCGCCGCGGCGACCCGGCGGCACAGGATCCCAAGCTCAATTCGCACTCGAAGCTCAACTGCATCACCGCGTGCATCCAGGCCGCGCAGGCGGGCGCCGACGAGGCGCTGATGCTCGATCCCCATGGTTTCGTCGCGACATGCAATTCGACCCATTTCTTCATCGTCCGCAAGGGAGAGGTGTGGACGTCGAGCGGCGACTATTGCCTCGGCGGCATTACGCGCAGCAACGTCATCAGGCTGTGCCGCGAAAATGACATTCCGGTGTTCGAGAAGAATTTCTCGCTCACCGACGTTTACGGTGCCGATGAGGCGTTCGTGACGGGAACCTTCGCAGGGGTCGTTCCCGCGCACACAATCGACGGGCGCGTGCTGACCGAGGGCAGGGGGCCGATGGTTGAGCGTTTGCAGGCACTTTACAAGGCGCTGATCGAGAGCGACATCGCCGGACGCTCGCGCCCGTGAGCGCATACGCCCGCATCGCCCCGAGCGGGGAGCCGCTCAAGATCGCGATGTGGTCGGGACCACGCAACCTCTCTACCGCGATGATGCGCAGCTTCGGCAGCCGCGCCGACAGCTTCGTCAGCGATGAGCCTTTTTACGGTGCCTATCTCAAGCACACGGGCGATCCGCAGCCGTTGATGGATCAGGTGATGGCGTCGATGGATTGCGACTGGCACGGCGTCGCCCGGACGATGACCGGACCGTGCCCGACCGGGGCGCCGGTGTGGTATCAAAAACATATGGCGCATCACATGGTCGGCCCGGTCGCGCACGACGATCTGGCTGGGCTGCGCCATGCTTTCCTGATCCGCGATCCAGCCCGCGTCGTTGCCAGCTATGCCGCCAAACGCGTGTCGGTGCGACCCGACCATCTCGGCACCGACAAACAAGTCGAATTTTTCGATCGTGAGGCTGACCGGCTGGGCCATGCGCCGCCGGTGATCGACAGCGCCGACATTTTGCGCGACCCGCCCGCGATGCTGCAGAAATTATGCGCTGCGCTCGGCATCGCATGGGACCCCGCGATGCTGCACTGGGCAGCCGGCCTACACCCGACCGACGGCATATGGGGGGCGCACTGGTATGATGCCGTCGTATCGAGCACCGGCTTCGGGGCGCCGGACAAGCCGCAGCCCGAACTGACGCGCGACGAACGGGCGGTCGCCGAAGCCTGCCGCCCCGATTACGACCATCTGGCGCGGCACAAGATTCCGCTGTCCTAACAACTGCTGTTTTGCCATCAATGGGATGGACACACATGACAGGCGGATCGAACATGCAATCCAGAATTAAGTTGGGCAGTTTTCTGCGGGGAATCGCTTTTGGCGGAACGCTTCTTTTTGCGACCTCGATGGTGCCCGCCGCAGCGCAGGAGGCTGGCGGTCAGACGGTCATTACCGCCGCGCGCTATGTCGATGTGCTGACCGGCAAGACGGTCGACTATCCTTCCATCTTTGTCGGCGCCGATGGTCGTATCACCAACATTGCCGACGCGCGCACCGTGCGCTGGGGGGCGAACGTCAAGCATATCGACCTCGGCGACAAGACACTGGTTCCGGGACTGATCGATATGCACGTCCACCTCGACGGCCCCGCCGACATCGGCGGCTATCGCGGGCTTGAATTCACCGACAGCTTCTGGGGCATGACCGCGGTCAAAAATGCGCGCGACATGCTCGGCGCGGGCTTCACCACCGTCCGCAATCTTGGCGCCGGTGAGCGCAATGATATCGGGCTGAAACAGGCGATCGATAATGGCTATGCGACCGGCCCGCGCATCATCCCCGCAGGCTATGCGCTCGGCGCGACCGGCGGACATTGCGACAGTACTTTCCTGCCGCCCAGCCTCGAAAAGAAGGACGGCAAGGAAGAGGGCATCGGCGATAACCCCGAGGAGCTGCGTTATCAGGTCCGCCGTCAGCGCAAATATGGCGCCGAGGTGATCAAGGTCTGCGCGACCGGCGGCGTCTTTTCCCGCAACACCGAACCCGGCCAGTTGCAGGTTTCCGAACCCGAATTGCGCGCGATTGCCGACGAGGCGCACCAATGGGGGCTGCGCGTTGCCGCGCACGCGCATGGTGCCGAGGGTATTCGCGCCGCGATCGCCGCGGGGATCGACACGGTCGAACATGTCAGCCTGCTCGACGACGAAGGCATCCGCATGGCCCTCGCGCGCAAGCGCCCGGTGTGGTTCTCGATGGATATCTATAACACCGAATATACGCAGGCAGAGGGCGCGAAGAATGGCGTACTCGAGGATAATCTCCGCAAGGATCGCGAGATCGCACAGATCCAGCGCGACAATTTCCGCAAGGCGCACAAGGCCGGTGTCCGCATGGTCTTCGGTTCCGATGCTGGCGTGATGCCGCACGGCGAGATCGGCAAGCAGTTCCGCGTCATGGTCGAATATGGGATGACGCCGTTACAGGCGATTCAGGCCGCAACGCGCAACGCCGCCGAGGCGCTGGGCCGCGAAAAGGATGTCGGTGCGATCGCGGTCGGCCGCTACGCCGATATCGTCGCGGTCGATGGCGATCCGCTGACCGATGTGCGCCAGCTGGAAAGCGTTGATGCAGTGGTCAAGGGCGGCGCGCTGGTGAAGGGCGGCTGATTGGAAGCCCGTCGCCCCCGCGAAGGCGGGGGCGACGCGTGGTTTAGTAAACCACCAGCTTATCGACCAGTGCCTCGCGCATATCCGGCGTGAAGTTCAGCACTGCCTCGGCATAAGTCGCCACATCGCCATGGTCGCGGCGCACCGTCGCCAGCGCGGCGTCGAGGAAAATCGGGTTGACTGACATCAGCGTGCGGATCGCATCTTCGTGGATTTCGGCGCCATAGCGCGCCCGGATGGCATTGCCGCCCTGCGCGATCCGCTCCTCGATCTTCCCTGCCGTATTGGTCAGCAGATAATCCTGCATCAGGTCGTCCTCATGGACGCCGAGCAGTCGGTGAACGATAGCAACCGCAAAGCCGGTGCGATCCTTGCCCGCGACGCAATGCACCAGGCTCGGCGCGTCATATTCGGCGAGCGCGGACAGATAGAGGCGCAGCGTGTTCACCAGCGCCGGGCGATAGGGCATGCCGGCATAGACATCGACCATCCGCGAGCGTGCGGTGTCATTGTCGATCGTGCCGCCTGCGGCCTGCAAATGCGGGGCGAGGCCTGCGGTGTTGCCTCCGGCGAACAGCACGCGCGCCGAAAATTTTTCCGATCGCTTGCACGGATGCAGCGCGCGCTCGTCGTCGCCGCGCAGATCAACGACGGTTTCGATCCCCAGCGTATCGACCGTGCCCAGATCGTCGGCGGTCGCTTCCTGATGATGCGCCGACCGCCACAGCACGCCGCTGCGCAGTCGCCCGCCGCCCTCGACGCCATAACCGCCATAGTCGCGGAAATTGTGAATGCCGGACAGGGGCAGGACACGTTCGGCAATCATCGTTATTCTCCCGTAAACACCGGCGCGCGCTTTTCGATGAAGGCATCGATAGCCTCACGGTTGTCGGCGGTTTCGTGCACGATTGCCTGATAGGCGGCACTGAGTTCGAGGATGTCGCTCATCCGGCTGTGCTGCGCTTCACGCAGCAACCGCTTGGTCAGTCTTAGCGCACGTGGGGGGTTGCACACAATGCGTTCGGCAATCGCGACGGCACGGTCCAGCAACTCTTCGTCGGGGACGACGTCGGTGACGAGGCCATATTCCTTCGCCTGCTGCGCATCGAAACGGTCGCCGGTCAGGAACAGCTCGGCTGCGCGCGGATAACCGACGATTTTCTGGAGCAGCCATGCGCCGCCATCGCCAGGAACGATGCCGACCTTGACGAAGCTGCACGCGAATTTGGCGCTCTCCGCCGCGATGCGGATGTCGCAGGTGCAGGCGAGGTCGGCACCCAGCCCGATGGCATGGCCATTGATCGCGGCAATCATCGGGATTTCGCAGTCCATCAGCGCGCGGATCACGGCCTGTACGCCGCGGCGATAGTTCGACCGCGTCGAATCGGGCTGGTCGAGCACGCCGATTCCGGTGCGGTCCTTCATGCCTTTCAGATTGCCGCCGGCGCTGAATGCCTTGCCGCTGCCGGTCAGAATGATCGCGCTGATGCTGCGGTCGCGGCCGATCTCCTGCATCGTGTCAATAATGTCGTCGCAATCCTCGTGGGTGCCGATCGCATTCATGCTCTCCGGCTTGATCATCGTCAGGATTGCGATCTTGCCCCGCCGCTCGACACTCAAAAACTCACCCATGTTCAATTTCCCTTTGCTGCTCCCGAAAAGCTATTGCATGGCTGTCGGGACATGCAAGACTTTGCACTCTATCCTTTTGATCCACCCGGCGACATTCTCGCACTGCGCGCCGATTTGCGGGCGTGGCTCGCGGTGCATCAACCCCGGGGCGATATCGTCGCGCGCGCCAATTGCTGGGCGAGCTTTGACGCCGATTTCAGCCGCAAGCTCGGCGCCGCCGGTTACATCGGCATGACGCTTCCGGCGCGTTACGGCGGCGGCGATCGCCACCCGCTCGAACGCTATGTGGTGATCGAGGAATTGCTGGCAGCGGGCGCGCCGGTCGGCGCGCACTGGATTGCCGACCGCCAGACCGGCCCGCTGATTCTGCGCTATGGCAGCGAGGAACAGCGCCAGCGCTATCTGCCCGGTATCGCGCGCGGCGAACTATACGCCTGCATCGGCCTTTCCGAACCCGGTGCGGGGTCCGACCTTGCCGCCGTCCGGACCAGTGCCCGCGAGACCGCCGAGGGCTGGCGTATCAATGGCCAGAAGATCTGGACCACGGGCGCTCATCTGTCGCACGTGATGCTCGCGCTGGTACGGACCGAGGAAGGCAGCGAGCGCAATGCGGGGCTGAGCCAGTTTCTCGTCGATCTCGATACGCCGGGCATCACGATCCGCCCGATTATCGACATGGCGGGCAATCATGACTTCAATGAGGTCTTTTTCGATGATGTCCTCGTCCCCCACGGCGCACTCGTCGGCGAACGGGGGCAGGGGTGGAAACAGGTCACCGCCGAACTCGGCCTCGAACGCTCGGGCCCCGAACGCTATTTGTCGAGCCATGCGCTGCTCGCCGCGCTCATCGACGCGGCGGGACCGGACGCCGATCCGGCTGTCGCAGGGCTGATCGGCGAACTCACCGCCGAAATGTGGACACTGCGCCAATTGTCGATGTCGACTGCGGCGAAACTCGCGGCGGGGGAGGATCCGATGGTCGAGGCGTCGGTGGTCAAGGAACTGGGCAACAGTTTCGAACAGGATATGCCGCGCCGCATTCAGGCGGTGGTGGCAAGCGGCTGGGACGATCCTGACGATCTGGCGCGGCTGCTCCGTGCGCTGCTCATCGCGTCGCCCAGCTTCTCGCTGCGCGGCGGAACGCGCGAAGTGATCCGCGGGATCATCGCACGCGGATTGGGCCTCCGATGAGCGCGGCGCGGGAGATGCTGTGCGATACCGCCAGCGCCGCCTTCGCCGAAGCCGCCGATGCGGGGATGGCGCCGGTCGAGGCGGCGGGCTTTGCCTTGCTGCTCGTGCCCGAGGACGATGGCGGTTTCGGCGGCGACTGGGGCGACCTCAATGCCGTGTTGAAGATTGCCGGAGTCATGGTGCCCGACCTGCCGGTTGCCGAACTGATCCTGTCGGGACTGGGCGACATACCTGACGCGCTCCACGCCGCATCGACGGTCAGCCTTATGGCGGGCGCGATGGGGCAAGCGCTTGCGCTGTCGATCGAACATGTGAACACCCGCCAGCAATTCGGCCGCCCGCTCGGCAAATTTCAGGCGGTGCAGCAATCGCTCGCGGTGATGGCGTGCGAAGCGCGCGCGGTCGATGCGGCGGCGGCGGCGATGGCAGCGCGGCTGGACTCAGCGGGATTTGATGCAGCCGATTTCGAGATTGCGGCGGCCAAGCTGCGCGCCAACCGCGCGGTGGGTGTCGTCACCGCCATCGCGCATCAAGTGCATGGCGCGATCGGATTTACGCAGGAATATGATCTGAACCGCGTGACCATCCCGCTGATGCGCTGGCGCGGAACGCACGGCAATGATGCGCATTGGGCGGGGATGTTGGGCCGGCAGGTTGCGGGCCTCGGCGGGCGGGGCCTTTGGGAAACGCTGACCGCGCGCTGAACTTCCGCCAACTATCCGTTCGCCTAACCTGTCCCGTTCGCATCGAGCGAAGTCGAGATGCCCATCGTCGGCGCTTGCCTTCGGGGGTGTCTCGACTTCGCTCGATACGAACGGGGAAGATTTAACGGACTGCGCCGCCTGATTTCAGCGCGGCAATCTTGTCGGCATCATAGCCCAGACCCGCCAGCACAGCCTCACCGTCGCCGCCAACCTGCGGCGCCGGGCGCGGCGTGTCGTTCACCGTCGCCGAATAGCGCGGCGCGGGAGCGGGCTGGATCGCACCGCCAACGGTCAGGAAGGTCTCGCGCTCGACATTGTGCGGATGCTTCGGGGCTTCGCTCAGCGACAGCACCGGCGCGAAGCAGACGTCGGTCATCTCCATGAGCTCGCACCATTCGTCGCGGGTTTTTGTCGCGAACAATGCAGCGACCTTGTCCTTCTTCGCCGGCCAATTGTCCTGATCGTCCTGCACGTCGAAGTCGGGATCAGCGTCGAGCCCGGTTTTCGCGCGAAGCAGCGCGTAAAATTGCGGCTCGATTGATCCGATCGAGATGAACTTGCCGTCGCTGCAGGTGTAAGTGTCATAATAGGGCGCGCCGCCGTCGAGCCGGTTGACGCCCGCCTCATCCTTCAGCGCCCCGGCGCTGTGGAACCACCAGCTCATTCCGGCGAGAAGCGCCGAGCCGTCGGTCATCGCGCAATCGATCACCTGACCTTCGCCGGTCTTCGCAGCGTGGAGCAGCGCGCTCGACATGCCGAACGCCAGCATCATGCCACCGCCGCCGAAATCGCCGACATAATTGACCGGCGGAACGGGCTTGCCGCCGCGCACACCGATGCCGTGGAGGACGCCCGACAAGGAGATGTAGTTGATGTCGTGCCCCGCCGCCTGCGCATAGGGGCCGAACTGGCCCCAACCGGTCATGCGGCCATAGACGAGCCTGGGATTGTCGGCGAGCAGGACATCGGGGCCGAGCCCCAGCCGCTCCATCACGCCGGGGCGATACCCCTCGATAATCCCGTCGGCGGTCTTGCACAGATCGCGGGCGATCTGCACCGCTTCGGGGTTTTTCATGTCGAGCGAGATTGAGGTGCGGTTGCGCGACAGCGGATCGCGCGGGTCCATGAAGCCGCCGGGCCGATCGATGCGGATGACTTCGGCGCCATGGTCGGCGAGCATCATGCTGCAAAAGGGACCCGGGCCAATGCCCGCAAATTCGATGATCCTGATACCCTTAAGCGGTCCGGACATGTGGCTCTCCCATAAAAAGATGCGGCCCCGGGCATCGCCCGATCCGCAAAATCATCCTCATCATGTGACTGGCCCGGGGTGTCCCGGGCCAGTCTGAACATATTTACAGTCGCTCGATGATGATCGCGGGCGCCATGCCGCCAGCGGCGCACATGGTGACCAGACCATAGCGGCCGCCCGAGCGTTCGAGTTCGTCGAGCGCGGTGCCGATCAGGATCGAACCGGTGGCGCCGATCGGATGGCCCAGCGCCATCGATCCGCCGTTGATGTTCACCTTTTCGCGGTCGAGGTCGAGGTCACGGATGAACTTTTCGGCGACGACGGAAAAGGCTTCGTTGATTTCCCAGACGTCGATGTCGTTCTTGGTCAGGCCCGCTTTTTCGAGCACCTTCTCCGCTGCCGGAACCGGCGCGTTGAGCATCAGCGTCGGATCGTCACCGATATTGGCATAGGCGACGACGCGGCCGCGCGGCTTCAGGCCATGCTTGTCGGCATATTCCTTCGACGTCAGCAGGATCGCGGCGGCGCCATCGACGACGCCCGACGAGTTGCCGGCATGGTGGAAGTGCTGGATTTCCAGGTCGGGGTAACGGCGGTTGATCTGCTTGCGAAAGGTGAAGCCGCCGCCAAGGTCGAAATCGGCCAGGCCGGTGAAGCTGGGCTTCAACGCGGCGAGGCCCTCAGCGGTCGTTTCGGGACGCGGGAATTCTTCCCGATCGAGCGCGACGCTGCCGTCGGTATTCAGAACCGGCACCACCGACTTGTCGAAACGGCCTTCCTTGATCGCACGGTCGGCGCGCTGCTGGCTGACCAGTGCCAGCGCGTCAAGCGCCTCGCGGCTGATACCTTCGATCGTCGCGATCGCGTCGCCGCACACACCCTGATGCGACTGCGGGTGCAGTTCGTCGAGCGCTTCGTGGCCCGATCCCATCAGGCGCGGCGGCAGACCGGCGTTGGCCTGCTCGGCGGCATGCGCGGTGGTATAGCTCATCATCTCGGTGCCGCCGGCGATGACGCAATCTTCCATGCCCGACATCACCGATGCTGCGGCGAAATTGACCGAGCTGATGCCGCCGCCGCAGAAGCGATCGAGCGTCGTTCCGCTGGCCTTGGTGTCATAACCTGCCGACAGTGCCGCCATACGGCCGAGGTCGCCGCCTTGCTTGCCGTTCTGGCTCGACGTCGACCAGACAATGTCGTCGACGGTCGCGGTGTCGAGATTGTTGCGATCGCGGATCGCGGCAAGGACGGTCGCGGCAAGGTGCTGCGGGTGAAGGTGCGACAGCGCGCCCTTGCCGGGCTTGCCGATCCCGCGCGGGGTGCGAACGGCGTCGATGATATAGGCTTCGGCCATGGTGATAGTCCTTTCAGTGGGGAGTGATGATTAAAGGGGAGCCATGCGGCTCAACGAGGGGCCATTCTGATCGCGCCGTCGAGACGGACCGCCTGACCGTTGAAATAGGTGTTGCGAACCATTTCCATTGCGAGGCTCGCATATTCCTCGGCCTTGCCGAGGCGCTTGGGGAAGGGCACCGATGCTTCGAGGCTTTCCTTCACCTTCGGATTCATCTTGCCGAGCAGCGGGGTTCCAAACACGCCGGGCATGATCGAATTGACCCGGATGCCCAGGTCCATCATGTCGCGCGCCATTGGCAGGACAAGGCCGTTCACGCCGGCCTTCGCCGATCCGTAGATGACCTGACCGATCTGCGCGTCCTGCGCCGCGACCGAGGCGGTCAGGATGATCGCACCGCGCTCGCCGTCTTCCATTTCGGGAAGCGTCGCCATGCCTTCGGCCGAAATCGACGCGATGCGATAGCTGGCGGTCAAGATGCCCGCGACGCCAAAGGCATAATCCTCGGTCGGAGTGCGGCGGAACGTGCCGCTTTCCTTATCATAGGCCAGCGTTTTGCCGCGGCGCGACGTCATGGCGCAGTGAACACAAATGCGCTCCTGCCCATGCGCCGCACGCGCTTTGGCATAGCCATCCAGCACCGATTGTTCGTCGGTGATGTCGACGTGGCAGAAAATGCCGCCGATCGATGCTGCGACTTCTTCGCCCAGCGCTTCGTTGATGTCGAAAATGGCAACCTTGACGCCCGCGGCGGCAAGCGCCTCGGCGGTCGCCCGGCCAAGGCCCGACGCTCCACCGGTCACAACAGCCGCCGTCGATGTATCGAATTTCACTATATTGTCTCCTCAGGCCGGGATTTCATTGAACGGCACGCCCTTGTCGGG
>Ga0307414_10001874_pt1 | contig 10860 bp, 4 predicted proteins | sample DK1Ometagenome_FD_203804 | JGI IMG/M metagenome (GOLD analysis project Ga0307414, IMG submission 203804) | Maize rhizosphere microbial communities from greenhouse at UC Davis, California, United States - DK15-O-3 | ecosystem: Host-associated > Plants > Roots > Rhizosphere > Soil | place: USA...
CGGGGGGGGCGCCCCTCTCGTTTCGCGCGGACCGCTGCGCCTACCAGCGGTAGTGCGCGAAGGCCTTGTTCGCCTCGGCCATGCGGTGCGTGTCTTCCTTCTTCTTCACCGCGTTGCCCTCGCCCTTCGAGGCGGCGATCACCTCGGCGGCGAGCTTCTCGGCCATCGACTTCTCGCCGCGGTCGCGGGAGTAGCCGATCAGCCAGCGCATCGCGAGCGCCGTGCGGCGGTCGGGGCGCACCTCGACCGGCACCTGGTAGGTGGCGCCGCCGACGCGGCGGCTCTTCACCTCGACGACCGGCTTGAGGTTCGTGAGCGCCTGCTTGAAGACGTTCACGCCGGGCTGGCTGGTGCGCGACTCGACGAGGTCCATCGCGCCGTAGAAAATGCGCTCGGCCGTGGACTTCTTGCCGGCGTACATCAGGGCGTTGATGAACTTCGAGACGGTCTGGCTGTCGTAGCGCGCATCCGGGAGGATGGGACGCTTCACTGCGCTCTTGCGGCGGCTCACTTCTTCTTACCTCCGGCGGCCGGCTGCCCGGCCTTGGGCTTCTTGGTGCCGTACTTCGAGCGGCTCTGATTGCGGCCGTTGACGCCCGACGCGTCGAGACTTCCGCGGACGATGTGGTAGCGGACACCCGGCAGGTCCTTCACACGACCGCCGCGAATGAGCACGATCGAGTGCTCCTGGAGGTTGTGCCCCTCGCCCGGGATGTAGGCGGTGACCTCGAAGCCGTTCGTCAGGCGGACGCGCGCCACCTTGCGGAGCGCCGAGTTGGGCTTCTTCGGCGTCGTCGTGTAGACGCGCGTGCAGACGCCCCGCTTCTGCGGGTTCGCCTTGAGCGCGGGCGCCTTCTCCTTCTTCTCGACGTCGCGGCGGCTTTGCCGGACGAGCTGATTGATAGTCGGCATGTATGATGGATCGACTTGATGCCGGCCCAGGCGGGCCGGTAGAGACTGAGTAAAGTAGGCGGGGCGGCGGCACCCGTCAAGCCGGCGCGGGCGCGCATGTGACGGCGCGCACGTCGGTTGGCCGGCCTCGCGCGGTGCGGCGATCGTTACGCCGCCGGCGCTTCGCACGTCACAGACACAGCGCCCGGCGACGGCGATATTGCCTGCGCTGCATCCCTCCGCGCCGAATCCCGGCGACCCGCCCGCGGCGGCGGCCACACCCGCCCGGCCCGTCCCGCCCGCCCTCCCCAGTTCGAGGTTCCTCCATGCACCGTCGCTCCGCGCTCCCCCTCGCCGCCCTCTCGGCGCTGACCCTCGGCGCCTGCGCCGACGCCAAGTACGCCGCGCGGGCCGACAGCGCCCGCGCCGCCGCCGCCGAACAGACCGCGCTCGCCGCGCAGCTCGCGGCGCAGAAGGACTCGCTGACCAACGTCGTGCTGCAGGCCGACGCCTTCATCAGCGCCGTGGACAGCCAGATCTCCCGCGTCAAGGGGCTCCCCAGCGGCCGCGGCAAGGGCCCCGTCCCCGAGAGCCCGATGCAGGAGCAGATCGAGGAGCGCAAGGCGATGCTCGCCCGCGTCTCGGCACTCGTCGAGCGCGCCCAGAAGACGGCCGCCCAGCTGGCCGAGAGCCGCCGCCGCGAGCAGCGCCTGAAGGGCGAGAACACGAAGCTCGTCGAGCAGGCGGAGCGCGACCAGCGCATGATCCACGACCTCGGCGCGACGATCGAGCGTCAGGTGGCGACGATCGGCGAGCTGCAGGTGCGCGTGGACAGCCTCAAGGCGCGGAACGAGGAGCTGGCCGAGACGAACAGCCGCGCCTACGTGATCGTGGGCCCGGAGCAGGACCTGCTCAAGAAGGGCGTCATCGTGCGCGAGGGCGGCGCCAACCTGCTCGTCGCCCGCGTCGGGCGCTCGGTGCAGCCGGCGCGCAGCTTCGACCGCTCGCTGTTCACGAAGATCGATCAGCGCCACTCGCTCGAGATCGCGGTCCCCGATACGACGAGGGAGTACAAGCTCGTCTCCCGCCAGAGCCTCGACAACGCCGAGGTCGCGGAGCGGCACGGCAACAAGTTCCGCGGCAATCTGAAGATCAAGGATCCGCAGGCCTTCTGGGCGCAGTCGCGCTATCTGATTCTCGTCCAGAACTGAGGGCGGGCGGCTTCGACACAGGACGGGCCCCGGAGAGATCCGGGGCCCGTCGGCTTTCGGGCACTCAAGGCACGGACGGTTGATGGTTCGAGGTTGATGGTGGTTGCTGAGGGCAGTTGCTCGATACCGTCCACCGTCAACCTCGAACCGTCAGCCGTCGACCGTTCTTCTCGAGTGCCCGTCAAAACGTCGCGGGCCCCGGATTACTCCGGGGCCCGCGTCGCCTGCCTGCTTCCCTGCCCGCCCTCTACTCGTCGTCTCCCGCCGCCGAGAACGTCTCGGCGAGCGACGCCGGCAGGAAGGAGTCCACGACCGACGGCGTCTGGCCGAGCACGCCGACGGGCTGCTGGCCGAGTTCGGCCGGCGGGGCCGGGCTCTCGTAGCCCTCGATGTCCACCTCCTGGTACCGGTACATCCCGGTGCCGGCGGGGATCAGGTGGCCGATGATGATGTTCTCCTTCAGCCCGAGCAGGTCATCCTGCGCCCCGCGGATGGACGCGTCGGTGAGGACGCGCGTCGTCTCCTGGAAGGAGGCCGCCGAGATGAACGACTGCGTCGTCAGCGACGCCTTCGTGATCCCGAGGAGGAGCGGCTCGCTCGACGCCGCCGTCTCCTTGCGCTTCTTCGCCTTGTCGTTCGTGTCGCGGAACGTGCCCTTGTCCACGTGCTCGCCCTCGAGGAACTCGGTCTCTCCGGCGTCGAGCACGCGCACCTTCTGCAGCATCTGGCGCACGATCACGCCGATGTGCTTGTCGTTGATCTTCACGCCCTGCAGGCGGTAGACCTCCTGCACCTCGTTGAGCAGGTACTCCTGCACCGCCCGCGGGCCCTTGATCCGCAGGATGTCGTGCGGGTTCACCGGCCCCTCGGAGAGGCGGTCGCCGGCGCGCACGCGGTCGCCCTCGTGCACGCGCAGGTGCTTGCCCGCCGCCACCTCGTAGAGCTGCGGCTCGGCGGTGTCGTCGATCGCCGCCGTGCCGGGCTGCGTGGGGTGGACGAAGATCTCGCGCTTGCCGCGCTTGATCTCGCCGAACCGCACGACGCCGTCGATCTCCGAGATCGTCGCCGGGTCCTTCGGCCGACGCGCCTCGAACAGCTCGGCGACGCGCGGCAGACCACCGGTGATGTCGCGGGTCTTGTAGGCCTCGCGGTTCACCTTGGCGATGATCGTACCCGCCGACACGGTCTCCCCGTCCTCCACCGTGAGCTGCGCGCCCACGGGAATGACGAAGTCGCGCGTGCGCTTGTTCTTCTTCGGGTCCCAGATCTCGATGTGCGGGTGGAGCTTCTTGTCCCGGTCCTCGATCACGACGCGCTGGCGCAGGCCAGTCAGCTCGTCGAGCTCCTCGGACACCGACTCGTCCTCGACCAGCTCGACGAAGCGGATGACGCCCTCGACGTCGGAGATGATCGGGTTCGTGTACGGGTCCCAGGTGAAGATGACCTGGTCCTTCTTGACCTCCTGCCCGTCGTCGACCATGAGGATCGCGCCGAGCGGCACCTGGAGGCGCGCGCCCACGGCGGCGCTCTGGCCGCTCGAGCTCTTGATGCTGAGCTCCCCCTCGTACGAGGTGACGATCTTCTGCCCGTCGGGGTTGACGACCGTCACGAGCCGGTCGCCCAGCTCGATCACGCCGGCGACCTTGCTCTTGCGCGCCGTCTGCTCGGCGATGCGTGCCGCCGTGCCGCCGATGTGGAAGGTGCGCAGGGTGAGCTGCGTGCCCGGCTCGCCGATCGACTGGGCGGCGATGATGCCGACCGCCTCGCCGAGGTCCACCATCGCCATCGTCGCCAGGTTGCGGCCGTAGCACATCCGGCACAGGCCGCGCTTCGCCTCGCAGGTGAGCACCGAGCGGATCTTCACCGTCTCGATCCCCGACTCCTCGATCTGGCGCGCCATGTCCTCGTCGATCAGCTGCCCCGCCTCGACCAGCAGCGTGCGGCGGCCACTCTCGTCCATCTCGTGCGGATCCTCGACGTCCTCGGCGGCCACGTTGCCGACGATGCGCTCGCCGAGCGGCTCGATGACGTCCTCGCCCTCCTTCAGCGCGGCGACCTCGAGGCCGAGAATCGTCCCGCAGTCCTCCTCGATGATCGTCACGTCCTGCGCGACGTCCACCAGGCGGCGCGTCAGGTAGCCGGCGTCGGCCGTCTTGAGCGCCGTGTCGGCCAGACCCTTCCGCGCGCCGTGGGTCGAGATGAAGTACTCGAGCACGGACAGCCCCTCGCGGAAGTTCGACTTGATCGGGCTCTCGATGATCTCGCCGATGCCGCCGGTGAGCTTCTTCTGCGGCTTGGCCATCAGGCCGCGCATCCCCGCCAGCTGGCGGATCTGGTCGCGGCTACCGCGCGAGCCGGAGTCGAACATCATGAAGACGGGGTTGAACCCCTGCTTCGACTCGCGCATCGCGCGCACCATGGCGTCCGCGATGTCGGAGTTCGCGTGCGTCCAGGTGTCAATGACCTTGTTGTAGCGTTCGCCGTTCGTGATGTTGCCCGTCTGGTAGGCGCGCTGGAAGCGCTCGACGCGCTCCGTCGCCTCCTGCAGAAGCGTCTCCTTCTCGGCCGGGATGTGCAGGTCCTCGATCCCGATCGAGACGCCGCCGCGCGTGGCGTTGCGGAAGCCGAACTCCTTGAGCCGGTCGAGGAACTCGACCGTCTTCGAGAGTCCCGCCTGGCGGTACGACTCGAAGACCAGCTCCCCGAGCGCCTTCTTCTTCATCTCGCGGTTCTGGAAGCCGAGCTCCGTCGGGACGATCGCGTTGAACAGCACGCGCCCCGCGGTCGTGTCCACCCAGCGCGCGCTCCCACCCTCCTCGACCCAGAAGCGGACCGGGGTGTGCTGGAAGACGCGTCCCTGCGCCATCGCCATCTCGACCTCGGCGATCGAGCGGAAGTACTTCGCGCTCTTGACCTGCTCGTCGAAGTCGGCCGGCGCCTTGGTCGCGAAGTAGCAGCCGAGGACGATGTCCTGCGACGGCTCGGCGACGGGGCGGCCGTCGGACGGCTTGAGGATGTTGTTGCTCGAGAGCATGAGCAGCCGGCACTCGAGCTGCGCCTCGAACGACAGCGGCACGTGGACCGCCATCTGGTCGCCGTCGAAGTCGGCGTTGAACGCCGCGCAGACGAGCGGGTGGATGCGGATCGCCTTCCCCTCGACGAGCACCGGCTCGAACGCCTGGATGCCCAGGCGGTGGAGCGTCGGCGCGCGGTTGAGCAGGACGGGGTGGTCGCGGATGATCTCCTCGAGGATCTCGTACACCTCGGGGCTCTCGCGCTCGACGATCTTCTTCGCGCGCTTGACCGTCTCGGCGATCCCCTTCTCGACCAGCTTGTGGATGATGAACGGCTTGAACAGCTCGAGCGCCATCGCCTTCGGCAGCCCGCACTGGTGCAGCTTGAGCTCCGGGCCGACGACGATCACCGAGCGGCCCGAGTAGTCCACGCGCTTGCCGAGCAGGTTCTGCCGGAAGCGGCCCTGCTTCCCCTTCAGCATGTCGCTGAGGCTCTTCAGGGGGCGCTTGCCGCGGCCGCGGATCGCCTTCGAGCGGCGGCCGTTGTCGAACAGCGCGTCCACCGCCTCCTGCAGCATCCGCTTCTCGTTGCGCAGGATGACCTCCGGCGCGCGGTGCGTGATGAGCTTCATCAGCCGGTTGTTCCGGTTGATGACGCGGCGGTACAGGTCGTTGAGGTCCGAGGTCGCGAAGCGGCCGCCGTCGAGCGGCACGAGGGGGCGCAGGTCGGGCGGGATGACCGGGATCACGTCCAGGATCATCCATTCGGCCTTGTTGCGCGTCTCGCCCGACTCGCCCGAGTTGCGGAACGCGTCCACGATCTTGAGGCGCTTCAGCATCTGCTTCTTGCGGTGCTGCGAGCCCTCGTTGACGAGCGCCGCGCGGAGCTCCTCGGCCACCCGGTCCACGTCCAGGCGGCGGAGCAGCTCGCGCACCGCGGGCGCGCCGATGTCGGCGAGGAAGGCGGCGTCGCCCTCCTCGCGCGCCTTGGCGCGCAGCGTCAGGTACTCGTCCTCGTCGAGCAGCTGGTTCGCCCGGACTTCCTGCTGCCCGGCGTCGATGACGACGTAGTTCGAGTAGTAGATGACCTTCTCGAGATCACGGAGCGTGATGTCGATCAGGTTCCCCATCGGGCTGGGGAGCGTCTTGAAGAACCAGATGTGGGCGACCGGGACGGCGAGCTCGATGTGCCCCATGCGGTCGCGGCGCACCTTCGAGAGCGTGACCTCGACGCCGCAGCGGTCGCAGATCACCCCGCGGTAGCGGATGCGCTTGTACTTCCCGCAATGGCACTCCCAGTCCTTGACGGGACCGAAGATGCGCTCGCAGAACAGGCCGTCCTTCTCCGGCTTGAACGACCGGTAGTTGATCGTCTCCGGCTTCAGGACCTCGCCCCACGACCACCAGGTGCGGAGGCCGGCCATCTCCAGCCGCTCGCGCTCCTTGGGGTCCTTGGGGCCGCGGATCTCCTCGGGCGACGCGATGCGCACCCGGATATAGTCGAACGCCGACGCGCGCGTCTCGCGCGCACTGCGGAAGTCAATCATGTGTTACTCCCCGCCTCCGTTGCCGTTGCCAGCGCCGTCGCCCGATGACGTGATCCCGTTCGACAGGTCGTACGCTTCGCTGTTGGCGCCCATCTTCACGTAGATGCCGAGCGCCTGCAGCTCCTTCACGAGCACGTTGAACGACTCCGGGATGCCCGGCTCCGGAAGGTTTTGCCCCTTCACGATCGCCTCGTAGACGCGGCTGCGCCCGTTGACGTCGTCCGACTTTACGGTCAGGATCTCCTGCAGCGTGTGCGCGGCGCCGTAGGCCTCCAGCGCCCACACCTCCATCTCCCCGAAGCGCTGGCCGCCGAACTGCGCCTTGCCGGCGAGCGGCTGCTGCGTGACGAGGGAGTAGGGGCCGATGCTCCGCGCGTGGATCTTGTCGTCCACGAGGTGCGAGAGCTTGAGCATGTAGATCTCGCCCACCGTGACCGGGCTCGCGAAGTTCTCGCCGCTCCGCCCGTCGCGCAGGCGCACCTTGCCGCCCGGGGTGATGCCGGCGAGCCGCATCAACTCGGTCGCCGCGGCGTCCACGTCGGCCTCGCTCTTCTTGCCGAACATGCCGGCCAGCGCCGGCAGCTCCTGCTCGCCGAGTGCGTCGGCCGGGCTCTGCCCGCGCCGCTTCTCGAGCTGCTTGAGCGCCGCCTTGATCTCGGCGCGCTTCGAAAGCGGCAGCTCGCCGTCCTCCGACGCGTCGGCGTGGAAGCCGAGCTGGTGCCCCAGCTCCACCCCCTCACGCTCGGCGAGCTCCTGCGCCGCCGCCGCGAGGTAGTCGCGGACGCGGTTGAAGACGTCCTTCGTCGTCGCCGTGCGCCCGCGGGCGCCGAGGTCGTTGATCGTCGCGTCCGAGAGGAGCTGGACGCGGTCGGCGACCCGCGCGTCGTGGCGGATGTCGTCGAGCACCACGGTGACGTCGGCGTCGCTGATCTCGAGGCGCGGGACCTTGAGGTCGAGCGCGTCGCGCGTCCAGGTGAGCGCGGCGAGCTTGAGCAGCAGGCCGATCTCGCGCTCATTCGCCCCCTGGAAGACGGGGGTCTTGGCGTAGAAGCCGAGCAGCCGCGCGGCCCACCCGAGGTGGGTCTCGAGGATCTGCCCGACGTTCATGCGGCTCGGCACGCCGAGCGGGTTGAGGACGATGTCCACCGGCCGCCCGTCGGGGAGGAACGGCATGTCCTCCTCGGGGACGATGCGCGCCACGATGCCCTTGTTGCCGTGACGGCCGGCCATCTTGTCGCCGACCGAGATCTTGCGCTTCTCGGCCAGGTACACCTTCACGAGCTGGATCACGCCCGGCGGGAGCTCGTCCGGCTGAAGGATGCGGTCGATCCGCTCCTCGGCCCGCTCCTCGAGCCGCGCCTTCTCCTCGTTCGCCGCCTCGATCACGCGGCGCACGCGCTCGTTCACCTGCTTGTTCTCGACCCGGAACGTCTTGAGGTCGAGCGTCGCGAGGCGGAAGCCGCGCAGGAAGTCGCGCGTGAGGACGGTCCCCTGCGGAATCGCCTCCTCCACCGTGCCGCTCTTCAGGGCGAGCGCCACCTTCTGCCCGTCGAGCAGCTCGACGAGCTCGGCGTCGCGCACCTCGTTCACGCGCACCTTCTCCTCGCCCTCGAGGCGGCGCACCTCGCCGATCCGCTCGCCGCGGTCCTTCTCGACGACCTGGTCCTCGATCCGCGAGAAGATCTTGACGTCGATGACGACGCCCTCCATCCCCGGCGGCACCTTGAGCGACGAGTCCTTCACGTCCTTCGCCTTCTCGCCGAAGATCGCCGTGAGGAGCTTCTCCTCGGGCGACAGCTCGGTCTCCCCCTTCGGGGTGATCTTCCCGACGAGGATGTCGCCCGGCTTGACGTGAGCGCCGATGCGCACGATGCCCCGCTCGTCGAGGTCCACCAGCGACTCCTCGGCGACGTTCGGGATCTCGCGCGTGATCTCCTCCTGCCCGCGCTTCGTGTCGCGCACGTGCAGCTCGAGCTCCTGGATGTGGATCGACGAGTAGACGTCGTCCTTCACCAGCCGCTCGGAGAGGACGATGGCGTCCTCGAAGTTGTGCCCGTACCACGGCATGAAGGCCACGGTGACGTTCGCGCCGAGCGCGAGCTGCCCGAGCTCGGTCGCCGCGCCGTCGGCCAGGACGTCGCCCTCGGCCACGCGCTGGCCGAGGCGGACGAGCGGGCGCTGGTTGATCGCCGTGTCCTGGTTGGTGCGCCAGTACTTCTTGAGGCGGTAGCGGTCGTGCTGGGTGAGGCGCGCCAGCGGCTGGTCGCCGTCGGCGATCCGCCCGCGCTCGGCGGGCCCCGCGTCGACGATGATCTCGTCCGCCGTCACGCGGCTGACGACGCCCGCGCGGCGCGCGATGATGACGGCGCCGGAGTCCTTGGCCACCTTCTCCTCGAGCCCCGTGCCGACGAGCGGCGTGCGCGGGTTGAGGAGGGGGACCGACTGGCGCTGCATGTTCGAGCCCATGAGGGCGCGGTTCGCGTCGTCGTGCTCGAGGAACGGGATGAGCGCCGCGGCGATCGAGACGAGCTGCTCGGGCGCGACGTCCATGTAGTCGATCCGGTCCGGCGCGACGAGCGGCACGTCACCCTGCTGCCGGGCGAGCACGAGCTCGTCGGCGAAGGTGCCGTCCTCGTTCAGCTTGGCGTTCGCCTGCGCGATGATCGCGTCCTCCTCGCGGTTGGCGTCGAGCCAGGCGATCTCGTTCGTCACCTTGCCGCCCTTCACCACCCGGTACGGCGTCTCGACGAAGCCGAGGTCGTTGACGCGGGCGAAGCAGGCGAGCGAGGTGATGAGTCCGATGTTCGGACCCTCGGGCGTCTCGATCGGGCACATGCGCCCGTACTGCGAGTAGTGGACGTCGCGCACCTCGAAGCCGGCGCGCTCGCGCGTCAGCCCGCCCGGGCCGAGCGCCGACAGGCGCCGCTTGTGCGTCAGCTCGGCGAGCGGGTTCGTCTGGTCCATGAACTGCGACAGCTGCGACGACCCGAAGAACGCCTGAATGACGGCGCTCACCGTACGCGCGTTGACGAGGTCGTCGAGCGAGATCTTCTCGGGGTCCGTGTTGATGGACATCCGCTCCTTGACCAGGCGCGCCATGCGCGAGAGGCCGACGGAGAACTGGTTGGCGATCAGCTCGCCGACGCTGCGGATGCGCCGGTTCCCGAGGTGGTCGATGTCGTCCGTGTGCCCGCGCCCCTCGTGCAGCTCGACGAGGTAGCGGATGATGGCGACGAAGTCGTCCGTCGTGAGGACCGTCTTGCCCGCGTCCTGCGTCAGGTTCAGGCGCTGGTTGATCTTGTAGCGGCCGACGCGACCGAGGTCGTAGCGCTTGGGCGAGAAGAAGAGGCGGTCGAGCGCCTGGCGCGCCGTCTCCTTGTTCGGGGCGTCGCCCGGGCGGAGGAGCGAGTAGATCTGCTTGAGCGCCTCGTCCTCGCTGTGGGTCGGGTCCTTGGCGAGCGTGTTCTTGATCAGCGCGCTCTCGACGCGCCCGCTCGGCGAGAAGACCGACACCTTGAGCACGCCGGCGTTGCGGAGCCGCTTGATGAGCTGCGGCTTGAGCTGCTGGTCGGCCTCGGCGATGATCTCGCCGCTCTCGGCGTCGACGACGTCACGGGCGAGGACGCGCGGCTCGTCACGCTCGCCGCGGTCGATCGCGTCCTGCTCGTCGCGCACGTCGGCCGTCATGTAGGAGGCGAAGACCTTGATCTTCTTGACGCGGGCGTCTCTCAGGCGCTCGGCGAGCTGCTCGGTGAGCTCGTCCCCCTCCTTCACGACGAGCTCCGCCTCGAGAGCCTCGCGCTCGGCGCGGGCCTTCTTGGTCTTGAGCTTCGGGGCGTCGGGGTCGCTCTCCTTGCCGGCGAGGGTGAGCGTCTCGGCGATGATCGCGCCGAAGAGCTCGCGCTGGTCCTGGCGGTTCTCGCGGACCTTGTGGAGGTCCAGCTCGCGGACGCCGAAGAAGACGTCGTAGATGTCCTTGTTCGTGCCGTAGCCGAAGGCGCGGAGGAGCGCCGTGGCCGGGAACTTCTTCTTCTTGTCGATGTGGACGTAGATCACGTCGTGGATGTCCACGGTGAACTCGACCCACGACCCACGGAACGGGATGATGCGCGCCGAGATGAGGCGCTGGCCGTTCGGGTGCGTCGACTCCTCGAAGACGACGCCGGGCGAGCGGTGAAGCTGGCTGACGATGACGCG
>Ga0307414_10001875_pt1 | contig 10859 bp, 4 predicted proteins | sample DK1Ometagenome_FD_203804 | JGI IMG/M metagenome (GOLD analysis project Ga0307414, IMG submission 203804) | Maize rhizosphere microbial communities from greenhouse at UC Davis, California, United States - DK15-O-3 | ecosystem: Host-associated > Plants > Roots > Rhizosphere > Soil | place: USA...
GCCACCTGTCGCAGTTTCTGCACGTCGGCAACGCTGCTGCCGCCGTATTTCTGCACCACAATCGCCATGCCGCGCCGAATTATGGGGTCAGACCCCGGATGTAATCACACTCAACCTTGCAGGTTTCTGCATACTTGAGTCCGATTACATCCGGGGTCTGACCCTTAAGAATGGGGTCTGACCCCTAACGGCGCTGAACGGCCGAAGGAGCGCGTGATGAGCTCGCTGATGTTCGATTTGCGCCATGCGATCAGGACGCTGATCAAGGCGCCGGTGTTCGCGGCGGTGACGGTCCTCACGCTGGCCTTTGGCATCGGGGCGGACAGCGCCATCTTCAGCCTCGTCAATGCCGCCCTCCTGCGCCCGCTCGGTTTTGCCGACGCCGACCGCCTGATCCTGATCCACGAGGGGATCCCGCAGGCCGACATGCCGAAGATTCCCGCCTCGGCGCCCGATATCATCGACCTGCAGTCGTATCAGCGCTCGTTCTCAGGACTCGGAACGTATCGAAACGGCTCGTTCGAGCTCTCCGGACGCGGCGAGCCGCGACGCATTCCCGGCACGCGCATCTCCGCCTCTCTCTTCCCGCTGCTCGGCGCCGAGCCGATGCTCGGGCGGCATTTCACCGACGAGGAGGACACGCCCGGGCACGACGTCGTGCTCCTGAGCTACCGCCTGTGGCAGCAGATGTTCGCCGGCCAGCCCGACGCCGTCGGCTCGACGATTCGCCTCGATCGCCGCCCCTTCACGATCGTCGGGGTGATGCCCGCATCGTTCGAGTTCCCGAAGCGCGGCCCGCAATTCAACAACGAACCCGCGGACATCTGGATTCCGATCGCCTTCAGCCCGTTCGAGCGCCAGGCGCGCGGCAGCATGTTCAACAACAGCGTCATCGCACGGCTCAAGCCCGGCACCTCCTTTGAACAGGCTTCGGCGGAACTCGCGGCACTCGGTCCTCGCATACGCGAAAACTACCCGCCGGAGATCAGGAACTCGCCCTATCAACTCGAGCTGTCCGGATCGCCGCTGCGCGACGAGATCGCGGGCCGCGTGCGCACGCCGCTCCTCGTGCTGTTCGCCGCGGTGGGGCTGGTGCTGCTCGTCGCCTGCGCGAACGTCGCTAACCTGGTACTCAGTCGCGCCGCTTCGCGACAGCGCGAGCTGAACGTGAGGCTTGCGCTCGGCGCGCCGCGCGCCCGCATTCTGCAGCTGCTCCTCTGCGAAAGCGTGCTGCTCGCCGCGGCCGGCGGCGCACTCGGGCTGCTGGTCGGGAGCGCCGCGCTCCGGGCGCTCCCCGCGGTGCTCGCCACCAGCCTTCCCGGCATCCAGGACGTGACCCTCGACGCGCGCGTCCTTGCGTTCACGCTGGGTGTCTCCGTGCTGACGGCAATCCTTTTCGGCCTCGTCCCCATGTTCACGTCAGATCGAAACGTCTCCGCCGCGCTTCACGACGGAAGCGGCCGCACTGCCGGCGGCACGCGCGGACATCGCATCCAGCAGGCGCTCGTCACCGTCACCGTGAGCCTCGCCGTGGTGCTCCTCGTCGGCGCCGGGCTGCTCGCACGCAGCTTCGCCGCGCTGACACGCGTCGACCCCGGCTTCCGCCCTCACCAGGTGTTGACGATGTCGGTCGCGCTGCCGGCGCAGGGGTACCCTGGCGCGGACCGCGTCGCCGCGTTCGCGCGCGCCGTCCACGAGCGCGCGCGCGAGCTGCCCGGCACGCGTGCCGCGAGCGTCTCGTCCGACGTCCCGCTCGAATCGGGCGAGCGCCGCGCCTTTGCCCCGGACGTTCCCGCGGGCTCCGGTGCGCCCACCAGCGTCGCACTCACCTGGACCTTCGGCGACTACTTCAGGACGCTCGGCATACCGCTCGTGCGCGGGCGCGCCTTCACGCCGGAAGAAGACACCGAGGTGCGCCCGGTCGTGGTCGTGAGCGAGTCGCTGGCGCGGCAGTTCTGGCCGGGGCAGGACCCCATCGGCAAGCGGCTCAAATGGGGCCTCGCTTCATCCCGGACGCCGTGGCTGACGATCGTCGGCGTGGTCGGCGACGTCCATGACGGTCCGATCGGCGTCGAGCCGACGATTCACGCCTACGCGCCTTTCAGTCACCTCGTTCCGGAGTTGCGCGACTTCACGATCGCGAACGCGACGATCGACCTGCGCGTCGCGCTGCTCGCCGCCGGCGATCCGGCGACGCTCGCGCAACCGGCCCGCCGCCTGGTGGCGGCCATCGACCCGTCGCTTCCGGTCACGAAGATGGCGACGATGGAGCAGCAGGTCGCTGATACCGTTGCGCCGCAGCGCTTCAGCATGCTGGTGCTCGCGGCGTTTGCCGGCGGCGCGCTGCTGCTGGCCGCGATTGGCCTCTACGGCGTGCTCGCATTCGCGGTGGCGCAGCGGACGCGCGAGATCGGTGTGCGCATCGCACTTGGCGCATCGCACGGCGGTGTGCTGCGCATGGTCGTGCGGCAGGGAATGACGCTCGTGGCGGTTGGCCTCGTAGTGGGACTCGTGCTCGCGTTCGCGGTGACGCGAGCCATGACGTCGCTGCTTTACCGCACGGAGCCGTTCGATCCGGTTACCTTCGCGGCGGTGCCCCTGGTCCTGGCAGCGGTGGCGCTGCTCGCGTGTTACCTGCCGGCGCGTCGCGCCTCACGCGTGGAGCCGGTGGTCGCGCTGCGAACCGAATAGTCAGGGCACCTTCACGCCATCGAAGGTGACGGCGGCGAGTCGCGTGGGGTCGTGGCTCGAGACTGCGAGGCCGACGAGCACCGTGGACGGCATCGCGAACGTGTCGCTCCCGATCGTCGTCCACGTCGTGCCGTTCGTGGAGACGGAGGCGGCAATCGTCTGCCCCCTGCGCGTGAGCTTCACGAATCGCGGCGCGCTGCCGGCGTCGCCCGCCGTGTGCAGCGACTCGCCGCCATCGCTCGTCCGCCGCTGGAATGCCGTTCCCTTGCCCGGTGTGACGAAGATCGATGCATGCGCGGCGCCCGCGCCCGTACCGGCTCGAATCATGAGGCCGGCCTTCGTCCACGCGTGGACGTACTCGACACTCGACACGCGCGCCACGACGTCGCCGTCGCCTGCCATCGTGCGATACAGGTAGTGCAGCGCGTCGCCAGTGCCCCAGACGTCAGCGCCGCCGCCTTTGACGCGGAATGCGGTGCCGTCGTAGGTTGCCCGGCCGGCAACACCCGTCGTGCCGACGTCCCGTGCCGTCCATCCGGCGGGCAGTGTGCCGGCACCGACGCTGACGTGATCGAAAGCAGCCGTGGCGAGTACGGTCGTATCGTGACTGTGCGCGACGAGCCCGACGAGGATCGACGCCGGCATCGTCGGGAACGTGTCCTTGCCCACGAGGCTCCAGTTCACGCCATCACTCGATACGGATGCGGTGATCGTGCTGCCGGTCCGCGCCAGCTTGACCCAGCGCGGCGCCGTGCCGGCACCTCCCGAGGTGTTCGTCGAGAGCCCGCCGTCAGCGGTGCGCCGCTGGAAGGCGATCCCCTTGGCCGTGGACACGAGCATCAACGCGTGCGCCGACGACGCCGACGTCGTGCTCCGCATCATGACGCCCACTTTGGTCCACGCCTGCGTCCCCGCGACTGAGGCCACTCGCGCGACGATCGCGCCGTCGCCTGACAGCGTGCGGTAGGCGTAGTGGAATGCGTCCGACGTGCCCCACACGTCGGCGCCGGCACCCTTGAGGGTGAACGTGCCGCCGCTTTCGAGCGCGGATCCCGCGACGCCCACGACGCCGATGTCGCGCGACTGCCACCCGGTCGGCAGTCTCGATGCGGCCACGCTCGTCACCGACACGCGATCGAACACGGCCGTCGCCGTGCGCGTGGTCGTGTGCGCGCTCACCGCGAGCCCGACGTATACGGATCCGCTGAGGGCAATCGTGTCCTGGCCGACCACGGTCCACGACGTGCCATCCGGCGAGGTCGACGCCGTAACCCGCGTGCCGCGCCGCGCGAGCTTCACCCAGGCCGGCGCCGCTCCAGCGGTCAAGGTGCTCGTCGTCGCGCCGCCCGCCTGCGTTCTCCGCTGGAACGCGAGCCCCTTTGCCGCCGAGACAATCATGAATGCGTGCGCGGAGCCGGGGTCGAGCCCCTGGCGCACCATCACGCCCGCCTTGACCCACGACGCCACGTTCTCAACCGACGCGACCCGGGCGACGATGTCGCCGTCTGCCGCCAGCGGTTGATAGACGAAGCGGAAGGCGTCGGCGGCGCCCCAGACATCGGCGCCGGCGCCCGCGATCGTGAAGGTGCCGGACACGTAGGCCGCGTCGCCCGCTACGCCCACGTTGCCGATGTCGCGCGTGGACCACGGCGCCGGCAGCTCCGCGGCCGGCGGCGGCGGTTCGACCGTATCGTTCAGCGGATGGCGGAACAGGCCGCGGCCGTGGGTCACGGCATAGAGTGAATCGCCCAGCACGAACAGTTCGTCGACCGACACGTTCGCCGGACCATCCTGCGTGACGTCCCATGTCTGGCCGCGATCGCGGCTCGTGAAGATGCCCACCTCGGTCGCCGCCCAGATCACGCTGGAGTCGGTCGGATCGACCTCGACATCGCGCACGGGCGCGAACGGCAGCCCGGTGCTGCCCGTGCCGGTTGCGTCCACCCACGTCCCGCCACTGTCGTCCGTGCGCTGGATATTGCCGTCCACGAACCCGCCGAACGCGACATAGACCATGTTCGCGTTGAACGCGTCGACAGTGATCCGTGTGACGAACCGGTTCGGAAACGACGTCGGGTCAACCTTCGCCCACGAAGGCGCGGCGGCGGTTGCGTTCAGCGAGCGGTAGAGATCGCCGTTGTTGTGCCCCACCCACACGATGTTCGAGTTGCCCGGCGCGACCGCGACGGCGCTGATGTAGCTGGCGCTCGGCGGCTTCACGGCGCGCCAGGACGGCACCGCTGCCTTGACGTTGTCCGTGCGCCACAAGCTCTGGCCGCCTGCCCACATCCGCTGCGGCTCGTTCGGGTCGAGCACGAACGGCGCGATGAAGTTCGCCGCGTACCCGGCGTCTTGGATGCCCGAGTAGATGAACCGCGAGCTGGCGCCGCCGTTCGTGCTGCGGTGCAGCTGCAGGTAGACGTACTCGCCGTAGAAAAAGTTCGAATCGGCCGGGTCGGCGGCGGAGAAGCCGCCGTCGCCGCCGAACATCGGCGCCCACCCTTCGCTTCCGGCCCACGGATCGTACACGAGCGTGCCGTTGTCCTGCGTGCCGCCGACGATCACACCGGTGGCGGGATTGCCGCCGGCGCCGTAAAACTGCGTCACGGCGAGGTTGTTGTTCAACCCCTCGAACTGCGCCGCGGCCGCCGACGTCAGCAGCGCGACGTCGGGAACCCTGTAGACGCCGCCGTCGTTGCCGATGAACAGCACGCGATTGCCTGCGTTGTCGAACTGCGGATGCTCGATGATGACGTGCTGGTCGGCGTGGAAAGAGCCCTGCGGGTAGCTCACCTGCGTAAAGGTGGTGCCGCCATCGCGGCTGCGAAACAGGTTCACGCCGCCGACGATCACGTCGTTCGGATCGCGCGGGTTCACCCAGAGCGCAAGGTCGTACCAGCCCTGCCCGTTCTCCAGCAGCTCGAACGCGTCGCTGGTGAACATGCACGAGAAGCTGATGCCGCCGTTCACGCTGCGGAAGACCATGCCGCCGCCGCCGTCGACGACCGCGTAGACGACGTCCGGCGTGTTTCGCGCGTAGGCCACTTCGACGCGCCGTGAGCCGGGCATGCTGGCCGCAACCGGAAGCGAGGTCGCCGTCCACGTGAGGCCCCCGTCTGCGGTGTGCCACACGCCGCCGCTGCGATCGCCGGCAATTGCACGCCTGCTGTCACTAGGGTGGAAGTCGATGTCGGCGGCGATCGGACCCGTCACCTTCGCGAAGGTGGTGCCGCCGTCCGTACTGCGGAACAGGCCCGTCGTGGTGCCCGCGAGGAGGACCCGCCCGTCGGGCGAGATCGCGAGCCGCAGCACGTAATGAAACATCGCGGTCGCCGTCGACGGCAGCTGCGTCCACGTGGCGCCGCCGTCGGTGCTCTTGAAGATGCCTGCGCCGCGGATGGCATCGGCGTTGTTATAGCCTTCGCCGGTTGCCGCGTACATGATCGACGGGTTCGTCGGGTTGAAGACCATCGACGTCACGGCGAGGTTGGCCATGAAGTCGCTCATCGGCGTCCAGCTCGCCCCGCCGTTCACCGTCTTCCAGATGCCGCCGCCGACGCTGCCGGCGAACATCGTGCCCGGCTTCGTCGGGTGCACGAGCACCGTTCGCACGCGGCCACCGATGTTGCCGGGGCCGATCGAGGTCCACCCGGTGCGTGTGAGCGGCGCGCTCATCGTGGACAGCTCGCCGCTCGTGTCCTGCGTGCCTGTTGCCGTTGCAGCGGACGGCGCATCGGCGTCGGTCGAGCGCTGTGCCTTCGGCATTCTGGCCGCGCGTGCGGCTTTCGCCGCTTTCATCTCGTCGACGTGCTTCTTCGCGCGCATCAGGCCGCCCGGCGCAATGATCCCGGCATCGTCACGAAGCGAGAGGGAGCGGAAGGCAAGCGCCTGCTCGGGCTTGTCTGGACGGACGTCCTCCTCGCCCTCGTGTTCCTCCAAATCCGGGTACCGGGGGCGCTCGCGTTCGACGAGCGGCAAGACGAGGAGCGACAGCGCGACGCACAACGCGCCGGATACCGCACGCGTGGACGACAACTTCATTGGGCGGTAACCGTAACGAGGAAACGGGGCACGTTGGGCGTGCCCCCCCTGGGTGCAAACGGCGTGAGCGCGAGATCCGTCGTACCGCGTCCGACCACCGCGAAGGTCCAGCCGTTGGCCGGAGGCCGGCGGCGCCCTTCTTCGGTGTTCAGCGAGCGGAGGACATCAGTCGAGAACGCCAGATTCCATTCGTCATAGCTCGCGGGCCTGGCGACGGCCAGCACGTCGCCCACGCGCACGAATACTTCCGTGCCGAAGTCCTTCTGGTCGATGTGAACGGTTCGATCAGTGGCCGGGGTACTGCTCTCGTGCGTGCGAGCAGCCGTCGTGCAGCCGGCGGTCAGCGACAGCAGCAGCAGCGCGAGGGCGGGGAGCACCATCAATCACTGTACCGGCGATTCGGCACAGGTCAATCTGAGCGTTTTTCACACAAACTGCTGATGTGGAACGACTTGCGGTCGAGCTCGCGGTGCGCATCCGCGGCCGGGGTAGGAACGGCAGGGGTCTTTTTGAGCAATGCGTTCCCAGTTGAGAGCCCGGTTCAGAGTCGCAACTCTGAACCAGGATCTGAACTGTAGGTGGATCGTTGTTTAGAACGTTGCGCGGAGGCCGAACTGGATCAGTCGCGGCTCAGCCGCTGTGGTCAGACGGCCGAACGTCGGAACGCCCAGGATCGTGCCCGCGTTCGTAAAGTTGGTGCGGTTGAACACGTTGAACATCTCGGCCCGGAACTGCAGCGCTATCCGCTGTCCGACGTTGAAGTTCTTGAAGAGCCCGAGGTCTGTCTGGTTCTGGTAGGGCAGGCGGATCGCGCTCCGCGGCGCGTCCCCGAACTGATTCGCAGGAGGCTGCTGGAACGCGCTCACGTTGAAGAACTGCTCGACCGTGCCCGGCGCGTCGTCCGGATCGCCAACGAGGTTGGGACGAAGCGTATTGCCCTGACCGAACGAGTTCGCGGTGTTGACCTGAGTGGTCACCGTCAAGGGAACGCCGGTGGCGATCTTCGTCGAGCCGCTGATCTCCCACCCGCCAAGCGTGTTGTAGAGCAGACGGTTGTCGCGGTCGGAGAAGAACGGCAGTTCCCACACGTAGTGCGCGCCGAAGATGTGCGTGCGGTCGTACGTGGTCACCGCGCGCTCGGCCTCGAGGTTTCCCTGATATTGCGGGAAGTCGGCGGCGTTGCGGTCCGACGAGGAATCGGAGACGGCCTTGGACAGCGTGTAGTTCACGTTCAGCAGCAGTCCGTCCTGGAACCGGCGCGAGACCGCCACCTGCAGCGAGTTGTAGCTCGAGGTCGCATCCGTCTGGCGGAACTGGATGTTCCCGTAGCCGCGGAACGGGCGCGCCGCGTTGGTGGGCGCCGTTGCGCCTGCGTTCGTACGATTGATGTCGACGGAGCGCAGGAGATTCCGTCCCTGTGCTCCGACGTAGGCGACATCGGCGACGAAGTTCCACGGCAGCTGCCGCTGGACGCCAAGGCTGAACTGATGCACGCGCGGCGTCTTGAAGTCCGGGCTCATCGCGATCAGGCCGACGACGATCGCCTCGTTGTTGCGCTGCGAGCCGCCCTGCGGGTTGGTGAGCATCGGCACCGACGCACCTGACGCGTTGAACACGCTGTTGACCACGAACGGCGGGTTCACGAACGCGTTCTGCAGCGCGATGCCGACGAGCGTGCGGTCGTAATAGAGACCATATCCGCCGCGCACCGCCGTCAGGCCGTCACCGGCGACGTCCCACGCGAAGCCGGCGCGCGGGCCGAAGTTCGTCTTGTCGGTCCGGGTGATGCGATCGCCGTAGGGCGAGTTCTCGCCGGCGATGACGATGCCGTTCAGCGGATCGCCAGTGCCCGGCACGCGATTGTTGGCGGCGTCAATCTGATACGCGCGGCTCGGGTCGAACTGTGACGGATCGAAGTTCGTGAGCACGTTCTCGGTGTCCGTCGGCTGCAGGATGAGGGAGTAGCGCAGCCCGAGGTTGAGCGTCAGATTCGGCGTCACCGTCCAGTCGTCCTGGCCGAAGAGCTCGTACATCTGATAGCGCAGGTGCGACGTGATGTCGACGTTCGGCTCCTGGTAACTGAGGGCGCGGCCGAGCAGGAAATCGGCAAACGCATCGCCCGTCGACGTGAACGCGGCGTTGGACGTGCCGGGGAACGTAAACGCGCCGTTGGTATCCTGCGCGTTGTTCTCGTTCTTGAACTCCCACGACAGCAGCGTGCCGAACCTGAGCGCGTGCGAGCCGCGCAGCCACGTGAACGTGTCCTTCAGCCGGTGCGAGCCGTAGGTGTTGTCGTAGGGCCCGAAGAAGTCGATGTTGCCGTAGCCGCCGGTGTTGAAGATGAGCGACGGCATGAAGGCGTCGCCCGGCTGGCCGGTGAAGACCTTCGGCGTGTTCGCCGGCCGCAGTCCCGTGCCGATCACCTCCGTCTGGATGGCGCCGCGGCTGTAGTTGTAGGCGACCTCGTTCAACATCCCCGACGACAGCACCGTCGTCCAGTTGCCGACGAAGCTGCGGCCCGGGTTGTTCGTCTCGGTGGCGGCGATGCCGGGAAACGCCGAGAAATTCGTGCCGAACACTTCGCCGAACGGCTCCGTCGTCGGGATGGAGTCGTTGATGAAGCGTCCGTAAATCGAGTTCGCGTCCGAGAGGCGATAGTCCACGCGGATGAACTCCTGGCGGAAGTCGCGCTTGCTGAGCGTCTCCGCGCTGAAGTTGCGGCTGCCGCCAAAGTCCCCGTTCGGAGCGGGGAAGTTCTGCGCGAGAGCCCGTGCGACCGGATCGATCCGATCCGCCGGAATGACATTGCCGGGGAACGGCTGGCCGGTGAGCGGATCGATGATCGTCGGCAGCCCGGCAAAGTTGCCGTTGCGCTGCGCGTCCGTCGGCGTGCGCGTGATGTTGATGCCGGTACCGCGCATCGTTTCGATTTTGCGGAACTCCTCGCCGAAGAAAAAGAAGAGGCGATCGCGCATCAGCGGCCCTCCAACCGTGCCGCCGAAATTGTGGTAGTCGAGCGGGTTCGCATCGCGCTTGCCGTCGTTGTCGAGATCGAGCGTGCCGAAGAAGTTCGACGCGTCGAACTTGTCGTCACGCAGGAACTCGAAAATCGAGCCGTGGAACTCGTTGCTCCCGGACTTCGTGACGACGTTCACCTGGCCGCCCGCATTGCGGCCGAACTCGGCGCTGTAGTTCGAGCGCAGGATGTTCACCTCCTGTACCGTGTCCACGTTCACGTAGTTGATCAGCGCGAGATTCGAGCCGGCGTCGTTGTTGTCGGCGCCATCCACCATCCAGTTGTTCTGGCTGGCGCGGTTGCCGTTGACGAAGACGTTCGTCAGGTTGCCGAGGCCGACGGTGAGCGTGCTCGGGAGCGTCGACGACACCCCCGGCTGCATCGCGACCAGCTGAATGACGTTGCGGCCGTTGAGCGGCATCTGCTCGACCTGCTTCGCGGTGATGAGCGTGCTCACGTCGGAGCTCTCCGTCTTGACGAGCGGCGTCGTCGCGGTGACGGTGACCGTCTCGCTCACGTCGCCGGGCTGCAGCACGATGTTCACGCCGAGGCGATCGTTGACGCTCAGTTCGAGGTTCGAGCGCACGAAGCGCTTGAAGCCGGGAAGCTCCAGCGCCACCTCGTAGCGGCCGACCGGAAGAAGCGTCGCTACGTACACGCCGCTCTCATCGGTCACCACCGTCTGCGTCGCATTCGTCCCCATGTTGCGGACGGTGACGGTCAGGCCGGGGACCGCGGCGCCGCTCTGGTCCGTGACGGTGCCCGTGATGGTTCCCGTAATCTCCTGCGCGGCCGCGGGCATCGCGCACATCACACTCAGCAGCAAGGCTGCAACAGCTCGCATCGATCCTCCGACTTCTCGCGAAAACGCGGCGCGCATCATAGCAAGCACCCCTCAGCGATCCAATTAATCCGGCACGATAGATCCGCGGATACAAAACATTGAATTGGGCCCGTACCCTGTCCGGGCGTTCATCACCGGCCGGTCGCGCGGTCCGCGTCAGCTCGACCGCTAACATGCTGTGCAAGTTGAAGTTGTGACGGCATGAGACCGATCGTTTCCAGCCGTCGGGGACCGGCCGGTACTGTGCGGTGCCGGCACACTGTCCGG
>Ga0307414_10001877_pt1 | contig 10851 bp, 6 predicted proteins | sample DK1Ometagenome_FD_203804 | JGI IMG/M metagenome (GOLD analysis project Ga0307414, IMG submission 203804) | Maize rhizosphere microbial communities from greenhouse at UC Davis, California, United States - DK15-O-3 | ecosystem: Host-associated > Plants > Roots > Rhizosphere > Soil | place: USA...
GCGAGGTACGCGCCGCCCGGATGCCCCAGCTCGGCGGTGCCGCCGCCACCCGCCGACTTCCCGCCTCCGTCCGTACGTCGGAGCTCCTCGAAGTCCACCGCCTGCGCGACGTAGTCGATCTCGACCGTGACGGCCGGAAGCGTCAGCGCGGAGACGTCGACGTCGACGGCAGGCGGTCGTAACGCGCGCCGGACCCTGCGCGGCGCGGTCCTTCGCGTGGCGGCGCTCGTGGACGGCGTGCGGTTGCGCGGTCCCACCTCCGGCGCTGGCTGCACGCTCGGCGGCAGCGGCATGTAGCCGGCGATCCGCTCGGGCGCGAGCACGAGGCGCGGCGGCACGCGGCCGGCGCCAAGGGCGAGGGCCGCGCTCAGGAGCATGACGTGCACACCGGTGCTCAGAGCGGCACCGCCGAAGGGAGTCACGGCTGCGGCCCGTGACTCCAGGAGTGTGCTGAACACCTTCCTTCCTCGGGAGCCGCGTCAGGGGTGGACGATCGGGAGCCGGCCAAGGATAGCGCCGTTCCAGACGCTGGGTCGCCGGCCCGGTTCCGTCAAGACAGCGTCGCTCCGCGAATCGGGCGGGAAGAGCGGCGAGCTCACTCCGCGCGCCCGGGACGCCGCAGGTCGCCGAGAGCCGAGAGCTGTAGTTCGGAGACCCGAGAGCCGCAGTTCACCCCTCGCACCCGTTCAACCGATACCCCGCCTTGCGCACCGTGAGCAGGAACTCGGGGTTCGCCGGGTCCGCCTCGAGCTTCCGCCGCAGCTCGGCCACGTGCGTGTCCACCGTGCGGCTCACCACCTCGTCCGCGTAGCCCCACACCTCGCGCAGCAGGTCGAGCCGGCTCGCCACGCCGCCGCGGCGCCTGACGAGCGCCATCAGCAGCTCGAACTCCTTGGGCCGGAGCGACACCGGTGCGCCGCCGCGGCGCACGACGTACGTCGCCGGCTCCACCTCCACGTCGCCGAAGCGCACCACGGCCGGCGCGCGGCCGCCCGCCCGCCGCGCCTGCTCCGCCGCGCGCCGCAGGTGCACGCGCACGCGCGCCAGCAGCTCCATCAGCCCGAACGGCTTGGTGACGTAGTCGTCGGCGCCGAGGCGGAAGCCGAGCACCTTCTCCGCCTCCTCGCCGCGCGCGGTGAGGATGAGCACCGGCATGTCGCGCCCCTCGGCGCGCAGCGCCTCGAGCACGCGGTAGCCGTCGAGCCCGGGGAGCATCAGGTCGAGAATGACGAGGTCCGGCGCCTCGGCGCGTGCCGCGGCGAGCGCCGCCACGCCGTCGCGCGCCACCTCCACGGTGTAGCCCTCGATCTCGAGGTTGTTGCGGAGGCCGAGCGCGAGGTTGGCGTTGTCCTCGACGACGAGGATGCGGGGGGGCGCGGTCACGGGGCGGTGGCCGGCGGTCATCCGGCGCGGGGCCCGTGACCGCGCGGCGGCGCGGCGGGGTGCGCCCGCGCCGCCGCGGGGCGGCTCCCGAAGCTGTACGGCGGCGGCACCACCGACGGCGCCGCGCCCTCTCCCGCGCCCGGCAGCTCGACGACCACCAGCGCGCCGCCGCGCCGCCCCGTCTCGATCCACGCCGTGCCGCCGTGCAGCTCGGCGAGCTCGCGCACCACCGCGAGGCCGATGCCGCTGCCGCCGCTCGCGCCGTTGCGGTCGCGGTGCAGGCGCAGGAAGGGAAGCCAGACGCGCTCGCGGTCGCGCGACGGGATCCCCGGGCCCTCGTCCTCCACCCAGAGCCGCACGCGCGCGCCCCACTCGCCGCCGCCGAGGGTGATGGTCTGCGCGGGCGGGCCGTACTTGAGCGCGTTGTCGAGCAGGTTGAGCACCATCTGACGCAGGGCGCCCGGGTCCACGAGGGCGACGGGGGCGCCGGCCACGTCCACCGCGAGGTGCGCCCCGCGCTCCGCCGCGAGCACCGTGAAGGCGCCGGCGATCTCGTCGAGCGCCGCGCCCACGTCCACCGGGCGCGGCGCGGGGTGGTTCGCCCGGTGCTCGGCGCGCGAGAAGACGAGCACGTTCTCCACGAGGTGCATGAGCCGCCGCGCCTCCTGCAGCACCACCCCCGCGGCCTCGCGCCCCTCGCGCTCGGAGCGCACCCGCCCCAGCGCGAGCGTCTCGGCGAAGAGCACGATCTGCGCGAGGGGCGTGCGCAGCTCGTGCGACACGCTGGAGGTGAAGTCGCTGCGCAGCCTCGCCAGCTCGCTCTCGCGCCGGAGCTGCAGCACGGCGACCGCGGCGAGCGCGGCGGTGAGCAGGAGGAGGCCGAGGAGGACGGGGAGCCGCAGGCCGGCCGGCGGCACCGGGAGGCGCGCCAGCGCCGCGTCGCGCAGCGTGACGCGCGCCCGCAGCCCGCCGAGCGTCTCGAGCGTCACCTCGCCCGCGTAGCTCGTGCGCGGCTCGGGCGACGAGCGGAAGACGACGCGGCCGGCGGCGTCGAGCACGGTGACGGCGAGCAGCGAGTCCGCCGCCACCCCCGCCGGGCCGAGGGCGGCCGAGGCGGGCGAGCGCGCGTGGCGCGCGACGGCGTTGCGGAAGAGCGGGACGCCGAAGGCGCTCGCGCAGGTGGAGAAGCCGAAGGCGGCGATGGGCGCGCCGAACTCCGCGTACCGCACGCCGTAGACGAGGACGACGGGGCCGAAGATGGTCGCCGTGCGCCAGTCGGGCTTGTAGGCCATGCGCACGTGCCGCGCGACGGTGTCCGCCACCCAGCGGCCGAGCGCCGGCGGTACGGCGGCGCCGCCGGTCGTGAGCGTGCCGTCGCGCAGGTCGAGCCGGAAGTAGAAGCGCGCCGAGTCGTCCGCCGGCGCCGCGCAGCCGAGCGCGCCCGTGGCGGTGCGCGCGAGCAGCGCCGGCGGGGGCAGGACCTCGAAGGGGGAGAGCGCGCGCACCCCCGTCACGGGGCTGAGCGCGGTGGCGAGCGCGTCGCGCACGCTGTCGCGCGCGCCGGCCAGGATCTCGTACGCGGCGAAGTGCGCGTAGTCGCGCAGTGCCCGCTCGGCGGTGGCCCGCTGCGACCGCGCGGCGCGGTACGCCTCGTAGGCGAGCGTGGCCGCGAGCGCCACGGTGAGCGCGAGCAGCGCGACGAGCAGCCCCGCGCGCGGCGCGTGGCGCCGGGCGGCGCCGGACGTGGAAGGCATGCGATGCATAGTACAGTGCCGCCGCCGCGAGATCGATAGCCGGCCGCGGCGGCCGCGCGGCAGGGTATATTACCCGCCGGCCGGGCGCCGCCGCCCCACCGTGCCGTCGCTCACCACGCGCCCGCCCGCCAGCGCTCCGTGTACACGCTCACCCCAGGGTCGTCCCCGCAGGTCCCGCCGCGCGAGCCCGTCGGCCGGTGGGAGCGGCTGCGCGCGATTCACGCCCTCACGCGGCAGCGAGCGCGCGAGGGACAGCTGGGCGTGTTGCGGCAGCTGTACGAGATGGTGCGCCTCAAGCTGGTGCACGACATCCCCGCGGTGCACTACCACTGTGCGGGCATGTGGCGGCGCGACATGCCCTGGGAGGACAAGGTGGGCTACGTCGGCGGCCGGCAATACGTGCGCGCGCTCGCCGCGGCCAACCCGCTCCCCTACCGCAAGCTCTCGCAGCACAAGCTCCCCGAGAAGGCGCTCCTCACCCTGCTCGGCTTCCCCACGCCGCGCTTCCTCGGCGTCGTGCGCCGCGTCGGCGGGCGCACCGCCAGCGGGGCGCCGCTCACCACGGCGGCGGAGCTCGAGCGCTTCCTCGCCGAGCACGTCGGGGAGCGCCTCTCCTTCAAGCTCATGGAGGGGCACGGCGGGCACGGATTCCTGGCCGCGCGCGTGGAGCGCGGGCCCGACGGGTGCATGCTCGCGCCGCTCGCCGGCGAGGCGCCGATGAGCGTCGAGCGCTTCTTCGCCGAGCACGTCGAGCGCCTGCCGAACGGGCGGCTCATCGAGGCGTACCTCGACCAGCACCCGACGTACGCGGCGTTCAACGAGTCGAGCGTCAACACGCTGCGCATCGTCGCCTACGCGCCGCCCGACGGGCGGGCGCGCGTCGTCGGCGCGTACCTGCGCATCGGCCACGCGGGGTCGCTGGTGGACAACCGCACGTCCGGCGGCATCGTCGCCGCCGTCGACCAGGCCACGGGCGTCGTGGGGGTGGCCACCGACGGCGCGATGACGCGCGAGCTGTACCGCGTGCACCCGGACACCGGGCGCCCGATCGAGGGCGTGCGGCTGCCGTTCTGGGCGGAGTCGCTGGCACTCGCCGAGGCGGCGCTCGACGCCTTCCCGAAGATGCGCTTCGCCGGCCTCGACGTCGCCGTCACGCCGGACGGGCCGTCGATCATCGAGATCAACAACTACCCGGGGATCGAAGGCCTCTCCTCGGTCAACATCCGGCTCGCGACCGTCCTGCGCCCGTAGTGGGCCGCGCCCGCAGCGCGGCGCCCGCAGCGCGCGCACGCGCGCCTGACCGAGCTCTGACACGGCCCGCACCGCCCCCGGACACACCTTCGCCTCGACCCGCGCCACTGTGATGGCGTGCGCCATCCGGCGCACACCGGCGGCCCGCTCCCGGGCGCCGGCCCGGCGCCGGGCCCGGCGCCAGCCACCCGGCGGGGAGGGGAGATGAGCCTGTTCACCAAGAAGAGCATCGCCGAGCTGCGCGCGGAGGCGGAGGGCGGCGCGCTGCGCCGCTCGCTCGGCCCGTGGAGCCTGACCGCGCTCGGCATCGGCTCCATCATCGGCACGGGGATCTTCGTGCTGACCGGCACGGCGGCGTCGCAGTACGCCGGGCCGGCGCTCGTCGTCTCGATGGTGATCGCCGCGGTGGGGTGCGCCTTCGCGGGGCTGTGCTACGCGGAGTTCGCCTCGATGATCCCGGTGTCGGGGAGCGCCTACACCTACGCCTACGCCACCATGGGGGAGCTGATGGCGTGGATCATCGGCTGGGACCTCGTGCTCGAGTACGCGCTCAGCGCCGCGACCGTCGCCGTGGGATGGTCCGGCTACGCCGCCAGCTTCCTGCGCGACTTCGGCGTCGTCCTCCCCGCGCAGCTCGTCGCCGGCCCGGGGCAGACGGTGGCGCTCGCGGACGGCACGGCGGTGCAGGGGGTGTTCAACCTCCCCGCGGCGCTCGCCGTGGTGGCGGTGTCGGCGCTGCTCGTCACGGGCATCAACCAGAGCGCCCGCGTCAACACGGCGATCGTCGTCGTCAAGCTCGCCGTGCTCGTGCTGTTCGTGGTGTGCGGCATCGCCTACGTGCGCCCGGAGAACTGGACGCCGTTCGTCCCCGCGAACACCGGCGAGTTCGGCGCCTTCGGGTGGAGCGGCGTGCTGCGCGGCGCCGGCGTGATCTTCTTCGCGTACATCGGCTTCGACGCGGTGTCCACGGCGGCGCAGGAGGCCAAGAACCCGCAGCGCGACATGCCCATCGGCATCCTCGCGTCGCTCTTCGTCTGCACGGGGCTCTACATCGCGGTGGCGCTCGTGCTCGTGGGGATCGTGCGCTACACGGAGCTCAACGTCGCCGACCCGATCGCCGTCGGCATCGACGCGACGGGGCTCACCTGGCTCAGCCCCATCATCAAGATGGGCGCCCTGCTCGGCCTGCTCAGCGTGATGCTCGTGGTGCTGCTCGGCCAGTCGCGCATCTTCTACTCGATGAGCCGCGACGGCCTGCTCCCGGCGGTCTTCCGGCGCGTGCACCCGCGCTTCCGCACGCCGCACTACAGCACGATGATCATCGGCGCCGTCGTCGCGCTCGCCGCCGGCCTCCTGCCGATCGCGGTGCTGAGCGTGCTCACGAGCATGGGGACGCTGCTCGCCTTCACCATCGCCTGCATCGGCGTGATCATCCTCCGCCGCACGAACCCCGAGCTCGAGCGCCCCTTCCGCACCCCGGGCATGCCGTGGGTGCCGGCGCTCGGCGCGCTGATCTGCTTCGTGCAGATGCTCGGCCTCCCCGGCTCGGCGTGGCAGCGGCTGGGCGTGTGGCTGCTGCTGGGGCTCGTGATCTACTTCCTGTACGGGCGGACGCGCGCCGCCCGGGCGCGGGCCGAGCGCGTGGCGCGGCGGGCGGCGTAGAGGGGCGAGGGACGCGGCAAGAGGTGAGAGGGACGAGGCGGGAGGCGGGAAGGGGCGCGGCGTATGGTGCGCCGTGCTGCTCCGTGCCGACCGCATAACGTGACGGCGCGCACAACCCCGGTGCCCTCCGGGCGGGATGGGTCGTCTGAGTGGCGCAGCGATCCCTGCTGTCCACTTCCCACGAACCTAACGAACCACCCATGCTCTCCCGCCTCCGGGCAGTCCTGCGCACGCCGCTTCTCGCTGTACTCCTCGCCTGCTCGGCCGCCGCCTGCGGCGGCGACGACTCGGTCGGCCCGTCCGGCGCCACGCTGGTCAAGCTCTCCGGCGAGGGGCTGCAGGGGAGCGCCGGCGAGGCCCTCTACAGCACGCTCTACGTCCGGGCGGCGGACGCGCAGGGAGTGCCGCTCGCCGGTCGCACGGTGACGTTCGCGTTCACCAGCGGCGGCGGCTCGGTCGTCATGCCGCAGGTCGCGACCGACGCGTTCGGCATCGCCCAGGCTTCGGTCGTCCTCGGACCCGAGATCGGCGTCCAGGTGGTGTCGGCCACCATGGGCGGCGCGGCGCCGGTGGCGTTCTCCATCACCGTGGGCCAGGCGCCGGCCGTTCAGCTCGTCGTGGCGTCGGGCAACGCGCAGACCGGCGCGGCCGGCGAGGCCCTCGCGTCGCCGGTGGTCGTGCGCGCGGTCGACCGGTTCGGGCGGGGGGTGTCGGGCGTGTTCGTGCACCTGTTAGCGGAACCGTCGGCCGGCGTCCCCACCGCCGCGTCGGCGGCCACCGACGCGAGCGGGCAGCTCGGCCTGACGTGGGTGCTCGGGGAGACGGCCGGGCCGAAGTCCATCACCGCGGAGGCCACCGCGGTCCCGAACCTCACCATCACCGCTACCGCCGTCGCCGGGCCCCCGTCGCAGATGATCACGGTGTCCGGCAACGAGCAGTCGGGCACGACCGGCGCGGCGCTCCCCAGCCCGCTCGTCATGGCCGTCGCGGACCGCTTCGGCAACGCCGTCGGCGCCGGCATCCCGGTCAACTTCACCGTCACCGCCGGCGGCGGGTCGGTGTCGCCCGCCACGGCGGCGACCGACGCCAATGGCCGCGTGAGCACCACGTGGACGATGGGCCCCCGCGTCGGCGCGAACTCGGTGGCCGCGGCCGCCGCCCCCACCTCCTCGCTTCAGGTCACGGTCATGGCGACCGTCCCCCTCCGCGCGCTCGACCACCGCGTGGTGGACGCCGAGATGAGCCCGGCGACGGGGAAGATCGTCACCGTCTCCGCCAACCCGTCGCGGCTCAACATCCTCGACCCCGAGACCGGCACCGTGCAGACGGTCGCGCTCACCTACACGCCGCTGAACGTCTCCGTCTCGCCCGACGGCAGCCGCGCGGCGGTCGGCCACGACGGCTACCTGTCGAGCGTCAACCTGACGACGCGCGCCGTGACCGGCACGCACCTCGTCTCGGTGGTCGCCGGCGACGTGGTGCTCGGCGGCAACGGCTACGCCCACGTCTTCCCCGCCAGCGGCGCGCAGTGGACGAACATCCGCAGCGTCAACCTGACCACCGGCGCCGTCGCGAACCACACGGGGAGCAGCTCGATCTACGGCGGCACCGTCGCGAAGCTGCACCCCTCGGGCGCGTACATCTACGGCGCGAACCGCGGGCTCTCCCCGTCCGACTTCGAGAAGTACGACGTGAGCGGCGGCACGGCCGCGTACCTGTACGACTCGCCCTACCACGGCGACTACTCGTTCGGCGGCGACGTCTGGGCGTTCGAGGACGGCTCGCGGCTCGTCGCCCGCAGCGGCAACCTGTTCCGCGCCTCCGCGGTGCGGGCCGAGGACATGACGTACGCGGGGTCGCTGAGCGGCGCCCCGTGGATCGTGTGGGCCACGCACTCCACGGCCGCGTCGCGCGTGCTCGTGTTCACGGCCGGCGACTTCGGCGCCGTGGGGGCGGCGGAGCTCCGCGCGTACGACCCCGCGGCGCTCCAGTACATGGGGAGCGTGCCGCTCCCGCGGTTCACCGTCACGGGCCCGACGAGCAGCACGCAGTACGCGGCCGAAGGGCGATTCGTCTTCTTCAACGCCGCCGGCACCCGCGCCTACACGCTGCTCCGCGCCAACCCCGAGTCCGGCCTCGCCCTCGACTGGGGGCTCGCGGCCTTCGACCGGGCGGACATTCCGTAAGGCGAGGCCCGAGGGACGAGGTCAGTGGGACGAGGAGGATGCACCAGGGCCGTTCCCTCGTGCCTCCCACCTCGTGCCTCGTCCCTCGCCCTTCAACAGCCCCGCAGGCACCCGCGTAAGTTGAGACGTCCCCTCCCCGTCTCACCCGCGAGCCTCCATGCGCCTTTCGCTCTCCGCCGCCGCCCTCGTGGTCGCGGCCGCCGCCCTTCCCGCGCAGCGCCCTGCCGCCGCGCCGCGCGCGTTCACCCCCGCCGACTGGTACCGCGTCACCACCCTGAGCTCCCCCGCCGTCTCTCCCGACGGGCGGCTCGTCGCGGTGACCGTCACCACGGTGCGCGAGGCCGAGAACAAGCGGCACTCCGAGGTGTGGGTGGTGCCGAGCGCCGGCGGCGAGGCGGTGCGCTACACGGCGCCGGGCGCGGAGAGCTCGGCGCCGCGCTTCTCCCCTGACGGGCGGCTCCTCCTCTTCACCTCCAAGCGGCCGGGCGCGAAGGGCTCCACCTGGGCGCTGCGCATGGACCGCCCGGGCGGCGAGGCGTTCGCCGCCGACAGCGCGCCGCCCGCGCACGCGACGGTGACGCGCGACCGCCGGATCGCCGTCTGGTCCGACTCGGTGACGCCCGACTCCCTCGCCGACAGCAGCGCGGCGGCCGACCCGTGGGCGAAGATGGAGGCGATGGCGCGCCCGCCGTACGGCGCCGTCACCCGGCCGCTCGACGCCAAGCGCTTCGACGGGCGGCACGTGGTGGACATGCGCTTCAAGGCGAACGGGCGCGGCTTCCTCCCCGGCGGGCGCACGGCGCGCGTCTGGCGCCCGTCGCAGCTCTGGGCGCAGCCGCTCGACGGCGACGTGACCCGCCCGGGGCGGCGGCAGCTCACCCGCACGCCGTACTCGCACACCGACGCCGCCGTGTCGCCCGACGGGCGCTGGATCGCGTTCGTCGCCGACAGCGCGCTCCGCCCCGACTCGGTGGTGCAGGCGGTGCGCGACTCGATCGCCCGGCTCCCCTACGACGCCGCGCGCGACGAGGCCGAGCGCAACGAGGTGGACGTCTACGTGGTGCCGGCGGCCGGCGGCACGCCGCGCCGCGTCGCCACCGCGCCCGGGAGCGAGGGGAGCCTCGCCTGGTCGCCGGACGGGCGGCAGATCGCCTTCGTCGCGCGCCCGACGCGCACCGCCTCCGAGCGCCTGTACGTCGTGAGCGCCGAGGGCGGCGCGCCGGTCAACGTGCTCGGCGACTGGCGCTACGAGCCGGAGAGCTTCCGCTGGCTCCCCGACGGGCGCATCTCCATGCACGCGCAGGTGGGCGGGCGCTCGGGGCTCTTCGTCGTCACGCCCAAGTCCAGGGAGGTGCGCGAGGTCCTCGGCGGCCGCCGCCGCATGAGCGGCTTCGCCTACGACGCCGCCGCGAGCCGCGTCGCCTTCGTGGCGACGAGCACGAGCCGCCCCACGGAGCTGTACGTGGCGGGCGCGGACGGCCGCGGCGAGCGCCGGCTCACCGGCTTCAACGACGCGCTGCTCGCCGAGGTGGCGTTCGCCGACGCCGAGCGGTTCACCTACCCGAGCGTGGGCGGGCTCGAGATCGAGGGGTGGCTGATGAAGCCGTTCGGCTACCAGGCGGGGAAGAAGTACCCCCTCGTGCTCTACATCCACGGCGGCCCGCACAGCGCCTACGGGGAGAACTGGTTCGACGAGTTCCAGAACCTGGCGGGCGCCGGGATGATGGTGCTGTACACGAACCCGCGCGGCTCGTCCGGCTACGGCGGCGACTTCACCTACTCCACGCGCGGCCGCTGGGGCGCCGAGGACTACGAGGACCTGATGAAGGCGGTGGACATCGCCGCCCGCCGCCCCGACGTGGACTCCACGCGCATGGGCGTCACGGGCGGCTCCTACGGCGGCTTCATGACGGCCTGGATCACGACGAAGACCAACCGCTTCAAGGCCGCCCAGGCCGACCGCATGATCTCGAACTGGCACTCCTGGTACGGCGTCTCCGACGCGCAGGGGCTCACCGAGTTCGAGTTCTACGGGAAGCCGTGGGACAACCCGGCGCTCTACGACTCGCTCTCCCCGATCCGCCACGTGACGCGCGTGCGCACGCCCACGCTCATCGTGCAGAGCGAGGAGGACCACCGCACCCCGATGGCCGACGCCGAGCAGTGGTTCCTCGCGCTCAAGAAGCAGGGCGTCCCCGCGGAGCTGGTGCGCTACCCGCGCTCGACGCACGACCTCTCCCGCACCGGCGAGCCGTGGCTCCTGGTGGACCGCCTCGGCCGCCTGCGCCAGTGGTTCGCGCACTGGCTGCAGGGCGCGGGGCCGACCACGGCTCGAGCGGGCGGAGCGTGAACGGCGAGGCACGAGGGACGACGTGAGAGGCACGAGGCACGGCGAGGGAAGAGGGAAGAGGCACTCCCTGACACTCCCCCCGAGCACGCCCCAGGCAGTCGCCACTGACACGGGCACCGACACCTGCACCGACACTGTCTCGGGTGCTCGGGCCTTGCCTCTACGGGGGCGCACGGAGGCGGAGGGGCAGGTCGTCACCCCGCGGGAGTGCCCCGCAGGGGCGCGAGTGTCGGGGGCTGCTCTCCCTCGGGCGGGGCCCGCCACG
>Ga0307414_10001878_pt1 | contig 10850 bp, 5 predicted proteins | sample DK1Ometagenome_FD_203804 | JGI IMG/M metagenome (GOLD analysis project Ga0307414, IMG submission 203804) | Maize rhizosphere microbial communities from greenhouse at UC Davis, California, United States - DK15-O-3 | ecosystem: Host-associated > Plants > Roots > Rhizosphere > Soil | place: USA...
AAAAATCGGGAGCAAAGTTTTCACGAGCACGCCGCGGATCCTTAATCATATTGCGCGCCATCTCCAGATAGGCGCCGTTGGGCTGGTCTTTGACGTACTGCTTTAGCTCGGTGATACCTTCTTCATCTCGCTTCAGCTGCAAGAGCGCCACGCCGAGGTTGTAGCGAAGTATCGGGGGCGCACCCTCCATCCCCAGCGCCTGGCGGAACACAGCTTCAGCCGCCTGAAGTTTCTTCTGGTCCTTTCGCTCCGCCGATTGCTGCAAGGCCAGACCTTTGTTGTTGTAGGCCTTTAACATCAGTTGCCGATCGTCGCCGGCCAACTCGATAACTTTGTCGGCACACTCGATCGCGTTTTTATAAGCCTCGAGCGCCATGTACGTCTCTGACATCCAGCCATAGCATTCCGCTGACTTCTTGTCGCGCAGCTCGTTTGCGCGCTTGAAACTCTTCAGCGCGTCTTCAAACTTGCCGCGCCGATAGAGATCCCGGCCCTTCGAGAACTCTTCGTCGTAGTCGAGGTCCTGGGCCGCGACGGTCCACACCGGCGCTGGATTGGGTAATGAGGCCAAAATCCCGATTGTCATCAGGATCACGATGGGAATGAGTCGGCCAATTTGGCGAGTCAGCATGGTCGGGTCCTCCGTGAGCCGCGCATCATATCATTTTTCGATCTGCGTAAAAACTGTGTAATCTGTGGCCTATGACTGAGAACAATCAAACGTGTCCGTGTGGTTCCGGTTCCCTTTTTGCCGCCTGCTGCGAGCCGATTATTAATGGCACTCGCGCCAGTGAGACCGCGGAAGAATTGATGCGCGCCCGTTATTCGGCTTTCGTGACCGGCGCTATCGACTTCATCGTCGATTCAACTCATTCGCGCACACGAAATGAAGTCGACATCGATTTTGTTCGCGAATGGTCCCAGACGTCCGAGTGGCGTGGACTTCAGATCTTCGAGACCAAACAGGTCAACGACAACAAGGCGTTGGTCTCTTTCGAAGCACAGTATACCCAAAACGGAAAAGAGCAGAGTCACCGCGAGAAGAGCCTGTTCGAACGTGAAGGCGGAGAATGGCGCTTCGTCACGGGCGACGAGTTGAAGAATCCGACCGTGAGGTATGAAACGCCGCGGCCCGGCCGCAACGATCCCTGCCCCTGCGGCTCAGGGAAGAAGTACAAGAAATGTCACGGTGCGCAGGCCGGTTGACGGGATCGCTTATAATGTCGATTTATAGGAGACACAGAAACATAAATGCAGTACGCAGTTGAAAAAGTTAACGATGAAGGTTTACTGGACGCTTATTCACGTGCGGTTATCGAAGCCGCGGAAAGGGTCAGTCCCTCGGTTGTTTATATTCAGGTAACAGGTCGCGCAAACGGCCGCCAACGGCGCCGGCAGGGGCGGAACGAAGCCACCGGCAACGGCTCCGGGTTCGTCTTTACACCTGACGGGTTCATTCTCACTAACAGTCACGTCGTACACGCTGCGACAAAGATCGAGGTGACCCTGATGGACGGGCGCGGGTTCCAGGCGCAGTTGATTGGCGACGACCCCGACACAGACCTGGCAGTGATTCGCATCACGGCGCCGAATCTGGTGCCGGCGCAGTTGGGCGAATCGCAGTCGATCCGCGTAGGCCAGCTTGTGATCGCGATTGGTAATCCATACGGGTTTCAGTACTCGGTGACGGCCGGCGTTGTCAGCGCGCTCGGACGTTCCCTGCGCGCGCAGTCAGGCAGACTGATGGATGGCGTTATCCAGACTGATGCGGCGCTGAATCCGGGAAACTCAGGTGGACCACTGGTCAACTCGCGCGGTGAAGTGATCGGCGTTAACACCGCGATGATTCTGCCGGCGCAGGGGATCTGCTTTGCTACTTCGATCGATACGGCAAAGTTCGTCGCGGGACGTTTGATTCGCGACGGCCGGATCAGTCGCAGCTACATCGGAGTGGCAGGGCAAAACGTGCCGGTACCACGGCGCATCGTGCGCTTCTATCAATTGCCGGTTGATAGCGGTGTGCTGCTCGTTTCGTTTGAAACGAACGGCAAGACGAGTGCGGCGAAAGAAGCCGGGTTACTCGCGGGCGATGTCCTGATCGAGTTTGATGGAAGTCCGATTCGAGGTATCGACGACCTGCACAAACTACTCACTGATGAGCGTATTGGGCGGAAGTGTCCCGCGACGATCATTCGTGGCGTGCAGAAGTTGACGTTTACTGTGACGCCAAAAGAGCAACGCGAGTCAAAGTAACCATCAAGCAAGTAGCAAGTCAGGAAGAGGGGCTTGCCCCCGCTGTTGCGAGAGCGCGGGCAAGCCACCCTTCCTGACTTGTTCATTCTTGTTGCCGGTTAATTTCTGAATTCCTGGCTGATCATTAGTCCACGCATTCCACCATCCATCACACCGATTCCAAGGCGTCCGAATTGTGGACGCAGGATGTTCGCACGGTGGCCCGGTGAGTTCATTAGACCACTATGGGCCACGGGGATGGTTGGCGCGAGCGCAAGATTTTCGCCGGCAGTCGTGAAGCGAACATTCGCAGCATGCATGCGATCGAATGGCGAAAGATTTTCGGGTGTGTCGTGCGCGAAGTAGCCGCGCGCAAACATGTCGGCGGAGTGACGTCGCGCGACTTCCGTCAGTTCCGGATCAGGCGCCAACGGGTTTAGACCATTTGCCACGCGTTCCTGGTTGACGAGATCCAGCATCTGCTTCTCGAGGTCGGGACGCGGGCGCGAATGCTCTACAGTGAACGGCAAGCTGACGCGTTCGTTCGAGTCCGGACGAATCGTCAGCAGATTCATCGTGCGCGCAATCGCGTCGCCGAAGACTGGTCTAAGCTGTCCCTCGAGCCGTTCCGCGTAAATCGCTAGACGATTCACAAACGCACTATCGCGGGTGCGTTCACTCAATCCTTCATTCAGCGGAATCGCCAGCAGCAGCGCCGAGATAATCGCGACGATTATCACGCCGGTCACAAAACCGGGTATCACACCAAGAACCTGATTCGCGCGACGCTCCTGTATGTCTCTCGGCAGACGTATGAGCAGCCAGTAACCAATCACCTGAACAATCACACCGACGAGCACTGCGATCAATACGAAAGCGATCGGCCGGTCCCATACCTCTGACCACATATCGATACGCGGACCAAGCCACAGCGCCACTGGCTCGTAGTAACGCAAACCGGCAAGCAGACTCAGCACCCAGCCAGCAAGATCGAGCACACCATGCACGAAGCCGCGCCGGTAGCCATTGAGCACGCTCAGTACGATCAGGATCGCGAGCAGGATATCCATGGGGTTAATCGCCACGCCTCCACAGATTACACAGATTTCTTTTTCAAAACATCCGTGGAATCTGTGTAATCTGTGGATTCGTATTTACGATCCAAACTTTCGCACTTCAAAATCAGCAATGGAAATGAGTTTTTGGACTGCTTCAATATTGATCATTCGCTTTTTTCTAATGAAAACTTCTTCTCACTGCTTGGAACAATTTCTGCATCCTCACAAGTGAACTTTTGGTCTCCCCGATTGCTAACCACAGCAATTCCAAAAGCTGAACATAACTCTGACATTTCGTAGACAAAATCTCGCGAGAAATCTCAGCGAGCTACCCCGACCCAAGTAAGGGAAACCAGGGAGATTGCTTATGAGTAAACTCAGATTCGGAAGTTTTTCTCTAGCTTCGTTTCTTGTTTTGACTGTGTTCGCCGTGACCGCTTTCGCTCAGGGCGACACAACAGTGCGCGGTGTGGTCAAAGATCCGCAGGGCAATCTGGTAAGCGGCGCCACTGTCACTATTACCGACCCTTCCAGGAACTTCACTCGCACTCAACAAACCAACCAGGATGGCGCATACGTCTTTAACGCGGTCCCGCCTGGCACATACAACCTTGAAGTGACCGCACAGGGTTTTAAGACTGCTTCAGCATCCGGCTTGCAAGCTCTGGTCGACACGCCGACTGTCCGCGACGTGCAACTCGAGATCGGAGCTGTTTCAGAGACAGTAGACGTTACGTCGGCCGCTGAAGCGGCGATTAATACGAGCGACGCAACCATCGGCAATTCATTCGAACGCAAACGCATCGTCGAGTTACCGCTGAACGCAAACAACGTCGTTGGTTTGCTCTCGCTGCAACCGGGCGTCAGCCGTGCCGGTTACGTCAATGGCGGCCGCGCTGACCAGTCGAACATCACGCTCGACGGTGTTGACGTCAACGAGCAGCAGGATGGTCTCGACGTAATCACTGACGAAGCCTTTGCGAGCGTTTTGAGAGTGACACGCGACTCTTTGCAGGAGTTTCGCGTGACCACTACGAATCCAAATGCTGAGCAGGGCCGTTCATCCGGCGCACAGGTTTCACTGGTAACGCGTTCCGGATCAAATCAGTGGCACGGTTCGCTTTTTGAAATCCATCGCAACACCGTCACTACGGCAAACGATTTCTTCAATAACGCCGCCAGTGTCGAACGGCCGCAGTTGTTGAGAAACATCTTCGGCGGTTCAGTCGGTGGTCCAATCAAGAAAGATCGCGCGTTCTTCTTCTTCACTTACGAAGGATTCCGCGAAGCAACTGCGACGTCCGTCGTACGCGAGGTGCCGTTACCGACGTTGGGCCAGGGCATCGTTCGCTTCCGCACCGAAAGCGGCGAGAGTGACCCGGGCTGTCCGGCCGGAACTCCGGCCGGCGTCAACTGCCTTACGCCGGCTGAGATTCAGGCCGCATACCAGGACTTCAACAATGATCCCGGTCCCGGGATAAACCCGGCAACACTCGCGGTCCTTTCTGCCGCGGCACAAAGGTATCCGGCTAACGATACGACTGTCGGCGATGGTCTGAACACGGGTGGTTTCCGATTCAACTCGCGCACACCGACAGAACTGAACACTTACATCGCCCGTTTCGATTTCAACCTGACCAACAACCAGACGCTCTTTATGCGGGGCAACTACCAGAATGATCTCGTCACCCGTGCTGTTTACTTCAGTTCGGATTGCAGCGTGCCTGGCGACAACATTCAGTGCTTCCCCGATACACCGCCATTGGAGACGTGGAATCATCCCAAGGGACTGGCCCTGGGTCACGTTTGGACTGCAAGTTCTTCGGTGGTCAACCGTTTCAACTATGGTTTGACTCGCGCCGCTTTCACGCAGGGCGGTGAGTCGAGTGAAAACCGGGTTAACTTCCGGTTCATCTTTTCACCATCCGGTTTCCGTCGTACGCTCAGCCGAACCACGCCTGTTCACAACTTTGTGGACGATGTTTCCTGGGTGCGCGGCAACCATACCTTCGGCTTCGGCGGCAACGTTCGTCTGATCACCAACAACCGTAATTCACTGGGTGCGTCTTTCGACGAAGCGATCATCAATCCGTCGTTCTACAACTTCTCAGGCGACGTGCTGATCGATCCGTTCAGCGATTTTGTGAGCAGTAGCGACTTGCGCGACGCCCTCGCGTCAGTGATCGGCCGTTACTCGCAGTACAGCGCTAACCTCGTGTACGACGCCAGCGGACAACTGCAACAGGTCGGCACGCCGACGGATCGCGCATTCGCGACTCAGGAATACGAAGCTTACTTCCAGGATTCCTGGCGTATGCGTCCGAACTTCACGTTCAACTACGGTGTTCGCTGGTCCACTTCGACTCCGGTCTACGAGCGAAACGGACTTCAGGTCGTGCCGAATGTGAACCTGACCGACTACTTCAATCAACGAAGACTCAGCGCGGATCAGGGTGTGCCGTTTACCGATCCGATCAGTTTCATTCTGGGCGGCCAGGTCAACAACGGACCCGGCTACTACAAACAGGATTGGAACAACTTTGCGCCCTCGATTTCGTTTGCCTGGTCACCTAACCTCGGCAAATTCCTCGGCAAGGATGGCAAGGCCGTGATTCGAAGCGGCTTCCGCGTGACTTACGATCGTATTGGCAGCCAGTTGGCCGTCAACTTCGATCTCAACAACCTGGCCGGTTTCACTTCGGCGCGTAACATCAACGCCAACACGTTTGACGTGACCGAGGCTGATCTCGGGCCTCTGTTCACGGGCTTCAATCCAAACGTCCGCACGTTGCCCTTCCCGGGCTCAACTGGTCCAATCCCGACCACTTTGCAATTTCCGCTGACTGTTCCGGCTGATGAAGATCAGCGTATCGAAGTCTCGCTGGACCAGGGAATCACGACGCCTTACAACTACAGCTTCAACTTCTCCTACGGCCGTGAAATCGGCAAAGGCTTGTCGTTTGAAGCGAGTTATGTAGGGCGCTGGGCACGCAACATACTCGCTTCGCGCGACATCATGCAGCTCAACAATATCCGCGACCCGCAGTCGGGCTTGAGCTACTACGATGCGATCAACGCCCTCGTAACTTACCGGTATGCAAACCGCGAAATCACTTCCATACCGGACATTCCGTTCTTCAACAACCTGTTCCCGTTCATGCCTGAGTGGTGGGGAGACACTACGTTGACGCCGACGCAGGCTGCCTATGCGTTCCTCGCGCCGGAAGCTCTCGGCGGCGCCGACATTGTCGACTACACGTTCCTGCAGTTGCTTTGGGACGACAGTCCAAATTGCACGTCGTGTCCCTTCGAAGGCGGACCGGCGAAGTTCAACAACATGTTCTATCAACCGCAATTCGGAGCGCTCTCAGCGTTCTCGACTATTGCTCATTCAAACTACAACTCGTTGCAACTCAGCGTCCGACAACGTCTGCGTGACGACATCACGTTTGACTTCAACTACACCTACGGCCATTCGCTCGACAACGCTTCCGGCTTGCAAAGGTCCGGCAGCTACGGCACAGCGTTCATCGTCAACGCGTTGTTCCCGGATCAAAACTACGCCACTTCGGATTTCGATGCCCGGCACATCATCAATGCCAACTGGGTGGTCGGACTTCCCTTCGGTCGTGGTAAGCGATTCTTCGGCAACGCGGGTGGCATCACCGAACAGGTATTTGGCGGCTGGCAATCCACCGGAATCTTCCGTTGGAACAGTGGCCTCCCGATTCAAACACCGTTCGACTGCTGTGTTTGGGCAACAAACTGGAACGTGCAATCGAATGGCGTGCGCGTGCAACCAGTGCAATCGTCGCCGACGAGCAACGGAGCCAATGGAACTCCGAACGTGTTCAACGATCCGGTTGGTGTCTATCGCAGCTTCCGTCCGGCCCGGCCGGGCGAAGTGGGCGACCGCAACGTCCTTCGTGCTCCGGGATACATTTCCCTCGACATGGGGCTCTACAAGTCGTTCCGGATCGCGGAAGGTCACTCGCTGCAATTCCGTTGGGAGGTCTTCAACGTCACGAACACCCAGCGGTTTGACGGTCTGACAATCGCTGACTTGAGTTTGGGAAGCGATCCTTTCCTTGGTGGAAATCCGACTTCCGACTTCGGACGTTTCACCTCAACTCAGGCGCCTTTGAATGAAACCAAGGCCGGACGCGTAATGCAGTTCGCGCTGCGGTACACGTTCTAAGGAAGAACATCGGCCACGGATTTCGCGGATTACACGATTGCATAATCTGTGTAATCTGCGAAAATCAGTGGCCGATGCTTCAGTTCCTGAACATCTCCAACATAGCACTGATCGATGATATGCAGGTTGAGTTTGATGGTGGACTCAATCTGTTGACGGGTGAGACTGGCTCGGGGAAGTCGATCATTGTTGATGCGCTCGGTGTTTTGATCGGTGGCAGGTTTACGAGTGAGCTGATTAAGTCGGGCGCTGAGCGAGCATCGATTGAAGGACTCTTCTCCGTCACATCGAATCCCGATCTCGAAATTATTCTCGAAAATGCCGGGCTGACTGCGACTAACGAACTGATCATTCGTCGCGAGCTCTCAGCCACGGGGCGCAACAAGATCTTCATCAACAATCAACTCGCGACACAGTCGCTGTTACGCGACCTGCGGCCGTACCTCGTCGATATTCACGGGCAGGGCGATCAGCAGACGCTCTTCAATCCCGAGACACATCTCGAGATACTCGACGCCTTCGCAGGAAATGGTTCGTTGCGGAATGAAGTCGCAGAGGCTTATCAGAAATGGAACGCGGTGCGACGTGAACTCGATTCGCTGCGTCACGATGAAGCTGAGAAGTTTCAACTGGTCGATACGTTGAAGTTTCAGATTGCCGAACTCGAGTGCGCGCAGTTGTCGATCGGTGAAGATGAGCGGCTCGAAGAGGAGCGACGTCGTTTGGCAAATGTTGAGAAGTTGACGGCGCTCTGCCAGTCGAGTTACAGCCGCATTTACGAAGACGACGACGCGGCAATCACGCGCGTGCGGCAGAGTTTGAAAGATATTGAGGAGTTGGCGGAATACGATGCGAGTTTTCGCGACTATCTCGAAGGACTCGAATCGGCGCGTGCAGTGCTCGAGGATCTTTCGTTCACGTTGCGTGATTTTTCTGACCGCCTGGAGTTTTCGCCCGCACGGCTCGCTGAAATCGAGGATCGATTGGCCGAACTTTCCCGGCTCAAGCGCAAGTATGGCGGCTCGTTAACAGCGGCGCTCGAACACCTCGCGCGCGCCGAGGATCGCCTGCGACAAATCGAGACGTCTGACGAACGTGAACGAGAGTTGAATACTGCGCTTGCCGTCGCTCGCGATCGATATCTGGAGCTTGCAGGTAAGCTGCACAAAGAACGAGTGCGAGCAGCGAAGAAGTTTGAACAGGCAGTCGAGACAGGCATTGCAGAGGTCGCGATCGATAATGCGCAATTTCAGGTTCAGGTCTCGGATGACGTCCAGACTGCCGGACAGAAAGGCATCGATCACACTGAGTTTTACTTTTCCGCAAACGCCGGCGAGGACGTTAAGCCACTCGCGCGTGTAGCATCCGGCGGCGAAGCGTCGCGTCTGATGCTGGTGCTGAAGACAGTGGCAAACGGTTCGCAGTTTCCGCGCACGATCGTGTTTGACGAGATCGATACCGGCATCGGCGGGCGCGTCAGTGAAGCTGTCGGGCTTAAGTTGAAAAAACTTTCGCAAACGAATCAGGTGTTGTGCGTGACGCACCAGCCGCAGATAGCGCGGTTTGCTGATAGTCATCTCGTCGTGCAAAAAGAAGCGCTGAAGGGCCGGACGCAGGTGAGCGTCGGAAGGCTCGATAAAGCCGGCCGCGTTGAAGAGTTGGCGCGCATGCTCACCGGCGCCGAGATCACCGACAGCGCCCGCCGCCACGCGAAAGAGTTATTGAAATCATGAGTACAGAACCAAACAAAGTCATCTATTCAATGGTCGGCGTCAGCAAGTTTTACGACAAGAAGCCGGTCCTTAAAGACATCTATCTTTCATACTTCTACGGCGCGAAGATCGGCGTGATCGGCTTGAACGGCTCGGGCAAGTCGTCCCTGCTCCGCATACTCGCGGGCGTCGACAAAGACTTCAACGGCGAAACAGTCATCTCGCCGGGCTTCACCGTCGGTTACCTCGAACAGGAGCCTCTGATCGACGACTCGCGCACGGTTCGCGAAGTCGTCGAAGAAGCCGTCAAGGAAACTGTCGATCTCTTGAAAGAGTATGAAGAGATCAACGCGAAGTTCGGCGAAGAGATGTCTGACGATGAGATGTCATCACTGCTCGAACGCCAGGGCGAAGTTCAGGAAAAACTCGACGCCGCCGATGCGTGGGATCTGGATTCACGACTCGAGATGGCGATGGATGCGCTGCGATGTCCAGCGCCTGACACGCCTGTGAAAGTCCTTTCAGGCGGTGAGCGCCGTCGCGTCGCGCTCTGTCGTCTGTTGCTTCAAAAGCCCGACATTCTCCTGCTCGACGAGCCTACGAACCATCTTGACGCGGAGTCAGTGGCGTGGCTCGAACACCATTTACAAAGTTATGCGGGAACGATCATCGCCGTCACTCACGATCGATATTTTCTCGACAACGTCGCCGGTTGGATTCTCGAACTAGATCGCGGCCAGGGAATTCCGTGGAAGGGTAACTACACCTCGTGGCTCGAACAAAAACAGGAGCGATTGCGACGCGAAGAGAAATCGGAAAGTGAGCGACAGAAAACTCTGCAACGCGAGCTCGATTGGATACGCATGTCGCCGAAGGCGCGTCACGCCAAAGGCAAAGCGCGCATCAATTCATACGAAGATCTTTTGCGACAGGAAACGGAGAAACGGCGCGAAGATCTCGAGATTCACATCCCCGCTGGACCACGACTCGGCAACGTCGTGATCGAAGCCGAACACGTCAACAAAGCATACGGCCCGAAGTTGCTGGTTGACGATATGAACTTTTCACTTCCGCCCGGCGGGATTGTCGGCGTGATTGGACCAAACGGCGCGGGCAAGACGACGTTGTTTCGCATGATCACCGGACAGGAGCAGCCGGATGCGGGAACGATCCGAAAAGGCGAGACGGTGCTGCTGGCGTACGTCGATCAGAGTCGCACGCTCGATGCGGACAAGACAATCTGGCAGGAGATCAGCGGCGGCGAAGACATGTTGAAGCTCGGGAATCGCGAAGTGAATTCGCGTGCTTACGTCGCGCGATTCAATTTTTCGGGATCGGACCAGCAGAAGAAAGTGGGTATGTTGTCGGGCGGTGAGCGCAATCGAGTTCACCTAGCGAAGATGTTGAAGGAAGGCGCGAACGTGCTGCTGCTCGACGAGCCGACCAACGATCTCGACGTGAACACACTGCGCGCGCTTGAAGAGGCGCTGGAAAACTTCGCGGGCTGTGCGGTGGTCATTTCGCACGACCGCTGGTTCCTCGATCGCATCGCGACGCACATTCTCGCGTTTGAGGGTGATAGCAAGGTGTTCTGGTTTGAGGGGAACTATTCCGACTACGAAGCCGATCGCAAAGCGCGCCTCGGTCCCG
>Ga0307414_10001879_pt1 | contig 10849 bp, 10 predicted proteins | sample DK1Ometagenome_FD_203804 | JGI IMG/M metagenome (GOLD analysis project Ga0307414, IMG submission 203804) | Maize rhizosphere microbial communities from greenhouse at UC Davis, California, United States - DK15-O-3 | ecosystem: Host-associated > Plants > Roots > Rhizosphere > Soil | place: USA...
GCCGACTAGGAGAGACACGAAACGGAAGCGGTCCCAAGAGGCCGCCGCCGCTGCTGTGAGGGGGCATATATGTAGGAGGGGTCCGACCGTCAACAGGCTTTTTCCAATTTTGCCGAATTTCACGGCGATCTATTGGAAAAATATCGAAATTCCGCGTTCCGCGCCTTCCTCAGGCGGTTTGGATATAGGTGCGCAGCGCTTCCGCTTCCGCCTCGATCCGCTCGATTCTGTACTTCACCAGGTCGCCGATCGAGACGATTCCCCGAATCTCCCCCGATTCCACGACAGGCAAATGCCGCATCCGCCGCTTGGTCATGGTCGCCAGGGCGGACAGGATGGGCGTGCCGCCGTCGACGGTCTCGACCGGCGAGCTCATCACCCGGTCGATCGTCCAGTCGAGCACTTCGCCGCCATGATCGCCAATGCAGCGAACGAGGTCGCGCTCCGAAAAAATGCCGCAGATGGCGCCATTGTCGATCACCGGCACCGCGCCGATCCGCTTCTCCGCCAGCAACGTCACCGCGTCGCGGACCGATATGCCGATCGGCACCGTCGCGACTTCACTGCCTTTCGTTGAGAGGATTGCCGAGATCGTCATGGGCGCCTCCGTGCGGACGGCCCTTATATAAGGACTGCCGCGTTGAAAGTCTCGCGTCACCGCGCCAAAGGATGACCGAACCGTCCGACCGAGCGAAAGGCAAGCATGACCCTCGACCACAGGAACCCGGTGCTTCGCGTCGTCCCGGGACCCAGCGACATCAATGCCAATGGCCATATCTTCGGCGGCTGGGTGCTTTCCCAGATGGACATCGCGGCCGGAATCGTCGCGTCGCGGCGGGCGGGCGGTTCGGTCGCCACCATTGCGATCGAGCGCATGGAGTTCATCGCCCCCATCCACCTGCGCGACGTGATCAGCGTGTTCGCCGAGGTTGAGCGGGTCGGCCGCACCTCGATGGCGATCCGCATCGAGGTGATCGCTACCCGCGACCGGGGCGCGACCGACATCAAGGTGACCGAGGGTCTGTTCACCTTCGTCGCGCTGGACGAGCAGCATCGGCCGCGCCCGGTCGACCCGGCATAGGAAAAGCCCCCCGCCGAAGCGGAGGGCTTTCCTGCTCAAGTGCCGTTGGGGGAAATCTAGAAGTCGACCTGGCTTCGCAGCGCGATCATGTCGACGCTGTAGTCGCGGTCCACGCCGGCTGTGGGATCGATGTCGATGCCGTCCTTGTAGATCAGGTGCGCGTAGTTGAGGCCGAACAGGACATAGTCGGTCGGCTTCCAGTTGAGCGACGCCTGATAGGCATTCTGCTTGCCGCCCAGGATCCCGCCATTGTTGAGGTCGAGATAGTCCCAACGCAGGTTCAGCCCAAGCGCTCCCCAGCCGCCCTGGTCGAAGCCCTTCTTGACCTTGACCCGGTCGAACTTGCCGCCCTTGTAGCCGCGGCTTTCCCCGGTGAAGAAATAGCCGCCCTCGACATAGGCGCCGAAAAAGGTCGGGTCATCGAAACCTGTCCGCGCCACCTTCTGCCGATAGGCCTCGCTGGCCACGTGGAACGGGCCGAAGATGCCGGCCGCCTCGACGCCGTAGCCCGTCTCCGACGTCGCGCCAGCCAAGCTGCCGGTGTCCATGAAGCGCACGTCGGTCGTATGCACCGCCGGGCGCTGGCGATAGCGGACGCTGGTCGCGGCGTCGTTGAGCTCGCGATAATGGGCCGAAGCGCCGAAGTGCAGCTGGTTCGCGCCCATCAGCGGGGCGAACACCAGGCGGCCGTCGAAGCTGTAGCTGTTGTTGTCGTCTCCGACCGAATTCAAATCGTTGATGTTGTCGGTGAAGGCGCCCGCCTGGGCCAGCAGGCTGCCTGAGCTATATTGCACCGAGGCGCCGACGCGGCGCTCGAAGCCGAAGGCGTCGGTGAATGCGGCGCGCTCGATGAACGACGAATGGAGCGAGCTGGTGAGCTCGTCTAGCGACTGGAAATTATTGTGCTGGCCGACGGTGAATTCGAACGGGCCGGTCTTGTAATTTAAGAATGCGTCGGTGAATTCAAACTCGCTGGGAGCGTTGGCGAAGTCCAGCTCCAGCTTGTAACCGAACCCGCCCGGGACGGTGCCCTCGACCCCGAACCGTCCGCGCCGGAGCTCGTTCGAGAAGCCGAGGCCGGGATGCTCATAGTCGCCGGGCGCTCCGACCGTGGCGAAATCATACATCAGCCGGCCGCGAGGCTTGAAGCTCCAGCCCTTGTCCTTGTCCTCCAGCTGCGGCGCGCCCTTCCAGGCCGGTGTCGCCTTGGCCTGGTTGGCCTGGATCTGGGCGATCGACTCCTGCAGCGCCTCGACCTGGGCCTGGAGAAGTTCGATCTTCGCCTGGGCATCGTCGAGGTCGCTCGCCTGGGCGATGGCGGCATCGGCGGTCGTATCCGAAGCGTCGGGCTGCGGTTCCGCGTCCTGCGCCAGGGCGCCGGTGCTGATGATCAGGGCGCCGCCGGCAAGCAGCGCGCGAACGATGGTGGTACGCTCCATTTCTCTTTTCCCTTCCCCCGTCCCCATCCAGAGATGAGGCGGTGCGCGCCGTCCCCTCTGGACAGCGCGCATTGCAGTTTCGTGACGGTTCTACTTCAGCTCGGCGAACTTGACCGGAGTCATGTTGCGCGCGGCCAGCTGGGCGCGGGCCCGCACCGGCGCCGGCGCGGCAACCAGGCCGCCCGCGAGCATATAGCCCCGGGGCCCGATCGCGCTTTCCTTGGTGATCTCTGCAGCGAAGGCGCGGATCGCAGGGATCGCCCGGACGTGCGCATTCTTGACGTAGATGTAGAGCGGGCGGGCGCCCGGATATTTGAAGGTCGAAATGGTCTGGTAGGTCGGAGCGACGCCGTTGATCGCGACCCCCTTCACCTTTGCCACATTCTCTTCGAGGAAGCTGTAGCCGAAGATGCCGAGCGTGCCCGGGTTGGCGGCGAGCTTCTGGACGATGAGATTATCGTTCTCGCCGGCCTCGATATAGGCGCCGTCAGTACGGACGGCAGTGCAGATCGCCTTGAACTTGGCTTCGTTCGTCTTCTTCAAACCGGCCATCGAGGCGTTGGCTTCGCACGGCGGGGTCATCAGCAACTCGCCCAGCGCATCGCGGGTGCCCGAGGTCGAAGGCGGGCCATAGACGCGGATCGGAAGGGCCGGGAGGCGCGGGTTCACGTCCTTCCAGGTCTTCGCCTTGTTCGGCTTGCCGAAGGGCGTCTTGGCAAGGGCCAGATAGAGGTCGCGCTGGGTGATGCCGCTCACCGGCGTCCCCTTGGCCGTGGCGATCGCCACGCCATCGAGGCCGATCTGAATCTCGGTGACTTCCTTGACGCCGTTGGCGGCGCAGGCTTGCGCTTCCTTGGCCTTCATCCGGCGCGAAGCATTGCTGATGTCGGGAAAGCGCTCGCCGACGCCGGAGCAGAACAGCTTGAACCCGGCGCCGGTGCCGGTCGATTCGATGATCGGCGTGCCGAGCCGCGGATTGGCGCGGGCGACGCGCTCCGCGGCCATCTTGGCGAATGGATAAACGGTCGAGCTGCCGACCGCGCGCATGCTGCGCGCATCCGCCATGCCGGAAATGGAAAGCGCTGCCGCGGCCGTGGCGGCATAGATCAGAGCCCTGGAAGTCATTGCGATAAGTCCCTTTGAGCGAACGGCGTCGTTCGCCGACGTGAAAGGGACTAGCCGCCAAGGGCGACACCGCCATGACGTGCGCGTTTCAATTCGGTGACGTTGCGGACGGAATCGAAAAGGGCGGCCGGATCGCTCCAGCCGCCCTTCCCTGTTCAGTAGCCGATGGCTCAGGCCGCTGGCGCGATATCGTCGTCCTCGACCTTCGGCTTGCGGGCGGCACGGCGGCGCGGCTTGGGAGCCTCCTCTTCGCCATCGTCCTCACCTGCCCCGATGGGCGGCGGAAGGACGCCGAGCGAGATGCGCTCATCGCCTTCATCCTCTTCGTCGCGGCGGGCGCCGTTGGCGCGTTCGCGCTGCGGCCGGTCGCCGCGGTCCGAGGCGAAGCGCTCACGTTGCGGCCGTTCGGGCCGGTCGCGGCGCTGCTGCGGACGCTGGCGGACGTCGGTCTCGCCGTCCTCGTCGCCTTCGTCGGACTCCGCCGACATTTCCTCATTGCCCTCGACGTCCTCGTCGTCATCGCGACGCGGACGGCGCTGGCCCTGCTCCTCGAAGCGGGAGCGGCTGTCCTCCAGCACGCGGAAATAATGGTCCGCATATTGGAGATAATATTCGGTCTGGACGCGGTCGCCGGCGAGCTGCGCGTCGCGCGCCAGGCTCTTGTATTTTTCGAGCAGCTGGGCGGCGTTGCCGCGCTGGCGATTATCACGGGCGTTGCCGCCGGCATTGCCGGGCATACCCTGCGGACGCTGTCCGCCGCGGCCACGACGACGGCCGCCCTGACGATTGTTGATCAAGTGCAATATTCCCTGTCGCACGGGCGCCCTTCAATCGAGGCGGCCCAAAATCTTCCCTTCAAACGGAAAGCATGTATCCCCATCGCGGCGGATCGGCCCGCGCATCGGCGCAAGTCGACCCTCCCTTTGCCGTCAAACGCTTGATGGGCGTGAGCGCGGCGATGTCGTCGGGGGTCGGTGGCGGGAGCGCATCAATTTTCGTGAGAGCGGTCCCGTCCCTGTCCCCGATGTAATCACGAAGCGCCGAAATTCCAAGCCTTTTCGACTTAACCCCTGATAAGCAGCGCGCGAGGACGGCCGCCGAGGTCGAATGCGACCTCCGGCCGGTGCCCCAGAGCTTCGAACAATGCGGTCACGCTCTCCGCCTGGTCGAAGCCGATTTCGACCGCCGCCAGTCCGCCTGGCGACAACAACTGTCCGATTTGCGGTGCCAGCCGGCGATACGCGTCCAGACCTTCCGGCCCGGCGAACAGAGCCTCATGCGGCTCATAGGTTGCGACGCCAGTCCCCGTCTCGGCATCGTCGGCGACATAGGGCGGGTTGCACAGGATCAGATCGAACGTCGCCTCGATGCCATCGGCCCAGTCGCCAAGGCGGAAAGTGGCCCTGTCCGCCGCCCCCAACCGCTCCGCATTGCGCCGCGCATAGTAGAGCGCCGCTTGCGATGAATCGATGCCAAGGCCGATTGCCTTCGGCCATTCGTCGAGAACGGCCAGCAATAAAGTCCCGGGTCCCGTGCCAAGGTCGAGGACGCGTTCCGGACCGCCGGAGCCGGCAAAATATTCGACCGCTGCAACGATCAACGTTTCGCTGTCGGGTCGCGGCACCAGCACGCCCGGACCGACCGCCAGGTCGATCGTCCAGAAGGCCCTTTGGCCGGTGATATAGGCCACCGGCTCGCCCTGAGCCCGCCGTTCAACGAACTCGAAAAAGGCATCGGGCGCCTGGCCATTCGGATTGCCGAGGAGCAGTCGGTCGCGCGTTATGCCCAAGGCGGCGGACATCAGAACTTCGGCATCGAGGCGCGGCGTATCGCTCACCTTTCCCAATTGCTCGGTTGCCCGCGACAGGGCACGTGAAATGGCGGTCACGCCTCGTCCAGGCCGGCCAGCCGCTCGGCCTCGTCCTCGGCAGTCAGCGCATCGGTCAATTCGGCAAGGCCAGGCCCTTCAAGGATTGCGTCCAGCTTGTGCAGCGTCAGGTTGATCCGGTGATCAGTGACGCGCCCCTGCGGGAAATTATAGGTGCGGATCCGCTCGGATCGGTCGCCCGAGCCGACCATCGACTTGCGTGCGCCGGCACGTTCGCTGGCCAGCCGCTCGCGCTCCAGCTCGAACAGGCGCGTACGCAAGACCTTGAGCGCCTTGGCCTTGTTCTTGTGCTGCGACTTTTCGTCCTGCTGGATGACGACCAGCCCCGTCGGCAGGTGGGTGATGCGGACCGCGCTGTCGGTCGTGTTGACCGACTGGCCGCCCGGCCCAGACGAGCGATAGACGTCGATCCGCAGATCCTTGTCGTCGATATGGACGTCGACTTCCTCGGCCTCGGGAAGCACCGCCACGGTCGCCGCCGAGGTGTGGATTCTCCCGCCGCTTTCGGTCGCGGGAACGCGCTGGACGCGGTGGACCCCGCTCTCGAACTTGAGCTTGGCGAACACGCCCGCCCCGTTGATCGACGCCACCGCTTCCTTGTAGCCGCCGACGTCCGAAGGAGACGCCGAGATCAGCTCGAACCGCCAGCCCTGCTCCTCGGCGAAGCGCTGGTACATGCGCAGCAAGTCACCAGCGAATAGGGCGGCCTCGTCGCCGCCCGTCCCGGCGCGAACCTCGAGCATCGCGGCGCGCTCGTCGGCCGCATCGCGCGGCAGCAGTTTCAGTGCGAGCGCACGCTCGGCAAGCGGAAGCTTCTCGCGAATTTCCTCCGCCTCGTGGGCCGCGAGCTCGCGAAGCTCCTGTTCGGCGGTGGAGTCGGCGGCAAGGCCGGTCAGCACCTCCAGTTCGGCACGCAGCCGGCGGACTTCGCGCGCGGCAGCGGCGACCGGCTCGATCTGCGCATATTCCTTGGAGAGCCGAACGAATTCGTCCGGCGAGAGGCCCGGCGCCGCCATCGCCTCGCCAAGGTCATGCTTCTTCGTCTCGATCGAGACGATCCGGTCGAGTGAGATGCTCTTCACCCCAGCAATGCCTCTGCCCGAGGCTCGGCATTGGACTTCACTCGCCGCGTCACTTGTCCATCGGCGAAGCCCAGGACCAGTATTTCTCGCGGAGCCTTTTTCACCGCGCGGTCATAGCGTTTGCGAGGCGAGCCGGTCGCGACAAGCTCGACCGACAGACCGGCCGACCGCAGGCGCGATGCGGAAGTCCAGGCCGAAGCCATCGCTGCATCGTCCTCGACGACAATCGCGACATCGATATCATCGGCAGTCGGCGCGTCGATCATCATCGCCAGCCGCTCGATCCCAGCTGCCCAGCCCACCGCCGGAGTGTGCGGGCCGCCGAGCTGTTCGATCAGCCCGTCGTAGCGCCCGCCGGCAATGACGGCGCCCTGCGCGCCGAGCTGGTCGGTGACGAACTCGAACGCCGTGTGGCGGTAATAGTCGATGCCGCGCACCAGGTGCGGGTCGAGCTGATAGGCGACCCCCGCCGCGTCGAGGCCGGCGCGAACCTGGCCGAAGAAATCCTCGGCCTCCGCCGTCAGCTTCATCGTCGGCGCGCTCGCTGCAAATGGCCGGTCGCGCGGGTCCTTGCTGTCGAGGATGCGCAGCGGGTTTTTCTCCAGACGGTCCTGGCTGTCCTCGCTCAATGCCGACCGATGCGCGGTGAAATGCTCGATCAGCGCCGCTCGCCACGCCTCGCGGCTCGGACCATCGCCCAGCGTATTGAGCTTAAGCGTCACACCCTCGATTCCCAGCTCTGCCAGCAGCTGGGCCCCGAACGCCAGCAGCTCGATGTCGGCCTGCGGCTCGGCCGCGCCGATAATCTCGGCGTCGAGTTGGTGGAACTGGCGGAAGCGGCCCTTCTGCGGCCGTTCGTAACGGAAGGCCGGACCATTCGTCGCGACCTTCAGCGGCGCGAACTGCTGCCAACCTTCGCTCAAATAAGCGCGGCAAATCCCGGCGGTGAATTCGGGACGAAGGGTGACGCTGTCGCCGCCGCGGTCCTCGAAGCTGTACATTTCCTTCGACACGACATCGGTGGTCTCGCCCATCGTCCGGGCGAAAACCGCCGTGGATTCCAGCACCGGAACCTCGACCCGCTTGAAGCCATAGAGCCGCCGGACGCGGTCGAAGGCGTCGACAACGACGGCCATGCGGTCGGCCTCCTCGCCAAGGAGGCTCTGCATGCCACGGATCGGCTGAGGGGTCTGTGCTTTCGACATACGGATGGGCCAGCCCCTAGCGTGGGGAATTTCCGAACGCTAGCCATGGAACCATGTCAGGTCTCCGTCGCGCCGTTGCGCTCAGCTTCGCCCTTCCCTTCCTCCTCGCCGCCAACAGCGCGCCGCAACCGTTGCCCATCCAGGAAACCATCCCGGCCGCGCGCGATGTCGCCTATCCGGGCACGATCCGGTTGCAGGTCGAGGCGACCGACCTTGCGCGCGGAATCATGAAGGTGCGCGAGACGATCCCTGTCGCGGGCCCTGGACCGATGGTGCTGATGGCGCCCAAGTGGCTGCCCGGCAACCATGCCCCGCGCGGTCCGATCGAAAAGCTGGCGAACCTCGAAATTTACGCGAACGGGCAGAAGCTGCCGTGGCTCCGCGACCCGGTCGATGTCTATGCCTTCCACATCGACGTGCCGGCCGGCGTCAGGGAGATCGAGGCGCGCTTCCTCCATCTTTCGGCAACGGACGGGAGCCAGGGGCGGGTGACCGTGACCCGCGAGATGATGAACGTCCAGTGGGAAGCGGTGTCGCTCTACCCCGCTGGCTATTTCACGCGGCAGATCCCGATCCAGGCGAGCCTTACCATTCCGGCCGGCTGGCGCGCCGCGACGGCGCTTCGCCCGACCGGCAACGAGGGCGGGCGCATCGACTATGGCACCGTCAGCTACGAGGTACTGCAGGACTCGCCGGTCTTCGCCGGTAAATATTTCCGGGCCGACGACCTTGGCCATGGCGTCACCCTCAACACGGTGGCGGACGAGCCGAAGGAGCTTGTCGTGTCGCCCGAGGTGCTGGCCAGGCACCGCTCGCTGGTCGACCAGGCGATCAAGCTGTTCGGCGCCCGCCACTACGACCATTATGATTTCCTCCATGCCATCACCGACCGGATGGGCGGGATCGGCCTGGAGCATCACCGCAGCAGCGAGAACCAGAACAGCCCCGGTTATTTCACCGACTGGAAGGGAAGCCTGGCCGACCACAACCTCCTGCCTCACGAGTTCACCCACAGCTGGAACGGCAAGTTCCGCCGCGGCGCGGACCTGTGGACACCCGATTTCCGCACGCCGATGCGCGACAGCCTGCTGTGGGTCTACGAGGGCCAGACCCAATTCTGGGGCTATGTGCTCGAAGCGCGGTCGGGGATGTCGACCAAGCAGGAGGTGCTCGACAAGCTGGCGGTGATCGCCGCCGGGCTCGACAATTCGCCCGGGCGGCAGTGGCGTCCGCTGATCGACACGACCAACGACCCGATCATCTCCGCTCGCCGGCCGAAGGGCTGGACCAGCAACCAGCGGTCGGAGGATTATTATAACGAAGGCCTGCTGATCTGGACCGAGGCCGACGCGATCATCCGCCAGGGAACGAAGGGCGCTCGCGGGATGGATGACTTCGCCCGCGCCTTCTTCGGGATCAACGACGACGACTGGGGCGAGGTGACCTACACCTTCGACGATGTCGTCGCGACGCTGAACCGCGTCCATCCCCATGACTGGGCCGGCTTCCTCAGGGAGCGGGTCTATCAGACCTCCGAACGCGCGCCGCTGGGCGGTTTCACCCGCTCGGGCTATCGCCTGGTCTATACCGACACGCCAACCGACGGCGCCAAGGCGATCTTCAAGGCGCGGGAGAGCGCGGACTTCAGCTATTCCCTCGGCCTGACCGTCGGCAAGGAGGCCAAGATCGCCTCGGTCATCTGGGGATCGCCGGCGTTCGATGCCGGGCTGACCGTCGGCCAGAATATCGTCTCGGTGAACGGCGCTGCCTATAGCGAGGACGTGCTGAAGGATGCCGTCACGGCGGCGAAGGGCGGCACCGCGCCGATCAACCTGATCGTCAAGCGTGGGGAGGAAGTCAGGCCCGTCGCAATCCGCTGGAACGGCGGCCTTCGCTATCCGCGCTTCGAAAAGGTCGGCAAGGGCGACGGTCCGCTGGACAAGCTTCTCAGCCCCCGCTGACGTCATGGGGGTTGCCCTTGGCGCACCAGCGTCTAAGGGCAGCGCCACCATGAATATCGACCTGATTCCCGCGGGCAGAGATGTGCCGCATGACGTCAACGTGCTCATCGAAGTGCCGATCGGCGGCGAGCCGGTGAAATATGAGTTCGACAAGAAGAGCGGCGCAATCTTCGTCGACCGCATCCTGCACACGCCGATGCGCTACCCGTGCAACTACGGCTTCATCCCGCAGACGCTATGCGACGACGGCGACCCGCTCGACTGCCTGGTGATGACGCGCTGGACGCTCATGCCGGGCACGGTGACCGGGGCGCGGCCGGTCGGCGTCCTCTACCTGGAGGACGAAGCGGGCGGGGACGAGAAGATCCTGGCGGTGCCGACCACCAAGATTTCACCCTATTACAAGGACGTCGAAAACTACACCGACCTGCCGCCGATCGTGGTCGAGCAGATCGAGCATTTCTTCACCCACTACAAGGATTTGGAAGCCGAGAAGTGGGTGCGGGTCGGCACCTGGGGTGATGCCGCCGCCGCGCGGCAGGTCATCCTCGATTCAATCGAGAAAGCGAAGGCCTAGCCGCCCGAGCGACCGCCGCCCCGGCCGCGCTGGAAGAAGCGGGCCGGGATGAACAGCTTGCGGAAGGTGATTCCAATCGTTCGCCCGACCGGCTCCAGCAGCGCGGGCTGGTAGCTGAGCGGCGTCATCCCGTTGGAATCGCGCACGTTCGGCCGGTTGTTGAAGATATTCTCGATATCCAGCCGGACCGAGCTTCCCCGGAAGAAGGGATGCTTGGCGACCAGGTCGAAATTCTCGCCGAGGTTGGCGAACAGGCGAAGGTCGACGTCGGCATAGGGCGAGAAGCGCAGATCGCCGGCGCTGCTGTCGACCGTCGTCCCGCTCCGCCAGTTTGCCTGCAGGCGAGCGCCGAGCCCATTATTGTAATAGCCGGTTTCGGCCTGGATTTCGTGGCGTGGGCGCCCGCCGGTCGAACCGACCGCCTCGCCCTCCAGATAATCGAGCTTCGGCAACCCGTCGGCGATCGTCACTTCGTCGACCAGGTTCAACTG
>Ga0307414_10001880_pt1 | contig 10845 bp, 11 predicted proteins | sample DK1Ometagenome_FD_203804 | JGI IMG/M metagenome (GOLD analysis project Ga0307414, IMG submission 203804) | Maize rhizosphere microbial communities from greenhouse at UC Davis, California, United States - DK15-O-3 | ecosystem: Host-associated > Plants > Roots > Rhizosphere > Soil | place: USA...
GTGGCCATCGCTTCGGCCAGCAACCGACCCGCGGGCCAGACGTGGCCGAACAGGCTCCACTGCGCCGAGGAAATGCCCAGCCGCCGGGCGTGGTGGTCGGGGTCGGCGAACTGCTGCAGGTCGACGAGCGAACGGATCCGGTAATCGTGGTCACCGAGGCGGAGCGTGCGGATATGGGTGTCGTAGCCAGACATGGGCGCTCCCGGACAAGCGTCACCCCGGGGGCCGGGATGCGGACACGGAAAAAGGAGCGAGACGGCGACGGGAATCGGTCGGGCGCAGCGCGCGAAAGCAACGGATAACGGGGCCATGCTACCGCATCGGGCTGAAGGCGACTTCACCGCCGCGTGCAGGCCGGAATTGCGGTTGCGCACCGCCATTGGGCAGCATGGCGCCCCGGGACAAGGTGCCATGGAGCCATCATCGATGAACGAACGCCACGCGCAGCTCTCGCTGGACGGGATGGCGCCGGAGCAGCCGACCGATCGCCTGTTCTTCGCGATCTTCCCCGATCCGCCCGCGGCCGCACGGATCGCCTCGATTGCGCAGTCCCTGCGAGCCGAGCACGGGCTGCGCGGCAGGCCGCTGCAGGCGGACCGCCTCCATGTCACCCTGCATCACCTGGGCGATCACGTTGGGCTGAGACCTGATATCGCCAGCGCCGCGGAAGCGGCGGCGGTGCAGGTGGCGATGCCTCCGTTCGGGATCGCATTCGACAATGCCTCCAGCTTCAGCGGTCGCACGCGCAACCTGCCGCTGGTCCTGCGCGCAGGAAGTGGGGCCGGGTCACTGGAGGCGCTGCATGCCGCGATCGGCGGGCAGATGGCGGCGGCGGGACTGGCGAGGTGGGTCAAGCCGGCCTTCGTTCCCCATGTCACCTTGTTGTACGACGACCGCAGCGTTGCGCCACGGGCGATCGAGCCGATTGCGTGGACCGTGCGCGAGTTCGTGCTCGTCCACAGCCTGCTGGGCCGGACCGAGCACCGGGTCATCGGTCGCTGGCCGCTGCGAGGATGAGCGCAGACTGGCCCGCTCCTGCAGATGCTCCTGCAGATAAACAGGCACTGCACTGACGACTGGCAAGCCGGCGCTCCGGCGTCGCACGATGGTGCGCGCCAGGATCGCTGTTGCGAAGCGCTGCATGCTTCGTCGCCGTAAGATGGCGCACAGCATCCTTGCCCCGCGCCCATGCCGCACACCACGCCGCTGGTACTCCCCGAAGCCCAACTCGCCGAGCTGGTGTCGGCCTATGCCACGCCGCCGCGGGCGTACCACAACTTCGACCACGTGCGCGAAGTGCTGCGTCACCATGCTGAGGTCGCTGCAGGCCCGGGCTGGGTGCAGCCGGAAGAAACCTGGCTGGCCGTGCTTTACCACGACGCGATCTACGAAGCCGGCCGGAGCGACAACGAAACGCGTTCCGCGGAGATGGCCGTCGCCGCGATCGCGCGCTGGCTGCCAGACGCCGGCATCGATGCCGCGCGCGCTGCGGAACTGATCGAGCTCACTGCGCGCCATGGCCAGTTCGCGCCTGGCGACTTCGGCGAAGGCGACCTCGCCGACGACACCCGGCACTTCCTCGATTGCGACATGGCGATCCTCGGCGCCGAGCCGGACGTGTTCGATGCCTACGACCGCGGCATTGCCGCCGAGTACCGCGGCAAGGTGCCAGCCTGGTTGTTCCGGCTCAACCGCCGCCGTTTCCTCAAGTCGCTGCTCGCCAAGCCGCGGATCTATCTCAGCCCGCTCTTCCACGAACGCTACGACGCGCGGGCGCGCGCCAATCTGCGCCGCGCCGTCAACGAGAAGCGCTGAAGATGCCCGGTGCCCTTGGCGGCCTGCAAACGCCGCACCTGCACGTGCGCCCGCTGGCGTCTTCCGACGAACGGTTGTACTGCAGCCTGTACACCGATCCGGACGTGATGCGCCACATCGCCGACCCGCTCACGCCCGCGGCCGCGCAGCGCGCATTCAGCGCGGTCCTGCAGCAACTGGCCGCCGATCCCCCGCGGGCGCGCTACTGGGCCCTGCGTCGACGCGACGATGGTGGCGACATCGGCCTGATGGCCTGGGTGCCGGATTGCAACGACGCCGGTTCGGCGGAGGTCGGCGTGGTGCTGGCCGGGCCGGCGGTGTGCCGAGGCTATGCGAGCGAGTCCATCGCCGCGTTGGCCGACGCCGTCTTCGCCCGGCCTGGGCAGCGATGGCTGTGGACGTGCCATGCCCGCGACAACGGCCCGGCGGTTGGCCTCATGCGCAAGTTGGGCTTTGCGCCCCTGGCTGAGGCCGGCAGTGCGCCGGGGCAGGTGCACTGGCAGCTGGAACGACAGGGCTGGATCGATCGACGGACACTGGCTTTTGCGTCGGCCCCGGCCAACTGCTAGATTCCAGCGGGTAATCCGGGGGGATGGCATGGCGGCGGGTAAGGGAAGCTTGTCCTGCGTGGGCGTGGGCATGATGCTCGGCGCCCATATCGGCCCGCGCGCGCGCGCCACCATCGAACAGTCCGACGTCGTGTTCGGCGCCGTTTCCGATCCACTGGTCGAACTGTGGTTGCAGCAGATGCACGCCGACGTGCGCAGCCTGCAGCCCTACTATGCAGAGGGCAAATCGCGGCATGACACCTATCGCGAAATGATCGCCGCGATGCTGGCGGAGGTCCGTACCGGCCGCCAGGTCTGCGGCGCGTTCTATGGCCACCCCGGCGTGTTCGCGCGGGTGCCTCACAAGGCCATCGCACAGGCGCGCGCCGAAGGGTTCGAGGCGCATATGGAGCCCGGTGTATCCGCCGAGGATTGCCTCTACGCCGACCTCGGCATCGACCCGGGCGAGGTCGGCTGCCAGCACTTCGAAGCCAGCCAGTTCATGTTCTATCGCCGCCGCATCGATCCGTCCGCGTACCTCGTGCTCTGGCAGGTGGGCGTGGCCGGTGATCGTTCGGTTCGACGTTTCAATACCGGGCGAGCCTATCGCCGCCTGCTCCTCGAGCGGCTGGCCGAGGACTATCCGGCCGACCACGTCGCCATTCTCTACGAGGCCGCCACGCTGCCGATCGTGGCGCCGCGGATGGAGCGGATGCCGATGTGGCAGCTGGTGGATGCCGATCTGCAGATGCACACCACGTTGGTGATCCCACCCGCGCTGGCCTTGCAGCGGGATCACACCATGCTGGAGAAGATTCGTCGGCTGGATGGCGAAGTCGAGATCGAAGCTGTTTCCATGTAATCAGGAAAAGACCATGTCGAAGGCGATCCCGTTTTTCGATACGCAGGCAGCAGGCCAGCCCAGTGGCTGTCGACAACACTGTTCCTGAAGCCAGACGACTGGTCGACAGGTCATATCGGCATGGCAAATAGTTCACTTCCATTCCATTCGTACACACAGGGGCAAGATCTTGGACTCCATCCAGTTTCTCGAATTGCTGGGCAGCAAGCCGGCCTTGGCTTGCGGGCTGGCGTACGCCGAAGGGGTTGCGGCGCTGAAAGTCGACTCCGCCGAGCAACGCGCGTTGCTGGCAAGAGACGGTTCGGTCCTGAGCCGCCTGCTGGATGGACGTCCCGCGATCTACTGCATGATTTCAACGCCGGACGAACAGGCGCCTCTCAAGGATCCTGGCGATCGGGACGATGACCAGGGGCCGGGGCGTGAAGAGGAAGACGAGCCAGACGGGATGGTTGATCAATGACCGATTAGTCGGTTGAGGAGCGTGCGATGAACAGGATGGCTTGTTGCCTGGTGCTCGGCGCCATTTTGGGCTGGTCGCTGTGGCTGCCTGCATCGGCATCGGCATCGGCATCGGCATCGGCATCGGTTTCGTTCGATGCGATGCTGCGCGAAGCGGATGCTGTACGCACGTCCGATCCTGATCGATTCAAGCGCATCCTGGATGACCTGGATCGCACGGCCATGGGAGCCTCGATCGAGCAACGCGAGAAGCTCGAGTTCATGCATGCCTACCAGTCGATCAGGATGGGCGACTTGCATGATGCCATCAGCAAGTTCAAGGCCCTTCATGCTTCGGCGGCCAACAATGAAGTCCGCTATCGTTCGGGGGCGATGCTTGCAAACGCATACGCAGTAACCCGGGAATTTCGCGAAGGACTGATTGCTGCCGAAGAGACGATAAGGGAATCGGCATCCATTAAGGACAGAAGTGCCAGGCACCACGGCCTGGTGGCTTCCGGCATCCTGTACAACCAGGTCGGCGAGTATGGGCTGGGTCGTCGCTATGCGCAGCAGGTGCTCGCTGACAAGCCCGATGACAGAAACCGGTGCATCGCTGGCAACCTGCTGGTCGAGTCGTCATTGCATCTCGACAAGAAGTCTTCCGATGAAGACGCCGTCAATGCGTTACGCCAATGCGAAGCCATCCACGATGCAACACTGGCCGGATTTTCCCGCATCTATCTGGCGAGGGTGTGGCATGGCGAAGGACGCACGCAGGAAGCGGTGAAACTGCTTGAAGGGCACTTTGCCGAAGTGAAAGGAACGGGATATTCGCGCCTGATCGGCGAAGTCCATTCGCTCCTGGCCGAGATGCGCCTGTCGCTTGGCGACGTGCAAGCCGCAAAACGGGATGCCGAGGCTGCCGTTGCGCTGAATGTCGGCATGGTCAATTCGCTCCCGCTCGTGGTGGCCTACAAGACGCTCTTCGAAATTGCGGAACGCACGGGCGATACGGCAGCGGCGCTTGAGTTATACAAGCAATATGCGGCTGCCGAGCGCGGGTACAGGGACGATGTCGCGGAGCGCGAGCTGGCGTACCAGATGGTGCAGCAGGAGGCGATGCAGCAAGCGCAGAAGATCGAGTTGCTCAACAAGCAAAATGAGGTCTTGGTGCTGCACCAGGGCATCAGCGAGCAGAAGGCCCAGACCTCGCGCCTGCTGATCCTGCTGCTGGTGGTACTGGCCGGTTCGATCGGCTACTGGGCCTTCAAGATCAAGCGTGTGCAGATGTCGCTGCGGCGGATGGCGGAAACCGATGCGCTGACCAGCATCTGCAACCGCCACCACTTCAACCAGCAATCGGAGCAGACCCTGGGGCAGGCGGCGCGGGCCGGCGAGGACGTGGCGCTGGTGATGTTCGACCTGGACCACTTCAAGTCGATCAACGATCGCTTCGGGCACGATACCGGCGACTGGGTGCTGAAGAAGGTCTCCGAGCATTGCAGGACGTTCTGCCGGCGCGTCGACCACCTGGGCCGCATCGGCGGCGAGGAATTCGCGATCCTGCTGTCGGGCTGCGACCTGCGCGGGGCGAAGCGGGTCGCCGAGGATTGCCGCGTGCGCATCGCGAGCATCGACACCCAGCCCAGCGGACACAAGTTCCTCATCACCGCCAGCTTCGGCGTGACCGCCTCCTCGCTGTCGGGCTACGACCTGGCCAAGCTGCTCTCGCACGCCGACAAGGCACTGTACCGTTCCAAGCGTGAAGGGCGAAACCGGGTATCGACGTTCGATGGCGACATGCAGCCCTGGATGCAACTGCAGGTGGTGGCCGCCGACGGCTCGCCCGGACCGGAGGTACCGCCGGCGCCCGGGGTGGCGCCGGATCGCCCCTTTCGAAGCCTGATTTCCTGATTGCCTGCGGCGCGCACCAGTTTCCGGCGCGCGCATCCGGGACCGCGCCGCGCTATAGAATGGCGCATGGCCAAATTGCTCCTGAACCTGCGCCACGTGTCCGACGACGAGGCCGCGGACGTGCGTGCTTTCCTCGAGGCGAACGCGATCGCCTTCTACGAAACCCAACCCAGCCGCTGGGGGATCTCCAACGGCGGAATCTGGGTGGAGAACAACGCCGAGGTCGCCGAGGCCAAGCGGCTGATGGCCGACTACCAGAAACAGCGCCAGGCCCGTGTCCGCGCCGAACGCGAGCAGGCCGTGCGCGAAGGCACCGCCGAGACCTTCGCCGACATCGCACGCGAACAGCCGCTGCGCGTGCTGCTGACATTGCTGGCGATCGTGTTCCTGCTGGCGCTGGTCGCGCTGCCGGTGTGGCTGCTGCATCATTGAGCGGCCGTCGGCAAGCCCGGGTTGCCCCGGATGGCCGTTGCCGGCATGCGCTGACATAGTCCACGGCCGCACAGCCCGGCCGCAGCCGGGCGCTTGCGGAGCGACGACAGTCGCGATTGGTCGCAGTGGCGGCCCCCGTCGCTCCCTGCTGGGGCGTCAGGACGAGCCGGCTAACGCCGGATGAACATTCCATGCTTAAGATGGCGAGTCTTCTGCCGTCGTGTTCCGGGGATCGAGATCCATGCCTTGTTCCATTTCCGGCAGCCGCGTTGTGCTGCCAATGCTCGCGCTATTCGTTGTCCTGTTCGCCGGCTGCTCGCGCAGCGGGCCGGCGGCGGCACCCGCACCTGCCACCCAGCCGGAGGCGAACACCGCGCCGGCGCCGCCCGCGATCCCGCAGCATGATCCGGCCACCGCGCCGGTCGAGCGCGCCGCTCCGCCGACCTTGCAGGCGGTCGTGCTCGGCGAGTTCGCCGCCAGCAATCCGGCCGCGGAATCGGCCACCGGCGCATTGACCATCGAGGACGGCGAGATCGTCGGTGCGAACGGTGCGAAGTTCACGACCGAGCGCGTGGCGCTGGTCAACGGCGACGACCAGTACACCGCCGATGCACGCTTTGCCGACGCCATGATGATCGAGCCGCGCCAGCAGGTGGAGCTGCGCCACGTGGTCGAGGAAACGCCGCCGACCGATGCACCGGGCAACGCCTTCTGCGGCACGCTCAAGACCGGCCACCTGGCCATCGCCAAGGTCATGGATGGCGATGTTGAACAGGTGAAGGTCCTCGCGCTGAGCGGGCAGGGGCTTCCGGCCGCATCGGCGACCGATGTCTCGGCGTGCGCGATGGCGGAATACCGCTCCCTGCCGAAGAAATGACGGCGCGCGCCGGCGCATGCGTCCGGCGCTTCGGGCCATGACCGGCACTCGGCCGGATGACCTGGCGGCCAGCCGCCTGCAGCTTCCCCCCGGCAACTGGCCGACGTTGATCGATGGCCTGTGCGAACGTTTTCCCGCCATTTCGCGCGAGCAATGGCGCGCGCGTTTCGAGCGCGGGCGGGTGCAGGACCGCGACGGCAATCCGCTGCAACCGACGCACCCGTATCGGGTCGGCATGGAAGTGCGCTACTTCCGCGAGGTGCCCGACGAGGCGCCGATCCCGTTCCGCGAAGTCGTGCTGCATGCCGATGACGACCTGTGGGTGGTCGACAAGCCGCACTTCCTGCCGGTGGTGCCCGCAGGGCGTTACGTGGCCGAAACGCTGCTGGCGCGCCTGCGAAACGCGTCCGGCAATGCCGACCTGGTGCCGCTGCACCGCATCGACCGTGCCACCGCCGGGCTGGTGCTGTTTTCCGCGCGCCGCGAAACGCGCGCGCGATACCAGGCGCTGTTCCGCGACCGCGCCATCGACAAGACCTACGAAGCGCTGGCGCCGGGGCTGCCGGCGCTCGAGTTCCCGCATATCCGCCGCTCGCGGCTCGTGCGCGGCGAGCCCTTCTTCCGCATGCGCGAGGCCGACGGCGAAGCAAACAGCGAGACGCACCTCGATGTCATCGAGCGGCGCGCCGACTGCTGGCATTACCGCCTGCGACCGGTGACCGGCAGGAAGCACCAGTTGCGCGTGCACATGGCCGCGCTGGGCGCTCCGATCGTCAACGATGATGTCTATCCGGAGATGGGGGTGGATTCCGACAGCGTCGATTATTCGCGGCCACTGAAACTGCTGGCACGGCGACTGTCGTTCGTCGATCCGCTGAGCGGGCTGCGGCGGAAGTTCAGCAGCCAGCGCGAGCTTTGAGCACGTTCCGAACGCGATCTTGAAGTCCTCTTCCTGCATGCGGGAAAGGGGTTGGGGTCAGGGTGCGCCGGATCACCGCGAAAAGCCGGGCCCTCACCCGGCGCTGCGCGCCTCCCTCCTCCGCAGGGCGGGAGAGGGGCTTCCATCGGGTGCAGGGGAGCTATCGCGAATCCGGTGGCGGCGCCACGCTTCTCGCGGCAAGCCACGCCACCGCGCTTTCACCCGCACGCTTGCCGCTGGCAAAGCAGGCAGTGAGCAGGTAGCCGCCGGTCGGCGCCTCCCAGTCGAGCATTTCTCCGGCGCAGAACGTGCCGGCCGGGACGGCATGCGCGCCCGGCGCCAGCATCAGCGCGTCGTCCAGCGCCTCGAGCCGCACGCCGCCGGCGCTGCTGATCGCCTCGGCGATCGGCCGGGCGGCAACCAGGACCAGGGGCAGGCGCTTGATGGCCGCCGCGAGCGTGGCGGGCTCTTCCATCGCATCGCGGTCGAGCACCTCGCGCAGCAGGCCGGATTTCGCGCCGGACAATCCGGTCTGGCGACGGATGTGCTCGCCGAGGCTGCGGCCCAGCCGGGGCTTGGACAGCGCGTCGCGAAGCCGCGCCTGGCCGCGTCCGGGCGCGAGGTCGAGATGGAGCACGGCGCTGCCGTCGCGCTCGATGGCGTCGCGGAAGTCAGCCGAGAGCGCGTAGACCAGGCTGCCTTCGATGCCTGTTTCCGTGACCACGCATTCGCCCTGTTGCGCGTGCTCCTGGCCGGCGGCGTCGCGCCAGTGCGCGATCACCGGTTTCAGCGGCGCGCCGGCGTGGCGCTGGGCGAAGTGGGCGCTCCAGCCGATGTCGAAGCCGCAGTTCGCCGGGCGCAGCGGGGCGACCTCCACGCCGCGATCGCGCAGCACGTCCTGCCATGCGCCGTCCGATCCGAGTTGTGGCCAGCTGCCGCCGCCGAGTGCGAGCACGCTGGCATCGACGAACACCACACGTTCGCCGTCGGGCGTGGCGAAGCGCAGCGCGTCGTCGTCGTCCCAGCCCAGCCAGCGATGCTGGACATGGAAGCGCACGCCCTGGTCGCGCAGGCGCCGCACCCAGCCGCGCAGCAGCGGCGCGGCCTTGAGGTCGGACGGGAACACGCGCCCGGAACTGCCGACGAAGGTGTCCACGCCCAGTCCGCGCGCCCACGCGCGCAGCGCGTCGGCATCGAAGTCGCGCAGCCAGCCCGCGATGTCGCGTTCACGCTCGCGGTAACGGTGCGCGAACCCCGGCATCGGCTCGGAATGGGTGAGGTTGAGCCCGCCCTTGCCGGCGATCAGGACCTTGCGGCCGACCGAACCCTTGGCGTCGAACAGGTCGACCTCCACGCCCGCGGCGCGCGCGACTTCCGCCGCCATCAGCCCGGCCTGACCACCGCCGATCACGGCGAGCGTGCTCATGCGATTTCTCCCGCGGCGTGGCCCGAGGCCCAGGCCCACTGGAAGTTGTAGCCGCCGAGCCAGCCGGTGACGTCGACCACCTCGCCGATGAAGTACAGGCCGGGCACGCGCCGGGATTCCATCGAGCTGGACGAAAGCTCGCGGGTATCGACGCCCCCGAGGGTGACTTCGGCGGTGCGATAGCCCTCGGTCCCGCTGGCGGTGATCGGCCAGTGATGCAGCTGGGCGGCGATGTCGCGCAACTCGCGGTCGGTGTACTGGCGCATCGGGCGGTTCGGGAACCACGCTTCGCACAGACGCTGCGCAAAACGCTTCGGCAGCTGTTCGGACAGCACGGTCTTGAGCTCCGCCGCCGGTCGCGACTGGCGTTGCTCGCGCAGGTGCGCTTCGGCGTCGAGCACGGGCAGCAGGTCCAGCTGCAGCGTATCGCCGGGCTGCCAGTACGAGGAGACCTGCAGGATCGACGGCCCGCTCAGGCCGCGATGGGTGATCAGCATGAAGTTGCGGAACGACTGGCCGTTGCAGGTCGCCTCGACCGGCAGCGACACGCCGCTCAGGTCCTGCACGCGCTCGGAATGCGTGCCGCTGAGCGTCAGCGGCACCAGCCCGGCGCGGGTCGGCAGCACCGCGTGGCCGAACTGGCGCGCAAGCTGGTAGCCGAAGCCGCTGGCGCCCATGCTCGGGATCGACAGCCCGCCGCTGGCGACCACCAGCGACGTCGCGGCGAACGGCCCGCGCGCGGTGCGCAGCGCGAAGCCGCCACCATCCCGCGTGCGCACGTCCTCGACGCTGCAGCCGATCTCGATGCGCACGCCGGCCGCTTCGCATTCGTCCAGCAGCATGCGCACGATCTGCTTCGAGGACTCGTCGCAGAACAGTTGGCCGAGTTCCTTCTCGTGGTACGCGATGCCGTGGCGTTCGACCATGGCGATGAAGTCCGCCGGCGTGTAGCGCGCCAGCGCGGACTTGCAGTAATGCGGATTGGCCGAGAGGAAGTTCGCAGGTCCGGCGCCGGTGTTGGTGAAATTGCAGCGCCCGCCGCCGGACATCAGGATCTTCTTGCCGACCTTGTTGGCATGCTCGACCACCAGCACCCGCCGCCCACGCTGGCCCGCCGTGATGGCGCACATCAGCCCGGCCGCGCCGGCGCCGATCACGACGACGTCGAAAGCTTCCGCCATCGCGTCAGTGCGTCCGCCCGGCCGGCGCCATGCGCACGCTGGATTCCACCGTCAGCGAGGTGCCCTCGCCGTAGAGCTCGAACTGACCGTCCTGCACCATGCACTGCAGGCGGATCGTGCGGTTGGCCAGCGCAGCCAGCGCGGCGACCGTGGCGCTGCCGATGTCGAGCACGGTGAGGTTGCCGATGCGCGCCAGCGCGCCGCGGTGCTTGTCCCACCATATGTCCGAGCCGCGTCCGCCGTAGTTGACCACCACCACCTCGCGCGCACGGCCGCAGGCCTTGCGGATGCGCGCCTCGTCGGGCTGGCCGAGGTCGATCCACAGCTCGATCTCGCCGCTGAGCGACTTGCGCCACAGGTCCGGTTCGTCGTCGCTGGACAGGCCGCGGCCGAACTCGAGCGCATCGTCGGCGTGCAGCGCGAACGCCAG
>Ga0307414_10001881_pt1 | contig 10833 bp, 4 predicted proteins | sample DK1Ometagenome_FD_203804 | JGI IMG/M metagenome (GOLD analysis project Ga0307414, IMG submission 203804) | Maize rhizosphere microbial communities from greenhouse at UC Davis, California, United States - DK15-O-3 | ecosystem: Host-associated > Plants > Roots > Rhizosphere > Soil | place: USA...
CGAGGGAGACATGCTGATCCTGGGCGGTGATCCTGAAGCCCTGGAGCGCGTGGTCGCGGGCGACAAGCTGGCCCTAGCTGGTCACGACCGGGATGCGCCCGAAGGCACGCGCAAGGACGATGTCGGTGTAATCGAGGCGGTGGTGAACACCGGCTCGGGGTTGATTGGACAGACGGCGGAGCGCCTGCTGCTTCAGCAGCGTTATGGGGTAAACCTTATAGCGGTATCACGCGCCGGTGAGCGATTGACCAAGCGGCTGGGCGCAATTGTGCTCAGCGCGGGCGATGTGATCGTCCTCCAAGGCCCGCTCAGTCTCTTGCCCGAACGCCTGCGCGATCTCGGCGCCTTACCATTGGCCGAACGGTCGCTGCGGCTGGGCATTTCGCAGCGGAGCTGGCTGTCCATCCTGATTCTGGCGGTGGCTATGGCCGCGACCGCCACTGGCTATGTGCCGGTCGCCGTCGCCTTCTTCACGGCCGCCGGGCTGGTGATAGCGACGGGCGCGCTTCCAGTTCGCGAAGCTTATGACAGCGTCGAATGGCCGATCCTGATCATGCTTGGCGCCCTGATCCCCGTAAGCGACTCGCTGCGCACGACCGGGACGTCGGACATCATCGCCATGGGTTTGGCGCATGTCGCGGCCACGCTGCCCGCATGGGGTGCCGTCGCCCTCATCCTGGTGGCGGCGATGGCAGTCACGCCGTTTCTAAACAATGCCGCGACTGTGCTCGTCATGGCCCCGATCGCTGCAGTGTTCGCACAGGATCTGGGATATAGGCCTGAAGCTTTTCTCATCGCAACGGCCGTGGGCGCAGGTTGCGATTTTCTCACCCCCATCGGACACCAGTGCAACACGCTGGTGTTGGGGCCAGGAGGATATAGATTCGGCGATTACGCAAGGCTCGGGGCACCTTTGACTCTGCTAGTCATTTTGGTGGGCACGCCGCTAATCATGGCAACGTGGCCGTTGCGCTAGAACGAATCAGGCTCGTCCGAATATGCATTGCGCCAGGACGTGAGCTGGGCGCAAAGCGACCGCCACCGCCACCATTGCTGACGTTCCCAGAACGCCACGTTGACCCCAAAACCTGCCGATCATACACACGCCTAAGATATGGCGTTTTTTGGCATGGGACGTCGATGGACGGGATTGAAGTGTGCCAAGGTGAGGAAACACGCCATCACGACCTGACGCGCGTGCGATCCGATGGCATAGACACGCATCACATCCCAAACGCGGATCACGCCAGAGGAAGGGGACGCTATGGCAGGACAACCAAGTGCCGACGAAATCATGGCCGCGATCCACGAGTCCGGTTACCTCATGGAGCAGGAGGTAGCAACATAGCTCGAGCGATGCGGCCTGCACGTGCGCACCAATGTCGCATTCGAGGATCCCGATGAAGCCAAATCGCGAGAGAGAGATGTCGTCGCTGTCAAACGCGACGCTTTCAACGAGCAAGCCAAGCTTGCCGCCTACGTCGAGCTATTGGTCGAATGCAAGAACAGCGCGAACCCATTCGTGTTCATTGCGCGGCCCAAGAACGGCGCCGACCATCAACGGGTCCCGGAGGAGTTCATATTTCCATACCGCTACGAACAAAAGAAGGATATTGGTCCTAACCAGGGCATGATCCGCGAGGTCAAGGCATTCCACCATCTCGGGTTTGATCAGGTGTTCGAGACCCATCTGAACCCTTGGAAGGCCGTCCAGTTTTGCCGGATCAATCGGAAAGGCAGCGGTTGGCACGCCAACCACGGAGGGCTTTACGACGCGATCTTCTATCCTATGGCGAAGGCGCTGAACGCGCGCCGCAAAGATGTGCCGAAGGCATCCCGTCCGGACCAGTGGCGCTACATGTGGCTGTTCTTCCCACTAGTCGTGACCTCGGACCAGCTTTTCTTGATCGATTCCTCGGCCGAACCGCAAACCCCAGTTCCATTCGATCAGGTGTCGTTTCAACGCGAGCTTAAGTCTGCCAAGCTTTCGGGATCGTTCACTGTGACCTTCGTGCGGCAACAGGCTCTCAAAACCTTTCTGACCGCTGTCGTCGATCCGCTAGTATCCCTGTCGGTTGATCTGATCGAACAGCGGCAGGAATTTCTCAAGGTGACCACGCTTCCCTAGACCGAATAGCGCCATCGATTGTCAGTCAGGAGCATGATCTCGGGATGGATCAGGCGCCCGCCGACAAAGGCGACATTCAGGCGCTTCGAGGCGACCTCTGATAGTTGCCGGTCATTTCATCCGCAGCCGGCGCGAGGTGATATCTGACCTCTGCCGGCCGGCACGGTGCCCAATTAGCCGGCGAAATTTGTCAGGGGCACTCGTATCACCATCGCCAGCCCTTCTGGACGCCAGTCTCGTTCGACACTTGCCCCTAATGCAAGCGCCACGCTGCTCTCAAGCCGGTTACCGAACCCCGACGTTCGCAGATTGGCGATGGGCGGTCCCCCTTTCTCTGTCCAGATCAAGGTGATTTCCTCGCCCTGCTTGATGATGCGAACGTCGAGCAGACCCCCAGGCACGGACAATGCACCATATTTCGCGGCGTTCGTCGTGAGCTCATGCAGCAGCAGCGCCACGTTGGTCAGCGCCTTGCCTCTCACCAGCGGTGCGGCATCCCCGGCTGCGATTCTCACTTGGCCGTCGTAGGGCCGCAGGATGATCTCCAGTAGCATCTGCAGGCCTGCTTCCCGTTCGTTGAACCCGTCCGCGCCAAGGTCGATCATCGTCAAATCGTGCGCCCGCGAGAGGGCCGTCAATCGCTCATGGATCGTCTGCACCACATCGGCAATGTTTTCACTGGATCGGCCGCTGAGAGAGACGATGCCGGCTGTCAGCGCGAACAGATTCTTGATGCGATGCTGCATCTCGCGAAACAGCAGCTTCTGCGCTTCCTCATTCTGTCGTCGGTGCGTAATGTCGCGGGCGATTTTGGAAGCACCCACGATGACGGCGCTCGCGTTCCGTATAGGCGAGATCGTCAGCGACAAATCGATCAGCGAGCCGTCCTTACGCTGTCGCCGGGTCTCGAAATGCTCGACGCGTCGGCCCTTCCTTATCTCCGCCAAAATTCGAGGCTCTTCGTCCAGGCGGTCCTCTGGAATAAGGATTGTGATCGGACGGCCGATCACTTCCTCGGCCGAATAGCCGAACAGCCGCGTCGCTCCAGCGTTCCAACTGCGGATATTTCCGGCAAGATCCTTGCTGATGATAGCGTCGTCCGATCCTGCGATGATGGCCGCCAGCCAGTCGCGCGGATCCGGATCGTTTCCCGCTGTGCCTGCAACTGGAGAAAACAAAGTCGCTCCGGCCGATGTTATACCGGCTCGGTCGTCAGGAAGCGGCTTCCCGTTCCTTAGCGCACCCTCCACGTGGCCGATACCTTGACTCACCACAAACAGACCTCGCTGCTGCCTCAATGCATATCATTGCCTGAAGTTGCGTTCGAACAAGCGGTGATCTTATAGTGATTATCGCTTTCAGGCCATAGCCGCGAGTGGGGGCGGAGCCGGACTCCCTGCGGTCATGAAAGGCCTACCAGCGGCCTCTCCGCGCCCAACCCAAAACCGCCAATTTCCGGTGGCTGGGGCCATGTCGCCGCAGCCGGGCAGGTATGACCCATCAGCAAGTCGATATCCACCGGTACTCCGTCACTATCGCCGACTTTCCGGTCATTCCTGACTTGAAATTTTAAGGTGCCAAGGCACCGCTCGTGGCTTATGCTTGGCAGATGAGATTCTGGAGAAGTACTATCAGCGTGGACTCGTAATCACCGACCTATTGTTCGCGGAACGATTTCCAGAACGCACCGGCCAATGGTTCAAACGCATATTGCAGGGCGGAGCGTTTGCGCAGCGGGATCAAAATTTCTACAGGCATGCCCGCTCGCAGGATGGATTTCCTTACGGGATAACGTCAGGGATATTCGCAGGAGACACATCTGGCCCCTGATCACAAGGACTGGGTGGTGCCGCTTAGGTGACTCGAACACCTGACCCCATCATTACGAATGATGTGCTCTACCGGCTGAGCTAAAGCGGCCTGATCCTTGGGGGCCGCTTACCAATGTCCGTGGCGTCTGACAAGTCGCGATATGGGCGCCGCGCGCCATTCCTGCTTTTTGTGAACACTGCGCCGGGCGCCCTCCGCGCCGGGGCAACGGTTAACGTCCGCGCAACATTGATTCACCCGATATTTACCATCGCCGTGCGAGACTCGGGGACGCGAACAGGATTATTTCGACGGGACCGGCAATGGACAATCCGCTTGGGCATGAGGCCGCCCATAATCTGGAAGATCTGGATTATGCGACGGAAGATTCGGCGATAGAAGCCCCGCCCCAGATCGGCAGCGACGAGCGCCGCTTGCATGTGCGCGCCTATAATTACTGGGCCTCGCTGCTTCAGGACCGCCGTTTCCCCTCGATCGAGGATCTGGAGCCGGCGAATATCGAGGATTTCGCACCCTATAGCGTGCTGCTGGACTTCACGGCGGGCATCGAAAACCCGGCTGTCGCCTATCTGGGCAGCGCCCTGCGCCAGGAATGCGAGATCGAGGGCGACATTCAATATATCGGTGACGTGCCGAGCCGGTCGCTTCTGTCCCGCCTGACCGACCATTATCTGCAGATCATCGCCAATTGCGCGCCCATCGGATTTGAGGCCGAGTTCCTGAACCAGCGCGGCGCGGAAATTCTCTATCGCGGCATCTTGATGCCCTTTTCCTCCGACGACGACACCATCGATTTCGTCTATGGCGTCATTAACTGGAAGGAAATCGCCGATCGCAGCCTGACCGACGAGCTGGTGCTGGAAGTGGGTCAGGCCCTGCGCAGCGCCCCGGCAAAGACCGCTACGGCCCCGATCTGGGCCGATGGGCCGTTCGCCGCCCTGCCCGAGCCCGTGTCGCCAGTCGAACAGGATGGTGAGCTGGTCCTCGCCGAGCCGGATGCCGACGCGCCGCTCGCCGACTGGCTGGCGCTGGCCCGTGATTATGCCGGCGAATCGCATGTTCAGGAAGGCCGCAGCCGCAGCGCGCTTTATCGCGCCATCGGCCTCGCCTACGATTTCGCGCTGGTCGCCCGCCGCTGTCCCGAAGATTATGCCGAACTGCTGGAGGATGCGGGCATCAAGGCGCAGGCGCGCGCGCCGATGACGCCCATCGTCAAGCTGATCTTCGGCGCGGACCATGACAAGACGCGCCTTGCCGAATATGCGACGGCCCTGGACCATGCGATGGCGGCCGGAATGGAAAGCGGCGCGCTCGGCGCGTATCTGGAGACCTATCCGGGCGGGCTGAAAGCGCTGGTCCGTGACGAGCGTCTGGCGAAGAAGAAGGAGCGGCCGGCGACTGCCAATCCGGTCCATGAAGCCCGCAGGAAATTGTGCGCGGCCCTCGCCATCGCGCCCCAGGACATTGCGACCGACGAGGACGGTCTGGCGGTGCTCATCGGCCGGCGCGAAGCGGATGGCAGCCTCTCCATCGTGGCGGCCGTCAATGGCGATCCGGCGCTGACCGACCGAGTCGTGCGCACGGCCGCGGCGTGAGGGGCGAAACGGCGCGGGGATAAGGGCACGGCACGATCTGTTATGAAATTGCCGCAATTCGAAACTATGTTGCCAAATTCAGGTTGAGGGACGGCACGGGGACTGGGTATAAACGGGCCATAATAATAATGTTGGAGCCGGCACCCGACAGGCTCCTGGACAGGATGAACCCCGATGGCCACCAAAGTCGCCGAATCGAACGCGAATCCGATTACCCTTGCCCTCCAGGCCGCTTTATTGGGCGGTACGCTACCGGGCGAAAATGAAGGCTTCGACGAAGAGGCGCAGGCAGAGGCCGCCAAATTCCTGACCGGCGCGATCCAGCTTCGCCAGCCCGGCGAGCCGGTTATTGCCGTCGAAACATTGACCGGGGCGGACGGCAAGCGGCTGATGCGCCTGGCCATCATCAATGACGACATGCCCTTTCTGGTCGACTCGGTCGCCGCCACCCTGTCGGCGGAATCGATCGCCATCCACAGGCTGATCCACCCGCAGTTGCGCGTGGTGCGGGACGCGGACGGCGTCCTGGCGGAAATCCTGCCCCCCGACAGCAGCGGCGCGCGGCGCGAATCGCTGATCTATGTCGAGGCTGACCGCACCGACGCCAGCCATCGGCGGACCCTGACCGACGAGCTGCGGCACACGCTGGCGCATGTACGCGCCGCCGTTACCGACTGGCCCAAAATGCAGGAGGCGATGCGCGCCGATGCCGACCAGCTGCACGATGTGGAGGGCGCGGCGCTGCTGCGCTGGTTTCTCGACCGCAATCTGACGCAGCTTGGCCATGAATTCCGCACGCGCTCGGGCGACCGCCAGGATCCCCTTGGCATCTGCGCGGTGGCGGGAGATCCGATGCTTTCGCCGATTTCGGTCGATGCGGCATTCGCCTGGTTCGAAGAAGGCAGGCCCGGTCCGCTGATCGTCAAGTCCAACCGGATTTCGGCCGTCCATCGCCGGGTGCCGATCGACCTCATCATCCTGCCAGTGCGCGAAGGGCGGGATATCACGGCCCTTTCCATCCATGCGGGGCTGTGGACCAGCTCCGCGCTGAGCGCCCCTCCCGAGAAAATCCCCCTGCTCCGCTCCGCGCTTCTGGGGCTGATGGAGAAGTTCGGCTTCGATCCCAGCGGCCATGCCGGCAAGGCGCTGACCCACGCCATGACCGCCCTGCCCCACGACCTGTTGATCGGGTTCGACCGGAAATCGCTCGAAGATGTCGTGCTGACGTCCATGTCGCTGTCGGACCGGCCCAGGCCCAAAATGGCGCTGGTGGAAAGCCCGCTTGCGCGGCACCTGTTCGCATTCGTGTGGCTGCCCCGCGACGATCTGTCCACTGGCCGTCGCGTCGCCATCTCTGAAATGCTTGAGCGTGCGGCCAATGCCCGGCTGTTGAGCTGGACAATCGCATTGGAAGAAGGCGGCGTCGCACTGATCCGCTATGTTCTCGACATACGCGAGGGCGGACGGTTGCCGGATGCCGGGGGGCTGAACCGGCAGCTGGAAGAAATGGTTCGGGGCTGGGTCCCGGCGGTAGAGAACGCGCTGGCCGAAATGGGAGAGCAAAGCCGCGCGGCCGCGCTCGCCGCCCGCTATGCGCCCGCCTTTCCCCTTCCCTATCATGCCGGCGCGGGACCCAAGGAAGCCGCGATAGACATATTGCAGATGCAGGGCCTTTCGGGACCAGACAGCCGCGTCGCCCGGCTCTATCGCAATGGGGACGATGGCGCCGTGCGCCTGCGGCTGAAGCTTTACAGCCTGGAACCCATCATCCTGTCGGACGCCGTGCCCGCGCTGGAAAATTTCGGCTTCCGCGTGGTGGAGGAATTATCGACCCCGCTTGGCGAGGGCAAACTCGGCCATATCCAGAAATTCGTCCTTGATCTGCCGCCCTGTCTGCAAGCGGACGAGGTGCTTGCCAGGCAGGCAATGGTGCAACTCGCCATCGCCGACGTGCTGGAGGGCGCGGCGGAGAATGACCGATTCAACGAACTGATCATCGCTGCGGCGCTGGATCCGCGGGCGATCATCCTGTTCCGTTCGATCTTCCGCTATTTGCGCCAGACTGGCCTGTCCTATGGCCTGGCGACCTTCGTCGATGCGCTGCGGCGTGAGCATCCCATAGCGCGCGACCTGGTTGCCCTGTTCGAGGCCCGGCACGATCCCGCCGTCGCCAGCAAGGACGCCGAGGCATCGAAAAACCGCGCCATCGACCTGGCGCTCGAACAGGTGTCGGCGATTGACGAGGACCGGATCCTCCGGCTGATCCGCGCCGTCATCACGGCAACGCTGCGCACCAATTTCTTCGCGCCGGCCGCTGCCGAGGCTTTGGCGTTCAAACTGGACAGCGCCCAGGTGCCCGGCCTTCCCGCGCCGCTGCCCTGGCGCGAAATCTGGGTCTATTCGCCGCGCGTCGAGGGCATTCACCTGCGCGCCGGCCCCATTGCCCGTGGCGGTCTGCGCTGGTCCGACCGGCGCGACGACTTCCGCACCGAGATACTGGGCCTCATGAAAGCGCAGCGGGTCAAGAACGCCGTCATCGTGCCCACCGGGGCCAAGGGCGGCTTTTTCCCCAAGATGCTGCCCGATGCGGCCACCGACCGCGATGGCTGGCTGGCCGAAGGCACCGAAAGCTATCGCATCTTCATCCGCACGCTTCTGTCTGTCACCGACAATATCGAGGGCGGGAAGGTCGTGCATCCCGAAGGTGTAGTCACCCATGACGGCGAGGATCCCTATTTCGTCGTCGCTGCGGACAAGGGTACGGCCAGCTTCTCCGACGTCGCCAACGCCATTGCGCTGGAGCGGGATTTCTGGCTGGGCGACGCCTTCGCCAGCGGCGGCAGCCAAGGCTATGACCATAAGGCGATGGGCATCACCGCCCGTGGCGCATGGGTCAGCGTCCAGCGTCATTTCCTGGAAATGGGCATCGACGTGCAGAAGGAACCTGTGCGCGTCATCGGCTGCGGCGACATGTCGGGCGACGTGTTCGGCAACGGCATGCTGCTCAGCCGGGCGATCAAGCTGGTCGCTGCATTCGACCACCGCCACATCTTCCTCGACCCCGATCCCGACCCCGCCGCAAGCTGGCAGGAGCGGCAGCGCATGTTCAACCTGCCCCGCTCCAGCTGGGACGACTACGACAAGGCGCTGATCTCGCGAGGCGGCGGCATCTTCCCGCGCAGTCAGAAGAGCATAAAGCTATCCCCCGAGGTGAAGGCGCTGCTGGACGTCGATCAGGACGAGATGGAACCCGCGCAGCTCATTTCCGCGATATTGACGGCACCCACCGATCTGCTCTGGTTCGGCGGCATCGGCACTTATGTGAAGGCGGCGGCCCAGAACCATATCGACGTGCGCGATCCGGCCAATGACCGGGTGCGCGTCGATGCCGAGCAATTGCGGGTCCAGGTGATCGGGGAGGGCGCCAATCTGGGCGTCACCCAGGCCGGGCGGATCGCCTATGCGCTGCAAGGCGGCCGCATCAACACCGACTTCATCGACAACAGCGCGGGCGTCGATTGCTCGGACAATGAGGTGAACATCAAGATCGCGCTCAACAAGGAGATGCGCGAGGGCCGCCTCAGCTTCGAGGAGCGCAACGCCCTGCTGGCCTCCATGACGGACGCGGTGGCGGAGATCGTGCTGGAGGATAACCGGCTGCAGGCGCTTGGCCTTTCCATTGCCGAAACCGGCGGTGCGGCCAGTCTGCCCTCCTATGTCCGCCTCATCGAAATCTTCGAGGGCAATGGCCGGCTTGACCGCAAGGTGGAGGGGCTGGCGAGCAATGAGGAGCTGCTCCGGCGTGTTCAGGAAGGGCACGGCCTGACGCGGCCTGAACTCGCCATCCTGCTATCGACGGCCAAGCTGGCGTTGCAGGACGCGATCGAACGCTACGATCTCGCCACCGATCCGGCCATGGCGAGCGAACTGGCGGCATCTTTCCCGCCGGCCATGCAGGCTGGGCACGCCGACGCCATCCAGAATCATCAGCTGCGCGGCGAAATCATTGCGACGGAAGTGGCCAACCGCATCGTCAACCGGCTGGGCATCATCCACCCCTTCGAACTGGCCGAGGAAGAGGGCTGTTCGCTGGCCGACCTTTCCTCCGGCTTCATCATTGCCGAACAGCTGTTTCATATCCCCGCGCTCTGGAAGGACATTGACGAAAGCCCGATGCCGGAAAGCGCGCGTCTTGTCCTGCTCGCCGAGATCGCGGGGGCCATGCGGGCGCAGATCGCCGACATGATCCGTTGCCTGCCGTCAGGCACACTGCCGGGCGAGGGCATCGCCTTGCTGCAGCCGGGCGTATCGCGCCTCGCCGAGCAGGTGGACCATCTGCTGCGGCCCGAAAGCGCTCGCCGCGCGGACGCCATTGCCGAACATCTGCTGGCGCTCGGCGCGCCCGAGCAATTGATCGGACGGGCGGTCGGGCTGTTCAAGCTGGACGGCGCGATCGGTCTTGCCCTGCTGGCGCGGCGGCTGGATATCGATGAAACCGACGTGACCCGCGCCTTCACCCGGCTGGGCGAAACGCTGGGCATCGACTGGGTGCAATCGACAGCCGCACGCATGCAGCCGTCCGATCCCTGGGAACGGCTGCTGGTGGCAGGTATCGCGCGCGACCTGCAGCAGGTCCGGCTGGATTTCCTGAGCGAAGCCAAAGGCACGAATATCGACGCACATGTCAGCAACTGGCTGACGGCCAAGGCGAAACGCGTCGAACAATATCAGGCGCTGGTCAAACGCGCCCGCGCCGCCCCCGCCCCCAATGTCGCCATGCTGGCGGAACTGACGGGACAGGCACGAGGTTTGATGGGGAAATAGGTCCGCCTAGAGTTTTTTGAACCGCTCATGCTGAGTAGCGGCTGAGCTTGCCGAAGACGCGTATCGAAGCACCAGGCCAGTCCTTCGATACGCCATTTCGACAAGGCTCTCCTGAGCGCCCGCCCTACGGGCAGTCGAAGGGCTCAATGGCTACTCAGGATGAGCGGTGATTCTGCAAAAAACAGAACAACCCTATCGCTTCTTCACAAACTCCGCCCGCAAGACCAGGCCCTTGATCCCTTCAAAGCGGCAATCGATTTCCTGATCGTCGCCCGTCAACCGGATCGATTTGATAAGCGTGCCGCGCTTCAAGGTCTGGTTGGCCCCCTTGACCTTCAGGTCCTTGATCAGCGTGACGCTGTCCCCGTCGGCCAGCAGATTGCCGACGGCGTCCCGCACTTCAACGCCGCCCGAACCAGCGCTGGCCGCAGCGTCGGCCGCACTGATCCACTCGCC
>Ga0307414_10001883_pt1 | contig 10829 bp, 14 predicted proteins | sample DK1Ometagenome_FD_203804 | JGI IMG/M metagenome (GOLD analysis project Ga0307414, IMG submission 203804) | Maize rhizosphere microbial communities from greenhouse at UC Davis, California, United States - DK15-O-3 | ecosystem: Host-associated > Plants > Roots > Rhizosphere > Soil | place: USA...
TTACTGGTTTCTTTGACCATATAGATGCATTTGGGATTGGGCCCATCACTCAATGGTATCGTAAGTATATGGCCGGCCTTTAACTTAGGAAAATACCAACGCACGTCTGGATATACATTTGAAATTTCAATGTGCAGGAATTCATGTTTAAAGCTGCTATGTGGGTTGAAGCTAAATGCGTGGAAATCACGTTCCATGCAATGTTCAATTTTGATGATCTCCAGATCACCTACTTCTTTATCCCCAATTACAATAGACCAATCCCATGGCATCTGTAACCGGTATGGTCCAATTTGTAAATCTGCTGCCGCAGAATTAAATGACTCCAAGAATACCATAGGTATGAAAAAATAGTCTGCTTGAACCGGATTTGAATAGTCCAAAACACAAAAGCGAATATCGCTGTCATCATCTGGAACTCTATTCATTGGGAACGCTTCGTTATGTTCCGTTAATACTCTCATTTTTTATCTCCAAATAAGTCAACGATATTCTCATTGCTCAGATCAACTTTTTTAATTGTGAAAGGATATTGTGCGTCTTTGTAGAAGACTTTTCTCTTAGTTAGGTGACGCTTACTATGTTTGGTAGTTGAACAGACATCCCAAATCAAAACCGAGTCCTTATCCGCAGCTTTACGAATACCACGACCAATAGATTGGATCACACGGACAAAGCTCTTGCCTGGTTCAAATAGTATCAAATTAAATATTCGAGGAACGTTGATGCCAACGGCCGCTACGCCAAAGCTTGCTATGATGATCTTGTTACTGCTGGTTTTGACATCATCATATTCTTTTTTACGGTCAGTGAGTTTTACAGTACCAGAGATAAATGGAACGTAATCATCGCTGTCTTTGGCCACACCTTCATTGAGTAGTTCCTGCAACATATCACCACACTTGATTCTATCTAGAAGAATCAAAGTGTTACCGGTTTCAGATATACTTCGAACCGTCGTTGCTAGCCATTTAATTCTAGCCGCATCTGTGGTCAAGTACTTGTATTCTTCAGGGTACCCGCCAAATTCTCTTAGATCAATCGTCTGTACCACGTTAACGTGGCAATTCGATAACACACCGGCGTCCTGAAGTTCCTTTGCGCTCAAATGACCCAATACTGGACCAATAGCACCAAGCATACTAATGAATTGATATTCATCCTTAGGAATTGTTCCAGTTAGTCCAAAACGCAATGGTACGTTAGCAAAAGGTCCAGTTAGGAGATTCCTAAGCACATCTGCTTTGGCCATATGTGCTTCGTCAACCATCACACACACAACACCATCTGTTATCACATTAATGGGTTGCTCGTCCTTGGGAAGACCTTTACCTGCCTTGACCATATGTTCAAGTGATTGCCAAGTGCAGATTGTGTGGGTTCGGTTTAACTCTTTACGTTCACCAAAATACACCCCAACATCCAGCCCCAAGTTGATGTAATCTTCTTCCGTCTGAACCACTAGGCTTTTATTCGGAACGATAACAACGGACCGACCATAGGCCTCTACAAGATTCGATAATGCAGCCGTTACTAGTGTTTTGCCCGCTCCAGTTGCAGCCTCTTGAATTCCTTGACGATTTGTAATGAATTCGTTAACTATCTTGATCTGATAATCGCGAAGAACAATAGGTTGTCCTTCAGCGGGATGGCCCTTGGGCCACACTTTGCCTAGTTCGGCAAACCAATTCTCATGTATCTCTTGAAAATTAAAATCATAATGCTGACGGTGATCATCTATTTCAATCTCATAACCGGCCTCCACCACAACAGGCAGAACACGATCCAATAGATTTAGTTGAGTTTGACCACCCAATCCGCAATAGCTGACTGTACCGTCCCAACGTCCAAGTTTATACGCGGGAGTATGGTATGCCGATGGGATAAAAAATTTGAGTGCGTCGACCATTTTGCGCCGCACCTTCATATCTAACCCATGAAATCGAACATTGACTTCATCGGTTATTTCTAAAGTTGTTTTCAATACTTAGTTCCAATACTCTATACTTAGTATAATAGAGTATTGGTTTTAGGTATTCAAAATTTAATTATAGAATATTGGAGATACCTACGCAATTGATCCCGAATACTTTGAGCATCTCAGGTAATACTGATACGGGTTTGTCTTTTAGTAGATCAGCGATACTTGTATGGCTGTTGCTGACTAGTACGTCATGATAAAATAGAACACCATGCATGAATGATAGAGTTGGTGCCTTGGGAGTTTCATGATATCCTATTATCTGAGAAGTGCCAAAAGACCATTTAGCCATTTCAAGATGCCTAGAACCCCAATTCGAACATATGTAGATTATAAAAGCATCTGATAGTTCAATGTGCTCCTTGGCTTTGTGAACCCTATATTGTCCTGGGATCTTGGCCTCTAGGAGATCTAGATCCTTTTTAACAGGAGCATTACCAGGGACTACAAATCGTACATTTGGGTGCTCTATTAGTTTTAGGTAATCCAGTAGTCCTTCGAATGCAAGTTTCTGGGAAGCCTCTTCGACTATCATCCCTCGAAAAGCACGGTCAGCAAGATTCTGCACCACCTGTTGGCCGACTTCATTGGTAAAAGGGGCTAGAAGATCCTGCTGCGCTAGTACTGGTATTGATGGATCAAGGTCCAACTTGAAATGCTTGGAATATTCCATAAGTTTTCGAGCCAGTTGCGGAGTAGCACGGGCGCCGACGATATCAAACATTATCCTCCTCCCATGCAACCTGTGTGAGCCAATTCGAAAGTATCGTATCATTTCGGACTATAATGTTGATCTGGTCGCCATCAACTGAGGCATGAGAACGAAGACTACGAGAATTTTCACATTCAGTTAAAAAGGCCACCACAGAGTCATCAAATTGAATGTTGAAGGTCTTAATGATTTTCATAACCTTGCCCAAGTTGTACTGGGTAACTCGAACACACCAAATCTTTGTAGTATGATCAAAATAGGAATATCCGGAATCTCCAAGATACGACATACCGCGGATAACATCCGTTTCATTCAACTGCTTAAATGCTTTCATTCGTTGAGATGAATATTTGGTGCGCATGAGTAGCAGATTACCACCAGCATACCGGACTTCATCAACAACTTCTATGGATAGCTTGGGGGTTCGTTTGCATCGTTGAGATACAATCAATTCATCAATTCTCTCACTGGCATCGAACAGATACTTGTGATTTGAAATGATTTTCACACAAACAGCCAACTGTTTTGTGGTGTATGATTTACCAGATAGATCCAAATCATACATGTCAGCGACAAAAGAACGGTCAAATGAGGATATTTCATTTGACCGTTCATAGATTCGTTTAATTGCGTCTTCTATCGTGTGCATACCTAACAGTAGCTTGGCGCTACATGGGTGTCAATAATTACTCCGGAACATGGACTTCTGATAGGAATGCATCTTCCATACCGGCAGCACGAAGCCTTGTGATGTTGTTGATTTGATACCCTTGAGTTTCCAATCCTTTAAGAACTCCAGCATATCTGTTTCGTACCAAGGCAAACAGATTTACTACCTCGGAGAAATCAAGAACCTTGGAATCCGAATCTGCATATTTTTCAGCATCTCTGGTTGTTAAATCCCTATTGTAGGATTCCAGATAGTGTCGGAATCGTTCTCCACGAATTCTTCGTAATTGAATATTCAAAAGCTCTAAAATAGCTTCGACTTCCTGGAATTGTGCGAAACGGTATTCTGTAATTCCAGGAAGGCTAGCTGACATCTTTTCAATAGAACCGTACATGTTTACTTCAGTACGAGCCTTTTGCAGTTCAATCATGAAATAATCATGTGCCAGCAGGACCAAACTTAAGTCCTGTTTATCGCTGGAAATGCGGCCATACCAGTTAACAGTAATTTGTTATTCCTCTTCTTCAACTTCTTCATCGGCATCACGTGGATAAGCCTCATCAATAGCTTTATCCAAATACTTAGAATGACCGTGGCAATCAGTTAATTCATCCCCATAAATGCCAAACTCTTCCAATGCACGGATATAATGTTCTGCGGCCTGGTTTCTTTGTTTTGCTGGGATATAATCTTCTAATGAAGACCATATACTTACTAGGATTTCTCCTGAAATATCTGAACTCATAAATTTTTCCTAAAGTTGGTAACCAAGACTACTTATGCAAGTGCCTTGGTTACCAAGCTTGAATTATTCCACCGCTGGAGCTAGATCTGCTGCTGCCGCAGCTTCTAGTTCTTCATCGGATGGAGCCTCTAATTCCTCAGCTGGAGTGACAATTGGCATCTCTGCATCCTTGACCATACGGTCCTTCATCAGGATATCTAGGATACCGCCATCATTGCGCTCGTATCCCTTACGGAAATACTTGTGCTCATTGCCAGCTAAATCTACATATGCGAAGCGATTGCCGTCCTTCTTCAACGTGCCATCGGCTTCAAACATATCCAGAAGACCACTATATGGATCCATACCAGTATTGTAGGGGATCTTGATCTCAACATCTTCGAACGGCTTGTTGAAACGAGTCTTCATAACCTTACACTTGGCACGAATACCTTGAACCGTTGAAGTCTTGTTGCCTTCATCATCTTCCTTGAGCTTTAGTTTGCGCATGGCTACAAGAATACTACTTGCATAGACGAAGCCTGAACCACCAGCGATGACGTCATCCGGGCTGAACATATCCTGGCTCGCATACGTATGTTGTGTGGCGATCAAACCAATATCATACATGCCAAACATATTCACACAGTTCAATACCAAAGCCTTGAGCTGTTTGGCTTTTCGACCCATGTCGCCCTTCATGTCGCCAGCCTGGAACTGATTGACTTCCGTGGGAGTCATCAACATACCAAGGGAGTCGATCACAAACATTACCTTTGGACGTTCTGCAGGATCTAATGATCCATAATTGTCCTTGTAATCCTTCATGAAATCATGAATGATCTTAGCAACATCATCGATCATCGCAGTGTTCAGCTTGAGTAGCTTATCCTCTGATGTATCAACGCCTAGATCCTTTAGCCATTTCTCATCCAAGGCGTTTTCAGAGTCAATCATGACCACAAAGATACCTTGCTTCTGTGCTTCACGCACAAGGTTACCACTAACAATAAATGACTTACCAGCGCCGGATTCTCCAGCGAACACTGTAACCTTACTCATCGGAACACCCTTATGGAAGTCTCCTGAGATTCTATAATTCAAACAATAATTACCTGTAGAGATCCATGTCTTGGGATCACTGAAGCCAACGGAAACACCGTCAACATTTTTCGTAATAGACTTACGAAACTTTGAGACATCAAATGCCTTTACCATGATTTTCCTTGAAAATTTAAACGAATTCAAGGGCAGGCAAAGTAGTTTTCACCTGCCCTTGATAACCTAATTAAGCGTCTTTGTTACGGTTGCGAAGGATCTCTAGGATCTTCGAAGCGTCCTGCTTTTCACCATCTGAGGATGCTGCTGGAGCACTCTCTGTTGGACGGCTTGCGTTGGTACGTGCCTTCAAACGAGCCAATGCGTCAGATGCATCATCTTCTTCATCGGTGTCGAATGGAACATTAGCCGCGGCTACTGGAGCAGGACGACTCACTGGAGGAGTGGTACTTGCCGTAGATGCCTTATTGCTGTTGTCGTACTGAACACCTGCTGGACGGAAATACTGGCCGTACTTTGCAGTATCATATGGAAGGCCATCCACGGAGTCCTGGAACATCTGCTTGATGATCTCAACTTCAGCATCCGTTGGCTCCTTTGGCAAGAAGCTCTTCAGATCATGAAGGCCATGCTTTTCAATCGCAGCACGTTCGTTTTCGTCCAGAGGACGACTCTTACGTGACCAAGTGCTAGTAGCGTAATCCGCATACTGGCCCTTCTTTGTCTTTGTGAGACGGAAGTCAACACCAGCATTGTAATCCGTTGGCAGATCTTCCATTTCAGGATCCATTAGAGAACCCTTAATGTTGGTGAAGATTGTGCTGTTGATGATGAATCGACGGATTGGATTCTCTGGAGCAGTTTCTTCCTTCAATGGATCCTGGACCACAAAGCCCTGGAATACGTAGGAGCGCTTCTTCCAGTACTTGCGAGCTAGATCTTCAAGATCCTTTTCCTTCCACCAAGGACGAGTTTCAGTTAGGATTGGGCAGCTCTTGCCATACATTTCCATGCATGGAACCTGAACTGTTACTTCCTTAGTTTCTGTTTCACCCTTAATGCCTGCGAATGGGAGTTTAATGACCAAACGTTCTGCCCAGAAGAAAGTGTTGCTGGGATCAGCATCTGGGAGGAATCTAATGATTGCAGTGGAATCGTCTGGGATGTTCCAGAAGGGGTAGGAAGCTCTGTCGCCGCCGCCGTTTGAATTGCCTTCTGATTTAGTCTGTTGCGCCATTAGCTTGGCGCGGATTTCTTCAAGGGATGCCATAATAAAGTGCCTTATGTTTTGCTTTATGTTAGAATTAGACCACAATCAATCATTAGTTTGTGGACGTTTTATTTAGTCTATCACTACCATACGATTTGAATAATTAGGATTCAATATTCAAATCTTTTACTTTTTACATGGAAATAGTCCGATTTGGTAGAAGAGGCTTAGTGAATATTTCCTCAACTACACAAACGATATGACAGCGACGGCATTGCAGTCATTATTCATAAATATCACAAAAGGTAGTTGGTATAGACGACTAATTAGCAAAATTGGTCCCAAAGGGATATTCCGTAGAAGAGGAAGAAACACCCTATGAGGCTCGTTTCGTTTTACGAAAGACAGGTACACATGGGAGCTTCTGAACTCCTAACGGAAACAATTGATGCTTGTCACGGTTTCCCCGTTGCCTAGATAAATAAGCTTATTAGGAGATTTAATCATGGCCCTTCAAAAAGTCATAGCCAAGAATACCGGTGCACAGGCAGCATCTTATGTAGGTGATAGAGGCGAATTGTTCTTTGATCCTGAAAACCCACAGCTTAAGGCTTCCGATGGTGTCACTCCAGGTGGTGTTGCACTAGCTGAAGCTGGTAATCTAAATGTGGTTGCTCAGACAGTAGATCGGACCTTAGTACTCGATGATGCTGGTAAGATGATTCTGGTTACCACGGGTAACATTGTTGTACCAACCAATGCTCAGGTTGCATTCCCAATTGGTACTCTAATTAGCATTGCCACGCTAACAAATGATTCCATTATTACCCGTAACGGTTCAGTTGAACTCTACAAGATGACTTCATCTGCAAGCACCACTTCAACCACTCTAACTGTTGTGGCAAGATCAATTGCCTCACTGCTAAAGGTAGGCACGGACACTTGGTATGTGTCTGGAAACAACACTAACTAACGCTTAGTTTTCTTATCAGAACGTAATCCGTTAGACTACTTGACGGATTACGTTCAAACCATTCACTAATGTCCATCATATGTTGGGATAGCCATTTGAACAAATATGCTGGCTTGGCATATTCTAGGTTCGAATCACAATCAAAGTGGTGTCTATATTGTGTCCTGTCCCATATCAACGGGATAAAACTTTTGGTACTAGGCAATCCATATTGTTGATGTTGTGCTTGAACCCCAAGCACCCCATTTTCCTCAATAATTTCTAAAACTAACCCTCCATTGCCGAAGGTCATCCAAGTATGCGCGAGTATATTTGTCAATTGTAACCTATTGGAAATAAAGAATATTTTAAAGCTTAAATGGGAAGTATGGTCGCATACAGGTGAGACATATCATCGTATGCAAGGTGATAGCCATCATCGGTCACAGAATAAACAAACCCATGATCAAAATAATGCGAGCCCCTATACATTAGAATTAAGGCATCACTGGGTATTGATTCACAAAATTCAGATTCTTGTATATGCGTGGTGGTTGATAATTTCTGTTCGAATAGAAAACGTTTAACTGTAGGATCGCTTGGCATACCATGTAATAGGATTCTAGCTAACCCTCGACGGGTAATTCTCGCCACAGAATTACTAGCAGTTCGCAATACATGTTGTAGATCCTCTATAGGATGATCCTCTTCAAGCATTACATTTATAGCTTGGGGTGATTTCTCTAAAATATAATCGATACAGAACTTTTCCATCTGCGCATGCGAATCGAATCGTTGGGTAGCTGGAAAGGTTAACATTGACATGCTTGTATTGAATGAGGTTGAATCAGGATTTGTTCTCAGCAAACAGAACTTACCCTGAGTTACCTTTTGCTCAACTGCTATACCCATTAGACTGCCATTGGTGCTTTGATTGATGCCGCTGGATCATAGTCTATCAGTTTAAAGTCTTCCATAGTAAAATCATCTATATTTTTCACTAATGGATTCATCCAAAGTTTGGGCAAAGCTTTGGGTTCACGAGATAGTTGTTCCTCAACTTGATCCATATGGTTCAAATACAAATGCGCATCGCCAGACGTATGTATTAGATCACCAACATTCAAGCCACAAACCTGCGCTAGCATATGAGTCAACAATGCGTAGGATGCGATATTAAATGGGACGCCAAGGAAGAAATCGTTTGATCTTTGGTACAATTGGCAACTCAACGTATTAGCTCGCACATAAAACTGAGCAAAGCAGTGACATGGCGGTAAGGCCATTTCATTAAGTTCACCCACGTTCCATGCCGTTAGGATATGTCGACGACTCTGTGGATTCGTTTTAAGATCATGTACGAGTTGAGAAATCTGATCAACCTTGGTTTGTTGGATCTTTTTATATTGGCCAAGTTCATGTCCTGGCGCATCAATCCAATCAACGTTTGACCACCCGCGCCATTGAACCCCATACACAGGGCCAAGCTTCTTCACAAGATCAGTGTTTTCATATCCTAGGGCCTTACCCTGGGTATCAGCGTTTGCTGTCCAAATTGTAGTCTTACCAATGAGTTCTTCACGTGGTTTCCCATGAAGGATCTCAGCAAGTCGCCGCTCATCATCTGAGCCTTCAAGGAACCAAAGTAGTTCACTGGTTACAGCCTTCCATGCCAAACGCTTTGTTGTCACGGCTGGAAATCCTTCACGCAGATCAAACCGCATTTGATGCCCAAATAGGCTTCTAGTACCTACGCCTGTGCGGTCGGTGTCATCCACACCTGTATCACGAATTTTACGGATTGCATCCAAGTATTGTCTCATTCATCATCCTCGTCATTAAGTCGCCAATACTTATTATTGTTGTATATGGTGCCATAACGGGTTTGAAATTTATCAAGACCCTTTGTTTCAAAAGGGTTCTTTACACTGGTCCTAGGCAAAGGCATATACGGTGCGTAATAGGCCGCTGCATCAAATTGCGTGTGGCCTTTATATGCGAATATATTCAAATGTTTGAATTGTTCTTCCCATTCACCCATTTTTATTTTGAAGTACACGGCATCACTTGGATCTTTGAATCCAATGTACCGGCATTTGTCGGCAACTACCAAAGAGTATTCAATGTTCCTTAGTTTGAGATGATCCACAATGTCCTGTTGCAATTGGACTGTTTCGGACCCGTTGGGTTCAGGATCAAGCCAATTGATGAAATAAAAGCTAAATGGGAGTTCAATTCGTATCATCGGCGGAGTCCTCGTATCTAGTTCTAAGTCTGAAAATGTCACTTACAGGGCCTGTCATCGGTTGTACGCCTAAAATGCTCTGAGCAATCACATTGGGCATTATTCTTCGAATTAGTGGGAGTATGACTGGATCATAAAGTGGTGGCAAGCTCTCCCATTGGCCCATTGCTAACTTAAAAAGCAATGCTAATTTTATATCAAAGAACTCAATCCTATATGGATCCGCTGCTATCAAATTGTAATCGATATGATGTTCGTTCAACCATCCTTGTACCTCAGGTTTGAGACAGAAAAAAGACTCACCTACAAAACCTTGAATGGTTAAAAAATTGGACGGAATGCTAACGGTTGCTTTTACCTCTGCCATTCAGTTACATCCAATTGGTCAACCTCGTAGGACTGACTGGTGAAGCCATCGAAATAATCTGCGGGCAAAAATGTATCACAGGTGTAATTCTCTCGGATATTAGTCACTAATACCCTATGCGTGACTGGCTTGAAAAATTCATATATCTTAGCACCTCCAATGATCCAAATAGCTTGATCCTGTGGTAAGTGATCTATGACTTCCTGAGGACTTTTCGGGCTAATAAAGGTGGAATCAGGACCACCTAGTTGTCTACTGCTGATAACAATGTTGGTACGATTTGGTAGTTTCTTACCTAAGCTGTCCCAGGTATTGCGACCCATAACCACAGTACCACCGGTGGTTTGTTCTCGAAAGAAATTGAGATCTAGTTTGTTGCGGGGCCAAGGCAGATCATTTTTGTAGCCAATGCCAAGATCACCAGTGCAAGCCAATATAGCGTTTATCATAGTTCAATGCTACGGCAGAGCAGGCGAAGGATTCAATATTGGATTTAGGTTATTTGCCTAGGATGGTGTAACCAGCACCACGGCCATCATGCCGTTCTACGTCCAATTGTCGACCAAGTTGTTTGGCCAACTGCGTGGCAATAACATCATATAGACGTTCACGAGATCCACTATCTTCAGATCTAAAAAAGATCTTAAAGCTTGGATATTTGGCTGCATAAGGCATTAACAGGTTGATAACCGCACCGAATACCTTAGTAGGAGCAGGTTGATTATCCTGTTGCTTAATAGACCAGTTATCGTATTTGTTTTTGTTCTTAAAATTCACAGTTATCATTTTGATATCTTTATGAATTTTGATCTCACACCGATAATGCTGTCCATTGATATGGAAGTCGTTTTCTTGCCATTCAAAGTCTGTCTTTTCACCTGAGCCAAGGGTGCGGGTTATCTCAGGCTT
>Ga0307414_10001884_pt1 | contig 10827 bp, 7 predicted proteins | sample DK1Ometagenome_FD_203804 | JGI IMG/M metagenome (GOLD analysis project Ga0307414, IMG submission 203804) | Maize rhizosphere microbial communities from greenhouse at UC Davis, California, United States - DK15-O-3 | ecosystem: Host-associated > Plants > Roots > Rhizosphere > Soil | place: USA...
TGCGGAATCGGGGGTCTGGCTGTCATCCGCGCCGCGACGCATTTGCCTGTTCGCAGGTTACGACGCGGACGGCCTGATTGACGACTATGTCGTCGATTACCTGCGTGAGTTGAGCCGCTACGCCGACATCCATTACATGGCGGATTGCGAGATGCGGCCAGGCGAACTCGAGAAGATCGCCGCTTACACCATGTCGGCATCGGCGCAGCGGCACGGCGAGTACGACTTCGGGTCCTACTCCCGGCTCGCAAAGCGGATCGGATGGAGTGCGATCGATGGTTACGATGAGCTGATCCTCGCCAACGACAGCTGCTATCTGTTGCGCGGGCTGCAGCATGTGTTCGAGAAGATGGATGCCAAGCCATGCGACTGGTGGGGCATGCAGGCGACCAAGGGGATGGCGGCCACTCGCAACAACCCGCGCAACCGCTTCCTGCTACCCATTCCGCTGACGACCGTGCGGCTGTCGATGTTGTCCGGCTTTGAAAATGACTATCGCTACGACTTCCACGTCGGGACATATTTCGTCGCTTTTCGCCCCCCCGTAATCCGGGACTGGCAGTTCCGGCGTTTGCTGGAGTCGGTCGTCGCGCAGGAACACAAGCGCAACCTGATCCTGAAATATGAAATTGGACTGACCCGCACCCTGATCGCCAAGGGCTTCGCGTTCGAAACCTATGTCGAGCATCTCTATCCCTTTCATCCGGTTTACACGAACTGGTATTTCCAGCTACTTGACGAAGGGTTCCCGTTCCTGAAGCGTTATTTCCTGTCGGAGAACCATTATCGAGTGCCCGGCCTTGCCTCGTGGCAGGAGCGAATACTTCGCAAATTGCCCGATGCAGATACGGCCACGATTCAACGCAATCTTGCACGGGTCGTTGACCCCGAGAAGCTTCGCGAGAATCTCAACGTCGGCAGTAGCCGCACAGTCACCGATGCCACGGTCCCGGAAGTACTGTTAAGCCCCCCAGAATTCCTCGCGGCCGACCAGAGTAGCCCCAAATATGGCCACTGGTGGGCGTTCCCCGCATGTGCGTTCACCCGGACGTTGTCGGGGAACGAGCGCGCGGTATTCGAAGAAGTGAAAGACGATCCGTCGATCAAGAAGGTCGTACTGACGCGCGGGCGCGATATCGAGGTGGACGGGAGCAACATCGAAGTGGCGCCGCTGGAAAGCCCGCTGGGCCAGCACCTGCTGATGCGTTGCGGCAACATCTTCATCAAGCACAGCCCGACGCGCAATCTCGTGTTCCCCCTGGCGCCGGAACTCCACAACCTGATCAACCTGTGGCATGGCATTCCATTCAAGCGCATCGGGTACGCCTCGCTCGACATGCAGGACAAGCCGCAGGCGATCGCGCGCGAGCACGCCAAGTGCCGCGCCGTGATCAGTTCTTCCAAGGTGGACAGCTTGGCGATGACCGCGGCGTTCTATCCGCTCTCGTATAACGATGTCTGGCCTACGGGCTTGCCGCGCAACGATTTCGTCCTCCGCAGCCTGAATAGATTGCCGCATGACATGCAGGCTGAAGCAGGCAGGCTGGAGCAGTTGCGCCAAGGTCGGCGCCTTGTGCTGTTCATGCCCACCTTCCGCAATGCCCAGGAAGATGCCTATTATCGTTTTGCAGAAGAAGAAATCGCCTGGCTACGGCAATGGCTGGCGCGCAACAACGCCGTGCTCGGCGTGCGTGAACACATGGCCGACAGCGCCAGGACCTACGGCACGATGCTTGCGTCGCTCGGGGCGATCGATCTGTCCGACGACCAGTTCCCGAACGTGGAAGTGCTGTATCGCCAGTCATCCGTGCTGATCACGGATTACTCCAGCTGTTTCATCGATCATATGCTGACGGGAAAGCCGGCGATCAGCTTCGCCTACGATTACGAGAACTATGCCAATGTCGAGCGTGGCGCTTTCTATGATCTCGAATTCGTATTCCCGGGGCCGGTCTGCCGCACATTCGCGGAACTGACGGCTGCCCTAGAAATTGCGTTCCAGCCGCGATCGCCGGTGGACGAAGCTCTGTACGACTGGAAACGCCGTCTGTTCTTCGATCATGTTGACGATCGCAGTTCAGAGCGGCTCGTGGCACGGGTCCGGAAACTCATCAATTTCGAAGACGTCGGCGGCAGGCTTCACGCCATAGGAGTCTGACATGAGAACCGTCATCACCTACGGCACGTTCGACATCCTGCATATAGGACACATCAACTTGCTCAGGCGGGCACGGGCGCTCGGTGACAGGTTGGTTGTCGGCCTGTCGTCGGATGCGTTCAACCAAGGCAAGCACAAATCCTCGTTGCTCGACTACGACAACCGCAAGGTGGTCCTCCAGGCGATCCGCTATGTGGACGAGGTCTTCCCCGAGGACAGCTGGGAGCAGAAGGCAGACGACATCCGGAGATACCAGGCCGACATCTTCGTGATGGGGGATGACTGGGCGGGCAAGTTCGATTTTCTCGCGGAATGCTGCGAAGTCTGCTACCTGCCAAGAACACCGGAAATTTCGACAACGAAGATCAAGCAGTCGCTCGGCAATAATCACTGATCCGGCGCGCACGGGTCGTAAACCTGCCGACAGTACTAGGACAGGCGGGAGGGAAGTCTATGCAACTCATCGTGTTGGGCATGCACCGATCCGGCACGTCGGTGCTGGCGCGGATGCTGAACCTCATGGGGGCGTACTTCGGCGCGGAGGGGACGAGCACGGGGGCCAACAAGGAGAACCCGAAGGGATTCTGGGAGCGGCGCGACGTCCGGATGTTGAACGACGACGTGTTGTTCTCTATCGGCTGCGACTGGGACCGGATCTCCACGTTGGATCTGTCCCGGATCCCGCCCACCATGCAGCGGGATTTCGACGCGCGTGCGTTCCGCATCGTACTCGACCTCGATGCGCATCGTCCCTGGCTGCTCAAGGAGCCGCGGGTGTGCCTGCTGTTGCCGTTGTGGAAGCGGGTGCTGGAACTGCCGGTCTGCATTCACATCGTTCGGCATCCGGCGGAAGTCGCCGCCAGCCTGCGTACGCGCAACGACATCCCGCTCGCCGCGGGGCTGGCGCTGTGGGAGCAGTACAACCGGCTCGCCCTCCGGGCTGCGGACGGGCTGCCGATCATCACCGTGCAACACAGGCAGCTGATGATGTCGCCTGCCATCGCGGCAGAAGAGCTGTTCGAGGCGCTGCAGGCGACCGGGGTCATGGGCCTGCGCAAGCCTACGGCGCAAGAACTCGCCGCGTTCGTCAGGCAAAAACTCTATCGTGAGCGCGAAGCAGATCTTCCCGATGTGGGTGCGTTACAGCGCCGTTTGTTTGAACAGATCGTCACGGGTCGATACACCCGACGGATGCTGGAAGGGCACCTCTCCGCGACGCAGTCGGCGGCCTTGCAGGCTTACGAATCCTCCTTGCCACCGTTCTCGAGGAAGCCGTCAGCAGAAGAACAACGCGAAGCCACACGCAGGATCGAAACCGAGACCATGGAACAATTGAAGTCGGAACTTGACACCCGGAACCTCAAGTACGCAACGCTCAAGGGGGAGTTCGGGATGTTGAAGGAATGGGCTGCCGCCGCCGATGCCGCACGCGCCGAAGCCGCGGAGAGACTGTACCAGCAGCAGGCCGAAAGCATCGCTTTGGCGGAGCAGCTCGCGGCGTCGAAGCAGATGCTGTCCGACGTCGAGCAACTGCTGGAACGCACCCGCGCGGATGCGGGTGCCGAGTTGCGGCGGTTGGAGGCTGAGGCGGCGCAGCAGCGGGGAAGAGCACTGTCCGAGCAGGCCGAATGCCATCGCATGTCGCTCGACAGCGCGCGGCGGACACAGGAGGCCTTGCAGACACGCCTGGGTACGGCCTCGCGCGAGATCGCGACGCTCACGCGCCGGCTGATCCAGACCGAGGAGACCGGGAGCCAGGTGCAGCGGGCATATGCAGAGCTGCAGGTCGAGATCGGTCGGCAGGGCGAGGCGCATGCAGCGGCTATCGCGCGCAAGTCAAATGAAGCCGATGAACTTCACGAACGCATCGACCAGGCGCAGAAGAAGATCGTGTCATTGCAGGCGCGTGCGAAGCATGCGGAGGATACGAGCCACCGCGTGGACGAGGAGCTCGACGCCCTGCTGTCGAGCCACAGCTGGCGCTGGTCGGCCCCGCTCCGGATCTTGTCACGCCTGCTCAAGGGACGCGGTCCACGGCATTCGCTTCCGGTTGATGCCGAGGCGCCGACGCTGCTGCGTGGCTCGTCGTTGTTCGATGCGGACTGGTACCTGTGGCAGTACCCGGACATCGCCGCCAGTAAGATGGATCCGGTCGTGCACTATCTCGGCCACGGGGCGTCGGAGGGTCGGGATCCCGGTCCGGGCTTCAGCACCAGGGGATACCTCACCCGCAACCCGGACGTCGGCGCGGCTGGCATGAACCCGCTGGTGCATTACCTCCGTTATGGCAAGGCCGAAGGCCGATCCAGTGGCCTACCGGAGAAAAGAGACGCATGAAGAAGAACGTCGAGAAGATGGTGCTTGCGGCGAAGGCGTCCGGCCTGTTCGACGCGCGGTGGTACACGGAGCGGTATCCGGATGTCGATGCGATCGGCCTGGATCCGGTCGAGCATTACTTCCGGATTGGGGCGGACCTGCAGCGCGATCCTTCCCCGCATTTCGACAGCGCGTTCTACCTGCGCAGCAACCCGGACGTCGCCCGGGTCGGCATGAATCCGTTCTTCCACTTCCTCCAGTACGGCAGGAAGGAAGGACGCAAGGGCCTGCCCGCGGGCAGGGAGGCGGCGCCGATGTCGTCCGCGACACCGCACCAGGGCGTGGACACGCGGGACATGCATGGCAAGGCGATCCTTTTGCGGCCTGCGCCCGTGTACCAGACCCCCGGAAAACCGGATGGCTCAGGCCCAGACGGCCCGTATCTGATGCTCCACGGCAGCGACACAGCCTTCGAAGGCAAGGTGCCGGATATCGGCGTCCACCTCCATGTCCATTACGTCGATCTCGTCGGCGAGATCGCCAGCCACCTCGCGAACGTCCCATGCCCGTTCCACCTCTACGTGTCCGTGCATCTGGAGGAAGACGTCGACATGGTGTCGTCGATTCTGTCCCGCAAGGTGCCGCAGGCGGCGCTAACGGTACGCGTGACGCCTAACGTGGGCCGGGACATCGCGCCGTTCGTGGTCGAGTTCGGCGAGGCATTGAAGTGCCACGAACTGGTCGCGCACCTGCACACCAAGCGCAGCCCGCACAACGGCGCCAAGGTCGATTGGCGCAGCCAACTGCTGGGCGGATTGCTCGGCAGCAAGGGTAGCGTAGGGGAGGTACTGCGACTGTTTCGCGACAACACTCAGCTCGGCATGGTGTTCCCGGAGTACCACTGGTCGCTCAGGGGGCAGATTTCCTGGGGAACGAACTATGCGATCTGCGCGCGCTTCGCGGACCGGTTCGGACTGAACCTGGCGGAGGACGCCATGGTGCTGTTCCCGGCCGGCTCAATGTTCTGGGCCCGCGTTGATGCACTGGCGCCGCTGTTCGACGCAGGTCTCACCTACGCCGATTTCCCGGACGAAGCCGGCCAGGTCGATGGTACGCTCGCCCACGCGATCGAGCGCCTGTTCGGGGAAATGGTGGTCTCCACCGGGCGCAGTCTGCTGCAGGTCCGGGTCGATCGCCCGCACAACCTGCGGTCCTACTACCCGCACAAGTGGCCCTATCCCATGGACAGGGCGCTGCGTGCAGGCCTCGAGGCCTCCCGGTACCACGCGCAACGGGCACTGCGCACGCGTCGTGCACGGGTCGTCGTGTGCACCGCGCTCGCCGGCAAGTACGAATCGCTGCTGCCGCAACTGCGGCTGGATCCGGACGTCGACTACGTCGCGTTCTGCGATTCGCCGATCAACGACTGCGGCGTCTGGTCGGTCCGGCCGATGGACTACTGGAACCCGGATCCGATACGGATGGCGCGGTACGTCAAGACGCATCCGCACAAGTACTTCCGCGACTACGATTACGTGGTCTGGGTCGATGCGAACGTGCTGATCGAGTGCGATCTGCAGAAGTATCTCGACATCCTCAGCAATGTGGACGACGTGCCGCTGGCCGGCATTCCGCATCCCATGCGCAACACCATCGCCGCCGAGGCGGTGGAGGTCGTCGCGGCGAAGAAGGACGACCCGGGGGTCATCGACCTGCAGATGGCGCGCTATCGCGAGACAGGCTTCCCGGACACGGGGGGGCTGATCGAAACCAACTTCATGATCACCGACCTGCGCCATCGGCAATCGGAGGCGATCATGCTGGGCTGGTGGAACGAGATTGAAGCCGGCAGCCGGCGCGATCAGCTCAGCCTGAACTACGTGCTCTGGCGCCAGGAAGCCGCGTGGGTTCCGCTGCTGCAGGAGCGCAAGTCGCTGCGAGATACCTACGACTTCGCCTATCTGGGCCACGGCCGAAATTCCGGATATCCCGTCGACCTGCGTACTCATGCGTTGGGCGGTCGGCTCGTCGACCCCTACGCCGGTACGCCGCGCACCGTCCCGGCTGGCGAGCGGCTGGCGATGGATATCGTCATCTGCGTCCATAACGCGCTGGACGATGTCATACGCTGCATCGATTCCGTGCTCACGGCGAAGCGTCCTGACGACAAGGTCCTGGTCGTCGACGATGCGTCGGGCCCCGAGACCGCGGACTACCTCGACGCCGCGGCGGCCCGCCACGCCGACGTGTCCGTGCTGCGCAATCCGGCGCCGGCGCGCGGTTACTGCAAGTCGGCGAACACCGGATTGCATGCGTCCAGCGCGACGTTGGTGCTGTTGTTGAACAGCGATACGGTGGTGCCAGCCGGTGCGCTGGACAAGCTCGCCGCCGCGATGGTCACGCCGGGCGTGGGGATCGTCGGCCCGATGTCGAACGCGGCGAGCTTCCAGTCGGTGCCCGACGTGGAGGGCAGCGCCGGCCAGACCGCCATCAACACGTTGCCTGGCGGGTACTCCGCCGAGGATATGGATCGCGTCTGCGCCGCCTGGTCCACCCCTGTGCTACCGAGCGTTCCACTCGTCCACGGCTTCTGTCAGTTGATCCACCGGGATGTCATCGTCGCGACCGGCGGCTTCGACGAAGACGCCTTCCCGCACGGATACGGCGAGGAGAACGACCTGTGCTTCCGCGCCACGAACCTCGGCTTCGACCTGAGGATCGCGACCAATGCCTTCGTGTTCCACCGCAAGTCGGCCAGCTACAGCGACGACGAACGGCGGACGCGGTTGATGCGGGAGGGTGCGGCGCAGCTCAAGCGCAAGCATTCCGAGGTACGGGTCGCGCGCGCGGTGGCCATCATGAAGGGGCATGCCCTGCTCGAACGCATGCGGGCGCAGGCACGCGCACTGGTCGTCGCGTTCGATGAATAAGCAGTTCCTCGACGACAGGCACCTGCTGCGGCTCGCGGACGTCACCGCCGAAGACCTGGAGCAGAATCGTAAGGCGATCGCCGAAGGGCGCAAGCACCCGAAGCAGGCGCACGTCGCGGTGTGGTTCATCCCGCCCGTCAGCCACGCACTGAAGGGCGGCGTGCGCACGGTCTTCATGTTCGCCGAGCAGTTCAGCCGCCTCTACGGCACGCTCAACCACTTCGTGGTCTATTCCCACAACGGCACCAATCTCCATGCGGGACCGCTGAGCGCGTCCCTGGCCGAGAACTTCCCGGCACTGCGGTTTCTGGTGCGCATGCACCGTCGCGGCAAGGATCGGGTCGAGGACCTGCCAGCGTCCAACTTCGCGTTCTGCACGCTGTGGACGACGGCATACCTGATGGCCAAGTACCACCAGACCAGTGCGAAGTACTACCTGGTGCAGGACTACGAGCCCAACTTCTACGCCGCGGGCACGGTGTTCGGCGCGATAGAGCACACCTATCGGCTGGGATATTCCTGCATCGCCAACACGCCCGGCGTCGGCGATGCCTGTCGACGTTACACGCAGGACGTGGTGCACTTCCTGCCCGGCGTCGACACCGGAACGTTCCGGCCGGATCTGCTCAAGCAGTCCCCCGGCGCGCCGAAGCACTTGGTGCTGTACGGGCGCCCCAGCAATTCGCGGAACTGCTTCGCGCTGATTGCCGAGATGATGGTCCACCTGAAGCGGCGGATGGGCAACGACATCCTGATCCAGTCGGTGGGCGAGGCTTGGCGCGAGTCCGATTACGGGCTGGAAGGCGTGGTCCAGAACCTGGGGCTGCTGGGCAGCATGAAGGACGTGGCAAACCTGTACCGTCGCGCCGACATGGGACTGGTGTTCATGATGACGCCGCATCCGTCGTACCAACCCTTCGAGTACATGGCGTCGGGGTGCGTCGTCGCCACCAATGTCAACGATGCCAATCGCTGGCTGCTCAACGACCGCAACGCGCTGGTCCTAGAGCCCTTGCCGGAAGTCGCGGCTGGAAGCATCGCGGACGTGCTGTCGAACGTGGAGCAATGGGCTTCGTTGCGACGAGAAGGGCTGGAGACCATCCGTGCGTTCGGATGGGACGAGGCGTTCCGGGTGGTGCACGAGCGGATCATGGGGTCGCCGCCGGCTCTTGAGGCCGTCGTCTAGGCGAGGGACTGCGGCAACGGACGTCGTTGATCGGGTGCCAACGCCGCTGCTGCAAATCCCTGCGTTGCGCGCAATCTGGCAGCTGCCGGATGGTGGTGCCTCCCATCGCCAGGCACGGGAAGCGCTGCATTGCGCCCAGTGCTTCCCGGCTCTTGGACATGGGAATGGCAATGACGGAAAGCATCGTGCAATGCGTGTGCGACGCACGAGTCCGCGTGCCCCAATGTTGCGGAGATTTTGGGGGCGCTCAACGTGCATGTCTTTGGCCGCCTCCCGCGTTGCTGGAGTCAAATCGCGGGCTTCCAATGCTCCTGGTGATGCATCGGGATGCCACTGTCACAAAACTGCAATGGAATCCGTGTCGATCTTAAAGGAGGCATGGCTTTGACGAGCCAACTGGCGGGGCAGCAGGTGACTGGCGATCCGGGTGTGCGCCGCCGGAATGGTCGTGTGGTCTGGATCACGGGTTACTCGTCGGCGGGCAAGGCCACGGTCGGTCGCCTCGTGGAAGCGGAACTGCGCGGGCGCGGACATTCCACGATGATCCTGGACGGGGACGACCTGCGCTCGATCTTCTCGGGTCGCTGGGGATACTCGCGCACGGATCGCGTGGAGCTCGCCAAAGTCTATTTCCGCTTGTGCAGCCATCTCGCGTCGCAGAGGCATGTCGTCGTGATCGCGGCGGTCGCGATGTATTCTCACGAGCAGGAAAATCCCAGCCCAGTCATTAACACTATGGCTGAACGGTTCGTGAGCTAAATGATAATCACAAGCTTGCCCTTGAGGACTTCGCCTTGTTGCGGCAGATCCGCGGCGCAGGGAAGTACGTCGTTACGTCCTTCCTGAGGGCGCGACACCTACCGTGGCCACCCAACTCCCATTCCATTAGTGTATAGAGACAATCTCCAGCCCGTTTCTGGACGAAATCGCCTGCTTCGACAGGCCTAGCCCCGAACGAATAAATATTAAGGCGATAGAAACGGATGATTGACCGTATCGAATCGACACCAGAACCAGGCTCCTTTGACTTGTCAGAATATGACTTTCTTGACTTTGGATGTTCCGGTGGCGGTTCGATGGCTTTTGCGCGCGACCACTTCTCAGCTAAGCGCGGGCTGGGCCTAGACATTGACCAGAACAAGATTGCCGCGACAAAGGCTGCTGGATTCGAGGCGGCCTATGCCGACCTGAGCGTCCCGATAGAGTATTTGGGTAAATCGCGGTTCGCAATAATGTCCCACTTTCTTGAGCATGTTCCTAGCCCCGATATCGCCGGAAAAATAATCGAGACCGCCTGCCTGGCAAGTACTGATTTCGTTTTTATTCGACTTCCATGGTTTGATAGCGATGGTCCCTTAGCGCAGATGAAGCTAAAATGCTTTTGGTCTGACTGGGGCGGGCACACTAATCATATGACCAGCGCAGAACTTTATCTAATCTTGCTGCGGCTGCGCCAAAGAGGCCTTGTCTATGGTTTTCGTATATTCGGCCATGTGCCCGTTGCCAACGCCAACGCTGACTGCCTAATTCCGCTGGACGCACCCGTTAACCAGCATCATCACAACGAGTCTTTACATGGCCCAAAAGGAGCCGGCGCGCTTCCCTTCCCTTGCTTCAGGGAACTAATCGCTATGGTAGCAATCAGCGAGAACACTGATCCAGATCCGCCAAGCATTTTGGCTAAGAGGCAGTTGCTACTGCAGTCCAACTAGGTTTTAGCCTCTCAGCGGAATTCTCTCGACTACGGTTAGGCCTTGCCAGAGAATAAATGCGCTGATGCGGCCGGACTCTCCGGCCACAAGCGTGACACAGGGGTCCTTGTCACCTCACAGGCGTACCTCACCGTATCAGCACCTACGCGGCGGTTCCCACGTCGACAATAGCGCCGCCCTTCAGCAGTGCGACCTGATCGCCGCACCGGGCGGCTTGGGGCAATTGGCTAGTTCAGCGGCAGCGTGGTCGCCGTGGCGGGTGCCGCTGTCCGCGGCCACGCCGACGGTGGTTTCGCGGCGCTGGCCGGCGCGGTGGTGCTCGGCGATCACGCGGGCTACCGAGGCGGTGACCTTCTTGCCCATCGGGATGTGCAGGAACTCGTTGGGCCCGTGCGCGTTGGAATGCGGGCCAAGCACGCCGGTGATCATGAACTGCGCGCCCGGGAACTTCTCGCCGAGCATGCCCATGAACGGGATCGAGCCACCTTCATTTTACGCCTCTCGGCCAAGGCTTCCCTCCCTTCG
>Ga0307414_10001886_pt1 | contig 10825 bp, 8 predicted proteins | sample DK1Ometagenome_FD_203804 | JGI IMG/M metagenome (GOLD analysis project Ga0307414, IMG submission 203804) | Maize rhizosphere microbial communities from greenhouse at UC Davis, California, United States - DK15-O-3 | ecosystem: Host-associated > Plants > Roots > Rhizosphere > Soil | place: USA...
ATCTTTTACAGATTGCGAAGAAGGAAACGAATACTGGGTGGCCGATAGTGCCAAGACCCTGGAACTCGCCTACAGCAATTTCAATTTTGAAAAACCTTACGAACCGGTATATATCGAAGTAGAATGTCATGTGATCAAGTCCGACAGCCTGATGGTGTCTGCTGATTTTGATTCCACCCTGGTGGTGACGAAGCTATTGAAGATCACTAAAGAAATTCCAGACGGGCCTTGTAACTAAGGCCTTTAAGGGATCAGATAAAGGTCTTTTTGAATCGGTTGAATCAATCCTTTTTCCTGTGCCATTGTAAATAGAACATCGATTGCTTTCCTGCCTTCCACACCCAGGTCAATGGAATATTTGTTGACATAGAGTTCAATGTGTTTGTACATGACCTCTTCGCTCATTTCCTGAGAATGTTGTTTGATAAACTCAATTCCTGATTTCGGATTGGCAAAGGCATATTCCACCGACTTACGCAAGATCCTGTTCACCTTTTCTTTGGTTTCCTGATCCAGGTTCCTGTTGATCACAATGCCGCCCAGAGGGATGGCACATCCGGTCAGTTGCTCCCAGTAATTGCCCAGATCCATCACCTTGTGCAACCCTTTTTCCATATAAGTAAAGCGGTTTTCATGGATAATCAGGCCAAGGTCTATACGGTTGTCAATAACAGCCTGCTCAATCTCTGAGAAAACCATTTCCTGTTTTTCTGTTAAATGGGGAAATGCAATCCCCAACAGGAAGTTGGCAGTCGTGTATTTTCCCGGTATCCCAACCCTTAAGTCTTTATTTAAGTTGTCCGGATGATTGGCCAGGTATTCATTTTTGGAAATTAATAAAGGTCCGACGCCGAAGCCTAAGGCACTACCGGCGTCCAGCAATGCGTATTGTTCATAGACATAAGCAAAAGCATGGAAACTTAATTTGGTAATGTCCAGCTCTCCTTTTATTGCCTTTTGATTAAGGGTTTCCACATCGTCGAATGATACGTTGAAATCCAATCCTTCGGTATCGATTTTATGATGAATAAGGGCATCAAAGATAAAGGTATCATTCGGGCAGGGGGAAAATCCAAGGCTTAAGGTCATTTTTCTCTATTTTGTCGGTTTCAAAGGTACGGACTATCCAAAATGACTTAGTTAGCTATTTGTCAAAAATCCGATGGCCCATTCATTTAGATTCTTAATGGCCAGGCCGATTTTCCAGTTGTCTTTATTCCGGGGTTCTACATAGTTCGAGATGCTGCGGATCTGCAGACATGGAATCCCTTCTTTTTCACAGCAGTAAAGGACGGCTGCACCTTCCATGCTTTCTGTAATCGGGTTAAGCCTTTTTTTGATCTCGGTAATGCTTTGCAACGTTCCGTGAACGGTATTCACGGTGATTCCTTTTACTTTCCGCAATCCGGATATTGAGGAATGGAGCAGGTTGTTGTGCGCCTGATGACTGCTCTTTCCAAAACCAAGCTCTTCGATGGTCAGAAATGCACCTTTATTTTCAGCGCCAAGTTCAGAAAGGTCGTCTGTAGTGACGTTCAATACCGTACCAAGGGGAATACCGGGGTCAAAACTACCTGCAATCCCCAGGTTGAGTACCAGGTTGTAGCGATCGGTCAGGTGCTTACCCAGGGCAAAGGCTGTTGCGGTCATTCCTACTCCGGTAACGAGGATGTCGAACTTTTCTGTTTGCATGAATTCGGCTTCCGCCAATTGGAAATGTTCCGTTAATATGAATATTTCTGCACTTGTTGCCGCTACTAAAAGTATCTTCATAAAGTCTAAGTTAGATATTAAACCTTTCTACTTTAAGCTTTCTGCGTATATTTGTCAACAATATAACAGAGAATGATATACATAACCAGAAAAGCATCATTTAACGCTGCGCATAAATTGTCAAGACCTGACTGGTCTGAAGATAAAAACACAGAAGTTTACGGAAAATGTGCCAATCCAAATTGGCATGGACACAACTATCAGTTGTATGTGACTGTTAAAGGGGAAATCAACCCTGAAACCGGCTTTCTTGTAGACCTGAAGTGGTTGAAAGACGTGACCAATACTTATGTAGTAGATAAAATTGACCACAGGAACCTCAATCTTGATGTTGATTTCATGAAAGGTAAACTGGCCTCAACAGAAAATTTAGCGATTGCCATATGGGATGAATTGTTACCCTTTATCGAAGAGTCGGGTGCAAAACTTCATTGCATAAAAATTTACGAAACTGAAAACAACTTTGTTGAGTACTTCGGTTAATAACCCCTAGACATGAATAATAATCATACAGATCATCTAGATGAAACAGAGAACGGCTACATCAAAATAGACCGTTATAACGAAGGTAAGATTGCTTCCGTAGCCAATCATTATTCTGATATCTTAACTCAGCTGGGTGAAGATCCTTCCCGTGAGGGTTTGATCAAAACGCCTGAGCGCGTGGCTAAGGCATTACAATACCTTACGCATGGTTACGACCTTGATCCGGCAGCGATCTTAAAAGGAGCGATGTTTAAAGAAGATTACAGCCAAATGGTTGTGGTGAAGGATATCGAGGTTTTCTCTATGTGCGAGCACCATATGCTGCCATTTTTTGGTAAAGCACATGTGGCCTATATTCCAAACGGTCATATCGTGGGGTTGAGCAAAATCCCGAGAATTGTAGATGCTTTCGCCCGTCGTTTGCAGGTACAGGAACGTTTAACAAATGAAATCAGAGATTGTATTCAGGAAACTTTAAACCCTGCAGGAGTAGCCGTTGTGATTGAGTGTAAGCACTTATGCATGGCCATGCGCGGAATTCAGAAGCAAAATTCGGTGACGACCACCTCTGCTTTTACAGGAGAATTTGCGAAAGATAAAACTAGGGCAGAGTTTTTGAGGTTAATCACTGCCAACTTACACTAACCAATCACACTACAATATAAAAATGAAAGCATATATATTTCCAGGACAAGGCGCTCAGTTTTCGGGCATGGGTAAAGAATTGTACGAAAATGAAGTCGCTAAAGCACTGTTTGAAAAAGCAAATGAGATCATTGGTTTTCGCATCAGCGACATTATGTTCTCCGGAACTGATGAAGAGCTGAAAGAAACCAAGGTGACTCAACCGGCTATTTTCCTTCATTCGGTGATTCTGGCTAAAACATTGGGTGATCACTTTAAACCAGATATGGTGGCAGGTCATTCTTTAGGAGAATTCTCTGCATTGGTTGCGGCATCGGCTTTATCATTTGAGGATGGTTTACGACTGGTTATTGCCAGAGCGAATGCCATGCAGAAAGCTTGCGAATTGCAGCCTTCTACCATGGCGGCTATTTTAGGCCTGGCTGATGAAGTGGTAGAACAAATTTGTGCAGAGATTGACGAAGTTGTTGTGGCGGCTAATTATAACTGTCCGGGACAAATTGTGATCTCCGGAAGCATTGAAGGCGTAGACATCGCTTGTCAGAAATTAACAGAGGCTGGAGCAAAACGCGCCCTGAAGCTAAATGTAGGTGGTGCTTTCCACTCTCCGCTAATGGAGCCTGCGAGAGTAGAGCTGCAGGAAGCCATTGAAAATGTAACGGTTCTTTCTCCGGTATGCCCGATCTATCAGAATGTAGATCCGACTCCGAATACAGACCCTGCTAAAATAAAAGCCAACCTGATTACACAGTTAACCGGAGCGGTGAAATGGACACAAACGATTGAAAGTATGATTGCTGATGGCGCTGCTGAATTTGTTGAAGTTGGTCCCGGAAATGTCTTACAAGGCCTCGTGAAAAAGGTAAACAGGGCAATTCCAACCAGTTCTGCAACTACTTCCGCAACTACTACAGCTTAATATTAACGTGAGCATCGCGGGTAAAATCAGATTTTTATTATTGATACTGGGGGCCTGCTGTATTGGTACGGCCCTATCTTTAAAAAACACGATCAGTAAAAAAGACTTACTTACCCACGAAGCCGCTGAACTTCAGGAACGCCTGCATCAAAAGGAAGACATTGTTTATGACTTTCTTTCAGATCCACAGCGGATTGAGCAGGCAAAACAGTTCCACCTGAATGAAAAATACGGACTTGATTTTATCAATTCCTATCGGAATATCGGGATTAACCTGTTGACTTACGAGAACTCCGAACTGAAGTTTTGGAGTTCTTTTACGGCATTCCCAACCGGTCTGGATGGAATCCGGGAGGGTTCCTCCTTTTTACAACTCCCCAATGGCTGGTATGAAGTGATCCGGAAAACCAAGGGGAACTATGCGCTGGTGTTTCTGATCGAGGTAAAAAGCCAATATGGGATTCAGAACCAGTTTCTCAGCAATGACATTTCTCCATACCTGTTGCCTTCCAACTCTTTATCTCTTGCTTCTTTTACCGATACAGAGGTGTATGGCATCAATAAGTTTGACGGGACCTTATTGTTCGAGGTTAAGCTGAAACAGGGATATTCTAAAAGTATTTATGCCGCTATAGAAGTTTGGCTTTGGGCAATCGGAATCTTTAGTTTCTGTTTGTTCTTCAATTCCTTCTGTGTATGGCTGGCAAAAAGAGGCAACCTGGTTCCGGCAACCTTTCTTCTGGCGCTGTTTTTCGTCACGCTAAGGGTAACCGATCTGGAATATGGCTGGTTCAATCATCAATTTAACCTGTTGATCTTTAGTCCCACCATTTACGGGGAGAGTTTTCTTTTACCCTCTTTGGGGGATTTCCTGCTCAATGTTATTGCCCTGACCTGGCTGATTTATTTTGTGTACAAACACCGTGATCAGTACTTGTTGCCCTCCTGGCTGATTGGGAGTAAACTGGCGGGATTACTGCTTTATTTTGTTTTGCTCGTCATCTTTGGCTTAATGGCTTTTGTGAGTGATCAGATTTTTCTGGGGCTGATTATCAACTCTAAGATCAATTTTGACATTACTAATATTATCAATCTGGGTTGGATCAGCTGGATCAGTATTGTGATCCTGTGCCTGGTTTGGTTTAACATCTACCTGACCATCATTATCTTTCTGGAGCAGACCAGACCATTGAATGTGACCAATAAAGAGCGTTTGATCTTGTTTTTAATGGTCTTTGCAGGTTACCTGATCTACAGACTGGCCACTACGTTCAGTGTCTTTTTTATCGTATATGCCTTCTTTATTTTTATTATCGGATGGAATGTATACGTAAGGAACAACCGGTTCTCCATCGGGGTATTTACAGCGATCTTTTTTTGTCTGGCTTTTATGTCGTCCATAAAATACCTGAAATTTATTGATTCCAAGGAGAAAATTAAGCGGTATACCATTGCTCAGAAGCTGGAATCTACGGATGATCCAAAAATTATCAGTTCTATTGAAAGCCTTGAAGTTGGTATTTATACCGACAGTTTTGTGGCCGATTATTTTAAGCAACCCGCATTGAGGAGGTCTGATATTTTACAAAGACACATCAATAAGCAGTTTCTTGGCGGGTATCTCTCTAAGTTTGAATACAATCTTTACGAATACAATAACCTGGACTCTTCGATCAATGGGGAGGGGGTGCCTTTGAGCTATTATAAGAAATTAGTGCAGTCCGGATCGGTCAAAGCTTCTGAATCTAACTTCTTTTACCGCTTGAATGATACGTTTGGTTATCAGAATTACTTTGGAATTATCCCTATTTTTCAGGATAATCATATTTTGGGTACACTGGTGATTGAGCTTAAATCCCAGCAATACAATTACAATAGCCAGCTTCCGGATATCCTGATTGACCGTAAGAATAAAAGTGAAGAGGATTACAGCAATTATTCTTTTGCTTTTTACAATTATGGCAGATTGGCCAATCAATCCGGAAAGTATACCTACAAGCTTTCCGGTTCAGAGTTCCGGGCAGAGCCTAAAAAGCCACAGATCATCACAGATAGCCTCGGATATACCCACCTGGTGTATATGCCAATTGCTTCTAAAATGATCGTGGTGAGCAAGGAAAAGGTGTCTTATGTGGTACGTTTGGCGACCTTGTCTTTCTTCTTTTTAGTCTTTATCATTTTTTCAGTCACTTTGTACTCCCTGATCTGGGTGTTACGGAATATTGATGAGAGTTGGGGGGGCTGGTTTAACATCAATCGTTCCCTGATGATCAATGCGAACAAGATCCTGTATAAGACCAGGATTCAGTTTTCTATTGTCCTTTCAGTAGTTGCGACCTTATTGATTGTCGGCTGGACTACTTATTTCTACATCAGGGATGAGTACCGCAGGCAACAAGAAGACTTTATTCAGGAGAAAATAAGAAAAGTGCAGCTTTCTTACGAGAAAAATATTTTTAATTCCGGTGTTCCAAAGACTAGTGATGAGTCTATCCGGGATTTCAACCAGTTTGCGGATATCAATGCGGCCTATTTAAACCTCTTTGACGTACAGGGGAATCTTTTGTATACTTCTTTACCCAGGATTTATGATTTTGGGATTATAGGGCGTAAAATGGGGGCTGACGCCTATATTTACCTCAGCCAGATGCAGCGGTCTGAATATATTGACCCCAACGAGCGCATCGGCGATTTTACCTATTCCTCTGCTTATGCACCGATCCGGAATTCAATGAATGAGACGGTTGCTTATATTGGGTTGCCTTATTATGCCAATGAAGCCGATTATCAACGTAAAATCGGACTTTACATCAATACACTGATTAATATTTATGCCCTGGTCTTTGTAGCAATAGGAATCCTTGCTGTATTTCTGGCCAATCAAATCACCAGCCCGCTTACCTTTATTCAGGACAGCATCAGAAAGACCAAACTGGGGCAAAAGAACCAGCCTATTCAGTGGTCCCGGCATGATGAGATCGGCTCTTTGATCAAGGAATACAATAAAATGATTGCTGCGCTGGAAGAAAGTGCCAGTAAACTTGCCCGTTCAGAGCGGGAGATTGCCTGGCGGGAGATGGCGAAACAGGTGGCACATGAGATCAAAAACCCTTTGACCCCGTTAAAGCTTGGCGTACAGTTGCTGGAGAAGTCCTGGAGAGAACAGGATCCTAATTTTGAGAAGAAATTTGAACGTTTTAATAAATCATTTATAGAACAGATCGATAGTCTGGCGTCGATCGCTTCTGAGTTCTCTAATTTTGCGAAGATGCCTGATACCAAGCTGGAAAAACTTAGCTTACTGCCGATTATTCAACAGGCAAGGGATGTTTTTACCAATACGCAAAATGTTGAGATTTATATCTTTAATCATACCATGCTGGAAGTGATCGTGCTTGGGGATAAAGATCAGCTGCTGCGAACCTTTAATAACCTGCTTAAAAATGCGATTGAGGCCGCGGATCCGGAATCCAGGTGTGTGATTAAAATCAACCTGATGAACGATGGGGAAAACGTATTTGTGGAGGTAGAGGATAATGGAAAGGGAATTGATCCTGATCAGCAGGATAAGATATTTGTTCCTAATTTTACGACTAAATCGTCTGGAACGGGGTTAGGTCTGGCGTTTGTAAAGCAGGCAGTAGAAAATGCCGGAGGAACGGTGTCCTTTAAATCTTTTGCAGACATAGGAACCACCTTTTATCTCAGTTTCCCTTTATCTTAAAGAAATCGTAGATTTCCCCATAGTGAAACCATCGGTGTATAAAATAATGGAATAAATGCCCTTAATGAAAGGGTTAGGGTTCACCCAGTCCATGGTATAAGAAGTATTATCGTCATTATAAGAGATGGAAGTAGAAGAGCTGTACTGCATCTGTTCTCCATCTGCTTCAAACATGTTTTCTCCGTCGGCAATCAGGTTACCTGCAGGGTCAAACACCCGTAAATAAATCTTATGGTAATCTTTTAGAGCAAGTTGATTTTGAACGATCGTAAAGGATACACTTAACTTCTTTGCGGTACTGGCACGGGTGACCTCAACGTTCTTGCCGCTGTTTTTAACTTTATAAGCGATGACCTGTACATTGCCTGCTTTCAGCGCTGCACCGGTTTTAACTTTTTCCTTTAATGCGGTGTTTTTTTTCTCCAGGTCCCGGGCTTTCTGATTGGCGGTGTATGCAAATTCTTTTAAGCTGTCTCTTTCCGTCCTGAGTGAGGTATTTTCCTTCTCCAGACGGATGATCTCGTCACTATAGTTCTTTACAAATTCCCGGAGCTCTTTGACTTCCTTTTGTGCAACCAGGAGGTCTCCCTGTGTCAGTTTCCCGTTTTGAAGGGCGAGCTTCAATTCCGAAATTTTCGCTCTTGCGAGTTTTTGTTCCTCCTGAAGCTTTTCGCTTAGGGTGAGGTTGACCGCATTTACTTTATCAAGTTCTGCTTCAATTTTTTCTACTTCAAGTTTTAACCTGTCCTTTTCGGTATTCACCGTAACAAAGCGTTGACTTTGATGTCTGTCTTTAAAGTACAGGTAAGCATTTGTGCCAAGGAGTGCAAGAATAACCACAATCAGGAAATAAATCTTATTGCGGTCTCCCTTATTCACCATCTCATTCTGGTCTGACATTTCTTAAATTCTTCTCTAAATGTGTTTAAAACGCGAACATAGTATAAAAATATAGGAAATAGCAAAAAAAAAGTCCTATTTGTATGAGACCTTAAAAAAAATCGTTTACTTGCTAGGGTCTCAGATATTAGTGTATACTGCTGACCACAAATGAAACTTATTTAAATAAAGCACAAACTACTTAAGATGTTTAAAACCACTATTTATGCGCTATTATCCCTAATCATAATAACTCCTACGATCCTTTCCGCTCAGAGTACATCAAAAATTGCTCCAAAAAGAGAGTTTCGCGGGGTCTGGGTAGCGACTGTAGCGAATATTGACTGGCCATCCAAACCCGGGCTGAGTCCGGACCAGCAAAAACAGGAACTGATCGGCATTTTGGAACTGCATAAAGCAAATGGCATGAATGCGATTTTGTTACAGGTAAGGCCTGCAGCAGATGCTTTTTATGCGAAATCAAGGGAGCCCTGGAGCCAGTGGCTGATGGGCAGGCAGGGCGTATCCCCGGGACCAGGTTATGATCCTTTAGCATTTGCGATTAAAGAAGCTCATCAACGTGGAATGGAATTACATGCCTGGTTTAATCCTTATCGTGCAACGATGAGTGTGAATACTGTGGTCAGTCCTGACCATATGACGAGAAAACGCCCCGATTGGTTTTTTACTTACGGTGGTAAGAAACAGTTTGATCCGGGGATTCCTGAAGTAAGGGACTATATCATTCAGGTGATTCTGGATGTGGTAAAAGGATATGATGTGGATGGAATTCATTTTGATGATTACTTCTACCCTTATAAGATTGCAGGTCAGCGGATCAATGACGAGGCCACGTTCAGCAAGTATTCAAATGGTTTTACTGACATCAACGACTGGCGAAGAAACAATGTCGATTTATTGATCAAACAACTGGACGATAGCATTCATCACCATAAGAAATATGTGAAGTTTGGGATCAGTCCTTTTGGGATCTGGAAAAACGACAATGAGGATAGTCAGGGCTCTCCGACCAGAGGACTTTCCAATTACCACGAGCTTTTTGCCGATTCCAGGAAATGGGTAAAAGAAGGATGGGTAGATTATATCAACCCACAGATTTATTTCAGTTTTACGCGCAGGGTTGCCCCTTTTGGCACGCTGGTAGACTGGTGGGGAAACAATACGTACGGAAGGCATCTTTATATCGGACAGGCTGCTTATCTGGTCAACCAGCGTGGAGAAGCTGCATGGCGGTTGCCGAATCAGATCCCTTCGCAGATCAGGTACATCCGGGATAACAACCGGGTTCAGGGAAGTGTGTTTTTCAGTTCAAAATCATTTTCTACTGTAGCGCGTGCTACGGGAGATTCCCTAAAAAATGATTTGTATCGATATCCGGCCCTTCCGCCTCAAATGCCATGGCTGGATGATGTGGTGCCCAATAAGCCGCAACAGCTGAGCGCAGACTCTAAAAATGACGGTGTTCACCTGAAATGGGAAAAACCATTTGTAGCGAGTGATGGGGAGACGGCATCGGGTTATGTAGTTTACCGTTTTAATGAAGGTGAAAAGATCGATGTTTTGGATGCGAAGAACATTCTGAAGATCAGTTTTGAGGATTTCACTTTCTTTTTGGATACGACAACGGAAAAAGGAAAAAGATATAATTATCTCGTGACGGCATTGGATCGTTTGAAAAATGAGAGCGATCCGAGTGGTCCTGTAGGAATTCAGACCAAGGAGTTGGCCAGTCAGGAATAACACGTTGGCATACGCATAAAAAAGGCCTGATGAGCAATTACTCATCAGGCCTTTTCTTGTATTAAGAAGGTCCTTTTTATTTCTGCGGCATCAATACAAAACGAATATAGTTGTCTTCGTTCAGGTATTTTTCTGCTGTTGCTTTGGTGCTTTCTATAGTCACCTTTTCAATCATTTGTTTTTCCTGTAAAAACAAGCCCAGGTCTTCGCCATTTTGCAGGCGGCTGCTGATGTAGCTTAACCAGTAGTTGTTGTTTCTAAGGCTCAGTTCCATCTGACGTTGTTCTTCAGATTTAAACTTCTTAATGTCGTCGGCTGTTGCTCCGCTACCTTTAATTTTCTCTACTTCGTCTAAAGCTGCGGCAATTAGTTTTTCTACGTTTGCTGTTGCACAGCTGAAGGAGATGGTGAAATAGTAATGTGCTTTAGGGAGCTTGTTTACACTCAGGCCAACATTAGGACTGTAAACACCACTTTCTTTCTCACGAAGGCGTTCCAGGATTTTGATTTCCAGGGCTGCTTTAAGGGCTTCCAGTTGTACGTTATTTTCCGGAGTATAGTCGTAATCGCCATGCAGGTATAATTCTACTGCGGCTTTATCTTCCAGTCCTTTGTATACTGTTTTGCTGATCTTTCCT
>Ga0307414_10001887_pt1 | contig 10822 bp, 8 predicted proteins | sample DK1Ometagenome_FD_203804 | JGI IMG/M metagenome (GOLD analysis project Ga0307414, IMG submission 203804) | Maize rhizosphere microbial communities from greenhouse at UC Davis, California, United States - DK15-O-3 | ecosystem: Host-associated > Plants > Roots > Rhizosphere > Soil | place: USA...
GCGACTCGTCCTCAACCTAGGGTAGGAAGCTTGTCACTGGACAGTCGCGGGTGGCTGTGAACCGAGGACGTAGGTTTCGTAGAAGGAGGCTAGCGCGGGAGCGTCTTCGGCCGACGGGCGAATGCGAGCGAAGCGAGCGCGATAGGCCGCCGGACTGACCCCCAGCCGTTTCGCGAACGACTTGCGCAGCGACTCGTAACTCGAGTGGCCCGATCGGTAGGCAACCTGCTCGACCTTGTCGCTTGTCTGCTCGAGGAGCCGCTTGGCTATCTCCACTCTTGCCGTTTCCACCCATTCACCGGGCGATGTGCCCGTTGCCGCCTCGAACGCGCGATAGAAGTTCCGGAGGCTCATATTCGCCCGATCCGCGAGAGTCTCCGTCCTGAGGTCCTCGCATGGATGCTCGACGATCCAGCTTAGTAGGGATGCGAGGGGCCCCTCAGCGGTTTGAGACTGCAGCGGCGCGCTGAACTGCGACTGTCCGCCGGGCCGCTTCAGGAACACCACGAGGTTGCGAGCGACCAGCAGCGCGAGAGAGTGACCATAGTCCTCTTCGATCATCGCGAGCGCCATATCGATGCCGGACGTAATGCCCGCCGAAGTCCAAAGATTGCCGTCCTGGACGTAAATGCAGTCCGGTCGGACCTCGATCTCCGGAAAGCAATCCTGAAGATGCCCGCAATCTTCCCAGTGCGTGGTGGCTGCACGCCCGTCGAGAACCCCCGCGCCGGCAAGAATGAATGCCCCGCAGCAAACGGAGGCGAGCCGGCGCGCCTTGTCGTGATTGCGAGAAACCCATTCGATCAGTCGTGGGTCGCAGGTCTGATGATCGGCCAGCCCGCCGGTCACGATCACCGTATCGAACTCTCCTCGGGAAAGTTCCGGCGCAGCCTTCGTTTCGACGGTGACGCCCTGCAACGTGCGGATCATTCTGCCGTCAATGGAGAGCAACTCGATTTCATAGAGCAGGCTGTCGGCGCGTCCGGTCCTGATGAGATGACGGGCCGCGGAATAGAAAGCCGTCGTGGGGCCCGCGAAGTCGAGCAGATCGGCGCCGTCGAAGATCAACATGCCGATGCGCTTCAATCGCCTGTCCATGACGGCCCTCCGTCCTTGCGGCGCAGACTCAACAGGCCAAGCAGGTGGCACGCCAGAAAATGCCACCTGCCGTGACTTAAGTCGATTCACCTGGCCGCGACCCTGATCGCTCCGTTCGAGGCGAGCCGAAGGGTTCTCTCGGCGATTGCTCGCTCCACCTGGGGCTTGGCGCGAGTCATTGCGGTATCGAAGCAGCGAGCCTCGGCCGCCTTTGTAGCGACGTCCTTGTGAGCATCGTCGAAGCACAGGCGCGACGCGGCCCGCGTGATTCGCCCGTTGAGGGTGGCGAGTCCGCTGCTCGAACGGACATCGAGGTCGGCGTAGCTCACGATTGCCGTCGGTACTCCGCCTTCGACGACGACCGGACTTTCGCCTTGCGCGAATGCGGGCACTGCAATCAGCGCCACACCAAAAAGAGCTGGCTTGAGAATCTGCATGTTCGGTCTCCTCCGCTTTGAGCGGTCACCGTGACCACCCATCTGCAAAGGCTACGCGCGCCCCGATGCGCCCAAAATGACAGAGTCACCGCGATTCCTGCCAAATGCCGGGGTCGCTCAAAGCGCCTTCACAGGCGGCGCGATTTGCGGAAAGCTCGCCCGGGCGCTCTGGGCGCAGGGGAGTCACGACATGGCGATAGAACTCAAGATCGCAGCGTTTGGCGCGCTGCTTCTCCTCATTCACATCTTCTCTGCAGTGCACCTCAAGACGAAGCAGTACGGCCGCAAGTGGAACGTCGGGGCGCGCGATGAGACGCTTCCGCCGCTCGGTCCAATGGCTGGCAGGCTCGCTCGCGCCCAGGCGAATTTCCAGGAGACCTTTCCCATCGCAGTTGTCGCCTTGCTCGGGGTGGTGATCGCCGGTCGGAACAGTGCATGGACGGCGCTCGGCGGCTGGATATGGCTCGGCGCGCGCACTATCTATCTACCGCTCTATGCGGCAGGCGTTCCTGTGGTCAGGACCCTCGTGTTCGCTATCAGCCTGGTCGGTCTTGGCATGGTGCTCGCACCGTTGCTGTTCGGCTGAGCCGCCCGCCCGCTGGCATCCCTTCGTCACCCTGCTAAACCCGCTCGTTCATGTCCGAAATCGAAACCACCGACGCACCCGCGGCCGAAGCGCCGAGCGCCGCCAATGCGGCGAACCACCTCTATCTGGTGGATGGGTCGAGCTACATCTTCCGCGCCTATCACCGGCTTCCGCCGCTGACGAACCGGCACGGCATGAACGTGGGCGCGGTTTACGGCTACACGACCATGCTGTGGAAGCTCGCCGATGGCCTTAAGAACGCCGAGGGACCGACGCACATGGCGGTCATCCTCGACGCCTCGGAGCAGACCCACCGCAACGAGATGTACGACCAGTACAAGGCGCATCGCCCACCGCCGCCTGAGGACCTCGTTCCCCAATTCCCACTGATCCGCGTCGCGACACGCGCCTTCTCCATCCCCTGCATCGAGCAGAACGGGCTCGAAGCCGACGACATTATCGCCTGCTACGTCACGGCGGCGAAGAAGGCGGGATGGAAGGTGACCATCGTCAGCTCCGACAAGGACCTGATGCAGCTGGTCGAGGATGGCCATGTCGACATGCTCGACACGATGAACGACCGTCGCATCGACGAAGCGGCCGTGAACGAGAAGTTCGGCGTGGGACCGGAAAAGGTCGGCGAGGTCCTCGCGTTGATGGGCGACAGCGTCGACAACGTTCCCGGCGTCCCGGGGATCGGCCCGAAGACCGCGACCCAGCTGATCCAGGACTATGGCAGCGTCGAAGGCGTTCTCGCCGCCGTCGACGAGATCAAGAAGCCGAAGCTCAAGCAGAACCTGATCGACTTTGCGGGCGATGCACGTTTGTCGCGTGAGCTGGTGCGGCTGGTGTGCGACGCTCCCCTTCCGGAGCCGCTCGAGGATCTGGCTCTGAAAGGCATCCCGCCCGAGCCGCTCAAGGAGTTCCTTGAGGACCAGGGTTTCAAGTCGCTGCTCAATCGCATGATCGGTGGGTCGCCAAACACCGGGGCGACCGTTCGCAATGACGTCATTGCGGCACTGGATCGCAAGCCGGCAGCGAAGCCCGCCGAGCCTGAGGGCCCACAGAAGATCGAGATCGACTTCTCGAAGTATGAGACGGTCACGGACGAGGCCGTCCTTGACCGCTGGATCGAGGAAGCGCGCGCCCAAGGCTATGTCGCCGTCGACACCGAGACCGATTGCATCGACTGCATCATTGCCAAGCTTGCCGGTATCAGCCTTGCCACGGCTCCGAACCGCGCCTGCTACATCCCGGTCGGCCACTCCGGCGCGGACCTGTATTCGGAGACGCCGAACCAGCTTCCGCTGCAGCTCGTGCTCGATCGCTTGAGGCCGCTGCTCGAAGATTCCGGCGTCCTGAAGATCGGACACAACCTCAAGTACGACTGGGTGATGTTCGACAAGGCGGGGATCGAGGTCGCGCCGTACGACGATACTATGCTGATGAGCTTCAGTCTCGATGCTGGGCGGAGCTTCGGCCACAACCTGACGGACCTCGCCAAATCGCAGTTCGACCATGACTGCATCAGCTTCAAGTCGCTGTGCGGGACGGGCGCGAAGCAGATCACCTTCGACAAGGTGCCGCTCAGGCAAGCGACCGAATATGCGGCGGAGGACGCAGACCTCACACTACGCCTGTGGCATCGCTTCAAGCCGCGCATGACGACTGAGCATGCGACGCGCGTCTATGGGCGCGTCGACCAGCCTTTGATCCCCGTCATTGGCCGCATGGAGCGACGCGGGGTCAAGGTCGATCGCGACTATCTCGCCGGGCTGAGCCGCGACTTCTCGGAAGAGATCGCGAAGCTTGAGGAGCGCATCTACGAGGCCGCGTGCGGGCCATTCACCATCGGGTCGCCGCAGCAGCTCGGCGACGTGCTCTACGGCCGCCTCGGCCTGAAGGGTGGGCGCAAGGGCAAGAGCGGACATTATTCGACCGACGTGAACGAGCTGGAGCGGCTCGCCGCCGAAGGCGTCGAATGCGCCCGGCTCGTGCTCGACTGGCGCCAGCTGACGAAGCTTCGTTCGACCTACACGGACGCGCTGCAGTCGGTGATCAACCCTGAAACGGGCCGGGTCCACACCAGTTTCAGCCTGACCGGCGCGCAGACCGGACGCCTGTCGTCGAACGACCCGAACCTGCAAAACATCCCGATTCGAACCGAACTCGGCCGCAAGATCCGCGACGCCTTCGTCGCGGAGCCTGGCTATGTGCTGATGAGCGCGGACTACAGCCAGATCGAGCTGCGCATTGCGGCGCACATGGCCGACGTGCCCCAGCTGAAGGAAGCCTTCCGCAACCGCGATGACATCCACAACATCACGGCTGAAGAGCTGTTCGGCACGGTCGACCGCGACACGCGCGGGAAGGCCAAGACGGTAAACTTCGCGATCCTCTACGGAGTTTCGGCTTGGGGCCTGGCATCGCGCATGGGAGTTTCGAAGGAAGAGGGCTCGGCGATCATCGCCCGCTACTTCGAGCGCTTCCCGGGCATTCGCGCCTACATGGACGAGACGCTGAATTTCGTGCGCCAGAACGGCTACACGCAGACCCTGTTCGGCCGGAAGACGCACTTCTATCCGAACATCCGCTCGCCCAATCCGTCGATCCGTGGCGGTGCCGAGCGGGCGGCAATCAACGCCCCGATCCAGGGAACGAGCGCCGACCTCATCAAGCGGGCGATGGCGCGCATGGACGATGCCCTGGCAGAAGCGGGGCTCGAGGGCGTGCGCATGCTCCTGCAGGTCCATGACGAGCTGGTGTTCGAAGTGCCCGACGGCCGTGAGGAAGAAGCGGCCGCCGTCGTTCGCCGCGTCATGGAAACCGCGGCCGAGCCCGCGCTCAAGCTCGACGTCCCGCTCGACGTGGAAGTGGGCTGGGGAGAACATTGGGGCGCTGCGCATTGAGCGCCGCGTCGACGGAAGCATCACCTCCGGCCGCTGACCTTGCGGTTCTCGCGCGCGGCGGACGCATCAACTTCCTGGGCTTCTGCATTCGCCTGGCCGCCCGCCTGCCGTTCCTGTTCATCGCGGGCCGGATTTATGGCGCGGAAGCGCTCGGGCGCTTCGCTTATGCTGTGCTGATCGTCGAGTTCGCCGCGCAGCTAGCGACGCTCGGTCTGAAGCGGGGGCTGGCGCAGCAACTGGCGCATACCGAAAAGCCGCATGTCTGCGTCGCGTGGGACGCCTTGCTGCTCGCGGCCGTCGGCTCTGCGATCTGCATGGGCCTCCTCATGCTCTTCCCACAGGCCATGTTCCCGAACAGCGAGATCACGGGTCTCGAATGGCTGCTTCCGATCACCATCATTGCGCTCGCCTGGTCGGACATCATGCTGGCGGCGCTGGCGTACCGAAACGACGTCACGTCCACCGTTCGCGCGCGGGCGATCGTCGAACCGATCACCATCAGCGTTGCGGCGCTGGCCTGGGCGTTCATCTCGACCCGCGATGGCCTGATCATCTCCTACGTCCTTTCGATGATCGCGGCCCTCGTCGCGTCCATCGTCCCCTTTGCGAAAAGCTACGGCGTAGCACGCGGCTGGGCCCCGCAGCCTGCCACCTTGTGGAAGATGGCCCGGCGAAACATTCCGGTGGCGGCGGCGGACGCCGTCGAATGGGGCTCGCGTCGGGTCGACATTGCCGTCCTTGGCCTGTTCTTCTCGCCGTACGTCGTTGGCATCTATTACGTTGCGCAGAACGTCGCTTCTCTTCCCGCGAAGCTGAAGACCAGCTTCGATCCGATCCTGGGCCCGGTGATCGCCCGCAATCTCAAGGAGGGCGACAAGAAGGCGGTCGCCAAACAAGTGCGACAGGTTGGCTTCTGGGTGATCGGCGCGCAGCTTGGCGTGGCGCTCGCTCTAGCCATTCCTGGCGAGGCGGTGATGGGCCTTATCGGTCCGGCGTTCGTTTCCGGCACCGCGGCCCTGGCATTCCTGCTGGCCGCCGAAGTCGTCGCCGCGATGGCCGCGGTCAGCGAGGCCGCTCTGATCTACGTGGCGCGGCACCGGAACATGCTGATCAGCATCGCCATGCTTGCGTTGGAGGCCGCGCTCGCGGTGGCACTCATCCTCGGGATGCGCGAGCTTGACCTGCCCGTGATGTTCCAGGCGACTGGACCAGCCATCGCTCTGTTGCTCGCCTTGGGCTTCGCTGCCGTTGCAAAGTCACGGTTGCTCTGCGGAATTCTCGGTGCGCGTGTGAACGGATGGCGCTGGCCGCTGATCTGGGCTGCGGCTGCGGGCGGGATTGTCGGTTATGTGGCAACCCTGCTTCCGGAATGGGCCGAGTTGCTGTTCGGCATTCCCGGCATTCTCGTCGCGTTCGGAGCCGTCTTGTGGACCAAGGGCTTCAAGTCCGAAGACCGCGAGCTCTTCCGTATGAAAAAGGCCGATATCGCGGAGCTTCAGGTGCCCGCGCCGGGCACGACCGGAGACGTCATACGCTAGTGCCGGAAATGGCGCATCCCCGTGAAGACCATCGCGAGCCCGGCCTCATCGGCAGCAGCGATCACCTCGTCGTCACGAATTGAGCCGCCCGGCTGTATGACCGCCGTGGCGCCTGCCTCGACGGCCGCGAGCAACCCATCGGCGAAGGGGAAAAAGGCGTCTGAAGCCACAGCGGACCCAACCGTACGCGGTTCGCTCCACCCGTAGGTTTCGGCCGCTTCCTTCGCCTTCGCACCGGCGATGCGCGCGCTGTCGCGGCGGTTCATCTGCCCGGCGCCAATGCCGGCGGTCGCTCCGTCCTTGGCGTAGACGATGGCGTTCGACTTGACATGCTTGGCGACGGTCCAGGCGAACAGGCAGTCGCGGATCTCGTCCTCGGTCGGCTGCCGCTTTGTCACGACCTTGAGTTGCTCGCGAGTGACCGATCCGTTGTCGCGGTCCTGCACGAGCAGGCCCCCCGCGATGACCGCGATCGTCTGACCTAGGCGCTTCGGATCGGGTAGGCCTCCGGTCAGGAGCAGGCGGAGATTCTTCTTCTTTGCGAAAATCGCCTTGGCGTCCTCATCCGCGTCCGGCGCAACCACGACTTCGGTGAAGATCTGCGTGATTGCTTCAGCCGTCGCGGCATCGAGCGGCCGGTTGGTCGCGACAATCCCGCCAAAGGCCGAAACGCTGTCGCAGGCGAGAGCGGCGTTCCAGGCGTCCAGCAAAGTGTCGGCGCTTGCGACGCCGCACGGGTTTGCGTGCTTTACGATAACGACAGTGGGCGGACCGTCACGGAACTCGGCGACGAGCTCGAGAGCCGCATTGGCGTCGTTGAGATTGTTGTAGCTGAGCTCCTTGCCTTGCACCTGCTTCGCCTGCGCAATTCCCGGCGAGTGCGGCCCGATCGGCTCGTACAGCGCGGCCAGCTGGTGTGGGTTTTCGCCGTAGCGGAGCGGCATCTTCAGCCGGTTGGCGAACACCCAGGTCTCGGGCCACCGCTGCCGCTGATCCGCAAAAGCGAACCATTGGGAGATCATCGAATCATAGGCTGCGGTCAGCGAATAGGCCTTGGCCGCCAGCCGCTTGCGGAATTCATATGACGTCGCGCCGTCATTCGCATCGAGCTCACCGATCAGTTCGTCATAGTCCGCAGGATCGGTGACGATGGCGACGTGCGCATGGTTCTTGGCCGCCGAGCGGACCATCGAGGGGCCGCCGATGTCGATATTCGCGATGATCTCGTCGCGCTCCGCTCCTCGCGCGACGGTCGCCTCGAACGGATAGAGGTTCACCGCCACTAGGTCGATCGGAGCAATGCCATGCTGCTCCATGGCTGTGACATGCTCGGCATTGTCGCGCACGCCGAGGAGTGCCCCATGCACCTTCGGGTGGAGCGTCTTCACCCGGCCGTCCATCATCTCCGGGAAGCCGGTGAGGTCCGAAATGTCGCGTACGTCGTGACCCAGCTCGCGCAGCTTCGCCGCCGTTCCGCCGGTCGAGACCAGCTCAACCCCGCGCTTCGCCAGCCGCTCGGCGAGGCGATCGAGGCCAGTCTTGTCGGAAAGCGAGATGAGCGCCCTTTTCACGGGCACGAGGTCGGTCATTCGATATTCCCTTGTGTCGTTCAGCTCGAACGGCGGAACTGCCAGGCCACTTCGCCGCCGATAGCCGCGACTTCGCCTTGAATCACCAATTGAGTGGTCGCGACCGGCTGGCCGCGGCCGTCGATCATCAGGCTTTCCTCGACGCTGAGGTTCGCGCCGCGAACGCGGAAGTTCCACGGCGGCGCTCCCGGCGAGCGGAGGATTGCGCCCATTCCGTCGGCGGTGATGGTCGGCTCGACGCCAGGCGCGAGATGGAAGCGGATGGCATAAGGCGCGGCGTCGCGGATTCGACGGCGGCCCTTCGGGATCATCTGGTCGGCGCCGCGAAGCTCCTTGCCGTCATTGCCGAGCATCAGGCTGCGCTTGTGCGCCAGGCCGAAGCCGCGGACGTAGCCGTCGTGGCTTGCTTCCAACCGGCTGCAGTCATTGTCCTCGCTCCGCTCGACAGGCACTTCCTCAGCGCCTTTGCCCAGCGAGCCGTCGGGCAGGATGGCGGTCGAGTTGGTGTCCGAGATAATGAGCGTGCTGTGGGCGGCGGTGGTGCGCAGCCCCTCGACCAGATCCGGCGGAAGGCCTGTCGGCAGAGGCGCAGGGCCGCCGCAGTTGATGACCAGCCGCTGCGAGCCATCCGACATTTCGAACGCGAGGGTCGACGCGCATCCCGCCAACGCCATCTTCGGCGGGGGAGGCGCGGCGGCGTCGATGACCAGCACGGTGCCGAGCGCGGACATGCGGTGATAGCCCCAGCCGCGTGCCTGGCGCAGTGGTCGGGCGCGCAGGCCGCAACCTTCGACCAGCGCGTGGAGGCGCCCGGCCTCCCCGGGATTTCCGCCCTGCCAGCTCGACAAGGCTCCATCGCCCATCGTCACGCCGTGGAGCGCGGCGAGCGCGGCGGCTGTCGCCGCTTCGATCGTGTCGGGCAGGCTTTGCTTGGCAGCGAAATAGGCGCCGCGAAGAAGCGCCAGCCGGTCGACGAGGATAGCCTGCTCGTAGGGCGTGCGGCTGATCAGCCCGCCATCCTCGAACTGTGCCGTCGAAAGAGCTCTCGCCAATCCCGACTCGCCCTTGGCCACACGGGGAACTCCGCCCTGAACGAGCAGGCCCGCCGCGACCACGCCTGACCAAGCGGTGATCCGCGGGAGGCCGGGCAGTGCTTTGTCGGCGTTCGAGTCGAGGTGCCGGGCACCGCGCACGAGCGTGTTGAGCAAGGCGGAGCGATAGCCCGAATCGCGGCTCGACAGGATGTAGGGTGCGTAGGTGGTCCAGTAGAGGATGCGCTCGCCCCAGAGGTCGGGCCGCCACGCCTGGTCGACGCGAGCGCCATGCGCGAGGAGCCACCGTCCGGCGAGAGCCTCCGCCAGCCGCGCACCCTTTTCGCGCGATGCCGCGGCCGCAAGATCGCGCAGCCAGGAGAAGCCCTGCAGCGAGTCTGCCGCTGGGCCGCCAACGCCGAGGCTCGCGAAGTCCAGCTCGTTCAGCGAGATCATTTCGCTGCCCAGCTGGAAACGGCCGGCGAGCAAAGCTTCACCGCGCTGTCGGTCGCCCTGCACATGGTCCCGCGGGACGGCGACCAGCTTCAGCGGTTGGCGGCCGGATACGAACAGGCGCGAGAAGAGGGGCCGTTTGGCGAGCTTCCGGACGACGGCGTTCTGGGCCGCGGCGTCGGCGGTCATCCGCCTCCCCTGAGCGCCTTGATGTTGGAAGCGTAGGAGCCGGGACCCCCACGGAAAGCCGCGGTTCCAGCGACAAGCACGGTCGCACCGGCGTCGATCGCCTGCGGCGCGGTCACGGCGTCGATGCCGCCGTCGACCTCCAGCTGGACGTCGAGATTCTCCTTGGAGACGCGGTTGGCGATCGCCTCGATCTTCTTGAGCTGACTGGTGATGAACTTCTGGCCGCCGAAGCCGGGGTTCACGCTCATGACGAGCACGAGGTCGATCTCCTCCAGCACATAGTCGAGCATCTTCGCGGGCGTCGCCGGATTGAGTGACACGCCCGCCTTTTTCCCCAGTCCCTTGATGCGCTGGATCGTGCGGTGGAGATGCGGTCCCGCCTCGGGATGGACCGTGATGATGTCCGCTCCCGCCTCGGCAAAGGCGTCGAGGAAATTGTCGATCGGCGAGATCATCAGATGCACGTCGAATGGCTTGGCCGAGTGCGGCCGGAGCGCCTTCACCACCGCGGGGCCAATGGTGATGTTGGGCACGAAATGGCCGTCCATGACGTCGACATGGATCCAGTCGGCCCCGGCTTCGTCGATGGCGCGGACTTCCTCGCCCAGCCTCGCAAAATCGGCGGACAGGATCGACGGGGAAATCAGGGGTGCGGCCATGGGTCCGATTAAACGCTAAGTTGCTGTCCGGACAAGGCGCGCGACGAAGAAGCCGTCGAGTCCGCCCTCGCTTTCCACCAGGCCGGGGAGAATGCGGACGCAACCGCGCTCATCTGGCGTCACGAAGTCGGGTAGCTCGCCGGAGTTGTGCGGCTCGACCGCGAAGTCCGGATTGCCCTCTAGAAAGCCGGTTATGACCGCTTCGCCCTCCTCGGGTTCGAGCGAGCAGACCGAATAGACCAAAGCTCCTCCCGGCTTCAGCCATGCCGCGGCACGATCGAGCAATTGCCGCTGCAGCTCCGCCCCGTCGCGGATGATCGCGGGACGGGCGCG